>WNFC01012558.1_pt1 | contig 10720 bp, 9 predicted proteins | sample 5400541 | NCBI WGS metagenome assembly WNFC01 (sample SAMN13153342, study PRJNA577476) | soil metagenome | isolation source: 120 cm saprolite under Douglas fir tree site 2 hole 2 replicate 1 | place: USA:California | collected 2015-04-18
CGCAACAGCTGAAGATCGGCTAGTAGTCGCAGCATGTCGCTCGAACGGCGCGCAAGCTTCGCTGATTCTGGCCCTTGGGTATGAACAGGTTGCACCGGTCCCTTCATACTCAAGGGCCTTCTATGCCTACATTCGAGTCTCTGACGCAAGTACAGCCTCGTCTTGGCATGATTCAATTGAAAGATGTGTAAAACGTCCGTTTTTTCTACCCATCTATTCAAGCCCTCAAGTCCCTTCTGAAAGGCGAAATCAGTGTTCATATTGCCGTCCGCAAATCAACGTCGAAAAACCTGCACGATGAGATGAGTTGTTGGACTTTTCCTTCTCACTGAAATGCCTGTTCTACGACCCGAATGGTCAAAACTACGACACGCAATTTTGTAATTTACAGGTTAGAGGAGGCATCTGCCAGTGATTTTTTATGCGCGGCGGCGAACTCGTAATAGCGATTCGTCCCATTGATGATGCGTTCTTGCTCCTCCTCGCTCAGTTCGCGCAGCACTTTTGCCGGCGTTCCCACAGCCAGGACGCCTTCCGGTATCTGCTTGTGTTCTCCCACCAGCGTACACGCGCCGATGATGGTATTCGAGCCGACCTGTGCGTGAGACAGCACAACTGCATTCATGGCGATCAGCACACGATTGCCCACCGTCGCTCCGTGGACGATGGCTCCATGCCCAATGGTACACTCGTCGCCAATCGTGAGGGGTGCATCCATGTCTACATGCAGTGTACAGTTGTCCTGGATGTTCGTGTGGCGGCCGATGACGATGGATGCGCTATCGCCACGCACCACAGCATTGTACCAGATGCTGGCGCCTTCGTGGATGGTGACGTTGCCAATCACGACCGCACCAGGTGCGATGAATACATCGTCTGCGATCGTCGGCCAGATACCGTTATATGGGAAAACTGGCATACTCTTCTCCTCCTACTCGACCACCCGTTTCAAACCCCACACAATCTCATCCAGCTTTGGGTCAAAGTATTTATCGGCAGGGTCAAAGCTGTTGATGGTCACACAGTTGTAGTCCTGCCCTTCTGAGTGAATAAACTCGGAGTTGTTAAGCGCCATTCCTACATGCGTGATGCTCTTGCGACCAAAAAAGATCAGGTCTCCCGCCTGCATCGCTTCCCGTGACACGTCGTGTGCCAGGAAATCGTGCTGCTGGTCGGCATCGCGCGGGAGAATATAGCCGCCCATGCGGTAGCAGAGCTGTACAAAGCCGCTGCAGTCCAATCCCTCCCAGCTCGTGCCGCCCCACAGGTACGGTACTCCAAGAAAGGCCCGCGCGTAGCTGGTTATCACGGTAGTGGACGCGCGTGGGTAGATCTCTCCTGGCTGGCACACGCTGATGACATCACGATCGAACCAGGCCTCGGACCCGCCCGGCAGCGCCACCTTCAGACGCTCCCGGTGGCTGATGTCGAGCAGCGGCAAAACGGTTGAGAGGTACACCTTCCCCAGTATGTCGTTTCCCTGCGCAGAGGCGTACAGGCGCGTGTGCGTTGCCGTTACTACGGCTGCCAGTTGGATAGGGGTGCAGCAGTGATCTTCAAGCTGGCAGTAAGATTTGGCAATGGGATCCTCTAGCTCGTTTGTGCGTATCCAGCCCTCGTAATCCACGAGGGTGACGTGCGTCCAATCGCCCGAGAATTCACCAATGACGGCGGGAACGTTCATCAGGGCCTGGGTCACTAATTCGGAGCTTGGGTCGGGGTCGCGCCGGACATCGGCCACCCCAGTAGAAACGACAAGTGTGGTGGTCATGTGCAATTCCTTAGAACGTATAAAATGGTCTAGCGGAGCGCGTTGCTCAATACAAATATCAGGTTAGCAGGCCGTTCGGCCAGGCGGCGCATCAGGTAGGGATACCATTGCGAGCCGTACGGTACATAAATACGTACCTTGTAGCCCTGACTTACGAGTTTTTCTTGCAGGTCGCGGCGAATACCGTAGAGCATTTGGAACTCGAAGGCAGATTTGCTGATGCCGTTGTCACGCGCGTACTTACAGGCCGCATTGATGATGGCCTCGTCGTGTGTGGCAATAGCAGGAAAGTTGCCGCGTGAAAGCAGCATCATCGTCAGCCGCACATAGTTGCGATCAGCTTCTGACTTTTGTTGAAAGGCGATCTCCTTTGGCTCTTTATATGCCCCTTTGACCAGCCGCACTCGTACCCCCTGTGCGATTAATTGCTCGATATCCTTCTTGCTGCGATAGAGGTAGGATTGGATGACAGTTCCTACATACTCGAACTGCTTGTGCAGCCGCAGCGCGATATCGACCGTCTGCTCGGTATAGTCTGACCCCTCCATGTCGATGCATACGAAAATAGCATACTGCCGCGCGAATTCCAGAATCGAGCGTACATTTTGCTCGCACAACTCCTGAGAAATGTCCAATCCCAAAGCGGTAAGCTTAATAGAGATATTGGCATCTACGCCCGTTTGCTTGATGCGCTCGATTGCTGCTATGTAATCCTGGACAGCCGCCCTGGCCTGCTCCGCCTCGGAGACATTTTCGCCCAGGTGATCGAGTGCAACCTGCAACCTCTGTCTGTTGAGCACGCGCGTGACCTCGATTGCTTCGTCCAGTTCCTCGCCCGCTACGAAGCGGCGCGAAATGCCCCGCGTGGCGCGGTTGTGGGTGACGAAATCACGTAGATTGCGATTATGAGCCAGATACAGCAGTGTATCTTTAACCACCATCTTTGACGCTCCTCAGGTTTGGCTAAATAATCCAGTCTGCCTGGTAACGGATGCCGCACCATCACGGTGAGGTTCATGCCCAGATTGTACCACAAAAATTGCCCAAGCTCCCGCAGGGCTCATTTCAATGTGGTTGATCCGGGCCAATACGACTCCACAGCCCGAGACGTATCAGTTCCTGGCGGGCCTCGAAGCCAAAGAGGTCAGGGTCGATCTCACGACCATGGCGCAGCACTAGCCCGCGCAGGAACTCGATCTGCTCCGACTTGCTGGCTGCGTCTCGTTCGAAAGGAATATGCTGGGCAAGCTGCTCGATGGCTTGCCTGTTGTACCATTGTTCCTGTGTTTCTGACATGGCAGCTTCCGTGATTCTTGTCTTTCAACACACCTTTACTCCAATGGTAACATGCTCAATCCCAATGCTTCAAGGATGCAGGTCCTGTATTCTCGAGATACATAGTGACACATGTTTATATATTTGTGAACATAGCCAATTTGCGCTATTGCGCGCTTTGAAACTTGACCACGGCAAGATGTGATGCTACTGTGATCTGGTAGAGCATTTCATCCTGAAGGATAGAGACCCTAACGCCTGCGAGAAAGAGGGTTCCTAACAGTTGTCCCATAGATATAAATATGCTATATTACCCGTAGCTTGTGAAAGGCTCCAGTAACCAGGAACGCCGTTCGCACGCTTCGCGAGGAGGGGGCGTTAGCTCTGGCAAAACCGCTCAAACATACATGTATCACAGGTCATACATCCCTTGTGGTGTAAAGCCGCGTCCTATATGGGTGCGGCTGCCGCGCTACGGTTTCCGCGGCTGGTTCTTCGGGGCCACCTATTGCATGTTTAGGAGCATGTAAAGCGCGTCTTGCACTGATGGATACTTCCAGAAAGTGCAGATAACTCTACTTGTTAGAAACGGTGAGTGACGATGTTTTGTACGTATTGTAATGCCTCCCGACCGGCGACCGATATGCCCTGCCCACAATGTGGAGCGCCTTCGCCACTCCTCGGTGGAACGATGGGTGCCTCTGGTGCTTTACCGCAAGGTTCGTGGGGGGGCACACCGAGAAACACCTCTGGCTTGCAGTGGAATAACCAGCCTTCAACTGGCCAGTTGCGGGGGACAGCCGCGAACAATAACTTTCCTTGGGCGCCGGGGGCATCTCTTCCGTCCATGCCCTCCGCGCCGCCTCCCATGCAGGGGCAGTCCTTGCTTCCCGTCCCGTACCAGGACAGGGCGGCAGATGCAAACCAATCATTGGTGCTCATGTCGCAAGACCTCTCTATGAGGGAAACGGTGCTCTTGCCAATACCTACATATGATTTAGGGCCATTAGCACCCTATCCTGGGATAGAAGAAGGCGACTCACTGCATATCCCGGCTATGTACACGAAGCCGCGCGCCGTGATTCCTACCTATCGTATCATCAGTGGATTGCTCAGCACCTTGATCATTTTTGCGCTCCTATGTACAGGAGCTGGCTATTATGCCAAGGTCACTGGCAAAATCACTTTCTTGCAACGATTTTTTGGCGATGCACGACTTCAAAATATCTCGGCTGCCACAGCGCATTCGCTGCCTGACCCACCAATGTTTCCCGCGTATGGCCCGGCAAAAAACATTATTAACTCGGCTAGTACCGCTGCCAAGATTGATTTCCAGACGGGTATTGCGCTTCAGCCTACCAATATCTTTACACCCGGCCAGATCGTTTATGTGACCTATAGTGTCCATCCCAAGTCAACGGGGGTCGTCACGCTCAAGTGGTATACCGATAGCCTGCTCTATAAAACAGTAACAAATCCCCCCATTTCGGATACAAAGAATGGTTACTCCACGGTGCAGTTCACGCAGCCCGTCGAAGGAAAAGTCGAAATTTACTGGGACGACCAGCTTGCAATTACGCTCTTCTTCGTCGTGCGTTCAGCTTCGGACCCCGGCACGGGGGCATAGTGGTTACTGTATGGCCTGGTTGCCAGCAGGAACTTGATTTCAGGCAAGGGTGCTCGATTTACACTGTGTGTCGACGCTCACATCGCCAAAAACTTCAACCTGGCAGGCAAGACGCATCTGAGGATTTTTCTTCAAATCATTGCGCAGCCAGAATTTCTCCATAAAGGTGAGGGAGTTAGTGTTGGTTTTGGGAGAAACCGCCACGCGGTCCGTACCACACAGACCATTGCCATGGCAATTAGCAAATTTCCACATGCCGCAGTAGATGGGGACATCGTTCTCTAAAGCGGGATAGCGCACATGATCGCCCTCGGGCACTTCAACCTGTATATTTTCACGTACGAAAGTAATGGTCGGCACGAATCTACCCTCCAAAGTCTTTTTCGTTTCGCAGGTAGTTAGCGAACTGGTCCTGTCAGAGTGTAGCACAGAGCAATTGTAAGCGTCAATGACTCGTAATAGCTCATGGGCTGACGGTCAGGGTCACGTTGACCGTTTGCGCTGGGATTGCTGCGCCCGAGTTGCTGCCGTTGATCGTAAGGGTAGCATTATAGTTGCTGACAGCAAGCGAACTGCTATCGCACGTTACATCGATCACAACGCTTTCCCCTGGCGCGAGCGTGCCATTGCTATCGCTGGTGCTCAACCAGGAGTCTGAGGATGTGATAGACCAGTCGAGCGTGCCGGTGCCGTTGTTGGTGATGACCAGCAACTGCGTTGTGTTGTTGAGCGTGGTGGTATTGCCGAAAGCCAGGTTATTCGTTGAAAGCCCCAGAATATTCGGCGTCTGCTTGTTGACGCTAATGCTCACTCCCACTTGCTGGCTTTGCACCGTTGTGCCGATGTCGCTGTCGGCAATGGTAATCGTCGCATTGATGACGCCTGGTCCAGCCTGTGCCACGTTGGGGGTAACAGTGATCGTCTGACTTTGTCCAGGTGCCAGGCTGCCACTGGTCGGTGTAGCAGGAGCATAAGTTGTCCCGCTCGCATCCTCTGAAAGAGACCAGTTGAGCGTGGCGTTGCCGGTATCGGTGACGGAGAACGTTTGAGGCGCCGGGTTTGTGCCCGCCGTCGTCGTGAAGGTCAGCGCGTTCGTTTGTACGCCGATACTCGCGGCCGGAGGTGTGCTCACCGTTAATGCTACTGCTACCTGCTTAGTAAGTGCCCCGTAGCTGAAGGTTAGCATGCCCTGGTACGAGCCAGCCTGGAGCGACCTTGAGGTTATCTTCACCGTGACGTTCGCCTTCGTATTCGGCCCCAGGCGGCCGTTGCTGGGAGTAGCAGTAAGCCAGTTTGTCCCATCAGCCGTTGTCGCGCTCACCTTCCAGTCCAGCGGCTGACCGCCGCTATTTTGTAATGTGATTGCCTGCGTGGCAGCATTCTGTCCAGTGCTGGTCTGAACGTTTACTGCCGGTGGCGAAACGACCAGGTTTCCAGGGGCGGCGACGCTCAGGACAACCGCGACCTGTGGATTAGCTCCCCCCTTGAAATTGAGCGTCCCTTGATATGACCCCATTGCTAGTATAGTTGATTGCACATTGACCGTGATGACCGCGCTGGTCCTGGCCTCCAGGTGGCCGTCGCTGGGATGTATGGAAAGCCATGGCGCACCATTGCCCGTGGTAACTACGCTGCTCCAGTCCAGCGACTGGTCGCCGCTATTTTGTAAGGTGACCGTCTGGTCCGGCGGGTTCTGCTTTGTGCTGCCGGAGTAGCTCAGCGACGAGGATGAGACAATTAAACTGGCGGGGACGGCTTGAACCGACATAGTCACGTGCACAATCAGTGGCGAACTGGTGCTGCTCTGCTGGATAAATTTGACGTTTCCGCTGTACGTCTGAGGAGTGAGTGCCCCACGATTAACCGTCAGTACCACGAGGGCTTTACCGGAAAAAGTACCGCTATTTGGGGTAACGGTCAGCCAGGGTTGATCGCTGCTGGCCTGCCATGTAAGCTGCCCTCCGCCGGAATTGATAAGGATGATGTTTTGACTTGAGGATTTCCCCCGGGGTCCAGCCCCAAAGTTGACGCTTGTATTTATTAATTGCAGGCTTGGCGACGTGGGGGGCGCCTGCTGGACTGTGATTGCCGTCGAAACACTGAGCTGCTGCGCCTCGTCTGTAGCGTGGATGAGATGCTGGCCCAGGCTCCAATCAGGCTGTACGGTGATTTGTACAGAGAAATTACCGGTATCATCTGTGCGCACCTTGAGCGGCGCGCCATTGCTATCCCGCATAACAATGTTCACATCGCGTGTGAAGCTCACTACATCCCTGGCTTCAAAGTTGTTGCCTGCCAGAATAAACGTATCATTTACGCGCAACTGGCCTGGAGTTGCTGTTAAGAGAGGCGCGGGAAGCTCGGGTTTTTTGCTGATGAATATATAAGCAAGGATGCTTGTGGCTACCAGTAATAGCAGGCACGCGGCAGTGAGCATGGTTGGCACACTGCGTCCACGGAAGACAGGTTTTCTTGGTATTCGTGGCAGCGTGGCCAGGTCCGAGATACCGGCCTCTGGCAAGGGTGTTACCGGAAGCTTCACATAGTCCACCTGTGACACGAAGGCTGGCGCGGGCTCCGTTGCTGCCGCAGCCAGTCGCATCTTCTCCGTTTCTTGTTGCGATGGACGCCTGCTAGCCTGGGCGGCTCCATTCAAGGGTTCCGTCTTCGGCTTAGGAGGACGTTGTATTGACATCACGCTGGACTGGTAGGGCTGATCTTCAGGATGCAGGCCCGGGTGATGCCCGGCGTGATGTGGCGATGCCGGGGGTATGGATGGCCTGCGACTCCTGGAAGGGTGGCTGCGCTTAACTGTTGGCCAGCCGCCGCTATCGAGCTTCCTGCTCGCTCCAGTTGTTCGTGCGAAGGGACGACCGCAGTGAATGCAGGACTCGGCCTCCACTGGTGAGAGTTTGTGGCAATAGACGCAACGTTTCGTATCCATACAGGCGTTGCGCGGGCAATACTCGCTAAGAGTACTTTCCGCCTTCTCCTTACAAGTGCTGTGCGATGAATAGATCGATGATACCCGAGAGATCGCGAGAGTCTACGCTTTCAGGCTCCTCCGGCACCCTTTACACCCCTATCCTAAATAAACGTGGTAGGATGTAAATTTTCAAACATGCTGCTCCTGCCGGTATCTTTATGTATTGATACACGCCGATACATTAATACACACTTTGCTACTTTTTGCAAGAGCTTTGACTGCCCACCTATTGATCGGTGCTGGGCGGTCGGCTTTCGCGAGGTGGCAGCACAGCGAAAAAATCGTCAGCAAAGTGGCGGGTATACTCGTCGAGCAAGAACTTCACGCGGTCGGGGTCTTGTGCCGCGACGACAAACCCCACGTGATGCCGTTTGTTCATACGCCAGCTAATCTCCGGGTCCTGGTATGCCGAGGTATCGGGGTATTCCTGGCGAGCCAGCGTGACAATAACACCGGCATAGTTTTGCTGGTGCTCTGGCAGCTGGTAGGGGTGTTCCTTCGAGTCGGTCTCGATTCTGGCCCACTCGCGCCAGAGGTTGAGGCCCGTGGAAGCCTCGATCAACTCCACAATATTGGCGCCACCTACGCGAGCAGCGGTTTCGAGGAAGTAAAAGCGGCCCTCGTCGCTTCCTTTGATGAATTCCATGTGCGTTACGCCGCGCACCATGCCAAAGGCGCCGATCACTTGCTTGCTCAGTCCTTTCAAGGTCTGCTCGTCCTGCGACTTGCGGGGAATGGTACGGGTTGTGGCAATGCCGCCCTCGTGAAATACATCCAGCGGCGGGCGCCCGTACTGGTGGGCCTCTGCAAAGACAACCTCCCTGTCCACGACAAGCGAATCGATGTGATAGACCTCACCAGGAATGTAGCGTTCCAGCAGGTGGAATGACTGCTGGTCGCCAAGCGTATCCAGGCGCGACCAGAACTCTTCCGGCGTATTGATCTTTGTGATGCCAATGGTAGAGGCCTCAGAACGTGGTTTGAGCACCCACGGTGGCGGCACACGCGCCATATACTGGTGAATCTTATCGTAGTTTAGGACGTGTACAAAGTCGGGCACGGGAATATCGTGCTCCTGTGCCTTGAGGCGCATCGCCAGTTTATCGCGAAAGTAGCGCACCGTGGTATCGCCCATACCGGGCATGCGCAGGTGTTCCCGCAGGGCCGCGGCCGTCCACACGTCGTAATCATCCAGGGCAACAATGCGATCGATGATGCGTGAGCGCGCGAGGAAGCTGACCCCGCGCATCACATCGTCCACTTTAGACAGGTCGGGCATGTAGAATATCTCGTCGATGCTCTCGCGAGGCCAGTTCGCATGTTCCAGCGCTGGTGCGGTGAGCAAAATCGTGTGACAACCCTGGCGCTTGCATTCGCGGATAAACTCCTGCCCCTTCTCGTAACTGCTGATGCAGAGCACAGTTTTCGCAGCTATATTTGTCATTGTCATCATCATTCCTGGGATATGAAGGTAAGGCATGGTTCAATTTGAACCTTGCCTAAGATTTTTACAAAAGCTGTACGGCGTACAGTCACATTATACAATGGTAGGCACGATGAGGAGGTACTGTATATGGATGGGCGTAGTCGCGCGATGATGATTTTTACCAACCAAGACCGGTAATACTAATGTGTCACCCTGAGCGAAGCGAAGGGTCTAGCTCGAAGGGCACGGAGATGCTTCGCTTCGCTCAGCATGACAACACATGACCGATGTTGGTCGGTAAAATTCATACATCGCGCCTGAGAAGACGGGCGAGCTATTCCCAGGGCGCCATGAATGTCGCGGCTACGCATGTCGCGGCTACGCCCTGCCGCGTTTTACCAACATGCTCATCGTGCCTGGGAAAAGTACCTCCCAGGAAGTTATACCGTCACGACATTCACCAGTTTGCCAGGCACATAAATCACCTTGTGCACGACTTGACCTGCCACGAATCGCTGCACCTTCTCGGCGGCCACAGCCTGTTGCTTTACTTCCCCCTCGGACGCGTCATACGGGATATCGATATGGTCGCGTACACGTCCATTGACCTGCACGGGAAGCCTTATCACATCCTGGCGCATAGCCTCCGCATCGAACACGGGCCACGGCGCTTTGTGGATTGAGTCCCGGTAGCCCAGCCGTTCCCATAGTTCTTCCGTAATATATGGAGCCAGCGGGGCCAGCAGTACCAGCAGTGTCTGTAGTTCTTCGCGCGTTACATCCTGCCTGGCTTCCAGGCTATTGAGGTACTCCATTAGAGCGGCAATGGCCGTGTTGTATTTAAACGCGGCAATGTCCTCCGTGACCTGTTTCACCGTCGCATGCATAACGCGCTTTGCTTCTCTGTCAAGGTTTCCCGGGGTAGTATCGGCCTCGTGCAGCGTAATCATCTGCCAGACCCGGTCCAGGAAGCGTACAGCGCCGCCTATGCCGCGATCGTTGAAATCGCCGCCGGCTTCGTACGGACCCATAAACATCAGGTACAGCCGGAATACGTCCGCTCCAAAGTAGGAGATGTAGCCATCGGGATTGATAACGTTGCCCTTCGACTTGGAGATCTTTGCTCCATCTTTGGTGATGGTGCCATTGGCACGGAAGCGCTTAAATGGCTCCGCGAATGCCAGGTAACCTAAATCGTGCAAGGCCATAGTGATAAAGCGTACGTACATCAGGTGCAGCACGCTGTGTTCGGCCCCGCCGATACACATGTCCACCGGGAGCCACTTGCGTGTGAGCTCGGGATCCCACGGCTGTGTCTCATCGGTGTTTGATGGATAGCGCAGGAAGTACCACGCGGAATCCAGGAAGTTATCGCTGACATCCGTTTCACGCCGGGCGGGGCCTCCACAGATGGGACAGGTTGTGTTGACAAAGCTCGCGATTGCCGCCAGGGGAGACGCTCCCGTGCCTGTTGGCATCCATTCTTCGATATCCGGCAGCCGTACCGGCAGTTGATCCTCGGGCACCGGCACTGCACCATGCCGGGGACAGTATATGATCGGGATGGGTGGACCCCAGTAGCGTTGCCTGCTGATTAACCAGTCGCGCAGCCGGTATTTCGCGACCCGCTTTCCG
>WNFC01009597.1_pt1 | contig 10719 bp, 12 predicted proteins | sample 5400541 | NCBI WGS metagenome assembly WNFC01 (sample SAMN13153342, study PRJNA577476) | soil metagenome | isolation source: 120 cm saprolite under Douglas fir tree site 2 hole 2 replicate 1 | place: USA:California | collected 2015-04-18
GCAGACGTGTTCGCGTTCACCTTGCGGACGAACCGAGAATACCACAAAGGCGAGCACTCACGTTTATCTGGTTGACAAATACGTCGAAAACAGTGCGCGAGTATCGAGTGACCGGAATCTCATTGAAGCAGGCGCTGGGTTTACGCGACCGCGTTAGCTCCACGTCGGTATTCGAGTCGAACACACGATTAGTCACAAACCGGCGGGTAGAGACATCTCTAGTAGGATCAAAAAAATTCAGACTCGAGACTAGATCCGAGAATGACCTGGATGTCAAATTATTCTGACTAGTTGGTAAAGCCAAGAAGTCATCAAAAATTCCTGGAGGGGGAGTCGGCGCATCGTAAAAAATGGTGGCAATGGGTACGATCTGAGGCTGCCGACATATTAGATCAAGTGTTAAAAATATCTGGGTCTCGGCACGCACGACTGCGGAGGAATAAATCAAGGTAAGTACGACACTGGCCTTGGCATCGTCCTCGTCTTGGAATTTTACTAAGGCATCTTTAACCGCCTCTAGTTGATCCGGAGGGTAGATAAGACGTCCGCCCTAACAAATAGTAAATGAGTGGTAGCCGCGCCTCAGCCGTCCTGCTTGACGAACCCAGACTCCGCCTTGCTCATACGACTTGAAAGTAAACCTAGTTACAATACCCTGGCTTTCGTTTAGTCACTTATGCAGGAAAACATAGAGTTGGACAGCGCACAAAGTTGCTGAGGCCCCCCTGTGATTGTGAGTTTATCAGTGAGAGAGCTCTGCACGGGGTAGACATCTGCTTACCTCAATGCAAACCAGAGATCCGCATCGTCTGAAGTTACCGATGTGATAGTCCCGTTTGGTAGGACGAGCTCATACCCAACGATATTGTCAATAGTGAGGCCGTATTGATTGCTCTTGAAGGAATAACCTGCACGGTATCTATATCTCACAGCTGGTCGGGACGTCAAACGACGGCAAATACTCGCCTCCACCAAGAGCAACGCCTGCAACACCGACACCCGGTATACGTGCCCCGATCACATTTATTCCTTGTGAGTCGAGCGCCGCATATACCTGGTCCCAGGTGACCCCAGCCCCAACCTCGACCGTCGCGACGGCGGAGTTAACGTTGACCTCGTTGAAGCGTGTCATTGAAATTTGAACGCCCCTTGTCGAAGAAAATCCAAGATTCGTAGTAAATCCTCCGCCCTTCACCACGAAGGGTGTACTGGTAGATCCCAAGATACCCAGCTGTGATGATGTGAAATTGGCGAATGGGGAAGCGATGGTGAGTGATATCTTACAATGCTGCTCACATCCTCCGCTGAGCCAGGCTCCACGGAACAGGCAGACTCCTGAGAACTGGATGCAAAAGCATGCGAGATATCGGAAATATATTGGGGATCGCCTTAATCTCCCGTTGAGCTCGGAGCGTCACAAGATGGGAGACTACTGGACATACGAGGAAAGTACACTTCGGAAGTGTTGGAGATAGCCCTCTCTATTCGGAGGCAAATCCTTTGATATATGGATGTTTGACGTTTTTCTGAATATTTAGGATGTCCGTACGCAACCGCGGTCAGCGATAGCGTGTAGAGGAATGACTTTGCTAGACGCATGAAAAACGTCACGGTCGAGGTGCGAGTTGGAGAGGTTGAAAAGGGATCACGGTAGGCACAATAGTTCTGCCAGTGCGCCTTAAATCGATTCATCAGAACATTCACGAGATCATTTATGTATGACAGTAAAGGGCGTTCTCCATGTCAAATGGTCATACTGGCAGCATACTCGCATATAATCACGAGAAACCTACATCGCAACAGATAAACATTGTTCAAACCCTGGACCGAATTAAGCACGTACTCGTGATTTACGGGTGGTACTAGCATGTCGATCATCCCACCCTATGGCCGTCGAACTAACACCTTTCGTAAGATCCAATGGGATTGAATAACCTCGCGTTCTAGACTGTCACTGGATAGTCCCATTTGAAATTCAAGTTACTAGCGGCCCCCAACGATCGTTGCCGGTGGTAAAGCGATCACGAAGTTCGTATTCCTTTCCCTGTATCGAAGTGACACGACTCAAAAGTACTGTAATGTAATAATTCATCAGCTATCAATAGATCTCAAACGCGAAGCCGAAGAGCGAGTACTTCTCATAGGCAACCGAATTGCGCCTGCGACGTATTACTAGTATGTCACTATGAAGTATTGAGAGCTCCTGATTTACATACGAGAGACTTAGTTGAAGGTGCTACAGTAATAAGACACGCCCGGGATGGGGCGCATTAGCAGGGTTAGACAGGCGAGGGTCACGGTCTTGAACGACAGAACGATATACATTCGAAGTTCCTACTACAGTCACGGTAAGTTCCGGACATGATATAAGATTTATCTAATTTGGGCATTGTGACTTACTCTCAGTACTCATCAGTATCACTCCATTCCAGCACATCCAAAGACTTCATGTCCCAGCTCTGACCATGTCCATTGTTTCGTGAATCAAACTTTCCTGTTACGGTCTGCGGTCATTTAAGCGTTTATTGTATCGTCGGGTGGCATGGAGGAGTCTCTCAACAGACGTTAAGGATCAATGTGACGCAGTGTATGTCCATAGTTACTGTACTGGCACAAGAAATGAGCGCATTAATGAGCCCCTGCCATCAAGGTTTAAACCCTCCAGCAAGGCCCATCACATCTTCGGGATCAATCTCAGCTCTAATACTACGAAGCCGAGGTACATTTGCCCCGTACATGTCCTCCAGAGGCGTGTCGAACAGCACATAATTCATATACACTGCCGCGTGCGATACATTCTGCCCATCCGTGAGCGCCGCACAGTGCAATGCATCCGACTGTTTGCGCATAGCAAGGGCAAAGGTGTGATTGAGCGAGGCGTTCGACCACAAGTAGATGAGGACGGACTGGAAAAGCGCCTGAGACCGGTCTGGTGGATAGGAAGACCCTGACCCATGAGAGAAAATGCCACTGTCCAGTGGTTCGAGGGTGGCGGTAATGCTCAGAGTTTTGTCAAGCTTACTGAGGCACCCACCCCACAACTACAGATGCGTCCGATTTGAGGACGAACTGAATGGTTCAAAGGCATGCACTCACGTTCGTCTGGTTGAAAAAAGCATCGAAAACTGTGGGCGAGTATCGAGTCATTGGAATCCCATTGAAATAGGCTCTAGGTATACCGCATCAACTTTACATCGCTGTTCTACCAAACAGAGACATACTAGGAGGATTGAGAAAACTCAGAGTCAACACCAGATCGGAGAATGATCTCGATGACAGATTCTTCTGAATAGTCGGCATTGCCAATAAGTCATCAAAGATTCCTTGAGGGGGAGCTAGCGCATCGTAGAAGAGGACAGCAACGGGTATGATCTGCTAACATGTCAGCTCTATTTTGAAGCATATCCAGGTCTCGATGCGTACTTCTCCCGAGGATTAACTCAAAGAAAATGTGGCAGCGGCCTCGACGTCATACTTCTCTTGGTATCTTACTACAGCATCTTTGAATGCATCTAGTTGATTCGGAGGGTAGATAAGAACTCCGCCCTGACAAATAGTGAATCAGTTGTAGCCGCACCTGAACCATCCTGCTCGACTTACCCAGACCCTGCCTTGCGGATATGACTTGAAAATAAACCTCATTACAATTCCCTAGCTTTCGTTTAGATACTCATACAGGAAACGATAGAGTTGGACGGCGCACAAAGTTGTTGAGCCCCCCCTGCGACTGTGAGTTCAAGTTGTCAGTGGGGAGGCTCTGTGCGATGTAGATATTTGCCTACTCTCAACCCAAACCAGAGATCGGCGTCGTCTGAAGTCACCCTTGTGATAGTTCCGTTTGGTAGGATCTACATTTCAAAATCGATCGGGTCGTCAGACGACGGCAAACACTCACCTCTCCCAAGGCTAAGACCCGCAACACCGATACCAGGTACACGTCCCCCGACGACATGTACGCCATATGACTCGAGCGTTGCATACACCTGGTCCCACGTGAGGCTGGACCTAACTTCGACTGTCGCGGCGGCGGTATCGACTTTGATCTCGTTGAAGCGTGTCATTGCAATTTGAACGCCCATTGTTGAAGAGAATCCCGGATTCGAAGTATGTCCATGGGCGTACGGGTAGATCCCGAGATACGCAACTATGATGACACGAATCAGCGACGGGGGAAGGAATGGTGAACTATGTCTTAATGTTGCTCACGTCCTCCGCCTCTGCTCAGTCCGCTGAGCCAGGCTCTGCTGTGTGTCATCCGTGGGGCAGTATGTGGCATTGATGATGTGCTTCACATCTTGAATAAATGATACCAATATCACTGTCGTCTGGGGCGAGTTTGACAGCTAACTGATCAGGAGGTGTGTTGTGAGTGTGTCGTGAATGAACGCGTATAAATGCCGCTCCCTGCCTTCAGTTCCCGTAGTACCGGCCCGGGGCCTCCGCACTCGGCTTGACTCCAGCAGCACAGCACAAGCGAACACGAACACGAACACGAACACTCATTACGCATCACGGGATGCCACATACCTGCAGTGCATATCACCGATATCATCGCATGAAACTTGAATTGTAACGGTTATACCGCCTAAACCCGCACTACGTAGCCTACATACACGCGATTACGGGATGCAGCACGATGTAAAGTGAAGATCCGATGAGGACTGATAGTCAGTATTTCACGCCACACAACGGTCTCTCCATCGATCATCCAATTCAAGATTGCAGGTGGGCCACACCAAAAATCGCATACAAGTGTTCACGAGGTTCGAATTCCACACGCGGCATGGGAAAGTCCCTGATTCAAGCATAACGTGGGGATGAGGTGGGTGACTTAACGAAGAAGAGTCACTTCGTCCGCGGCGTATACCCGGTAATATTCTCAGAAACAACGGCCTGGGAGACGTCCTCCGTGAACAGACGGAGGGAATAGGCGGCAGTCTCAAGAACGGCCCATCTTCAAGTTAGTGGCAGTTCCAAACAGGACGCCCCGCCCCGGACAAAGTTCCCAAGATGGGATGGTGCGCGATTGCAGCCAATCTGAAGCACGCACAAAACGGCGCGATCACCACAACACATAAAGTGCATGAGTTGGAATAAACTGCAGTAGCTGATACTCCTCATTCACCCAAGAACGAGAAGTCTGGGACTTGGTGAGCCAAAGAAGAGTGATGCCCTCGCCAATTTCCGCTCCATGGACCTGGCTTTTCGAATCACCTTCTCGAAGACTTTCCAAGCAGTTCCGTAAAGGCGTAATATGAGGACAGCGACTCAGACAAGTCAGATGGCGCGATCTTTTGATAGATCATAGCGAATAGGCGGAGACACCGAGCGAGACCGGAGATGTTCAGATCTGATGAGAGATGAGAGCCAATAGCAAAGCGCCTCTTTGATGTCGTAACCTGAAGTTGGGCTTTGTTTGCCAAGGGAACGCAGAATGGAGAGGAAAAGTGCGGATGTCATGCCAAAGAGTGGCTGCACCTAGTAGCTACCCATCACAGAACCCCTAGACGACCGCAGAGCACGCAAGCCACGACACAAACGGAAAAAGCATCATCTCCAAGTCCAGTAAGAAGCACGTCGACCATCAAAGCGTACCAAGCCACAACAGATTACGTAACCCGAGATCGGCCGCCAGCGAATGGACGGGAAGCAAACATGAGTAAAGCAAGCCCCGCCGCACTGACGCTAGCCCTCACTCTCACGTCGATCTCGAATCACCACCATCTCGTCAACAATGGCCCAGCTAATTCTCGAAGTCTGTGTAGCGATGGAAACCACCGTAAGAACCAGCTGAGAGTCGCACAGGAAAACGATTAAGCTAATGCAGCTACGAATACGTCAATCTACCTACTGCCCTTCGGGAGATGGCGTTTGCGGAAACCAAAGGCCAATAGGGACGCATCCGATTCGTGCTGAGCGCTCTGCCAGGCATTCATTGTCTGTCGTCCCGTAGCTGTCGACGACGGTGTCTGTGATGGGCCCTCGATATACCCTAGGATGGCTATATTGGATGAGCGAGCCGAGTAGCTGCCGAGGAATTACATGGGCCATGGCAAGCTCTAGGGACTCCTAACACTCTCCTCCTAACTCTGCGAATCAAGACATCTCAAGACATCCACCGATTGGCCAGGCACCTCGGGACGCTCCGACCGCCGCCGCAAAAAACCACGGCGTACGGGGCTGTGCTATTTGGGAATGGGAACTGTGCTTTGCAAAGCAAAGTATTTCCCCGTGCGGCCGTGCCTGGCTGTATGGGTGATACAGGTGTCCGCCAGCTAACAAGCCTAACGCGGTATGGCGGACTCACACCCACGATCCCTGACATGCTTGACAGCTCGACATACCTCCTCAGACTTGAACCGGACGCTGTATCTATGTATCACGCTAGCGATGACTCGATGACCTGGACAAGCAAATCAGGAACAGAGGGAGAGTCCGTCGCCATCGCAGCTCTAGCCTCAAAGGGCGAAGCCAGACTCACGTGGGACTGTCTCCCTAAAATGGATCGTTCATTTGAACATATTCGACGACAGGTACGACAACGCCCCTGCCACGATGCCAGCAGGATGTTCGATGGAGACATTTTCGCGAATTGACGCTTACTCAGCGCTCACCGAACCCTTTTTCACTTTCACTTTCACCTTCACAGACTTTCACGGACACCTGGCCTGGACTGTAGCACGTACTCGGGCAAAACCGCGTGTAGGGGTTGCCGCTTAGCCCGTCCGTCCGTTTATCTTCTCTGTTCTAGGAAAGCTAGGAAGTGTAATGGGTGTCGCCAGTACTAGTGGCATGAGGCTGCTGACATGAGTATTTGCCACAGGGTCGACGTGGACAGCATTCGTCACTTTTCACTAGCATTGTGCCACTACAGTGGATGTCCTGTGGCTATGTGTTATGAATAACGAATAACGATAACATTCTGCTGGAATGGCACGATCCAGCCAGCGGACGGGTGATTGCGATGCAGAGATGTTGAAGGAGGCGATGTCCGCCAGACGCGGCCCCGAATGACGAGGACCTGTGGTACCCGCCGAGGCATACATACAGTAGTGGTAAATAAACCGGAACCTGACTGTATTCTAATCGGGCGCAGTCGGCTTGCAACTCTCCAGTTTGGGATTCCAAGGATAAAGGATAGATTAGGATAAGATCTCGTTACTACGTATGTGGGCCTGGCGAGCACGTATTCGTGCCGAATCGAATGGAGGGCATGCCGATGCGAGGCGTACTACGCCTCCTAACCTACATATTGGCGTATTATGGGCGTGCGAAGTCGCATTCTTCGCGGCGCATGCCAGCCTGAGGTGTGTGCTTCAGGCATTGTATGTCGCAGCAACGGAACCAAGATAAACTCAAACTCATGGTCCTCTCGCGTTTTCGCAGCCGTGGATAATAACACATAAATTTCATATCGATCGCCACTCGCGCCACTTCCCCATGCTCCCTAGCCTGGCGGGAGCCCTTTCATTTCGCCACCGTGACCTTTCATGGGTGAACACATGGAGGTTGGTCAGTTCAAGGTCGGTTTTGTAGTATTACGGCAGTCACTTTACCGAGACATCCATGGTCGGACATGCGGCAAGCGAGCGAGGCAGCCTCAAGTAGGCCCATTCGCACCCTTGCGTCTCCTCATCCTTCAAGTTACAACAGTTGGCCACGATACCAAGAGCTGGATGAGAAGAGGAAGACAAGCAGTGTGGGATTGCAGCACGGTCGCCTAAAGTGGCTATTGACTATTCTCGTCTCCTCCGCGGTCGGCTCACCTAGACCCGATTGTGATGTCTCTTACCTACGGTCGTGAAGGGTCCACGTCGGACGGTCCTCACCTCTTTTCGATTGTCATTGAGGTATCCCCATGAGCGCCGAATTCTTCCTCAGCGGAACAGCGCCCAGGGGTTCGCAGTTTCAAGTTCACGCCGGGGAATGCGTCCCTTCCCTGACGTGAATTTCGAAGGCCGGGCGTATTGGAGCAAGCCAATGCCAACCTTCGGCTCGGGCTCTCCCGCGTCGGCCGAACACCGGCAGGTCTCACTCGCAGGGCGTCTTGAGGGCGAACACAGATAGATAAGGTGTGTATTGCATGTTCTGGCGTCTGGGGGTCACATAATGGCTGATGATGATGATCTTTTGGGAAGGAACTTCCTGTCGTGGGTTGACCTGTAACAAGTCACGAGGTGGCCCATCGGGCAATGGCATGTCTCCGGCTAACCGTCTTTGTCACTGACGACTCCACAAACACGGAATGACGCGCGTCAGGCAAATGTAGCACAAGGCAAGGCACAGAGGCCTCGTTGTGGGCCCGAGGTGCCCGTGTGGTGGTGGTGGTGCTCGCGAAAGAGGGAACGATGATCAACTCAAAGAAGGGACTTATCGCTGGCTGAGCCTCGCTCGCTCGCCTATGCTGCTATGCAGGCAAGGCAAGGCTCCGATCATTTTCATCTCGCCGCACGGACCGGAGTATGACTGGCATCGTTTCTCTCGAAGAATGCGAGGGTGGGAAGGGTGGGAGGGTGGGAGTCACCATACAGTGTTGTAATAACCAACCGAAACCCCGTAACCATGAAGGAGGAACCCGACACCCCGTGTAACCGGGTCCCATGTGGGCCAGAAAAAGAGATGGCGAGGTCATGTTGCCATCTTTGGAAGTCATCTAACGCCCAGTGGCACGCCCCCCAGGCTCCCCGTCATAGGACACTTGTTAATTGTCCTAATGCCAGTTCTCGGCCCCCACAGCCTCTGCCACGGCGAAATGAGGACCTTCGAAACCACTACAGTCCCATCCTGCGCCTTTCGCCCGCAACCGATGAAATTTTTCATGTGGAAGACAGCCACCGCACCCGGTTCGCGTGGGGGGCCTGTGATGATGTTCGAATCGTATCGCGGCTCTTGATCAGACTCCCGGCGCCGACCGAGGTAAGTGCGTCCCCGCACGACGTTATGTGCCGCTCCTCGGAGCAGGATACGTACGTTGCCGTGATGACTTGACGGTTCAGCGTGCAGATGGACGCACGTACGTAACTGCTCGCGTGATTGCCGCCTTGTTCCAGTCTTGTTCCGTTCCCAGCTGCCCAGCTGGGGATGGGGGGACACCCTCGTTTTGTCGAACGTGGACACCATTCTTGGAACGTTCGTTCTCACACAGAATACAGCTCGGGGGACTGGGGCTTGCTGTGCCGTGTGCCAGCAGCAGTGCGTCCTTCGAACTCGGTGCTTTTTCAGCTGCGATGGGCCCAAACTTGCATCGGTCATTCAGATCACATTCGATGCTTCACTTTCCAAGCATACTCTCAGGGACTGCGTTGTGCCACGGGCCCACAGTAACTTGCCGCTGCTAAGTTTCTAGAACCAGGTGGCACTTTCCGCCTAGCTCTGGTAGACCCGCAGTCCCCCTGGGTCGTCTTAGCGTGGCAATACCCTTGTATTACACTTGGTAGAACAATGGTGTAGATGCACAGCCCTAGGGGTTACTTGGGTTGAACACTGCACAGCGTCGCCGTGGGAGGGGCGCCGGATGATAGGCTTTCCTAGTCTCCGGTTTTCGTTTTTGTGAGACGGTGCTTGCCACAGTGATGAAGATCCTGATGGTCAAGCCTTGGTAGACGCGTGTTTTGGTACACGAAAACGTTTGCGAAGACGAAGGATCAGATATCAGAGATGGTGTCGAATTGCTACGTGTTATGTAGGGAATGTTCGTAGGGGAGATGCTGGAACCTCGGGGTGTTACCCAAGTCGTCTGTAAGGAAGTAAGAATAAGCTATGGCGCTGGTCCACGGATTACATATCATGACCAAAAGAACCAGCAACGTGCAGTTGGGCAGACATTCGGTTTTCAACACAGCCTCTGACGCTAGGATGGCTGTGCGGCATGTCAATCCGGCTGGAAGCACAGCCTCGTATATTTGGACTCCCGACTGAATTACAACTTACAACTTTGGTCTAACCGACATTTAAGATAACGGCACCAAGGCATAGCCCATCGATGAGATGAGATGTAAGTTTGCCCGTGTGCAGGGGGGGGGTTAATAAAGGGTGCTATCGGAGTGCAGAGTTGAGAAGACTCAGCTGGAGAGAATTGGGCGGTTCTTAATCTCTTCACCGATTGAGATTCGCGGTGATTGGGCACGCTAAACGAACGGGGAACCGCTACTTGCACAGGACAGGGAGCACAGCTGGGCTGGTGGTGGATGACATGCTGTGTACGGACGTTCCAGCAGGGACACGTGCCGCATAAGGGACACCGGGTACCTTTCATCGCCTCAATTGCGGAGTGTCAAGGGTCCGTCGAGTGGGTTCCTTCGCCTTTCTTCGCTTTCCTTTTTACCCCTTCAACTGGCGATATTAACAGCCCCCCTCCCGAACTCACATCTTAACCTATCCAACCGTCCTTTGCACTGCCTCGCCGGAACAGCCTTTACTTGATCCTCGGTTTCACCCCTCTCTCCTTCTCTCCAATTTAAATTGTCCCCCCCCCTCCCCCAAGTCATGGAACAGCTTCATCAGGACCAGCGTTTTCTATCTGATCTCGACAGCGGTGTCGACTTCCGTCCCTCCGGTCTCCTACCAGACAACCTCAATCTCTCCCCTAATCATACGGCCTTTGACTCATTCGAACTTCGGCCCTCTAGTCCTCATTTTCCTCCCGCCACACCATCGTATAACGGCTCTTATCACAACTCGCCGTACTCTGCAGTATCAGAACTGGATTTCGATTCAAAG
>WNFC01009600.1_pt1 | contig 10718 bp, 9 predicted proteins | sample 5400541 | NCBI WGS metagenome assembly WNFC01 (sample SAMN13153342, study PRJNA577476) | soil metagenome | isolation source: 120 cm saprolite under Douglas fir tree site 2 hole 2 replicate 1 | place: USA:California | collected 2015-04-18
CCCGCCGGCTGCTCGCCGACCTGCAAACCGAGCTCGCCCGGCGGTTCGAAACCGGGGGCCTGCCCCCCGGGATGAACGCTGGCGCCAGGCTCGACACGGTCCGCGTCCAGGCGCCGGGCCACCGGCGCGGCGGGCCGCGTGCCCACCAACGGCTCGGGGAGCGGATCGCCGGCGCCGTGTACGAGGGCCTTGCCCAGTGACCGGCCTGAGCACGTCTCCCCTGGTGCAGAAGGGCGCGATCCTCGCGCTGGCCCCCGGCAGCCCGTCCCCCACGGTCGTCGTGGTGTTCCAGTACAACCCCAACGAAATCACCCGCGACCTCAAACCCAACGCCGGCAAGGAGGGTGGTGCCCCGGGTGAGCAGCTCCGCCTCAGCGGCCCACCCACCAGAGACCATCTCGATCTCCATCGACATCGACGCCGTCGACCAGCTCGCGCTGGGCGATCCCAACGCTGCGCAGTACGGCATCGGCCCCTCGCTGGCGGCCCTCGAGCTGCTCCTGTACCCGAAGTCGGCGACGGCCATCGCCGACGCGGCGCTGGGGGCCGCGGGCATGCTCGAGATCGTCCCCCAGGAGGCACCTCTGGCCCTGCTCTCCTGGAACAACAACCGCATCCTGCCGGTGAGGATCGAGACCCTCAACATCGACGAGCAGGCGTTCGATGCGAGCCTCAACCCGATCCAGGCGACGGTAAAGCTGTCGGTGCGGGTGCTCAACTACAACGACCTCGGGGCGGGGAGCGAGGGCGGCAAGATGTTCCTGGCCCAGCAGATACGACTCGAGCGGATGGCCGGCCTGGGCGGCTTCGGCGCGGCGGCGCGGCTGCCATGACCTTCGACCCGACCAGCCGCTATGCCGGCATCGCCACCTCCGTGTACGAGACCACGGACGCTGGCGGCAACGTGCAACTCATTCGCTACGTGCAGCGGCGGCTGCTCCCCACCCCCGACCCGACGGCCGCGGTGATCCAGCACCTGGTGACCCCCGGGGAGCGCCTCGACGTCGTCACCGCCCTCTACGCCGGTGACCCCACCCTTTACTGGCAGCTGTGCGACGCGAGCGATGTCCTGCGCCCCGAAGAGCTCGACCAGGTCGGGGCCGTCATCCGCATCCCCCTCCAAGGGTCCTGAGGGGTACTCAAGGTGCTCGATGGAAAGCTGGGCGTCAGGCTCCAGATCATGACCGGCCCGAACCTGCCGCAGGCACGCCCCCAGCTGGCGGCGGCATTCCAGTCCGCGAGCGTGACCAACACCGCCGGTGCCGAGGACGGCTTCGAACTGGTCTTCGGCCTGACGAAGAGCGCCGGAGGGCGGTGGGACCTTCTGGCCGGCAAGTACCTGGAACCCACCTACCGCGTGATCGTGGCGGTGCACCTCGGGCTCACGCCCGTGGTCCTCATCGACGGCCTGATCGCGGAGCGCCACGTCAATCCCATGGCCGAGCCCGGCGCCACGACCGTCAAGGTCATCGGCAGCGACCAGACGGTGAAGCTCGACCTCGTGGAGAAGGACAAGCAGTATCCCAACCAGACCGACAGCGTCATCGTGACGAGCCTACTCGCCGCCTACTCGAACCTCGGCCTCGTGCCGAAGGTCACCCCGACCACCGACGTCCCCATCCAGGTCGAGAAGGTCCCGACGCAGCGGGAGACCGACCTGCAGTTCATCCGGCGGCTCGCCCAGCGCCACGGGTTCGTCTTCTACCTCTCCCCCACCGAGATCGGCGTCACCGAGGCCTACTGGGGACCGTCGGTGCGCGCCGGCCTGCCGCAGCCCGCCCTCACCCTGGGCATGCCCGCCAGCACCAACGTCGAGTCCCTGACGTTCGGCTACGACGCCCTCGCCCCGGTGGAGGCGGCGCCCCGCATCGTCGAGCCCGCCAGCAAGAAGGAGCTGGCCGAGCCGACGCTCCCGGCGGCCCGCACCCCACCGCTGTCGACGTCGCCGGTCCCCACCCTGCGCAAGCTCCTGCTGCGTGACACCGCCAACACGGGGGCGGTGGGGGCCGAACTCGCCTCGGTTGCGGCGGCCACATCGGCACCCGAGCCCCTCAGCGCCTCGGGCGAGGTCGACATCGTCAAGTACGGCAGCGTCCTGCGCGCCCGCGGCCTCGTCGGGGTCCGTGGGGCGGGCACCGAGAACGACGGCACCTGGTACGTACGCTCGGTCACCCACACCATCACCCGCGGCTCCTACAGGCAGCGCTTCGAGCTGTCACGCGATGGCCAGGGCTCCCTCACGCCGGCGGTGCGCCCGTGAGAAAGACCGTGACCAACAGGAGGTGCCGCTGATGCCTCCCCAGCAGTTCTTCGGCAAGTACCGGGGCGTCGTCACCAACAACGCCGACCCGCTCAAGATGGGCCGCATCCGGGCCACCGTCCCCGACATCTACGGCACCAACGAGAGCGGGTGGGCAATGCCGTGCGCCCCCTTCGCCGGCCGCAGCACAGGATTCTTCGCCCTCCCGACCGTCGGGGCGGGCGTCTGGGTCGAGTTCGAGCACGGGGACCCCGACTACCCGATCTGGGTTGGGGCCTGGTGGGGCTCCGCCGAGGAGATGCCCCCGCTCGTAGCGGCCGATCCACCGAACGTGGTCATGGTCCGCAGCGCCGGCGGGTCCAGCATCACGATCAGCGACGCCGGCGAGACCGGGCTCGTCCTGGAGGCCTCCACCGGGGCGAAGGCCAAGATCGGCGCGGCCGGCATCGAACTCGACAACGGTCAGGGTGCCAAGGTCAAACTCTCGGGCCCACAGGTGTCGATCAACGACGGCGCCGTGGAAGTGACTTGAAGGGAGGCCAGGCCGTGGACGTCGCCTTTCCCCACCAGGTCGACCCCACGGGTCGGACCGTGCTGAGCCGTTCCTACGCGGCCCACATCCGTGACCTGATCGAGCAGCTCCTCTTCACCAGTCCCGGGGAGCGGGTCAACCGGCCGAAGTTCGGGGCGGGCCTGCTGCCCATCGTCTTCAAGCTGAACGGCGTCGGCCTCGCTGCCGTCACCGAGGCCACGGTGCAGGGAGCGCTCACCTTCTACCTCGGGGACCGGATCACCGTCGAGCAGGTCACCGCCACCAGCGAGGACTCCACGCTGACGATCTTCATCTCGTACACGATCATCCAGACCCAACAGACCTTCAAGGAGACCTTCATGCGGACAGCCGGATGAGCGCCCTCGCGCAAGGGGACCTCGCCGTCTACGGGGTGGGCAACCACCGCCGGCGCGAGTTGGTGCGCGGCCGTCCCCACCTCAACGGCATCGACTGGATCGAGGTCGACGCCGACCAGACGACGCTCCGGGTCCACCTCCTGAACCCCCTGGACCGGCGCCGTGCCCACGGCCGGTGGGCGGCATCGATCGTGCCGGGCAACATCAGGATCACCGGGGGCGAACGGGTGACGGGCATCGTGGTGACGGCCGTGAGGAACGAGGGCACGTCCCTCGAGGTGACCGTCGACCGTCCCGGGGACTGGTCGCCCTACGAGCTGCGGGTCGTCGGCCCCGCCGGGGGGCCGCCCGCCGGATTCGACCCGGTGCTGTCGGCAATCCCGTTCTCGTTCAAGTCCGCCTGCCCGACGGGGATGGATCCCCCGGACACGTCCGCCCCACTCCCTGCCGCCGGTCCGGAGCCCGTCCTCGACTACCTCACGAAGGACTACAACTCCTTCGTCCAGCTGATGTCCGACCGCATGTCCACCACCTTGCCCGGCTGGATCGAGCGGAACCCCGCCGACCTCATGGTGACGCTGATCGAACTGCTCGCCTACGTGGCGGACCACCTCAGCTACTACCAGGACGCGGTGGCGACAGAGGCCTACATGTTCACGGCTCGCCGCCGCGTCTCCCTGCGGCGCCACGCCCTGCTGCTCGGCTACCAGGTCTCCGAGGGGTGCAGCGCCCGGGTCTTCCTCTGCTTCGGCGTCGACCGCCTCACCACGATCAAGGCAGCCACCGGCGTCCAGGCCGACCTCGCCGTCGACGCACCGCCCGTGTACCAGACGCTCCACGAGCTCTGCGCGCGCCCCGAGCACAACGCCATCCCGCTGCACGACTGGAGCGACGAGGCACTCATCCTGGCCCCCGGGTCGACCAGCGCCACGCTGCGCCCATCGGGAGAGGTGAGCCTCGCGCCGGGCATGTACCTCCTGCTCGAGCAGTGCCCCGAGGAATGCCCCGACGAGGGCCCAGACGAAGGCTCAAAAGAAACCCCGGGGATGCGATCGGACCCCGCCCACTGCCAGGTGGTCCGGCTCACCGGCGTGATCGAGGGCGTGGACCCCATCGACGGCACGCCGGTCGTCGAGGTGACCTGGGACCCCGACGACGCCCTGGCGTTCCCCCTGCAGGTGAGCGGCAACCGGGCGATGGCCCGGGCCAACGTCGCACTGGCCGACCACGGCGAGCCCATGTCCGAGCAACGGCTCGTCACCGACGGTCTCCAGCCCGCCGGTCAGTGGCGCCCCGTCCTCCGGGAACGACCCCTCACGTTCGCGCAGCCGTACGATCAGCAGGCCCCCGCGTCTGCCCTTCTCAACCCCGACCCGGTGTCGGCGCTGCCCAGCATCCTGCTCGATGACGGGGGGGTCATCAGGACCCCCTCGTACGACCTCCTGGGCTGTGGCCCGGACACCCCGAGCTTCGTCGTGGAGGTGGAGAACGACCGGCAGGTCCGGCTCCGCTTCGGGGACGGGATCAACGGCCGGCGACCCGGCAGCACGGTGATGAGCGCCACCTATCGCCGGGGCTGCGGGACGCCCGGCAACGTCAATGCCGGCGCCATCACCCGCTTCTTCGGCACTCCCGCCGCCGGTGTCGTCTCGGTGGTGAACCCGCTGCCGGCGGCCGGAGGGCAGGAGCCCGACTCGGTCAACCACATCCTCCGGCTCGCCCCCCATGCCCACCTGGACAGCCAGCGTGCCGTCACCGAGGACGATTATGCGGCGGTGGTCGCCGGCGATCCCGCAGTGAAGACGGCAGCCGGCCGGCTGCGATGGACCGGGAGCTGGTACAGCGCCTTCGTCACGGTGGAACGATCGGGCGGGGGTGCTCTGGAGCCGGACGGGTTGGCGGATCGCCTGCGGGGTCTGCTCGACGCCAAGCGCATGGCGGGGGTCGACATCGAGCTGGCGCAACCCGTCCCCGTGCCCATCGAGCTGGCGCTCATCGTCTCGGCCTCGGAGGGCTACATCGCCGCGAAGGTGCGCCGGCGCGTCGTCGACGAGCTGTGCCCAGGGACGCTGCCCGATGGGCGGCTGGGTTTCTTCCATCCCGACAACTTCACGATGGGCCAGCCCGTCTACCTCAGCACCATCTACCGGGCGGTGCTGGCCGTGGACGGCGTCGACGCTGTCGTGGCAACGGTGTTCCGGCGCTACGGCGACCGCTCCGCCGGAGGGCTGACCGATGGCAGGATCCTCGTCGGTCCCCTCGAGGTGGTCCGCCTCGACCAGGACCTCAGCCTCCCCGACCGGGGGCTGCTGACCGTCGAGGTCTGGGGAGGGCCCTGAGATGGCCCTCACACCGGAGGACCTCACGAACGAGTACCCCGTCAGCCCGCTGCGGTACCGGGTGGGCACGGCGAGCAGCTTCCTCGCCAGCATGCTGGGCGCCGCCGGCGAAGGAGCCCAGGCACGCGCGACCGCGGGGGGCACGGAGCTGGCGTCGACCCTGGCCTCGATGATCGATGTCCCGCCGAGCATCGACGATCCGCGCCACGCCCTGTTCGACGCCTGGGCTTCGGCGCTCGACGTCCTCACGTTCTACACCGAACGCATCGCCAACGAGCACTACGTCCGGACCGCCACCGAGCTCGCGTCGCTGATCCGCCTCGCCCGGCAGGTGAGCGAGTATCGCTACCACGGCCTGGCCGCATCCACGTTGCTTGCCTTCACCCTCGACCCCAGCGCCGTGGGGAGCAGCGTCGTCACCATCCCAGCGGGAACCCCGGTCATGAGCGTCCCGGGTCCCGACGAGAAGCCGCAGGTCTTCGAGACCGACGTTGCCCTCGAGGCACGCACCGATTGGAACGCGTTGGCACCGGTGACGAGCCGGAAGCCGGAGATCGATTCCCGGGCGGCGGCGCTGGAGCTGGCCGGCACGCCGAGGATCGCCGTGGGCGACGTCGTCCTCGTGTGCCCTGGGCCGGATGCCGTGGGTGCCGGCTCCCCAGCCTGGACACTGCGGACCGTGCAAACCGCCACGCCGTCACCCGCGGACGGCACCACGAGGATCGAATTCGCCACACCCGCCCAGGCGAGCGCCGGGGAGGGCCAGGGCCTTCCCGGGGACCGGCGCCAGGAGGCCGGCGTCTTCGTCTTCCGCCAGCGGGCCGCCCTGTTCGGCGCCAACGCCCCCATCGCCAGAGACGCCGACGGCGTCGCGCTCTGGCCGTCGTACAACCAGCCGTTGCCTGGGGGGGCCACCACGCTCGACCTCGACGCGGTCTATCCCGAAGTCCTCCCGGGATCGTGGCTCGTGCTGGAGGCCCCCGGTTCCGTCGACCTCTTCGCCGTCTCCGGCGTGAGCACGGCGTTCCGGGACGACGCCGCCGTCGTGGCGACGACGGTGAAGACTCCCTCGCCCCGGCACCCGGATGCGACGGCCGAGGTCGACTCCCGGATCACGATCTCCGGGAAGGTCACCCGGGTGACCCTGGACCGCATCCCCGGCGCGATCGTGGCCCTCCATCTGGACGGGATGTCGGAAGCGCCAACCTCGGAGGCACAGCTCCGCGAAGCCTTCAGGCGCAGCGCCACGGTGCTGGCCCAAACCGAGCCGCTCGCGCTCGCCCCCACCGAGGTCCAGGACCCCGTCGGGGGGGCGACCATCGAACTGGCGCAACCCGCTCCTGCGTTCCCCGGCGACCGGGTGGTCGTCCTCACGGGTCGCGCGCCCGCCGCCCGGGTCCCCGACCACGTCCGGGACCTCTATCTCGTTGGCCCCGAGGAGGTGCCGGTGCCTCCTGGCACCGTGCTGACGATCCTGCCTCCCGATCCCGATGCGCCGCCCCCCGACGGGCCGGTCCCGGTGTGGCATGTGAGCTTCGGCCGGCACACCGGCACCCTGATCACGAACCTGCTCGTTTTCGTGGATGCCCCGCCGGCGTCGCCCGTGTTCGCGGAATCGGCGACGGTGCCCAAGCGCCAGGATCAGCCAGCACCGACGGAGCCGCCGCAGCTGCACCTGGGCGGCGCCCTGAAGTACCAGTACGACCGGGCGAGCTGCCGCGTCCTGGCCAACGTCGCCCCGGCCACCCATGGGGAGTCCGCCGGCGTCGGCATGGCCGGGGATTCCACCAAGCGCGAAATCCTCGGCAGCGGGGACGCATCGCCGTGCCAGACCTTCCGCCTGTCCAAACCGAACCTCACGTACACCCCCGCGGGGAGCACCCTGCACGTCGAGGTCAACGGGGTGGCATGGAAGGAGGTCCCCAACCTGGCCCATTCCGGGAGGAACGACCCACACTTCTTCGTCCGCGTCGACGAGGCCGGGGTGAGCACGCTGATCTTCGGCGACGGCATCACCGGCGCCCGCCTGCCCACCGGCCACGAGAACATCACAGCGATCTACCGTTCGGGCATCGGCGTTGCCGGCATGCTGAACCCGGACCAGCTCACCCAACTCGTGGCCCGCCCGTTCGGCGTGAAGGCAGTGACCAACCCGCTGCCACCCGTCGGCGGCGCCGATCCCGATCCGCCCGACGCCTTCCGGGCGAGCGCGGCCAGCCACCTGCGGACGATGACACGGGTGGTCGCCCTGGATGACTACGAGGGCACGGCCCGGAGTTGGGGCGGCATCGGCAAAGCACTCGCCGTCGCGCTCCACCAGCACGGGCGGAGGGTGATCCACCTGACGCTCGCCGGCAATGGTGGGCAGCCCATCGAGAGGACGGCAGATCCTGCGGCCCTGCTGCACAGCCTGCGCCGCAACGGCGACCCCCACCAGCCGGTGGTCTGGAGCGAAGCCGAGGTGCTCACGTTCGAGGCAGCGATGCGGATCTACCTCCAGCCGCCCGACCCAGGCGGCACGCTGCCTCCGGCGCTGACGGTGGCCAAGGCCGCCATCGCCGCGGTCCTCGCCCAGTTCGGCTTCGACAACCGGGAGCTGGCCCAGCCCGTGCGGGCGAGCGAGCTCATCGCCGTGGTCCAGACGGTCCCCAAGGTGGCCGGCGTGGCGCTGGATGTCTTCGGCCTGACGCAACGCTCCGAGTCCGGTGCCGGGCCAACTTCTGAGCAACCGCCTGGCCCGACGGACATCCTGCCCGCAGCCGGCACCCGCATGATCGGGGACACCATCCTGCCCGCCCAGCTCCTCATCGTGGCGCCGTCGGGCCCGACCATCACCGAGGTGCTCCCGGCGTGAGTCCCCTCCCGGTGAACCCCGCGACCATGTCGCCCGCCGCGTCCCGGATGGCCGACCGGCTCTGGAGCCTGCTCCCGGAGATCCATCGCCAGCGGGATGCGGAGGGCAGCGCTCCCGGCACCCTCAGGGTCCTCGTCGAGGTCCTCGCCGAGCAGGCGTCTGTGGTGTCCGACGACCTGGCGCAGCTCTACGAGAACCTGTTCATCGAAACCTGCCAGGCGTGGGTCGTGCCCTACCTGGGCGACCTCGTCGCCGCCCAGCCCCTGCACAACATCGGGCAGCAGACCGCCTCCTCACGAGCATGGGTGGCGAACACGGTCGGCTACCGGCAACGGAAGGGGACCGTGGCCGCGCTCGAGGCCGTGGCGCGCGACGTGACAGGTTGGCCGGCCAGGGTCGTGGAGGGCATCAACGCCGTGGCGACGACCCAGTACCTGGCCCACCTGCGGCCCGGCAAGGGCACCACGATCGACCTGCGCGACGGGACTGCCCTGGAACGTCTCGGGGGCCCCTTCGAGACGGCAGGGCGGCGCGGCGACGTCCGCGGCCACCGGAGGGCATCGCGGCGCCCGCCGACCTGGCGTTGCACGTGTGGCGGCTCCCGACGTTCACCGTGCACGAGGCCGAACCGCGGCCGCTAACCGACCCGCCCGATGGCCGGTACCACTTCGATCCGACTGGCCTCGACGTGCCGTTGTTCAACCCTCCCCTGCCCGCGGAGGGCCTCGGCAGCGTGGCGACGCAACGCAACACGCCCGGCCCGCTCGGACGCAGGGCGCTGGCGAACGCCTTGACCGCCGAGCCTCGGGACCCCAACGGTTACTTCGGGAAGCAGCCGGTCATTGCCGTCCGAACCGCCCAAGCGGATGGCGTCTGGGGTGATCCCCTTGACATCGTGATCGCCGACCTCTCCGATCCGCCGCCCCCGCGGCCATCCGGCGAGCACCCGCACCGGCGCCGAGGTCCCGGTGGGGGCCGATCCGGCTGGCGCCGCCCGTCGGGTACGGGCCAGGTTGCCGCGGACCCGGTGACGGGCCGGCTCACCTTCCCCGAGGGCGAGACCCCCACCCACGTGGAGGTGACGTACACCTACGCCGGGTCCCCGATCGGCGCTGGCCCGTACGACCGCTCCTCGCAAGCGGCCGACGACCTGCTGGGCCGGGCCGGCTTCGTGCGCGTCGTCATGCCGCCGCCGGTCTCCGCGCAGGACGACCTGGCTGCGGCCCTCGCGGAATGGAACCTGCTGGCGGAGCGGAAGCTCCTGCCTCCCAGAGCGGTGGGGGTCATCGCAGTCGTGGACAGCCACACCCACCGGGTCGGCACGATGACCATCGAGGTTCCGCCGGGCAGCGCCCTGCTGATCGCGGCAGTCGAGTGGCCCGGCATCCTGGACGAGGGCTCGCACGGCTCGATCGGGTATCCCACCCTCGACAGCCGGCGGCCCGCTCTCATCGGCGACGTCACCGTCACCGGCGGCCAGCGTGACTTCACCGACGACGACCCGCCCCCGGCCGGCCGCCTCGTCGTCGATGGCTTCGTGATCGAGGGCAACATCGACGTGGCCCCCGGCGACTTGGGAGGCCTCGAGCTGCGGCACGTGACGGCGGTGCCCGGGCGGAGCACCGTCCGCGTCGCCGGCAGGCCCGACGGCGGGGCCATGACGAACAGCGACCTCGTCGTGACGGTCGACACCTGCATCACGGGGCGCCTGGACTTCGACGGCGAGGGCCCGTCCCTGGTGGTGCGGGGGTCGATCATCGACCACGGCAGGTCCGCGAGGCCTGCCGTCGACGCCCCGCAGGTCCCGGTGACGCTGGACCGGGTCACGGTCATCGGCGACGTCTCCTGCCAGATCCTCGAGGCTTCGGACACGCTCGTCGACGGTTCGGCCCATGTGGTGCGGCGCCAGGCCGGGTACGTCCGCTACAGCGCCATCAGCGGGGAGGCCACCACGCCGCGGCGGTTCCGGTGCGCCTACGACCTGGAGCGCCGCCGCCCCCACGGCGTCATGCCCCAGTTCCAGTCGGAACGGTACGGCGATCCCGGCTACGCGATCCTCGACGACCGTTCCGCCGAGCGGCTCCGGACCGGCTCGTCGCTCGCCAGCGACATCGGCGCCCACAGCACCTGGCTGCGGCCCCAGCGCCGGGCCAACCTTGAAGCCGTCCTCCGAGAGCACCTCCGCGCCGGCCTGCAAGCCGGCATCGTCCCCCGAACCTAGGTGAGTCCGCAGGAAGCGGCATTTTCAGACACCCGCGTCTCCGGAGCAGGTCATTTTGCTTGGGGACGGGCCGGATCGCGCGTCTGGGGGCACTACAGCGGGCCCTTTTTGGCGAGAATCATTCTCAATACTTTC
>WNFC01009603.1_pt1 | contig 10717 bp, 5 predicted proteins | sample 5400541 | NCBI WGS metagenome assembly WNFC01 (sample SAMN13153342, study PRJNA577476) | soil metagenome | isolation source: 120 cm saprolite under Douglas fir tree site 2 hole 2 replicate 1 | place: USA:California | collected 2015-04-18
TTCAAGGCCGCCAGCGAGGATTGGGAATTTGAAGCGATCCATCGCCTCAATTACAAGACCTTCGTGGAGGAAATCCCCCAACACACTCCGCACGCCGAGCGCCGGCTGGTGGACAAATTCCATCACGAAAACACCTACGTCATTTGCCTGGACGGCAAAAAGCTTGCCGGCATGATCGCGATGCGCAGCCAGCGGCCCTTTTCCCTCGACTTGAAACTGCCCAACCTCGATTCCTATCTGCCGGCCGGCCGCAAGATCAACGAATTCCGTCTGCTTTCAGTGGAAAAGGACTACCGCAACGGCCACGTCTGTCGCGGTCTGATCATGCTCGCATTCGAGATCGGCCGGAGCCAGGGGTGCGACCTGGCGGTCATCTCCGGCACCACCCGCCAGGAAAAGCTCTACCGGCACCTTGGCTTCGTTCCCTTCGGACCGCTCGTCGGCACTGGTGACGCCCTGTTCCAGCCGATGTACCTCACGCTCGAAGTGATCGAGGAAAAATCCAGCACGATCCTCGCCCCGCCCCAAAACCCGGAGGACGAGACGCTGCCGGTCAGCTTTCTGCCCGGGCCGGTGGACATCGCCACCGAAGTGCGCGAGGCCTTCGACGCGAAGCCCGTATCGCATCGGGCGCGGGCGTTCCTTACCGAGCTTCAGTCCACCAAGCAACTCCTCCGCCAGTTGGTCAACGCGCGGCAGGTCGAGATTCTGCTCGGCTCCGGCAGCCTCGCCAACGATGTCATCGGCGGTCAGTTGTCAGTGCTGCGCGAGCCGGGCTTAGTTCTCAGCAGCGGAGAATTCGGCGAACGGCTCGTGGACCACGCGACTCGCTACAACCTGGACTTCGACGTGTTGCGGCTGGACTGGGGAGAAATTCTCCGGGCTGATTCACTCCGTCGGAAGCTGGCGGCGTCGGGCCGATTCAAGTGGCTCTGGGCCGTGCACTGCGAAACCTCCACCGGCGTGCTGAACGACGCGGACGTGCTCCAAACAATATCGGCGGAGCACCGGCTCAAGCTCTGCCTCGACTGCATCAGCTCGATTGGCACCGTGCCAGTCGATCTGAGCGGCGTGTTCCTGGCCTCGGGCGTCAGCGGCAAGGGTCTCGGGGCGTTCCCGGGTTTGTCGATGGTGTTTTATCACCACGAAGTCCGGCCCGCGCCCAAACAACTGCCGCGTTACCTGGACCTCGGTTTCTACGCCGCGCAGCAAGGCATTCCGTTCACCCATTCATCGAACCTGCTCTCCGCGTTGCAGGCCGCGCTGAAGCGCCTCAATGTCAACGAAAGCTACAAGACGCTGGTGGAACTTTCCGCGCAACTCCGCGTGCGTCTGGCCGACCTTGGTTACCAGATCGTCGCGCCTTCCGCGCACGCTTCGCCCGCCGTTTTCACGCTCGCCCTGCCGGCCGAGATCAACTCCAAGACTGTCGGTTGGCAATTGCAGAAGGCCGGCTACCTGTTGAGTTACCGGAGCGACTACCTGATCAGCCGAAACTGGATCCAGATTTGCCTGATGGGCGAATTTTCCCGGCAGCACCTCGACTCGCTGCTCGCCATCCTGGCGAAATTCCGCCCGCGCCGCAGTCGCTTGCTGGCTGGCGCATCGCTTGAACCGGTTGGCATTTGACTGGTGGAAGCGCTCGGAGGCGAGCGAGGGGATTCGTTCTGCCGTCTCATGAAAGTCGGGATGAGTCAGAGGCCCTACCGGACCGCCGCGGCTCTAACATGAACAGAAAACTCAGCCCCGCCTGGACGCTCGCCCTCTTGACCGGGCTGAACCTTTTCAACTACCTGGACCGCTACGTCGTGGCGGGGGTGCTCACGCCGCTGCAAAAGGATTTCAGCATCAGCGACGGCAATACCGGCCGCATTACCACCGCTTTCATGTTCGGCTACCTCTTCACCGCCCCATTTTTTGGCTTCCTTGGCGACCGCGCGTCGCGCAAATGGCTCATCGCGCTCGGGATTTTCGTTTGGAGCGTCGGCACGGTGCTCACCGGATTCGCTTCAGGTTTCGCGATGCTGCTTTGTTTCCGGGTCCTGGTCGGGGTGGGCGAGGCCAGCTATGCGACGATCAGCCCGGGTGTGATCTCCGATTCGTTCGGTCCGGCCCGGCGGAACAATGCGCTCACGATTTTTTACGTCGCCATCCCGGTCGGCGCGGCGCTCGGCTATGTGCTCGGCGGCGAAGTAGCGGCTCATTTCGGCTGGCGTCGCGCCTTCCTTTGGGCCGGGCTGCCGGGGCTGCTGCTGGCCCTGGCGCTGCTGCCGTTTCGCGAGCCGGATCGCGGGCAGGCGGAAGGCGGCGCCGTCGCGCCAGGCGCGCGCCCGCGGCTGGCGGATGTCTTCGGCATTTTGCGGCTCGCCGATTTTCATCTGATCGTCTGGGGCTATGTCGCCTATACCTTTGCGCTCGGTGCGTTTGGTTTTTGGGGCCCCAATTACCTTCACCGCATCCACGGAGTGGCGAACGAAAACGCCGCGAGCTTCTTTGGTATCGTGACCGCCATCGCCGGGCTGGTGGGCACGTTCGCCGGCGGATTCGCTGCCACCGCCTGGCGCAGGCGCAATCCGGCGGCCTACGCGTTCACACTCGGGCTGGCCACGCTGGCGGCGGTGCCGGTCGCAGTCACCGCCTTCGTGACCACGAATACGCCCCTCTCGATGGGTTGCCTCGCGCTGGCGATGTTACTGTTGTTCCTGCCCACCGGGCCGGTCAATACGCTGATTCTCGAAACCGTTCCGGCGAATCTGCGTTCCAGCGCGATGGCGATTTCCATTTTCATGATCCACCTCTTCGGCGATCTCTGGTCTTCAGAAATCGTGGGCCGGCTTTCCGACCACTGGGGCAGTCTGCAAAAGGCGGTGCTGATTCTGCCGGGGGCGCTGCTCGTCGGCGGACTTTTTTGGTTGGCGCTGGCCTTTAAAACTCGACGCGCCTGCCGTCAGCCGCCCGCTGAGCAATCGGCCCCCGCCAGCGGCTGAAACTGGCCCTTCTCAAAAACCTCGGCGCCGGAAGGGAAGAATCAAACCCCGGGCGGCGATCAAGTACCAGGATGCGAATGGGAGGCCAGAGGCAAAATGCAGCAGGGAGAACTCCGAATAAGTTTCGGCCGGAAATCAGGGCTTGGCGGGAGAGCCTTCTCAAGACCGGAATTCGGACCAGTTCTGCTCAATATACTGGCGGAGTTCCGGGCGGCGATCTTTGAAAAGGAGGAAAAAATATATGTTCGCGGGAACCGTCAACGCCACGCCCAGGCCGAATAGAATGAGGATTAGCGAGTCGCTCCAACGCAGCGCGAGATTGAAAATGAGGGAGCAGCACGCCAGCACCAATATGCAGTGCAAGTAGAGCCAATTGCGGGAGTACGGAGCGCATGCCCCCCAGATTTTTAGCAACTGGGCCCCAGTCAACCGGCGTAATTCGGGGATGGAGTAAGCAAAGAAATTAGAAGCTTTCACACTGGTTTCGCCGCCCGGTGGAAAAAGTCCACCCTCCACGGCGCCGCAGGAACGGTCCGATGAATTCGAGGTCACTCCGGCTCCTCGCGCGGCTCGGGCGGTGCCGACTTGCCGGGTTTTCGTCAGCGCACGATTCGCACATGGCAGCCACAAGTTTCCGCGCATCCTAGAGAACCCCAAGCCCGCCTCGCAACTCCGAAAAGGCCGGCCGCAGCTCGCCAGCGGTCGTGTTGCCGCGTTGCAACTCCCCGCGAGACCGAAACGCCAGGGGGCATCGGGTTAACGCTTGCCGGTCCCCGCTTTGAACCGGAACGGCGGCTTGCCGGTCAGATCGGAACTGAGGAAGGAAGAGCACCAATATTTTTCGACGTGTTCGATGACCAAGCGCGTGCCTTCGAAGTGACTGACTTGGGGCTTCTTCTTCGGGTTATACATTGTGTCCGTCAGGTCGCGCATCAACGCCACGTTCTTGCCTAACTTGACCATTTGCCGGATTCCAAACGGCCGGCCGAGCACACACATGTTCAAATGCACTCCCGTGAGGATGACGTTCTCGATGCCGCGGGCTGCGAGCAGATTGTGTGTCTCCTGGCCGCGATCAGTAATTGCGTCGGGTTCCGCGATCTCGATGGTCGAAATTTGCCGCGACCAGGCGTCGCGGATCGCGCACTTGATCGGGCAGTCACAGCCCATGTCCGAATCGTCGATGGGCAGGTCCCGCTCACGGGCGGAGTCCGGCCAGCACCAGGTGGTGCCCCAACGCTCGGCGGTCGAAAGCGGTACGGGTGTTCGGGCGAAGGGGGCCGTCTGGGCCCGTTTTCGCTGCGCAGTGTTCCGGTAAAAATCCACGACGGTGCTCGGGGCGTGGATGATGAACACGCCCTGGTCGCGCGCCGCTTTCACGACGTCGTTCATCGGCCCGGCCAGTTCGGAAACGCGGCGGGCCGCGGATTTGCACCAGTGATCGTCCCACATGTCGCAAATGATGAGGGCCGTTTTTTTCGCGTCCCAAACCGCCTTCTTCTCGACGACTTTGTATTCCGCGGCCGCGTTGCCCTTGGCCATGACGCGTGAACGCAAGGTGAGCTGCATTTGCCCGTCGGCGCCTTCCAGGCCTGGGATCACCGCGAGCAGCAGTAAACTCGAGCCAAGCGCCTTCATATTGCAGGTCGTCGTCATCAAGCATGAATGTTCGACCTTAACGGTACGGGACAAAAGGAAAATTTCTGCGTGGAAACCAGAACCGGTGCGGTCGGAGGATCTCCTTTCGTCACGCTTTTGTTCGTGATACAGAGGAGGGCATGTCTGTGCAATTGAAACAGGTTTTGGTCGCCGCCTTTCTCGTCTTGCAATCGGGTTTCTCCCTGAACGCGGCCAGTGGGCCTTTACCGGGCAAGCCCCTGGCGCGGAAGGATGATGCCTTTACCCACAGCGACACTCGCGCTTCGAACGACAACCGCACGGATCGCCCCGGTTCCGCCGAGCGGGCGGCGCCTAACCCGGAAAAGCAGGTTGAGAAAGACTGGGTGGACGGCCGCTGGAACCAGACCGAAGTCGGCCCGTTCCTTGCCTCGACCATTTTCACCCCCAACGGCCCGGTGGCGAAGGGCCTGTCCATCCGCCTCGGCGAGTACGGAGAAGCCGCGGTTTGCTACGACACCGGCCAGGGCGCGCTGCGCGCCGGCTGGACTGGGGGCTTTCTCGAGTTCGACCCGGCCCGTTTCGGCCTCATCCGGGCGCCCAGGATTGCCGGCCAACTGAAGTTTCTCGGTCCGGCGGATTCCGCCCCGGCGGGGCCGAGCGTCCACTACGAAGGACTTCATCTGAGCGGCAGGCGCGTCGTATTGTCCTGGCGAATTGGCGAGACGCTCTTGCGCGAGTCGCCGTGGTTCGAAACCGTCTCCGGCGCGAGCGCGTTTACACGAACGCTGGAACTGGGCGCCGGCGCGGCTGCAGTAACGCTGCCAGTGCTCGAGGAAACCAACGCCCCCGCGTCGCTGTTCCGATTGGCTGAAACTGGCGTGGCCGCTTTCGAGCGCGACGGAAAACTCACCGCGGTCGCTTGTTTGGGTGACGCCGGCGCTCAATTTACGGCCGCTGGCCACCGCATCAGCGTCGCATTTCCACCGCGCGAACAGATGCGCCGCGGCCAAGTTCTGATTTGGTCGGGCGGCACGAATGAATTGGGCGGCTTTGAAAAGTTGCTCCGCGAATCCCCACCGCCCGCGGTGCTCGCCGAGCTCGCGCGTCCAGGCCCGCCGCGCTGGGGGCCTGCGCTCACTACGAGTGGCCGGCTCGGCATTTCAACCGAGGTCTTCGCCATCGATACGCTCACGGTGCCGTACGACAATCCGAGCAGAGCGTTGATGTTTCTTTCGGGGGTCGATTTCCTGCGCGATGGCACGGCGTTTGTCTGCTCGATCCACGGCGATGTCTGGCAGGTGACGGGCATTGATGACAGCTTGCGCGCGCTGACCTGGAAACGTTTCGCCACCGGCCTCTTCCAGCCGCTCGGCCTCCGTGTGGTCGACGACAAGGTGTTCGTGCTCGGTCGCGACCAAATCACCCTGCTCCATGATGAAAACGGCGACGGGGAAGCTGACTTCTACGAAAACTTTTGCAATCTCATTGACACTTCGAGTGCCGCGCACGAATACGTGACGAGCCTGGAGACCGATCCGGAGGGCAACTTCTACTACGCCGACCCGCGTGGCGCGCATCGCATCTCGGCCGACGGGCGCGCGAAGCAGACCTTGGCGACGGGTTGGCGAAACCCCAACGGCCTCGGCGTTAGTCCGCAAGGCATCATCACGGTGGCGCCTCAGCAAGGAGAATGGACTCCCTCGTCGGCGATTTGCGAAGTGAAGCCGGACGGCTACTACGGCTACCCTGGTCCGAAGGTTACCGCGGAGCGACCGATGGGTTATGATCCGCCGCTCTGCTGGATTCCGCATAGCGTCGATAACTCCGGCGCCAGCCAGGTGTGGGTGCCGCCCGGGCATTGGGGGTCCTTCGCCGGGCAGATGCTGCACTTCGCGTGGGGGCGGTGCGCCATGATGCTTATATTGCGAGACGTGGCGGGCGGCGTCCCGCAAGGCGCGGCGATCCCGCTGCCCGGACGCTTCCTTTCCGGTCCGATGCGCGGCGCGTTTCGCCGCCAGGACGGCCACCTTTACGTTGCGGGCAGCACCGGCTGGCAGACCAGCGCGGTGCGGGATGGCTCCCTCCAGCGCGTGCGTTACACTGGCAAACCGGTCTATCTGCCGCTCGCCTATCACGCGCACAGCAATGGTCTCTCGCTCACTTTCAGCCAACCCCTGGAGCGAAGGACGGCCGAAGACCCTGGCAGCTACGGCCTTAGCCAATGGAACTACCGCTATGCCCCGCAATACGGGTCGGACGATTGGTCCGTCGCCGACCCGTCCCGAAAAGGCCACGATCCGGTCGAAGTAAAATCCGCCAAGCTGCTCGCCGATGGTCGCACCGTCTTTCTCGAAATCGCCGGACTGCGCCCGGTCATGCAGATGGAAATCAAACACAATCTCGATGCAGCGGACGGCCACAAAATCCGCGGCGTCATTTACGCCACGATCAACCAGCCCGGCCCGAACCTGGCTTGGTAGCCAGACCTCCGGTCAGAACGGGGCGGGATTGCGCCGTGCCGCTGCTTCGCTCCACGCGCGCGCCTCGGTCAAACGGTCCAGCCATCGATTCACGAAAAATAACTTTGCGATTTGGCGCTCGCACAGCAATGCTGTAATCCGGGCGGAGATTGATGTGTACGAACCGGTGCGAACCGCAACTGAAATTCAAAAGATCGCGTTGCTCGGCGACTACTTGCCGCGCAAATGCGGCATCGCCACGTTCACCTCCGACCTCCTCGCGGCCGTGGCCGCGGAGCACCCCCAAAGCCAGTGTTTCGCGGTGCCGGTCAATGACGTCGAGGGTGGTTACGAATACCCTGCGGCGGTGCGCTTCGAGATTGAGGAACAAGACTTATCGTCCTATCAGCGGGCGGCCGACTTCCTGAATATCGGCAACGTGGACATCGTCTGCGTCCAACACGAGTTTGGGATTTTTGGCGGGCCGGCCGGCAGCCACGTGCTGGCCGTGCTGCGGGAACTGAAAATGCCGGTCGTCACGACGCTCCACACGGTGCTGCAGGAGCCGACCGCCGACCAGCGCCGGGTGATGCAGGAATTGATCGCGCGTTCGGGACGGCTGGTGGTCATGGCCGAGCGGGGCCGGCAAATGCTGCACGAGATTTACCACGCGCCACCGGCCAAGATTGATCTGATTCCGCATGGCATTCCCGACATGCCGTTTGTGGATCCGAATTATTACAAGGACCAGTTTGGGGTGGAAGGGAGGGTCGTGCTGCTTACGTTCGGGCTGCTGTCGCCGAACAAGGGCATCGAGCACGTGCTCAACGCGTTGCCGCCCATTTTGGCGGAGTTTCCCGACGTGGTTTATATCGTTCTAGGCGCCACTCATCCGAACGAGTTGCGCGAGCAAGGCGAGGCCTACCGTCTGAGCCTCGAACGGCTCGCGAAAAAGAACAAAGTTCAAAAGAACGTCATCTTCTACAACCGCTTCGTGGAAATCGAAGAGTTGAAGGAGTTCATCGGCGCGGCCGATCTTTACCTCACGCCTTACCTCAACGAAGCGCAGATCACCTCGGGCACTCTGGCCTACGCGTTCGGCGCGGGCAAAGCCGTGCTCTCGACACCCTACTGGCACGCCGCTGAATTGCTGGCGGAAGAGCGCGGCGTGCTCGTGCCGTTCGGCGATGCGAAGGCCATTGCGCGGGAAGTGATCGGCCTGCTGCGCGACGAAACGCGCCGCCACGCCATCCGCAAGAATGCTTACAAGCTGGGCCGCGAGATGATCTGGAGCAACGTGGCGCGGCTCTACATGCGCTCCTTCGAGTTGGCGCGGCTGGAGGGGGCGGTGTTGTCGCGGAAGATTTTCGCCACCAAAACGCTTGACCAGCAGCCGCGGGAGCTGCCGGAGTTGAAACTGGATCATCTCTCGCGAATGACGGATTCGACCGGCCTTTTCCAGCACGCCCTTTTCACCGTGCCGAATTTTTCCGAAGGCTACTGCACGGACGACAACGCCCGCGCCTTCATTCTAGCGGTGCTGCTCGACGAATTGGAGGAGGAGGCGGAGCGCATGCGGACGCTGGCCACGACTTACGCGGCCTTTCTGAACTACGCCTTCGATCTCAAGACCAAGCGCTTCCACAATTTCCTGAGCTTCGATCGCCACTGGCTCGACGAACAGGGGTCGGAGGATTCTCATGGGCGCGCGCTTTGGGCGCTGGGCGTGGGGGTGGGGCGCTCGCCGTATCGGAGTTTCCAGATCATGGCGGGGCAACTCTTCGCGCAGGCGCTGCCGGCGGTGACCGAGTTCACTTCGCCCCGCGCCTGGGCGTTGAGCCTCATCGGCATTCACGAATACCTGCGCCGCTTGAGCGGTGACCGCTTGGTCAACCAAACCCGCGAAACGCTCACGGCGCGGCTCATGGAGCTGTTCGATAAGGCGGCCCAGCCGGACTGGCCCTGGTTTGAAGGGGAGCTGACTTACGACAACGCCAAGCTCGCGCACGCGTTGATTCTGAGCGGACGCGCGGCCAGCCAACCCGCGGTGTTTGAACGCGGCCTGCAGGCGCTGCGCTGGCTGGTAGAGGTGCAGACCTCCGAACACGGCCATTTTCGGTCGATCGGCAGCAATGGATTTTATCGGCGCGGCGGCACGCGCGCTAATTTCGACCAGCAGCCCATTGAGGCGCAGGCGATGGTGTCGGCCTGCCTCGAAGCCTATCGAGCCACGTCCGACTCGTGGTGGTACGAGCAGGCTCAACGCGCGTTCGACTGGTTCCTCGGCTGGAACGATCTCGGCTTGGAGCTTTATTCGTCCAACAGTGGCGGATGCCGCGACGCGTTGCACGTGGACCGAGTCAACGGCAATCAGGGAGCGGAATCGACCCTGGCGTTCCTGCTCTCGCTGGCCGAGATGCGGCTCATGCAAAATGCCATTACCGTTTTCAACCAGCCGGCCTCGTAGCGCCGATGCGCCGATGAAAACCGCCAGCGTCAAACGCACCAACGTCACGTTGCGCCCGGATCGCGCGCGGGTGCTGATTCGGCCCTTCCAACTCGCGAACGATCAGCGCGTCATCAAAATCTGCGCTCGGGTCATCGCGCTTCCGGAAAGCGAGGTCCACCAACTGCTGGCGGAGGTCCTGGCCGAATTTGGCGAACGCCACCTGAAGATCCGCGAGTTCCTAAACCGGCGGTTTGACCAAGTCCGGCCCTATTTGCTCACCGACCAGAAACTCTCCGAAGAACGGGAGTTGCTGCTGGGCGCGTATTTCACGCACGAATATTCGCTGGAGGCCGCCGCGTTGTTCAATCCCTCAATCGTGCCGCACCCGGATCAATCGGACCTCCCGCCCGGCTCGCTGCGTTTCATCCTGAGCCTGCGAGCCACGGGCGAAGGCCATATCTCCTCGATCACGTTTCGCACCGGATTCCTCGACGCGAATTGCAACATCATGATCAACACTCCCACCCGTTACAGCTTGGAATCCGTGCAGGTGCCCAATGAGTCGTACGAGAAGCGCCAGTTCGAGCGGAAACTCCAGGAACTCGGTCTGGCGGGCGACTTCAACCGGCAAGTTGTCCAAGGCCTGGGAGACTCGTTCACGTTGGAAGAATTGCGCGGCAGCCTGAGTCTCGCCATGAAACAGCACCAGGCGCGTGGCGAAGAAGCCGAAGCGGTGGCCAGAAAAACGTTGATGCTGGCTCAATCGAATTACGAAGTGCAGTTCGCGCCGGAATCGCGTTTGTCCGAACGCGTGTTGTTCCCTGTCACTCCGTCCCAGAGCAACGGCATCGAGGACGCCCGATTCGTCCGTTTCGAAAACGAGGACGGCACGAGGACCTATTATGCCACTTACACCGCGTACGACGGCAAGCTGATCCTGCCTCAACTCATCGAGACGGCCGATTTTCTTCGATTCAAATTCATCACTTTGAACGGCGCGGCAGTGCAGAACAAAGGCATGGCGCTGTTTCCACGCAAGATCAAGGGCCAGTACGCGATGCTCGGCCGGCAGGACTACGAAAACATTTACGTGATGTTCTCGGACCATCCGCATTTCTGGCACGCGACGCAAATGGTCCTCAAGCCGACCTTCCCCTGGGAATTCATCCAGTTGGGCAATTGCGGCTCACCGATCGAAACGG
>WNFC01009606.1_pt1 | contig 10716 bp, 8 predicted proteins | sample 5400541 | NCBI WGS metagenome assembly WNFC01 (sample SAMN13153342, study PRJNA577476) | soil metagenome | isolation source: 120 cm saprolite under Douglas fir tree site 2 hole 2 replicate 1 | place: USA:California | collected 2015-04-18
AGTTGATCGCCATGTCGGCGTCCGGATCGAAGAACGGCGGCTGCAGGATGCCGGCCGGGAACACGATTTCGTTGCGGGTCGATGAGTAATACGCATTCACCACCTGCGGGGTCGTGAACCATTCCTGCCGGTCGACCGGCCGATCGAGCTTTGCAACATTGTAAGCCCACCGGAACGCGGTCGCGCGGCGGACATTGCCGACGAGATCCGTGGGATCGATCTTCAGTGCCCCATAGTCGCGCCATTTGTCGGGATAGCCGATCTTGACGCCGAAGAGGTCGAGCTTTTCGAGCGCCTTGGCCTTAGTCTCGGGCGTCATCCACGAAAGATTTTCGATCCGGCCACGCATCGCGCGTTTCAACTGGTCGACCAGTTCCTCCATCTTCGCCTTGGAGTCCGGCGGGAAGTGGCGAGCGACATATTCCTTGCCCACAACCTCGCCGAGCGAGCTGCCGACGAGCTGCGTGGCGCGCCGCCAACGCTGCCGCTCTTCGATCTGGCCGACAAGCTCGGCGCCGCGGAACTCGAACCGCGCCGTTACGAACCGCGCCGACAGGAACGGCGCCGTCTGGTCGACAACGCGGAACGCTTTCCAGGCCTGCAGTGTCGCGACAGGCGCCTCAGCGAAAATCTTGGCAAGCTTGGGCAAGGCGCTCTTCTGGCGCACCACGATGACACGCGTCTCGCCTACGTCAGCGGCCGCAAGCCAGGCGGACCATGGGAAGTCCGGCGCCAGGGCACCGAGTTCGGTCGGCGTCAGCGGATTATAAGTCTTGTCGCGGTCGCGGCTTTCGGCGCGACTCCAGCTCGCCTCCGCGATCCTGGTTTCGAGCGCGACGACTTCGTCGGCACGCTCAAGCGCATCCGCCCAGCCCACCATGTCGAGCAGGCGCGCGACGTAGTCGCGGTACTTGGCCTTCTTGTCCCGGAAGGCGTCGCGCAAATAGTAGTCGCGATCCGGAAGGCCCAATCCGCTTTGCGAGGCGTGCAGCGTGTTGTGGGTCGGATCCTTTTCGTCCTCGTCCACCGCGATGTTGAACAAGCTGCCGCCGAAACCGTTCTTCGAGCGCCCCATCAGGACAGCGATGTCGGTCTTGGTCTTGGCGTCGCGGATTTCCGCAAGATCCCCGGCGATCGGGCCGAAATCGAGCCGCTCGATCCGTCCTTCATCCATGAACGCGTTGTAGAGTGCGCCGATCTTGCCGGTGTCGGTATCGGGAGGGGCGCCCGATTTAGCCGCCTCCTCGATAATGTCACGCACCTGCTGCTGCGTCTTATCGGTCAGCGCATCGAACATGCCGAAGCGCGCTCTGTCGGCCGGGATCGCGGTGCGGGCATCCCATGCTCCGTTGGCGAAATCGAAGAAACTGTCGCCCGGGCTGACCCTCGGATCGAGCCCGGATTCGTCGAAGCCCCAGCGGCCATAGGAGGCGTGTTCCTGCGCCTGGGAAAAGGCGGTGCAGGCTGCAATGACGAGGGCGCCGGAAAGGAGTGCGCCTTTGAGCAGTTCGCGTATCACCAGGGTGATCCTCTCAATAGCGTCGCCGCCCACTTTGCGGGCGACGACAACGATGAAATGCCGCCATCCGAGACAGGTTCCTAAATCCGATCCGGATACGGCAAGATGAAATTGTCCCGGTTCGGCATCTTCACCTGCGGCAAGGTCTTCGCATCCATCACGTCGTTCTCGCCGATCAGCTTGTTGAGGGCGAGGATGTAGGCGGTGAGCGCGTAAACCTCGTTGTCGGCGAGTGAGCGTGGCGCGTTGTAGGGCATCGCCCGCCGTATGTAGTCGAACACCGTGGTGGCGTAGGCATAGTAGTTGGCGATTGTCTTTGCCGTTTCGATGCCGTTGGCGAGCGGCGCGCCGCCGACCAGCGGTCCGGCGCCCGGGGCGCCGCCGCCCTTGCCGCCCTCGGCGTGGCAAGCCACGCATTTTTCCGCATAGATTTTTGCGCCCTGTGCCGACGTGCCGCTGCCCGCCGGCAGGTTGGTGCCGTCCGGCAACACGGAGATATCCCACGCCTTGACGTCGGCCTCAGATAGCGGCTTGCCGAGATTGGGCGATTGGACGCCGGCGTTTTGCGCGAGGGCAGCGCCGGTCCCTAATGCAAGCGCTGCGGCGAGGGTGAACAGCGGCTTACGCATAGACATGTTTGATCTCCCCTTTGCTGTCGACGCCCCAACTGGTGATGCTGTTGTAGTGCTGGTTCGGGAACAGCAAGGGGCTGGCGAGCGGTTGCTTGGTCTCGCCCCGCGCCGCCACGAATTCGGTGCGCAGCGGCTGCACGTTGCCGGCTTCGTCCCAGGCGCGGCTTTGCAAAACAGCGGGCTGGCCGTCCCATCGCCAAGGCATCTGAAAGCGGGTGAACGCCTTGTCGTGGATCGGCGCCTGCAGCGCGGCCTCGCCCCAGCTCTTGCCGCCGTCGGCCGACACCATGACCTTGGCGATGCGGCCTGTGCCCGAATAGGCCACGCCCGAAATGGTGTAGAAGCTCGGCTCCTTGAGGGTGTGGCCGAACGACGGGTGGGTGATGAAGCTCTTCACCTCCATCAGGAAGTGGAATCGCCACGTCTTGCCGCCCGGCAGAATCTGCGAATAGTTCTTGGTCTCGAAGAACGTATAGGCCGGCTGATCGATCGCCTTGATACGGCGCAGGAACTTGACATTCATGTTGCCCTGATAGCCGGGCACGAGAAGGCGCATCGGATAGCCGTTGCCGGGCATCAGGCGCTCGCCGTTCTGGTAGATCGCGACCATGGCGTCGTCGTAGGCCTTCTTGACCGGAATGCTGCGGTCGAGGAACTGGGCGTCAGCGCCCTCGGCGATGAGCCACTTCGCGCCCGGATCGATGCCGGCCTCCTCAAGCAGCGTGGACAGTTTCACGCCCGCCCATTCAGAGTTGGACACGAGCCCGTGGATGGCCCCGGCCGTGACCTGCAACGGCTCTTTGGAGAACATCGGGGCCGAGTTGCCGGCGCATTCCACGAACGCCATGCGGGTGACCAGCGGATAACGCGAAAGCTGCTCCAGGGTAAATTCAAGCGGCTGGCGCACCATGCCGTGAATGACGAGCTTGTGCTTGGCAGGATCGATATCCGGCACGCCGCAGTGATTGATGGAAAAGTGCAGGCCGTTTGGCGTGATAGTGCCGCTCAGCAGATGATGCGGTGTGCGGGCATGAGAATTGCGGAATTCGCCCTGCGGATTGCTCAGCGTGCGGGCGACGTCCTTTTCGTACTTCGAGGCCGTCTGCACCGGCGGCATGATCGAGCCGAATTCCAGGCTCCACTGCTCATCCTTGAGCGGCTCTGCGGCGGCGCCGGTGACGGTCCCGGCCGCCCCCATAGCGCCGGCGACCGCAATGCCCTTGCCGAGCAAGGCGCGGCGACTGATCAGGCCGTTACCGGCCACCAGATCGAACGAGGGGGTACGCCCTCGGCGATGAGTTGTGCTCATGATGCCTCCTGACGGAGAGGCGCCATATGCGCCCCTCTCATCTCGAATAGTTATATGCTGCCCCCCGGCGCTTTGGTTGTCCAGACCGAGGTAGAGTGCATTCTGGTCATGTAGAGCCACGTGCTCGGCATCATGGCCAGGTTGTCCCGGCCATCCACGCCTTGCTTACTAAGGCTCGGCGAGCAAGACGTGGATGCCCGCGACAAGCGCGGGCATGACGATCGCGGGGCGATTGGATCACATCGGAAGTTCGGCAACCAAACCGGTCCCGCGCGTTTCAACAAGCGATGACGACGCGCATCGCTCATCACTTGGGTTCACCATCACGGCTGCATTTCCATGAACGCCAAACGTCCATCGCTCGCCGTCGACTGCGTCGTGTTCGATCCGGGCGGCCGGCTGCTGCTTATCCGTCGGAAACATCCGCCCTTCCGCGGTCGGTACGCGCTGCCGGGCGGCTACGTCGAATACGGGGAGACGACGGAGCACGCCGCCGCCCGCGAACTCGCTGAGGAGACCGGCCTGGTCGCAGCCACCCTGTCGCTGATCGGAGTTTATTCCGACCCGCATCGTGACCCGCGGGGCCACATGGTGAGCATCGCCTACCGGGTTGCTGTCACGGGCTACGATCCCCATGCTGGAGATGATGCCGCCGACGCAGCGTTCGTCGCAGATTGGGAAGACATCGACCTCGCGTTCGATCACCGCATCATCGTCGATGATGCCGTGCGCCAGGGCTCCAAGCCAGCATAGAGGTGCACAACCTGCCGAGGGCGGCTTCCGGTAGGTTGCAGCACTTGGCGCCCTACCGGGTCGTTGCCGGGAGGGCGCCCGCATGCGGCGTTCGCGCGGCGCCTCGTCATTGGATGCCGGCGGCCCTGATCAGTCTGCCATTGGCGGCAATCTCGTCGGCCACGAACTTGTCCATTTCGGCCGGCGTCAGCGGCATCGGATCGACCGCGAGCTGCCTGAGCTTCTGCCGCATTTCCGGCGTCGCCAGCACCTTAGTGCCGGCGGCATGGAACTTGTCGATGATGGCGCGCGGCGTCTTCGCCGGCATCAGGACGCCATACCAGACCGCAAGGTCGGAATTCGCATAGCCGGCTTCGAGCGTGGTCGGGACGTTCGGCAGATCGGAGGCCCGCGTCGCCGTGCTCACGGCAAGCGCCACCACGCGGCCATCCGCGATGAATGGAAGCGCAGTCGAGATCGGGCAGAAATAGAAATCGACGCGGCCGCCGAGTACGTCGGCAAGCGCCTCGGCGCCCCCCTTGTAGGGAATATGCACCGCCTCGAAACCGGCGCTCAGCCGGAACTTCTCCGCATTGAGGTGCGTTCCGGTGCCGACGCCGGCGGAAGAATAGTTGATCGATCCGGGCCTGGCCTTGGCGGCCGCCACAAGGTCCCGCACAGTCTTCCAGCCCCTCGCGGGCGGCACGATCAGCACATCGGCACTCTGGCCGATCATGAGGGCGCTCGCCAGCTCCTTGGCGGTGTCGTAGGGCATGCTGGGCACGATCCAAGGCGCAATGGTGAGGGCAGTGCCGCCGGCAAGCATCGTGTGGCCGTCGGGGTCCGCACGCACGACCGCGTTGCCCGCGATCGTGCCGCCCGCGCCGCCGCGGTTCTCTACGACGATGGGCTGGCCCAGTTCGGTGGCAAGCGGCTCGAATACCGCCCGGGGCACCAGATCAGTGGCGCTGCCGGCCGCGAAGGGAATGAAGGCGCGCAGTGGCTTGGTGGGCCAGGTTTGCGCCGGAGCGCCTGCGGTCGAGGCCACCCACGCCGCCAGGATCGCGAGTGCAATATGGATTCTGCGCGTCATCATGTCACCCATCATGCTGCTGCGCGTCCGTGGCTTTCGTGCAGCTCACTCCACCACCCAACACGCCTTGCTCAATTCAATTGCGATCCGGCAGGGACATCATTGCGTGCGGTCGACGTGGTGTCTACCGGGCTTGGCAGGCTTCCCGCCCCCGGTGGCGGCGCCCTGGAATGACGTTGCATATGATTCGGGATTCAAAATCGCTGAACTGGACATCTCGCTGCGGTCAATGCGAAGACGTAAGCTCTCGCCGGAATGTCGGGTTCGCGAAAACGGATTAACCGCGAGCATGAACAGGTTTTTCAAGCGATTGCTGGGCGACATTACGTTCCTGCGCGGGGTCTGGCGCGTGATCCGGCTTACCTCGCCGATCGCCCGGAACCCGACGCGCATTTTCCCGCTGCTCGTTGATGATTTGGCGGCGCGCCACGGCGACAAGCTCGCGCTCGTGTCGAACCGCGAGCGCCTGACCTACCGGATGCTCGCCGCGCGTTCCTGCCGCTATGCACGGTGGGCCATGGCGCATGGGATCCGCAAGGGCGATGTGGTTGGCCTATTAATGACGAATCGGCCCGAATATGTCGCCATATGGCTGGGGATCATTCGGGCCGGCGGCACCGTGGCGCTTCTCAATACCAATCTCACGGGGCCGGCGCTTGCGTTCTGCATCGATAGCGTTGCACCCAAGCACGTCATCGCGGCCGGGGATCTCGCCGATGCCTTGTCGTCATCGGATCCCTATCGCAAGACCGCCCCGCGCATCTGGTTGCACGGCGAAGTTCCCCCTCCCTACCCTCCCCCGCTCCCCCTCCCCAACCCTCCCCCGCAAGCGGGGGAGGGAGGGGTGGGGGCTGGGGAGGGTAGGGAGGGGGGCCACCCGCGGCTCGACGAGGCGGTCCTCGCGTTCGACGGCGCGGCTCTGTCCGCTGTGGAGCGTCCCAATCTCACTGTCGAGGACAGGGCGCTGTTCATCTTTACCTCCGGCACCACCGGCTTGCCCAAGGCCGCCAACATCAATCATTTCCGCCTCATGCTGGCGGCCAATGCCTTCGCGGGCGTGATGAACACCGGGCCGGACGACTGCATGTACGATTGCCTGCCGATGTATCACACCAGTGGCGGCGTTCTGGCGACTGGCGCGGTCCTGATCGGCGGCGGCACAGTTTTCATTCGCGAGAAATTTTCGGCGCGCGAATTCTGGGATGACGTGGTGCGCCACCGCTGCACACTTTTCATGTATATCGGCGAGCTGTGCCGTTACCTCGTCAATTGCCCGCCCCACCCGCAGGAGCGCGCGCACCGGCTGCGCTTGTGCTGCGGCAATGGCATGCGGCCCGACGTGTGGACGGAATTCCAATCACGCTTTGCAATTCCGTTGATCCTTGAATTTTATGCCGCGACCGAGAGCAACGTCACGCTGTTCAACGTGGAAGGAAAGCCGGGTGCGGTCGGCCGCATCCCGTGGTTCCTGGCCTCGCGGTTTCAGACCAAGATCCTGCGGTTCGATGTCGAACGCCACGCGCTCATACGCAACTCGCTCGGCCGATGCGAGGAGGCCGCGCCCGGAGAGGTCGGCGAGGCGATCGGCCGGATTTTCCAGGACCCATCGAAGCCGGGCGGGCGGTTCGAGGGCTATTTCTATTTCATCGACCGCATCGGCGATACCTTCCGCTGGAAGGGAGAAAACGTGTCGACCACGGAGGTCTCGGAAGTGATGAGCGCATTTGCGGGCATTCATGAGGCCAATGTCTACGGCGTCGAGGTGCCGGGCCGCGAGGGCCGCGCCGGCATGGCGGCGATCGTCTGCGAGGAGGGTTTGAATCTCGTGGATTTGCGGTCATATCTGGCGGCGCACCTGCCTGACTATGCGCGCCCGCTCTTCCTGCGTATCCGCGGCGAGATCGATGCTACCGCGACCTTCAAGCAGCGCAAGATCGCCCTGGTGAAGGACGGCTTCGACCCTGCAAACATCGCCGACGCTCTCTTTTTGGATGACCCGCGCACGGGCGCCTATGTGCGCCTGGACGGCACGCTTTATAAACAGATCGTATCTGGGGAGGTGAGATTGTGAGGGCGCCCGATAGCGAGTTATTGCTGCCTACGGCCGGCGACGTGCTCGCCTATTGGCGCGCACTCGGCCCGAAGCGATGGTTCGTGAAAGACGCCGCCGTAGATGCCGAAATTCGCGCTAAGTTCCTTGGCCTCTACACGGCAGCAGTGACGGGATCGCTCGGCCCCTGGGAGGACGATGCCTCCGGTGCGCTGGCCCACATCATCGTGCTCGACCAGTTTCCGCGCAACGTGTTCCGCGGCGGTGCCGCTGCGTTCGCCGCCGATCCGCTTGCCTGCGCCGCGGCCGGCCGCGTGATCGACCGCGGTTTCGACCGGCAGGCCGCCAAGGCGGAGCGGCCGTTCTTCTATCTTCCCTACATGCACTCGGAAGCGCTCGCGGACCAGGAGCGCTGCTGCGACCTGTGCCGGGCCGCGGGAGACGAGGGCACCTTGAAATACGCCGCGCTTCACGTCGATATCATCCGCCGCTTTGGCCGCTTCCCTCACCGCAACGCCGTGCTTGGCCGGGTCACGACGCCGGAGGAACAGGCGTTTCTGGATGGCGGTGGGTTTAGCGGGTGAGTGGGGTCCGGCATCATGCCCTCCTTCCACGGTGTCTTCCCCTATCTGGTCTCGCCCATCGACCGCGACGGCCGGGTCAAGACCGACGTACTGGCTCGTCTTGCGGACGATCTCATCGCCGCGGGGGTGCATGGGCTCACCCCCCTCGGATCGACCGGAGAATTTGCCTATCTCGACCGCGAGCAGCGCGCTGCCGTGGTGAAAACCACCATCGCGGCGGCGGCGGGCAGGGTGCCGGTGGTGGCGGGCGCGGCATCGACCTCGACCGCCGACGCGGTCGCCCAGGCGCAGAATTACCAACGGCTCGGCGCCGACGGCATTCTGGCGATCCTGGAGGCCTATTTTCCGCTTAAGGATGCGCAGGTGGAAAGCTATTTCCGCGCCATCGCGGACGCGGTCGATATTCCGGTCGTGCTCTACACCAACCCGCAGTTCCAGCGCAGCGATCTTTCCCTCGACGTCATCGCCCGCCTCGCCGAGCACGAGCGCATCCGCTACATCAAGGACGCCTCGAACAATACCGGCCGCCTGCTTTCGATCATGAACCGGTGCGGCGGCGACATCGCGGTGTTCTCGGCCTCCGCCCATATTCCGGCCGCCGTCATGCTGATCGGCGGCGTCGGCTGGATGGCGGGACCGGCCTGCATCATCCCGCGCCAGAGCGTCGCGCTCTACGATCTCTGCCGCGCCGGCAAATGGCCGCAGGCGATGGAGCTGCAGCGGCGGCTGTGGCGCATCAACGAGGCGTTCGCCCGCTTCAACCTCGCGGCCTGCATCAAAGCGGGCCTCGAACTGCAGGGCTATGAGGTCGGCGACCCGGCGCCGCCGCAGCCGGCCCTGACGGCGGACGAACGCCGCGCGGTGGCCGCGGCTCTGGCGGACGTGGAGGCAGGTCCCGGCGCGGGTCCGACGAAATCACGATATAGATCGCGATGATATGGACACCCCCGCGCCTCCCTTTGTGAAAGCGGCTGTGGCGGCCTTTCCTCCAGATAATCAGGCTCTAGCTACTGGGACGGCAAGATTCCTGTCGCGGTTTGTCGATGATAGCTATCGTCTGTCGTCTACACGCCTGATTGTCTGCGGCAAGACGGTGAAAATTCCCAAGCGCATCCACTTTCTTGGATTGCGCGAAGAAAATCTCAGAACTCCGCCCACATTCTTGCCCGCAATCCACTGCCTCTGCACGCGGAGCACCGACGGATACGAGCGACAAGCCGCGCTGCGATACATTCTGAGTCTCAACGAGCCCTGGTCGATTCCTTTTGTAGTCTTGCTCTCAGGCGAATACGTTGTCGAGATTATCGACGACATGATTGGCTCGCTTTCGGTGTTTAATCGCGAGGCTTACATAAATTTTGTTCGCGAAAATCGAGGGCTGATGCGGCTTCTGCGCTCGAAAGCAACCAGTTACTGGAATTGCTATTACCGCATATCCCACCCCAATCGAAGCAACTATCCCGGCTTAGCGTTCCTGCATCAGCTCGAAGTCTGGGCCAGTTAGATTCCTCTGAAGTCGGGGGCCGAAGCCTTACGCCCGCTCCCGCAACAACCTCCGTATTACCTTGCCGGTCGTCGTCATCGGCATGGCGTCGATGAAGGCGACCTCGCGGGGATATTCGTGGGCCGACAGACGCCGCTTGACGAAGTCCTTAATTTCGGCCGCAAGCGCATCCGACGCCATGACGCCAGGCTTGAGCACCACGAACGCCTTGACGATCTCGGTGCGCAGCGGATCGGGCTTGCCGACGGCGGCGGCGAGCGCCACTGCGGGATGGCGGATGAGACAATCCTCGATCTCGCCCGGGCCGATGCGATAGCCCGACGACGTGATGACGTCGTCGTTGCGGCCCAGGAAGGTGATGTAGCCGTCGTCATCCACGACCCCCTGGTCGCCCGTCGTCATCCAGTCGCCGATGAATTTCTCGCGCGTCGCATCAAGGTTGCCCCAGTAGGACAGAAACATCACGGGATCGGGCCGCTTGATGGCGATCTCGCCGATTTCGCCGGCCCGGCATGGCGTCCCGTCCGGCCCGATCACCCCGACAATGTGGCCCGGGATCGGCTTGCCCATGACGCCCGGCCGGCTGACGCCGAGCGCCGCGCAGGAGCCGACCACCAGGTTGCATTCGGTCTGGCCATAGAACTCGTTGATGGCGAGGCCGAGCGCCGACTTGCCCCATTCATAGGTCTCGGCGCCGAGCGCCTCGCCGCCCGAACCGACCGTGCGCAGGCGGATGGCGTGGCGGCCGCTCGGATCGGGCGCCGAGCGCATCATGCGCAGCGCGGTCGGCGGAATGAAGGCGTTGCGGACCCCGGTTCGCGCCATTACGACGAAGACCTCCTCGGGGTCGAAGCGTTCGAAGCGCCGCGCCACCACGGGCACGCCATAGAGCAGCCCCGGCAACAGGCAGTTGAGCAGTCCGCCGGCCCACGCCCAGTCGGCCGGCGTCCACATCCTGTCGCCGGGCTGGGGAAAGAACTCGTGCGGCACTTCGATGCCGGGCTGATGGCCGATCAGCACCCGGTGAGCGTGCAGCGCGCCCTTGGGTTGGCCCGTCGTGCCTGACGTGTAGACCATCAGGGCCGGGTCGTCAGCGGTAGTGACCTCCGGCGTGAATGCGGACGAAGCGCGCGCAAGCGTCTCGTGGAAGGAGAGCGCCTTGTCGCCCGCGCCGTCGACCGAGAGCACCAGGTCCGGCAGCGCGTCGCGGCCGTCGGCGAGCTTGGCGAGACCTTGGGCATTGGTGATCAACGCCTTGGCGCCAGAATTTCGCAGCCGGTACGAAATGGCGTC
>WNFC01015343.1_pt1 | contig 10716 bp, 11 predicted proteins | sample 5400541 | NCBI WGS metagenome assembly WNFC01 (sample SAMN13153342, study PRJNA577476) | soil metagenome | isolation source: 120 cm saprolite under Douglas fir tree site 2 hole 2 replicate 1 | place: USA:California | collected 2015-04-18
TGACCAGGATAATGCGGCCTTCGTCGATAGCTTGGGGTGGGTGCTCTTCCGCCGAGGACGCTTTCAAAATGCTTTGCAAGAGTTGCAAAAGGCCGCCGCTTTGCAAGACGGGAACGATCCGGTAATTTGGGATCATTTGGGTGATGTCTATTTCCGCTTGGATCAGGTGGCTAAGGCACGAGAGTCCTGGACCAACGGAGTGAAGCTCTATGAAAAAGAAAAACGCCGAAGTCTAGACGACCAATACAAAGAACTGAAGCACAAGCTGGAGGTCTTGCAAAATCCGTAATTTTGCCTAGCTTTCGGTTGCCGAAATGACGCCGGGATGGTTTGATATTAGAAGGATGTGCTCCTAATTATGATCTGCCCGGTTTGATTTAACGCAACGAGCTGTAGAGCTTGCCCCGCGCGGGCCAAACCGACGGTTAAACATACTTTTCCGTTCGCTCCTAAGCGATCTCCGATCAACGAGGCTTGACTTCATTGAAGGAGGGGTCATGTCAGGGCATTCCCACTGGGCCACCATTAAGCACAAAAAGGGGGCCGTTGACGCGAAGCGCGGCAAGCTGTTCAGCAAGCTGAGCCGGGCCATCATTATCGCCGCTCGTCACGGAGGCGGCGATCCGGAAATGAACTTGAAGCTCCGCTACGCCATTGATAAGGCCCGCCAAGTCAGCATGCCCAGGGACAACATCGATCGGGCCGTCAAACGCGGCACCGGTGAAATGGAGGGCCTGACCTTCGAGGAGATCACCTATGAGGGCTTTGGTCCCGGCGGCGTGGCCATTCTGGTCGACGTGCTCACGGACAACCGGAATCGCATCACCGGTGAAATTCGCAAGATCTTTGAGCGCACCGGCGGAAAGATGGGAGCCGCCGGCAATGTGGGTTACCTCTTCGAGCGCAAAGGACTTCTTAGTATCGACGCACGGACCACTACCGAAGATGCATTGATGGTTATTGCCCTGGATGCCGGCGCGGACGATTTGAAACATTCCGGCAACACTTTCGACATTACCTGCGACCCAACGGCTTTCAATCAGGTGCAAGATGCTCTCAAGAAAAACAATCTGACTCCAGTGGTTGCGGAGATCTCTCAGCTTCCCAAGGCGCCCGTGGACGTGGATGCCGAGACCGGCAAGAAAGTCCTTCGCCTCATGGAGGCGCTCGACGACAATGATGACGTGCAGAACGTCTATTCCAATGTGAACATTTCGGAAGAAATGGTCGCCGAAGTAGCCAAGGAATAAAGGCATTTAGCCGCCGGGTATGCGCGGCGAGTTTTGCGATTTACCGGCCACCAGCCCCGCCATGAAGTGAACGAGGTCCCCTTGCTCACGGGCAATTTCGGCCAGGGTGTCGTAATCGTTCGTCCTTTGACACAATTCAACCATGCTCGGGCAATTTAAGGCTCGGTGATCGGCCGACGCCAAGTATTTGCGGGCCACCTGCAATGCTTCCTTCGGCCGGCCGAGTCGAGCCAAAAAGTTGACCAGTACCTCCGCCGGCCGCGTGCCCTCATTCTCCGGGTCCGCCTTTTCAACCTTCGTCCGGAAATGAGCGATGGCCGCCTCTACATTTTCTCCATCGAGAGCCGCCAGGTAAATGGCATAATCCGGATATTGGTCCTCAAAAGGCGGCTCTCCTGGATTTTGAAATCGCGGGGATAAGCGTTTGCCATAATCGCACAATTCACGGGCCAGTCGAAGTTCCTCTCCCGAGGTGAGAAAAACGCTCATTTGGACGACGGCGCCCAAATGAGAAATGTCGATGTGGTAGAATTCATCCTGAAAAAGCCAGTCACGGCCAGCCATCAGCTCACGGACGCTGGGAACATCCGGAGCCGAGCCTTCGTGATGCGCGATTTCCGCCTTCAGCCGTTGGCACAGCTCCGCATGCAGCGCTCGAACCAACTTGCGGACGCAATAATCACGCACATCCGCCGCCATTCCCATTTCGTGACTGCCGACCATAGTGATCGCGCTGCAAATGCCATAACGCTCCAAGAGCAGATCAAAACCGCGGCGGGGATTCACGCCTTGATGAAAGGCAATATCCACTAACTGTTGAACATCATCGGATTCCCGAGGCTGATATTCGTTCAGGGCATCACGCACGGGTTCATTTTCTCCCAGCATTCGGAAGTAAACCCAGGCATGAGGGATGTCGCCCTGTTGTAGATAGAGCCGACCCACTTCCCGTCCCGCTTGCCGAATCGCCTCTTCATAGGGCTCATGGGTTTCTTCCGGAAGATCTTGGCTCGATCCGGTAGGAACCGGAGAGACGCCGAGCTCATGGCGTTTCTTGAGCAAGAGCGCGTAAAAGAGGCTGGCATAATCCTTTTGTTCGCGCAGGATCTGGCAAAGTCGATCGATGGCCACCGAGGGACCTTGATCCGCCAAGGCTGATTTCAGATCATCAAAAATCGCGGCATCCAATTTAGATCACCTACTTTCGATTACGTGCCTTTATCATTTTATCGAACATTTTCCGATTTAGGGGGGCGAACGCGAAACGATGAATCAAAAGGTTCTGATTTATCGTTTCGCGCGCGCCCCATAGGTTAGCGTGACGCCATAGAATAGAATCATGTGCGGACGGTATACCTTGAAAGCTCCGGTGAAGAGCTTAGTCGATTTGTTTCACTTGGCCGAGGCTCCCGAGCTGCCTTTTAGGTACAACATCGCGCCCACGCAGCAAGTTCCGGCCGTGCGAATTTCTGGTCATAACAAATCCACAGAGCTGGTCATGTGTCGCTGGGGGCTGATACCCTCTTGGGCGAAAGACGCGAAAATCGGCAACCAGCTCATTAACGCCCGATCGGAAACCGTGGCTACGAAGCCGGCCTTTCGATCCGCCTTCCGAAAACGGCGCTGTTTGATGCCGGCGGATGGCTTCTATGAATGGAAAAAAGAGGGAACCAAAAAGCAACCGTTCTACATTCATCTCAAAGACGGTGGTCCCTTCGCCTTTGCAGCCTTATGGGAAGAATGGCATGATGAACACGGTGAACCCATTCAGTCTTGCACCATCTTGACCGCTGAAGCGAACGCCATGCTGAAGCCGCTACACGACCGGATGCCGGTCATTTTGTCTCCCGAGAATTTTGCAAAATGGCTCGATCCGGAGATCCAGCAGCCGGAAGAAATCGTTCCGCACCTCCAACCCATTTCCGCCAAAGAGTTGGCCATGCACCCCGTGAGTACCTTGGTTAACAGCCCGAAAAATGAGAAGCCGGAATGTGTCGAACGTGTGGTCTAACCGCTGGTAAAATAATGGTGGGTGGACAGAAATGCCGCTGGTATAATCCATTTGAGTGGATGAATAACGGAGGACACCCCCATGGCCAAAAAAAAGAAGAATACTAACTCTCAACGATCCCCGAATTCAAAACCCAGAAACCTCCGGGCGATCTATGCTCAACTTCGCCGGGAATTCACCGCCGCGGACTTGCAGAAGTTTACGGAAATTGATGAGGGTATCCCGATTGAGCAGGTCATTGCTGAAATGGAGGAAATCCATCGCAAATACAGCCGCAAAAGAGCATAGGAATGAATCCTCTTGGAAACCACGGCCAGAGTTTTAAGGTCAACTTGTCTGGGGTCGTTGCCGAGAGGCTGAGACAAATCCAGCGCGAGGCTACGTTACAAGGACGCGGAGAGGAAACCATTCGTGCTATCCGGCAAATCGCCGACCGCTTGATAAAGGCGCCTTTTGACTTGGGTGAACCGCTGTATCGCTTGCCGTCTCTTCGCTTGCAAATCCGCTCCGCGGCCATCGGCCCTCTAGGCGTGTTCTTTGGCGTATCTGAGGACAAACCGCTTGTATTCATCAAGGGATTTCGGCTGCTAAGCTAGAAGGCTTTTTGGAATCTTTGGGCAATTGGTTCAGGTAACTATGGAAATCAAATCCAATCCGTTAACGCTTGGGGCCGCTCATACTCTCCTGCCGCAGCCGTGTGTCTTGGTGATTTTTGGGGCGGCGGGAGACCTGAGCTGGCGCAAGCTCTTGCCGGCCGTTTACAATTTAAACGTCGACGGCGTACTGCCCTCCAATTTTGCCGTGGTCGGTTTTGGCTTGGGCGCTGAAGGCGATCCCGATGAATGGATTCGCCAACGCGCCAAGGACGGCACTACCCGATTTTCCCGACGCCCGCCCGACGAAAATCACTGGTCGAATTTCGCGCGTTCCCTCTTTTACGTCAACGGAAGTTTTAACGACGCGCGGGCCTACGCCCAGCTCAAGGCCCGGCTGGAGTCGATCGACCAGCAATTCGGAATTCCCGGCAGCCGAGTGTTTTACCTCGCCGTGCCTCCTAACGTCGTGGAGATGAGCGTCGATCATCTGAAATCAGCCGGCATGGTGGGCAGCTCCGGCGAATCCCGTTCCTTCACTCGTGTCATCGTGGAGAAGCCGATCGGCCGGGATCTGGAAAGCGCTCGGAAAGTCATCGCCGACGTGGGTAAGGCCTTTGCCGAAAATCAGACCTATCGCATCGATCACTACCTGGGCAAGGAGACGGTGCAAAATCTGTTGGTGATTCGATTCGCCAACAGCATTTTCGAGCCGCTCTGGAACAAGAATCACATCGATCACGTGCAAATAACGGTCGCCGAGGAAGAGGGGCTGACTCACCGCGATCCCAAGACTCATGAAATTACCGGCAGCCGGATTGGCTACTACGAAGGCGTGGGCGCGCTCCGCGACATGGTTCAAAACCACATTTTGCAGGTTTTGTGCGTGACGGCGATGGAACCGCCCTGGTCCCTATCGGCCGACGTGGTTCGCGATGCCAAGATCGGAGTCTTGCGCTGTCTGAGACCAATCGCAAAAGATGACGTGAAAACTTCGGCGGTTCGTGCCCAATACATTTCCGGCGACGTCAACGGCGAGGATGTCCCCGGCTTCCGGCATGAGGTTCGAGAATTTTACACTTCCCGCAAGCAACCGGCGCCATCGGAATCGAGTACCGAGACATTTGTCGCCATGCGCGTGTTCATCGACAATTGGCGCTGGGCGGACGTACCATTCTATATCCGCACCGGCAAGCGCTTGCCGAAGAGAGCCAGCGAGGTCGCCATCCAATTCAAAGACGTTCCCCATATTCTGTTCAATGCCCACGCGGATATCCCGCTGGAACCAACCGTTCTGGCCCTCCGCGTCCAACCGGAAGAAGGTCTGTCTCTGCGCATCGCGTCCAAACTGCCCGGCCCCAAGGTGCGGATTTACCCCGTCAAGCTGGAATTCAATTACAGCGCCAGCTACAGCGAGACGACGCCCGAAGCCTACGAAAGACTGCTCCTGGACGTGATGGCGGGCGATGCCACGCTCTTTATGCGCCGCGATGCCGTGGAGGCCGCCTGGCAGTTCGTCATGCCGGTCTTGGAATCCTGGGAACATAGCCGAGACCGATTTCTGCCGGAATATAGGGCCGGCACCTGGGGACCTCTTGAAGCCGACAAGCTGATCGAAGCCGATGGCCGGCAATGGAGGACCTTATGATCAAGCATCCCGCCTCCAAGCCCTCCCTATCTGATCCAGTTGCTTTGAAAGACGTGGAGCGCGAGCTGACCCGCCGCATGCGGATCGTTCAAGGTCCGGGCGATTCCCCGATCCTCCGGGCTTGCATGTCCAACCTGGTCATTTATTGTGATCGGCCGGAGTTGGCTGACCAGGTCGCTTTAGAAATCCCGGATATTGTCGCGACGCACCCGGCTCGCGTTTTGCTTCTGGTCGCCGAGCCGAGCTCCGAAGCCGGTGACTTAACCGCCACGGTCGCCGTCCGCGGTCGAGTGGTGGATCCCGGCCGATGGGTATGCTCCGAGTTTGTCACGCTGCAAGCCCAAGGCCGGGCATCAGAGCGATTGCCATATGCCGTGCGTGGCCTCTTGATCGGCGATCTGCCCACCAATCTTTGGTGGGCCGCTCCGCAGCCACCATCGATGGCTGGGCCTTTGCTTTACGATTTGGCGGAGCATGCCCAGCAGATTATCTATGACAGCGTCGGCTGGGTGGAACCGCCCAAGGTGATGGCGGCCACCGCATCCTGGCTCAGTCAATTCGAGGCTCGCCCCGGCCGAGTCCGCTGGCGGGTCGCTTCAGATCTTAACTGGCGGCGACTCAAGTATTGGCGGCGAATCCTGGCCCAGGCGCTCGATCCGGTTTCGGCCCCCGGCGCCATGGAGTCCCTGAGCGAAATTCACATCGAGCATGGACCCCACGCCGTCATTCAAGCTTGGGGCCTGGCCGGTTGGCTGGTTTCTCGCCTTGGATGGCGCGTGCAAGACGGCCTCTTTCAAGAAGGCGAGGAAATCTCCTGGCAGTTTCGATCTCCGGCGGGCCTGGCTCGATTGCGGATTCGCCGCCTCCCGGAGGGAACGCCCGAAATCCAATGCATTCGCCTGGCATGCGAGTTGAACGGCAAGCCCGGAGCGTTCCATCTCGAATTGCACCCTGATCGCCGCTTATCTGTGATGCCCGAGGGAGTTGTTGCCGCCGAACCTAGAACCCTAATGGCCCCGCTTCAGTCTCGAGCCGAGCTAATCAGCCGGCAGCTCTCCGATCGCGAACGCGATTCGGTGTTTCACGAAAGCATGGCCGTCGCTTTATTGCTCGCCCAACAGCTGCTGGGGCAGTAGCAAACAAGCTTGCATGTAAAAAAATCACATCAATCGTTTACGTTTCGCGCCCGGAATATCATTGGCAATCGTTCAAATAATCTATACGCGTTGCGCAAAACATAAACCCCTTCTTAAGAATCTCTTTTCGAGTCTTACCACGATTCCGTTTCATCGCTTTCCCAGGGATTACGAGACCGGTGCCGCACCATCTGCCATTCTTGAAAATTGTTGATCGCAAAGAGGGCAAAAAACAGGCCCAGATATGTGTCCCCGGGCAGGTATGGTATGATCTCAATGCCGTTGGCGGCGGCAATCGTAAAGCAAACCAAGGTGCCGGCCACTAACATCGAGGCGATCAATGAGCTCACCGTACCGGATTCGGGCATAATCGACTGAAAAAGCTCCCGGCTAATCATGCCGCCATCAAGCGGCCATATCGGCAAAAGATTCACAAGTGCCCAGAACGAATTCACCCAAACGAGCTGGTTATATAGAAACTGCAGCGCTTTCGATACCTTGGCCTCGGTGCCAATGCCGATGGAGTAACCGACCAAGAGCACTACTCCTAGGAGAACAAACTCTGCAAGCGGTCCGGCGAATGAGACCGCGATTCGCTGCCACCGCTTTTCCAAGTGGTTGCTGCCGATCGCCAGCCCGCCAAAGCCATACAAGACGATATGCCCGTCTGATCCAAAAAATCGCCCCATGAATACATGGCCGAGCTCATGGATTAAGATTGAAATGAAGACAACTATTACCCAGAGCAGCACGTACTTCAGTCCGCCTCGGGGATCTTGGAGGTTCCATCCAAAGATGACAGTCACGAGCCAGAACATCGGATGAATCCGCACGGCGACCCCGAAAATGCGGAAATTCAAATCGTATTGGGTGCGACCGGGTTCGAATAAAAACACGCCAAGGCCTCCGGGATTGCACTCGATTGTGGACCGGTGACCCGACATCGGCAAGAGCAATTCTTTCCTATAGAATCGCCATATGGATTGGACTCGATATCGCGACGAAATGCCGATCACCCGGCGATGGGCGTTTTTCGATCATGCCGCCGTGGCCCCCATCACCGCCCGCGCCCAAAGGGCCATCCATGAATGGGCGGCGGACATGGCCGACAACGGCGACGTGATGGAGCATCGCTGGGTCCGGCGAATTGAAGAAGTCCGCGCATTGGCCGGCCGGCTTCTGGATGCCGACCCCGTCGACATCGCCTTCATCAAGAACACCAGCGAAGGGATCGGAATCGTGGCCGAGGGGTTTCCCTGGAAGCCGGGCCATAACATCGTGACCGCGGCCGAGGAATATCCCGCCAATATTTATCCGTGGATGAATCTGGCGTCGCGAGGAGTCGAATTCCGCGCCATCCCCAGTCGCGATGGCCGCATTTGGATTGATGATCTTCGCTCCGCCATCGATAGCCGGACGCGCCTGGTCAGTTTGAGTTTTGCCGAATTCGCCAGCGGGCTTCGCAACGATCTGGATGCCGTCGGCGCTCTCTGCAGGGAGCGCGGGGTTTTCTTTTTCGTCGATGCGATCCAAGGGCTGGGCGTGCTGCCCCTGAGCGTCCGGAAAACGCCCATAGATTTCTTAGCGGCCGACGGGCACAAGTGGTTATTAGGAACGGAAGGGGCCGGAATTCTCTTTGTTCGCCGTGAATTAGTCGATATGCTGCATCCGGTTGGAGTCGGCTGGAACAGCGTGATTGGCGCCCGGAACTTTGGCAAGATTGACTTCCGGCTCAAGCCCAATGCCGGGCGATGGGAAAGCGGATCGCTCAATGTCGGCGGCATCGCCGCATTGGGCGCAAGCTTGGAATTGCTCCTGGAAATCGGCATTCCAGCGATCCAGGGCCGGGTGATAGAGCTGACGGATTATCTCTGCGAACGCGCGAAGACAATCGGCCTCGAGGTATACAGCAGCCGGCTGCCGGAAGATGAAGGAGGGGGTCGTGATCAACCAGCGGGCGGGCCGGCTACGCGTCAGCCCGCATTTTTACAATACCCAGACGGAAATCGATCGGCTGATCGATTTGCTTCAGCATACCTAGGCGAGCCGAGTTGCGGAGAACTGAACTCAAAGAACCAAATTCCAAGAACCAAGAATCCAATTGCCCAGAATTTGGAATTTGGTTCTTGGAAATTGGAATTTTCAAGGCTTGAACCATGGCGCTCATTCCGAGTCATCGTGTCGCGGTTTACACCGGCGTCTTCGATCCGTTTCACCTGGGCCATCTGGACGTGGTCCAGCGCGGCAGCCGGCTCTACGACCGGCTTGTGGTCGGCGTCGGCACCAATCCGGAAAAGAAACCCTTCATGCCGGTCGAAAAGCGCGTCGACCTGATCCTCATGGTCGTGGCTCCCTATCCCAATGTGGAAGTCCGCCCGTTTACCGACCTAGCCGTTCGCTTCGTCCGCGACATGGGCGCTGGTGTCATGCTCCGCGGCCTCCGCACTCTAAGCGACATGGAGTCTGAGTTTACCATGTCGCTGACCAATCTTTCCCTGGCCTCGGAAATTGAAACCGTGTTTCTCATGGCTCGCGAGCAGTATTCTCACATTAGCAGCACGTTGATCCGTCAGATCGCGGCTTTTCACGGAGACCTGGACAAATTCGTGCCCCCCGATGTGAAGGTCGCCATCCTCGCCCACTTGCACGAGCAAGGGTAAGCCGTTTGAAATCTAACGCGGGTTTACGTTTCGCGCCCGTAATATGTGGAGCAAGGCAATCTCCAGCGTGCGTTTAACCCTAACCCACTGTGCCATTTGATAGGTTAACCCATGCCTGACGCCGATTCGTCAACTCCCGATCCTCTGGCGTATGATCAGTTCATCCAAGCTCAGGGGTTGGCCCTTCGCGCCAAGGATTTGCCGCCGGTCAATCGGCGCGAATGGGACCAACGTCGAATCAAACTACGGCAGTCGATTCTGGACACCATCGGGCCATTTCCAAATAAACCCTGCGATTTGGCGCCTCAATTTCAAGGTTTCTTGAAGCGCGACGGATACCGCATCGAAAGGCTAATTTTTCAGAGCCGCCCGGATGTCTGGGTGACCGCGAACGCCTACGTTCCCGAATCTGCCAAGGGCAAGCTGCCGGCGGTGCTGGTGGTTCATGGGCATTGGCCCCTGGCCCGGCGCGATCCGGTCGTTCAAGCCCGCTGCTTGGGTCTAGTCAAGCTGGGCTTTTTCGTACTGGCCGTGGATGCGTTTGGTGCAGGGGAACGTTACACCCAACCCGCGGCCGGCACCTATCACGGCGCGCTTTATGGTAGCACCCTTTGGCCGGTCGGGCAGACCTTGCTCGGCATGCAGGTTTATGACAATCACCGAGCCGTAGATTATTTGCTCACGCGCCGAGAAGTCGATGGCGAGCACATCGCANNNCATGTATGCCGGCGCGCTCGACGAGCGGTTGAAGGCCGTCGTGCCCGTTTGTTCCGTGGGAATTTATCAGGCCTATTTGCGAGCCGCCTGTTGCGTTTGCGAAGTTTTGCCGGGGGCCTTGCGATTCACCGAGGAAGGAGATGTGCTGGGACTGGTGGCCCCGCGATCGCTCTTAGTGATCAACGCCTCTCGGGATGCGGTTCAATTCAGCCCCGCTCAAGCCGAGAAAAGCGTGGCCCGCGCCCGCCAGATTTATAAGACTTATGGCGCGGACGATCACTTGGATCACCGGGTATTCGATTCGCCTCACGACTACAATCAGCCGATGCGCGAGGCCATGTACGGCTGGATGACTCAATGGTTGAAGCACCAAACCCCGGCGAGCCGGGTTGCGGAAGGTCGCCCAGCGCCCGGAGGACAAGGAGGAATTCCGGAACCCAAGCATGAAATTGAAAAGCCGGATGATTTGAGCTGCTTTCCCAGTGGCAGCGTGGGCCGACCAACGCCATTTCTATACCCTCCCACCTATGCGGCCCGGGAGGGCCGAGCATTGCTGCAGCGATTTACATCCCATCCTCCCGACCACCCGGAGGAATGGGAATCCACGGCCGTCTACATTCGCGGGCAGCTCAAGGAGCGCGTCTTGGGAGAATCCCCGAAGCCGCCGCCAGTGGTTGCTAAGTTCGGCACGGGCGCTCTGG
>WNFC01011982.1_pt1 | contig 10714 bp, 11 predicted proteins | sample 5400541 | NCBI WGS metagenome assembly WNFC01 (sample SAMN13153342, study PRJNA577476) | soil metagenome | isolation source: 120 cm saprolite under Douglas fir tree site 2 hole 2 replicate 1 | place: USA:California | collected 2015-04-18
CACGCGCCCCTTCTGCAGCCTCAGGCCGAGGCGGGTCACGGAGGGGATGCCGCTGCGCAGCGTCATGCTGCTCACGCGCAGCCAGCCGCTGGCGCGCGTGCGCTGAAGGCGGCCGAGCAGCGGCGCGAGCGCGCCTTCCGAGAGCGTCCCCTTCAGGGGCTCGTTCGTGTGCACCTGTGCGGATGTCCCTTGTCGATGTTAGAGCGGCGGCACCTCGCACGGGCGAGGCGAGTGCATCAGGGGAGGGTGCGAGTGACGCGGATCACGGGACGGCGGCGAGGCCCGCGGAGCGACCTTTGCGCGCGGGAGCGGCGGCGCGATCGACGATGCGCACCACCAGGTCGTAGGGATGCGCCTCCGTGACCTCACACGTCACGAACGTCCCGGGGTCCGCCACGCCGTCGGCGATCAAGACCATCCCGTCGATGTCCGGCGCCTGGGCCGCGGTCCGCCCGCGGAGCAGGAGGTCGCTCTCCGGATGGCTGCCCTCCACCAGGACCTCGAAACGCTCGCCCACGCGGCCGCGGTTGCGCCGGGTGGCGATCCGCTTCTGGGCGGCCATGAGACGCCGCCGGCGCTTCTCCTTGACCCCGGGGGCGACGCGATCTTCCAGATCGAAAGAGCTCGTGCCCTCCTCGTCCGAATAGGTGAAGACGCCCAGGTTGTCGAAGCGGGCCGCCTCCACGAAGTCGAGGAGCTCCTGGAAATCGGCATCGGTCTCGCCGGGGAAGCCGACGATGAAGGACGTGCGGATGGCCACGCCGGGAACGCGGGCGCGGATGCGCTCGATCATGCCGAGGAGGTTGCCGCGGCCGGTCGGCCGCTTCATCCTCCGCAGGACGGCGTCGCTGGCGTGCTGGAGCGGGATGTCGACGTACTTGACGACCTTCTCCTCGGAAGCCATGGCCTCCAGGATGGGATCGGTCAGGGTGGCCGGGTACGCGTACATCACGCGGATCCAGCGGATCCCGTCGATGCGCCCGAGGCGGCGCAGCAGGTAGGCCAGGCCGTCGCGCAGGCCGTGGTCCAGCCCGTAGCGCGTGGAGTCCTGGGCCACGAGCACGACTTCCTTCACGCCGCGGGCGGCGAGATCCCGCACTTCCGCCGCGATGTCCTCGACGTTGCGGCTGCGGTGGCGTCCGCGGAGGGTGGGGATGATGCAGAAGCTGCACGTGTAGTCGCAGCCCTCGCTGATCTTCACGTAGGCGAGCCAGGGCGGCGTGGACAGGATGCGCGGGGCGGCGTGGTCGTAGACCCAGGTGGGCGCCTCGCTCGCGTCGACGGCGGCGTCACCCTCCACCGCCTTCACGATGTCGTCGACCTGTCCGGTGCCGAGGGTCGCGTCGATCTCGGGGATCTCGCGCCGCAGCTCGGCGTCGTAGCGCTGGGTGAGGCAGCCGGTCACCACGAGACGCTGGGCGCGCCCGGTCTCCTTCTCCTTCGCCATCTCCAGGATGGTGTCGACGGACTCCTGCTTGGCGCGGTCGATGAAGGCGCAGGTGTTGACGACGATGACGTCCGCCTGGTGAGCGTCGGCCACGAGGTCGTAGCCGCGGTCGCGCAGGCGGCCCAGCATCACCTCGCTGTCGACGAGGTTCTTGGGACAGCCGAGGGAGACGAGACCGATAGTCTTGTTCAGTGCGCTTTCTCCGGCATGTCGATCTCGTTGCCCCACTCGCGCAGCTTCTCGCGGTCGCTGGCCGCGTAGAGCTCGTCGCCGATGTCCGCGATCTGGTCGCTGATCCCGCCCAGGACCTCCGTCTCCTCGCCCTGCTGGCTCATGAGGGACAGGTGATGGGCAATGGCGTCGAGGCGGGGGACGGACTTGTCCAGCGCGAGGAGGAGCGCTTCCACCAGCTCCACCAGGGCCTTGCGGCTCAGACCGTCATGCCACGTGGGTTCCAAGTACGCCTCCTTGTTTCCAGCGCCCCGGTGCTTCCAGCGCCCCTGGCTGCACTGCCGACCGACCATCATATCGCGCCTTTCCCGCGGCCGCGATCCCCGTCACGCCGTCACCCTTGACCGCCTCGGACCCGCTCTCTAACATCGGCAGCCGGGGTCCGATGACCCGAGGGAGGGACTTTGGGCACGGGAACGAAGGTCGCGATCGGATGTGGCATCGCCGCCGTGATGGGCGGAGTGGTCCTGGCCGCGGTCGTGTTCGGCGGCCTCTGGTGGGCCAAGGGCAAGGCGGAGCAGTTCACCGGCCACGAGGCGAAGATCGAGGAGCTCAAGAAGAAGGCGAACGCCGTACCGTTCACGGAGCCGGCGGACGGAGTCATTCGCGAGGACCGCCTGGTCAAGTTCCTCGAGATCCGAAGGCGCGTCTTCGACGTCTACGTCGAGCACAAGGACGAGCTCGAAGCCATGAACAAGAAGAAGCAGGCCGGGCTGCGCGACCTGGCGCACGGGCTGGGCGTCCTCAGCGAGGTGCGGATGGCCCAGGCGCAGGCGCTGGCGGACGTGGGCATGAGCGAAGACGAATACCGGTTCATGGTCCAGCAGGTCTACAAGACGCTCTGGGCCTCGGAGGTCGCGAAGGCGTCCCCGGGTCCGGAGGGCGGCGCGAGCGCGCCCACGCTGGACGTGCCGCCCGCGAACCTCGCGCTCTTCCGGAAGTACGAGACGGAGATCAAGCGGTACGCGATGGGCGGCCTGGAGTGGGTGGGCCTGTGACGGACGCGGCCGCTCCCCTCGGCGCGGTGGTGATCGACGAGGCGCGCCGGCGCCTGGTCCACGGGTTTCCGGGCCAGGTGCGCGAGTGCCTCGCGCGTCTCGACGACGGCCAGCTCTGGTGGCGCCCACACGCGGACAGCAACGCGGTCGGCAACCTCGTGCTGCACGTCTGCGGCTCCAGCCAGCATTTCCTGGGCCGCGTGGTGGGCGGGACGGGATACGAGCGCGACCGCAAGGCGGAGTTCGCGCAGCGGGGCCCGCGGCCGCGGGTGGATCTCCTCCGCGTCCTCGAGGAGACCGTGGCCGAGACCGATCGCGTCCTGGGCGCGCTCGATCCCGCGCGGCTGCTCGAAGTGCGCGACGTCCCACGGGATTCGCCCCAGAGTGTCCTCGCCCTGGTGTTGCGCACCTCGCACCACTGGGCGGTCCACACCGGCCAGATCGTGGATGCGACCAAGCTCCTCACCGAGGGCGGCCTCGACGAGCTCTGGATGAAGACGATGCGGTAGGCGCCTCGCCCTTCTACTCGGGGGCCCCATCGGACTTCTCCCAGACGGTGACGAGGGGCCCGCCGCGGGTCACGGCGTCGAGGCCGGTGTACGGAATGTAGAACGCGTCGCCGCGGTGGAAATGCGCGCCGGCCGGGCCGGCTTCGGAGAAGGGATCGAAGACCGCGATCGCCCGCCACCGATCGCCGAGCACGCCGCGGTAGTAGCCGGAGGGCGCCCACACTCCCAGTTGCGGGTGCTCGTGCGTGACGAGGTACCGCGCCGGCGTGGAGGCGATCTCCGCCCGCGAGCAGGTGATCGGCTTCGGGAGGAACGGCATGCGCCCGGGGCGCTTGCCGTGAAGCACCGGCGCGGCGTAGCCCTCGCATATCGCGATGCGGGACTGGGCGGGCACGTTGTCCGCGATCCAGTCCGCCGCCAGCACGCGCGTGTCCGGGCGACTGGCGACGCGGTCGTACTGGATCGACCTCCAGAGCGGCGGCGCCGCCAGCAGCACGGCGGCGCACGCCTGCAGTGGCCGCGAGCGCGAGGTCAGCGCCGAAGCGAGCTCGGCCGCCGCCACCGCGAAGAGCGGGACGAGCGGAAGCACGTACCGCGGGACCACCCAGCGCACCGGCCCGATCAGCAGGTACCACGCGAGCGCGAACGAGAGCCACACCCAGTCTTCCGGGCGACGGCGCCACATCACGCGCGCGATACCGGCGAGGCCAGCCAGGTACAGCGGCCAGCCGAGCCCTCCCGGCAGCGAGTCCAGCAGATGGACCCGGAACGCCATCGGCCCCTCACCGGCGTGAAGCGCGGCCGCGGTCGCGGTGACGGTGTCCAGGATCCGCGTGCGCTCGCGAATCGCGAAGGGGACGCCGATCAAGAATCCGGCGATGGCGGCGGCGGCTCCGGCCAGGAGCCACCACGCGGCGGCGCGGCGCTCGTCCGGGCGCTCGCGCACCCGCGCCCAGCCGGCGGCGGGGACGACGACACAGACGACGACGGCGTTGTACTTCGCGGCCGCGGCCAGTCCGGCCGCCAGTCCCGCCGCCGCGAACGCGGCGGTCCTCCCCGTTCGCGCCGCCTCCAGCGCGAGAAAGACGCACAGGGTCGTGAAGAACGTCATCGTCACGTCGACGGTCGCGAAATGCGAGTCGCGCACGTGGAGGTAGCACACGGCGAGGAGCAGGGCGGCGACGAGCCCGACGCGGCGCTGGCCGGAGAGGCGCCGGCCCAGGGCGAAGACGAGGGGGACGGTGGCCACGCCGGTGAGCACGCTGACCAGCCGGCACGTCCGGTAGTAGAGGCGCGGGTGTACCACCGTGACCCATTCGATGAAATCCCCCCTCGTCGGGCAGCGGCCGGAGAGCCGGAGAAAAGCAAAGTGCGCCTCCAGCGCGGCCATGCAGAGGTACTTCTGCAGGCTCGGATAGACGAACTCGCCCGGGCCCAGCGTCTGGTCCGACAGCATGCGGAGGGCCTTGTCGGTGATCCGCTCTTCGTCCGGCCTCGCCAGGGGGTGCGGCAGGCCGTATTCGATCCCCCAGATCCGCAAAACCGCCGCGAGCAGGACGATGGCGCCCAGGAGGAACCGGACGGAAGTGGGGCTCGTGTCCGGGATGGGAGCGGAGCGCACTCTAGGGCGCGGCCGTCCGTTGGCCGGCGCTCGCCTCCTCGAGCAGCGCGCGCGCCGCCTCCGCGGCGCCGTCCATTCGGGGTGGGTCGGGGAAGGGCGCCGCCAGCGCCGCGTCGAGGGCCGGCCGGAGGCGGCCGCCGAGCAGATCGGCGTTCGAGACGTGCACGGCGGGAAGCCAGCGCGTCATCTCCTCCACGAGGATGGGGTACTCGGGGAAATCGCCCCGCTCCGTATACACCATGCGCGTCCGGCACGCGATCGCGTCGGTCACGATCCCATAGCCCGGCTTCGTGACCACGACGTCGGCGGCGGCCACGAGGTCGAGGTAGGTCATGCCGTGCGCGGCGAGGTCGCTGAGGGAAATGACGCGCACGTTGGGGGGCGCGTCGGAGCCGGTGGGCTCGCTCAGGAACTGGAACGACCGCAGCTTCGACAACACCGAGAACTCCAGGCCGGGAAGGCCAAGGCCTCCGAACGAGAGCAGCACGGCTGGGGCCATCCCGAGGCGCAGGCGGCGGCGTCCCTCCAGACGCGTCACCGCCGGACGGCGGACGACCAGCGGAACCTCTTTCCGGCGTGGGAACGCCGCGAGGTCGCCGGCGAACGGAAGCTGCAGGAGGATCGTCGCCTCCGCATAGGCCCGCGCGGCGGCGTCCGCGGCGGCGGAGAGACGCGGCTCCTGGCGGGCCAGGTGGCGGTAGATCCAATCCCACGAGAAGTTCGACATCCCCACGCCCGGCACTCCCGCCTTCGCCGCCGCCACGAAGGCGAGAGGCGGGATGTCGCCCAGGACCAGGCGAGCGCCGACGTCGCGCAGCCAGGCGGCTTCGCCCTCGACGCGCGCGGGCATGTCGCGGTCGAAAGCCTCGCACTCCGCCGCTGTCGCCCCGATGTCGATGACGAGGGCCCCTTTCTGGACGAGACCCACGTCGGCGCGCTCCGCGCGGAAGAGGAGGTCGGAACCGAGGGCCTGGCGGAACACCATCTCCGGTCCCGCGGTGACGACGGCGATGCGCAGCCCGGGATCGAGGGCGCGCACGGCGGCGAGAACGGTCGCCGTGCGTACGGAATGCCCGAACCCGTGCCCGGAGACGTACGCGACGAGGGTCGGGGTGAACGTCAAGGGTATATGCGATACAGCATGCGCGGGAAGGCGATCGTCTCGCGCAGGTGCTCGAGCCCGCAGATCCAGGTCACCAGCCGCTCGATGCCCATGCCGAAGCCGGCGTGGGGCACCGAGCCGTACTTGCGGAGGTCGAGGTACCAGCGGAACGCCTCCTCGGGCAGGTTGTGCTCGTGGATGCGCTGCTGCAGCTTCTCCGCGCTCGACATGCGCTCGCCGCCGCCCACGATCTCGCCGTAACCCTCCGGGGCCAGGATGTCCGCGGACAGCGTCAGCTCCGGGCGGTCGGGGTCGGGCTCCATGTAGAACGCCTTGATCACGGCCGGAAACCGGTGGACCACCACCGGCCGGTCGTAGGCTTCCCCGATCACCGTTTCGTCCGTCCCCCCGAAGTCGCTCCCCCACCGCGTCTGCGATCCCTTGGACTGGATCAGCTTGATCGCATCGTCGTAGTGGAGCCAGGGGAACGGAGACTTCACGTTGCCCAGCTTCGCGGGGTCGCGCTCCAGGACCTTCAGCTCCTCGCGCCGCGTCTCGAGCACGCGGTCGATCACGGAGACGATGAGCCCCTCCGCCACCTTCACCGCGTCTTCCAGATGCGCGAACGCCATCTCCGGCTCCACCATCCAGAACTCGGTGAGGTGGCGGCGCGTCTTCGACTTCTCGGCCCGGAAGGTCGGGCCGAAGCAGTACACCTTGCCGTGGGCGGCCGCGTTGGCCTCGTTGTAGAGCTGCCCGCTCTGGGTGAGATACGCCGTCCCCTCGTCGAAGTAGGGCACCCCGAACAGGGTGGTCGTGCCCTCGCAGGCGGCGGGCGTGAAGATGGGCGTGTCCACCAGCGTGAAGCCCTGATCGTCGAGGTAGTCCCGCACGCCCTTCACCACGGCGTGGCGGACGCGGATCACCGCGTGCTGCCGCGGCGAGCGGAGCCAGAGATGCCGGTTCTCCATCAGGAACGCGGTCCCGTGCTCCTTGGGCGTGATCGGATAGTCGTGCGCGATCTGCACGGCGCGGAGCCCGGTGACGTCCACCTCGAACCCGCCCGGCGCGCGCTTGTCCTCCTTGACGCGCCCGGTCAGCTCCAGCGACGACTCCTGCCCCATCGCCTCCGCCACCGTCCAGGCCGCCTCCGGCACCGCCGCCTTGGCGACGACCGCCTGCGCGAAACCGCTGCCGTCGCGCACGATCAGGAACTGGAGCTTGCCGCTGGAACGTTTGTTGTGGAGCCATCCCTGCAGCCGGATCTCTTTCCCGACGTGGTCCTTGAAATCGGAGATTCGGACGATCCGAGGTGAGTCAGCCTGAGTATTTTTCGTTGCTTCCGTGGAACTCATCTACTGCAATTCCTCGAGATGCCTCGCCAAGGCGCGCCGGAGTCCGGACAGCTCCGGATACCGCGCGAGGTTGCGCCGCGCGTGCGCCAGCGTGCGCGGGATGTAGGGCAGATAGACGCGACTCCCCTTCACCGTTCCCTGGTAGCCGAACGTACCCAGCGCCTTCAGGTTGCGCTGGATGGACATGAGCTCGAAGCGCCGCTGGAACGTGTCGCGCGGCTCGCCGGGGACGGCGCGCTGCCGGAACTCCTCGGCCCGGTCGGCGACGAACTCCTCGTCGAGCTCCACGTAGCTGTCACGCAGCAGCGAGGCGAGGTCGTAGTGCGCCGGGCCCATGCGCGCGTCCTGGAAGTCGATCCAGTAGAGGGCGTCGCCGTACGACATCAGGTTGCGGCTGTGGAAGTCGCGGTGGGTGAGCACGCGCGGCCAGGACGAGATCTCCGCGCAGAGCCGGTGGAACCCGTCCGCCATGGAAGCACGGTCCTCGACGGAGAGGTCGCACCTTCGGTAGCCCTCGAGGAAATGCTTCCAGAAGAAGTGCATTTCCCACGACAGCTTCTCGAAGTCGAACGCGATCTGGAAGCAGATCGCGCGCTGGGGCGCCCGCGCCGCCTCGCGCTGCAGGACCACGAGCTGATCCAGAGCCTGGCGATAGAGCTCTTCGCGCCGCGAGGGGCTCGCCTCCTTCAGCGCTTCCTGCAGCGAGAGGTCACCCAGGTCTTCTTGAAGGAGGATGCCGCGCCCGCCGTCGACGGCGCGGATCTCCGGCACGGGCAGGCCCCACCCCGCCATGAGGTTGCGGATCACGACGAAGGGCAGTTGGTCGGGATGGAACGGCTCGGGGTTGAGCGAGATGACGGAGTGGTCGTCACCGTCGATGAGGCGGTAGTACCGCCGGGTCGACGCATCTCCCGAGAGCGGGATCACGCGCAGATCGCCCACGCGCGACCCGAAGCGCTTGGCCAGGAAGTCGGAGACGCGCTGGTCGGGAGAGGGATCGCCGGCAAAGGCGGGACCCGACGCCACCACCGGGGGCGCCGGCGGCCGCTCGGGGCCACGGCGGCCGCGGCGGGGCCGCGTGGACCGGCTCTCGACCCGCCGCTCCGAGCTCACGACCTCAGCTCGCCCAGGGGTTGACCCTTCATCAGCAGGGCGGACCGCAGGCCCTCGCCGTCCTCGACCTCGACTCCCGTGGCCAGGATGCTCGTCTCGACCACCGCGCCTCGGCCCACCCTTACGCGATCCCACAGCACGCTCCCGCGCACCTCGGCGCCCTCCGCGATGACCGACCCCTTGCCCACCACCGAGCGGACCACGCGCGCCCGCGAATGGACCCGGGCCTCGGGGTGGATGACCGACCCCCGCCGGATTCCCCGGAACCGTGATGCGAGCAGTGACTGCTGTGAGGCGAGGTACAGCGAAGGGCTGCCGAGATCGTACCACGGGCCTCGCAGGCGGACTCCCAGCGGCGGGCGCCCTTCGGCGATGAGCGGCGCGTACAGGTGGCGCACCGTATCGGACGGTCCGCGCGGCAGCCGGTCGAGGAGCGCGGGATCGAGGATGTGGACGCCGGTGAACATCGAGACGGTGCCGCGCGCCGGGCGCGGCTGGCCGGCGATCGACTTCACGCGGCCGTCCGGCCCCGTGATCACGGGACTGTAGTGCCGCGGATCGGGGTTCGGGAGGAGGCCCAGGGTCGCGGGCCCGCCCGCGCGCTCGTGGCGGCGGCGCAGCGTGGTGAGATCGAAGTCGAAGACCACGTCGCCGTTGAGGAGGAGCAATGTCTCGTCCCCGATCCAATGGCGGACCTTGCGGGGGCCGCCTCCCGTACCCAGGATGTCGCGCTCGAACGAATACGACACCTTCAAGCCGAAGGCACGGCCGTCGCCGACGGCGGCGCGCACGCTGCGCGGAAGGTAATGGAGGTTGATCATCACCTCCTCCACGCCGTGCGACGCGAGCATCTCGAGCGTCCAGTGCAGGAGCGGGCGGTTGAGGACGGGCAGTACCGGTTTGGCGCGGTCGAGCGTGAGGGGCCGCATCCTCGTACCGAGGCCGGCCGCGAGAACCATCGCCTTCATCAGTGAGCTGGGGGGTGCTGCGCCGCACCCCCCAGACCTCCGTGGCTGACCACTAGAACACCATGTCGCCGGTCCCGCCCGACGCGAGGAAGAGGGCCGCGTAGGATTCCGCGATGTAATCCGCGCGGGCGCGGCCGAGCGCGCGCGCGGCTTCGTGGATCGTGGCCGGCGGCCCCTCGATCTCCAGGAAGGTCCCGATCGGGGTCTCGTCCACGACGATCTCGACGTCGCGCCAGTGGTACGTCTCCCGATACTTCTGGTACCGGAACACCTTCCGGTAGCCCAGCGCGGAGAGGATCGCGTGGAAGGCGTAGGCGCAGGGCCTGCCCCGCGGCATACAGCGAGGAGTGCGAATCGTCGTAGAGGGTGTTGTCCTCGAGGTGCCGCGCCCCTTCGAGCGTCGCGCCCAGGGCCGTGACCGCGCGGCGGGCGGAGTCCGGCCCCTCCATCCGCAGCTTGATCTCGGTCTCGACGGGCGGGGGCACCGAGGGCAGAGGCTCAGGCGGTCTCGACCACCCGCACCTTCATGTCGATCCGATCGTTCGGGTTGTCGCGGGCGTCACGGGGCGAGCTCACGATCTTGTCCGCGACCTCCATCCCGCGGACGACACGGCCGAAGGCGGTGTATTCACGGTCGAGGAACCCCGAGTCCTTCACCACGATGAAGAACTGCGAGCCGGCGCTGTTGGGATCCTGGGCACGGGCCATCGACACTACGCCGCGCTTGTGGGGCGTGTCGTTGAACTCGGCCTTGATCGTGTAGCCTGGACCGCCCGTGCCGTGGCGCGAGCGCGAGCCCTGGACATCCTTCGTGTTGGGATCGCCGCCCTGGATCATGAAGCCGGGGATGATGCGGTGGAAGGTCGTCCCGTCGTAGAACCCCTTCTTGGCGAGGTCCGTGAAGTTCTTGACGTGGCCGGGGGCCTTGTCGACGAGCAGCTCGATCTCGATCTCGCCGAGCGGCGTCGTGAGGATGGCGCGGGGAGCGGCCGGAGACGGCATGAACACCTCCCAGGAGCGTGTCTATTGGGAGGCTGTCCCATCGCCTCGAAGACAGCCTCCTCGGAACTCTAAACGACGCCCCGCGAGAAAGCCACGGGGCCGTCTGGTATGTTGGCCCTCCACGCCCGCGCGTCACCATTGGAGGTCCACGTGATCCGTCCTCTCGCCCTGCTGAGCCTGCTCTCCCTGGCCCTGCCCATCGGCGCCGACGAGATGACGCCGCTCAAGCCCCCGCTCACCAAGGAGCAGGAACGCGACCGCTTCCATCCGCACCGCGACGGCATGCCGCCGGAGCCGCGGCTGGCCGGCTACGAGCGCCGCCTGCAGATGGAGAAGGACTCGCTGCTCAGCGGCCTCCGCTTCCGCGC
>WNFC01026168.1_pt1 | contig 10714 bp, 7 predicted proteins | sample 5400541 | NCBI WGS metagenome assembly WNFC01 (sample SAMN13153342, study PRJNA577476) | soil metagenome | isolation source: 120 cm saprolite under Douglas fir tree site 2 hole 2 replicate 1 | place: USA:California | collected 2015-04-18
CTATGATGACCTTGGATGCTACCAGCCCGCACACGCTCTGTGGCCAAAACTCAATTGGGCTTTTGGCACTATAAACGAGAAGGAATCTCCGACTCAATCTCGCGCAGACTATTTACCCAGAGAGCAGTTCGCAACTGCGCTTTTCCGTTTGACACTGGAACCCGCAACTGGTTAACTGCATCCGTTAACCCACACCGCGACTTTCTTATGTCTACTCGGCGGAAATTCCTCACCGGCTCGGGAGGCGTACTTGCAGCAGCACTTGCCTCCACCAGCTCTGAGGCGGCTGAGACAACCGTTCGGCCCTGCGCGGCGGAAATCGCCAGCCTGTGCGGTGAATGGCTATTTCGTACTGACTCTGAGAATTTTGGCATTGAAAAAAATTGGTATGGTGCAAATGTTCCAGATCAGGATTGGCGAGGCGTCGCCGTGCCTCACACATGGCAGGTCGAGCCCTCGCTAGCCAGTTATCGGGGAGTTGCCTGGTATTGGCGGCCATTTGATGTGCCAGCAAGTTGGCAGGAGTGCGCGGTGCGAGTGGAGTTTGAGGCAGTCTTCCACACGGCCACAATCTGGGTGAATGGCAAGCCGGCCGGGGAACATGCGCGCAAGGGTTACACCGCCTTCATTCTTGACATCACGCACCTGCTTTATTGGGGGCAAACTAATACCATCGCGGTCCGTGTGGACAATGCCTTCAACCGACACATGGTACCTCGCGGCCCGTCGAGCGACTGGGCGAATGACGGGGGCATTTTCCGCCCGGTGCAACTGCTGATTACGCCCAAGACATTTGTGGAACGGGTTGATATCGACGCGGTGCCCGACTTCGCCAGCGGAGACGGAAAACTTGCGATTACCGCATACATCCGAAACACGAGTGCGGAGTCGTGGAGTGGCAAGGCCTCCTTCCGCATCGCGGAGGAAGAAAATTCCCTGACAGTTTTGACTGAATCACCAAGTGAGGCGTTTTCCGTCAAGACGGCTGCAGTCGAAAAGCTCACATTCCAAGCTACATTGCCCAAGGCGAAGCTTTGGCACTTCGATCATCCCAATCTGTACCGCCTGGAATTCTTGGTCTCAGGCGGACGTGACACTCACCACTTCACAACGATTTTTGGCGTGCGAAAGCTGGAGATCATCGATGGCACATTTCACCTCAACGGCGAACGCGTGAGGCTCATGGGCGTCGAGCGCATGGCGGGAAGTAATCCAGACTTCGGCATGGCCGAACCGACGGAGTGGATCACTCACGACCATGCGGATATGAAGTATCTGAACTGCGTCTTTACCCGTGTCCATTGGCCCCAGGACAAACGTGTTTTGGATTACTGTGACCGCCACGGCATCCTCATGCAAACTGAGGTCCCTGCGTGGGGATGGGAGACATTCGCTGACATGGGTGCTCAACCCGATTCGGACATCATGGAAAATGCACTGGAGCAGTTGCAGGAGATGATTGCGCGTGACCGGAACCATCCATCGGTCGTGGTTTGGGGTCTGTGCAATGAAATCGCAGGACAGAATCCTCCCGCGTATCAGTTTGCCAGACACATGCTGGAAGAGGCCAAGCGACTGGATCCTAGCCGGCTCTGCTCCTACGCTTCGAACTCTGTCGCCGCCACTCCGCAGCGCGACGTCGCTGCCTTGATGGATTTTATCGAGACCAACGAATACTACGGAAGCTGGGCTCCCGGCACGGCAGAGGAGGCAGCTCGTCATTTCGATGAACTTCATGCCGCATTTCCCGGCAAACCCGTCGTGGTTTCCGAATATGGATATTGCGCTTGCACACCAGACCGCCCGGAGGGTGATGAGCCCAGGATGGAGGTCTTGCGGACGCATGACATGGCGATCCGCTCGAAGGATTTTGTCGGCGGCGCAATTTTCTTCTGTTATAACGACTACCGCACTCATGTTGGCGATCGCGGTGTCGGCCCTTTGCAGCACCGGGTACACGGAGTCGTGGACATCTATGGTGCACAAAAACCGTCCTATGATCTGCTCCGCCGCGAGTCCAGCCCGATTGAATCGCTGACAGTGCAACACGAGTTGAACAAATTCCTAGTGCTGCTCAGAGTGAGGCGCGACCTTCCGATGTACACGCTGAGGGGATACAAGTTGCGAGGTTTGTTCTTCGGTGCAGGCAATATTCCGGTTGAGCGACAGGTGGTGGACCTGCTGGAGGCCGCACCCGGCAGCGAGACGACTTTGGAACTTGCGTTCACGCAATCTGAAGCGCCAATTCACGTTCGGATTGATGTGCTGCGCCCGACCTCTTTCTCGGCGTATTCGTTCGACTGGAAACCTGGGCTGCCAGCCGGCCAATGATTCGTGTTGCAGAGCAGAAAGGGCCCGTGTATTGGGATCCGATCTTGCAGAGTATTATGTCGCGAGGGTCCAATTGGTAAGTCCGAAATGACCAATTTGAATCTCAACCAGAACAGCAGGGAGGGCTATTATGACACTCGGAAAGCCCCTATTTGTCGCGGTAATACTGACCTTCGGTTTCTTGACTAGGGCGTATTCAGAGAATGCACCCTCCTCAGGCGCAGATGTGTCAGTCAAGCCTTTCCTGGGACGATGGGATCTGACGCTGAAGTCTCCCGACCATGAATATCCTTCGTGGTTGGAAATCCGACAGGAAGATGGACAGTTGCGGGCGCAAATGGTGAGCCGCTGGGGAAATGCGCGACCGCTTCCCAAGATTGAAATCTCGAACAGTCACATTACGTTCGTCTCCCCGAAAGAAGAGGAAGACCGGAAAGACGATATGGTCTTTGAGGGAAGGCTTGTGGGCAACACCCTGTCGGGAACAACCACTGGGCAGGACGGCACTCCGTGGCAATGGACCGGACGTAGGGCGGCGGCATTGCACAGAACAGGCGTCCCGAAATGGGGAAAGCCGATCTCGTTGTTCAACGGAAAAGATCTCACGGGTTGGCACATGGACAAACCGAGTCCGGCGGGCGCATGGAAAGTTGAGAATGGAACTCTGGTAAGTCCCGGACATGGCCCTGAGATCATCAACGATTCAAAGTTTCAAGACTTCAAATTGCACATCGAGTTCAACTGTCCACCCGATTCCAACAGCGGCGTCTATTTGCGCAGTCGATATGAAGTCCAGGTTGAAACCGACTCCATCCAGGAGCCACCCAGTCATCATACTGGCGGGGTATACGGTTTCCTGGCACCGTCGCCCGAAATGCCTCGCAAGCCGGGAGACTGGCAGAGTTTCGACATCACGCTGATCGGGCGAAGGATCACCGTTGTCCAGAATGGCCAGACAATCATCAATGATCAGGAAATCCCGGGCATCACGGGTGGCGCTCTTGACAGTCACGAAGAACTGCCCGGGCCGATCTACCTTCAGGGCAGTGAAAAAGGACACGTAGCTTATCGGAATATTGTCATCAGGCCGGCGAGGCAGTGATCAACGAGAAATTCAATCGATGAAAACAGCCGGACATCTGACGCGGTTAGCGATCCTACTCACAGTGGCCAGCTTAGTGCACGCGGACAATCTTGCCGCCCCGCACCTGAACATCGTTCCAGTGCCGGTCAAGGTCACACCTTTGACCGGCACTTTCACCCTCAACAATCAAACTCGAATCGTTGCCGTTGACGAAGAGTCCCGTAGAATCGCCGGCCTCTTGAACGAATTCTTACTCAGCAACCACGGTTTCCAGCTGAAAATCGAGCCTACAGCGCCCAAGAGGGGAACGTATATCTCGTTCACCCATGTAGGCGCTAGAAATTTGCCTCCGGAAGGATACCTGTTGGTGGTCATGCCGGCAGAGATTCGTGTTGTGGGGCAGTCGGCAGGGTTGTTCTACGGCATGCAAACCCTGACACAGTTGCTGCCGTTGGGTCTCAAACCCTCGGTGGTGCTGCCGGCGGTTGACATCACCGATTATCCGCGCTTCCACTATCGCGGAGTACTGCTTGATGTGGGGCGACACTTCTTCTCGGTCACCTTCCTCAAGAACTTTATCGATCTGATGGCGCAATACAAGATCAACAAACTTCAATTGCACCTTACAGACGATCAAGGATGGCGCATCGAAATTAAAAGGTACCCCCGGCTGACTGGGAATGGTCCCCAGAGAGACGAGCCTTCCGCGGAAGACAATTCCGATCCCTACGTTGGCGGCTATTACACCCAGGAGCAGATCAAGGACATAGTGACCTACGCACAGGCGCGCTTCGTCACGCTGATTCCTGAGATCGAAATGCCTGGGCACTCGGGGGCTGCCCTGGCTGCATATCCGGAATTGGGATGCACTCCTCCACCGTCCGATGGGAACACTGGTGGCGAGGTTCACAACGACGTTTTTTGCCCCCACGAGGAAACATTCTCATTCCTGCAAAACCTGCTGAGTGAGGTCATCACGCTGTTTCCTGGGCCTTTCGTCCACATTGGCGGCGACGAGGTGTCTAAAGACAGTTGGAAGCATAGTGCGGACGCGCAAGCTGTTATGAAGCGCGAGGGATTGAGAGACGAGAATGAACTCGAGACCTATTTTGTGCAGCGCATGGAGAAATTCTTGCGCTCCAAGGGAAGACGAACTATCGGGTGGGACGAGATTCTCGAAGGTGGTTTGGCCCCGAATGCTATTGTGATGTCGTGGCGGGGTGTGAGCGGAGGCATCGCGGCTGCAAAGCTGAAGCACGAAGTCATAATGACTCCGACCGACTACTGTTACTTCGACTACAACCAGGGCGACGCCAAGCGCGAACCCCCGAGTATTGGCGGTTTTATTCCACTCGATAAAGTTTATGGCTATGACCCAATGCCCGGGGAACTCACGACAGAAGAGCAGAAGTACATTCTTGGCGCACAGGGAAATTTGTGGACCGAATACATCAGCACCCCCCAACATCTGGAGTACATGACATTCCCGCGATTGTTGGCGTTGTCCGAAGTGGTGTGGTCACCGCTGGAGAGTAAAGACTATGCCAGTTTCCAGCAGCGGCTGCCATATCACCTCAGTCGCCTGGAAAAGCAGGACGTAAACTACCGGATTCCGGAACCAGAAGGACTGAAGGATTTCTACACTGCCACTGACGATCACCTGGGGGTACAACTGAAATCTCTCATCCCCGGCAGCCAGATTTATTACACGCTCGACGGCAGCACCCCAACCGACCAATCGCCGCGTTATCAGATGCCGTTTCAGGTTCCTCTTCAGCCAGACCAAAAGACATTAATTAATCTTGTTGTGGTTACGCCGCGAGGCCGGCGCAGCGTTGTTTACACAGCAACTCTGTTGCGGCGTTCATATCGAGATGCGGTCCCCTACACTGAGAACCGGCCGGGCCTTACGTTTACGTTGTTTGACGGGAGGTTTGCCAGTACACAAGATATCGATCTCGGCACTCAGGCGACAACTGGGATTGTAACTTCGTTTGACCTGCAGCAGTTCGGGAGGCAGCTGAATTATGGGGTCAGGTTTGACGGATATCTCAAAGTTCCCGCTGACGGCTTCTACAAGTTTGCGGTGGAATCAGACGACGGAACGGTTCTGTGGATTGACGGCGAAGAGGTGGTCAACAATGACGGCAACCACCCCGCCCAGGTAGCCACCGGTCACGTCCCTCTCCATGAGGGATATCACAAGATGCGGCTGAAGTATTTTCAGGGCGAAGGCGGAGCCGCACTGCAGGTCACGTGGGCATCTTCAGACGGGGAATTGAAACCGCTGGACAGTAGTGTTTTATTTCACTAGCCGCACCGAACGAGTGACGGACTGGGATTTGCTGCGACGATCTCGCTCCGCCCGGCCTTTTGTTTGGGCGTAAATTCAGTTACGCTATTCCGGAACGCAAGAGGCTACTCGCGGAGCCCAATGGTTTCGACACCGTCCCACCGCCCATTCTTAGAGCCGCCACTCGCCCACACTAGCGTCTTCGTTTTTCTCATCCCTTCAGTTTTTCTCTTCTTTTTGGTGTTTGCCACAATCTCTCCGGCGCAAACTTCAAGCAAGACCTCTACTCCGCTCACCCATGCCAATCAGATTCGACGGCTGACCGCCGAGCAAGCGAGTCAAGGGTACCCAGTCAGAATTCGGGGGGTTATCACTGAAGATGTACCGTCGCCTGATTTCTTTGTTCAAGATTCGACGGCCGGAATTTACGTTGAGGGGAGCCACTCCCCTGTCTTCGAACACCACCTGGGAGACTTGGTCGAAATAGAAGGCGTGACTGGACCGGGAAAATTTGCTCCCGTTATTCGCGAGCAAACATTTCGAGTGCTCGGCAAAGGTACTCTTCCCGAGGGTAAACTGTATTCCTTCAGCGACCTCGCTGATGGGCAGATGGACAGCCAATGGGTGGTGGTGCGCGGCATCGTCAGGTCGGCCGCAATTGACCGCACATCATGGCATGAGATGAATCTCGCCTTGCGCGTGGCTTCAGGCAGCGGAGAATTTGTCGCTCGTGTGCCGATCCCGCAAGAACAGGATTTTTCATATTGGGTCGGCCGGGAAATTTTGATCGAAGGAGTGTGCGGCAGTTTGTTTACCAGCCAGTTACCAGCCAGCGCCAGTTGACCGGAATACTCTTCTATGTGCCCCGCCTGAGCTTCATAAGAATGGAGGCGCCAGCGAGAGAGACGCCGTTTTCTGCGCTGCTGCAGTTTGCGCCAGGCGAAGGGGCGCACCACAGGGTGCGAGTTAGCGGGGTGGTGGCTTATCAACAGCTCGGAAACGCGCTTTTTCTGCAATCGGAGGGAAAAGGTCTTCGCGTTCTGACCCAGCAGAACACTCCATTGCAACCCGGCGACGTGATCGAAGTCTTCGGGTCTCCTGCCATGGGCGAATCTGCTCCCGTTCTCTCGGATGCGACTTTCCATCAGATCGGGCACAGCGCTGTTTCTGCTCCGGTCAGCTTTAACTTTGACTTGCCCTGGGAACAATATGACGGGGCCTTGGTGATGACGGACGCAACTCTCCTCGATCATCAGCACCAGAATGGTGGTCTGCGCCTGCTCCTCCGCGCCGGCGAATATCTGTTCGAGGCCACAGCACCCCCCCCAATGGACGAGCGCTTCCTCTCCATTCCGCTCAATAGCCAAGTGAGGATTACCGGTATTTGCCTGGTGCGCAGCGGCGGGCTCTGGTCAGTCCCGCAATCGTTCCGCATACTGTTGCGATCACCCGACGATGTTGTCGTGTTGCGCGCGCCATCGTGGTGGAATTTCCGTCACGCTATGTGGCTGCTCGGAATCACTGTAGGAGCGCTTCTGATTGTGCTGGCGTGGGTGGTCGTCCTGGGAGGACGGCTGCGTGACCAGATGGCCATCATCCGGCAAAAACTTCGTAGCGGCGCGGTACTCGAGGAACGTAATCGCATCGCTCGTGAACTGCACGACACATTGGAACAAGAACTCGCAGGCATCACCATGCAGCTGGATCTTGCGTCGGACTGCTTCGAGCAAGTGCCGCGGGTAGCGCGAGAAGCGGTCGAGACTGCGCGCCGCATGAGCCGCCACAGCATGGTCGAAGCACGCCGCTCGGTGTGGGACTTGCGCTGTCATTTGCTGGAAAACGGCGATCTGGTTTCCGCTCTCACCGAGATCGTCAAACCGCTTGCCCCGCAAGATAAGCTAGAAATGAGTGTCAACATCAGCGGCACTCCTGTCCGCCTGCCAGCCCCAGTCGAAATGAACCTTCTGCGCATCGGCCAAGAGGCGGTCGCGAATGCGGTCAAGCATGGCGGGGCCCAGCACATCACCATCGAATTGCAGTATGCTCCGGAAAGCGTTCGCTTGTTTGTGAAAGATGACGGGTGCGGGTTCGCTCCCGAGGAAGCTCTGTCGGCTGGGCATTTTGGGCTCCTAGATATGCGGGAACGCGCGCAATCGATTGGCTGTCATCTAGAAATCGAGAGCGCATCTGGGCGCGGAACGCGCCTCACCGTAGAAGCACCCATAAACGGCCAGCGCTTGCCAGATGAAGAACCCAAAGCCGATACGTATTCTGGTCGTTGATGACCACTTCATGGTGCGCATGGGACTCTCCGCCTCCTTGAACGTCGAGCCGGATATGGAGGTCGTCGCCGAAGCTGGCACAGGAGAAGCCGCGCTCGAAGCTTTTCGTGCACACCGGCCCAACCTTGTGATCATGGACGTTCGCCTCCCGGGAATGGGTGGCTCCGACGCTACGGCTGCGATTCTGGGCGAATTTCCCGATGCTCACGTTCTCATGTTGTCCACTCACTCGGGAGAGGAAGAAATTTACCGGGCCTTGCAGGCCGGGGCGCATGGATACGTCCTGAAGAGCATGGTGCGCGAAGAATTGCTGCGCGCCATTCGCCAAGTAGTTCAAGGGCAGCGTTATCTCGACCCCGCAGTCGCCTCGGCACTAGCGGCACGCGTGGGCCATCGCACACTGAGCAGTCGCGAGCTCGAAGTCCTTCGCCTAGTCGCCAAGGGATTAGGCAACAAAGAAATTGCTGCCGCCTTAAACATCGCCGAAGTGACGGTGAAATTGCATGTCAGCCACGTGCTCGAAAAACTCAACGTGAGAGACCGTACTGAGGCCGCGACCGCCGCGCTGCAACGCGGAATTATCTCGCTGGAATAATTCGCGCTTCGAAATAGTGTGCCAACCTTTGATCGATTCAGCGGGAGAACACCGTGCCGCGTGCGTCGTGACAGGGAGGCCGTGTGCTTGACAATCGGCTAGACGGAGCTTACAAGGTGGTTGGCGACGGAATCTCAGGCGGCACCGGCCCGCAGAACAAGCGCGATGACTCACTTTCTCGACGACATTCTCCGTCAACCCGAAGAGTTGCGGCGCACTTTTGCTTACCTGTGTGGAGCGGGTCAGCCTGCTTTGCAGACTGCGGCCGAGGCTGTCAGGAAAGCTCGCCACGTTTATCTGACGGGAATCGGCAGCAGTTGGCACGCCGCGCTCAGCGTCGCCCCCATTTTTTATCGCGCCGCCAACCCCGTGTGCATGCTGGACGCAAGCGAATTGTTGCAATTTGCAACGCTCCCTCAGGCGACTGTTGTCATCGTAATCTCTCGCAGCGGCCGCAGCATAGAAGTCATAAATCTGCTGGCTAAAGCTCGCGAGAGCGGAGCGGTCATCATTGGCATTTCCAATTCACCCAGCGGGGCGCTCGCGCAAGAGGCCCAGATCGCGATAGTCGTACCGACCAAGCTGGATCACGCGATTTCCGTGAACACCTACTCTAGCCTGGCAGCCAGTGCTGGTGCTCTGGCCACTGCGACCGTCAGTTCTTTTGACGCGAATCTCGCAGCATCTTTGGTAGCCTCGGTAGCGGCGACGGAACCCAGAATTCCAGACTGGCGCCAGCAGTGGCAAGGTTGCCTACTTTCTGGGGCGCGGTGGCGCATTGGGAAGTTGTCACGAGGCTCGATTGCTGTGGGAGGAAGGCGCCAAGTCACCCGCCACTGCCTTAGGGACGGGCGGTTTCCGCCACGGTCCACAAGAAATTGTCTCCCCGGATGTCCGCTTTGGCCTCTGGATTGACGCTCACCAAATGCGGGAACAGGACTTGTCCATTGCCCGTGACCTTCGACGTCTGGGGGCGTCGGTGCTGCTGATCGGACAGGCTCTTCCTGAGCGTGCAGGAGATCTCGTGTTCCAAATCCCCAGCATTGAACCGGACTGGCAGTTTCTTACTGACATTATCCCTGCGCAGTTAGCTGCGGAACATCTGGCACGCCTCCAGGGAGTAGATTGTGATTCGTTTCGTATTTGCTCTTATGTCGTTGACGGTGAGTTCGGATTGATGAACGAGGAATTGGCAATGCGAACAGAGAAACATTGAATCTCGCGATCTTGCATGGCGCACCAGTAATTGCAACAATTTGAAAAAATCATTCCTGCCGGAGGACTACATTGAGCAAAACCATTCTCTCTCGTCGTACGTTTCTGGGGATGAGTGCCATCGCCGCGGGTACATCTCTTGCCGCCAAAACCATCCTGCTGGATCCCGAGCCGCTACTGGCCTCGCCCCTGGCAGCGAGCGATCGTCTTCGGTTCGGAATGGTCGGGATTGGTATGCAGGGAAATTGGCTGCTGAGCAGCGCCATAGGGTTGCCAGGCGTGGAGTGCGTGAAAGCCTGCGATCTCTACGACGGCCGACACACCTTGGCCCGTGAGATCACCGGCAAGCCGAATTTGCCGGCCACTCGCCGTTACCAGGAACTCCTCGCTGACAAGGACATTGATTGCCTGATCGCGGCGGTTCCCGATCACTGGCACAAACAGATCGTGGTAGATGCACTCTCAGCGGGCAAGGATATCTACTGCGAAAAGCCGATGTCGCACGTGGCTGTTGAAGGTGTCGAGATGGCAGAGGCGCAAAAGCGCACTGGCCACATCGTTCAGATTGGATCACAACGGGTGAGTTCGCTGATCTGCAAAAAAGCAAAGGAGATGATCGCGCAGGGCATGATCGGCGATCTCATGATGGTAGAAGGCTGGCTCGGCCGCAACGATCCGACCGGGGCCTGGGAGTATCCACCGCCTTTTGATCTTTCGCCCCAGAACCTCGACTGGGACACGTGGCAGGGCACGGTGCCGAAGCGGGCGTTCAATCCAGAGATTTTTGCCCGCTGGCGGTGCTGGAAGGAATACGGTACCGGCGTCGCTGGCGATCTCTTGGTGCACCTGGTGAGCGGAATGATGTTCGTCCTGGGCTGGAATGAGCCTCCCAAGCGTGCGATGGCCATGGGAGG
>WNFC01009611.1_pt1 | contig 10713 bp, 9 predicted proteins | sample 5400541 | NCBI WGS metagenome assembly WNFC01 (sample SAMN13153342, study PRJNA577476) | soil metagenome | isolation source: 120 cm saprolite under Douglas fir tree site 2 hole 2 replicate 1 | place: USA:California | collected 2015-04-18
GTCCTCTCGGGGACTCTCGAAACTGCAGGGAAGCCTGTGAAAGGCTTCCCTGCAAGAGTTGACACTGCATTAGACGATTAGTCCAATCACATCCTCCGTCGTTAAATTTGACAATACCCTTTTCAGGCACACCGAACCTTCGGTAATAACGAAAAATCCGCGACTCATAATTGAGAATCAAACTTTCTCAGTCTTTCTCAAGTTTGCGATCAAACCTCTGGTGGTCCGCTAGGCTCCAGCATGAAAGATCAGCTGCAAAAGGTAGCTGCAGGACATCTGGAAAATGGATCGTGGAGGTGTTTGATGAAAGCCTGGAGAAATATTTATTGCCTGACTCTTTTGCTCGGAATGTTTGTCGCCTGGCTTCCCGAAAGCGCCAGGGTTCTGTCTCAGAATTTCGCAGCGTCACCCTTAGAACCTGCTAATTTCTCAGTTAACCTGGAAACCAGAAAGCCATTGGAGAACACGTTCGCCGAACTCAAATCGACGTTCTTGATCAAGGACCCTACCTATGCGCTCGCCTATTTCGATGTAATAGGGATCTTGAGTGAGAAGAATTCGTGCACTGATTTCTTCAGCGGCTCAGACAAGGCGCTGGAAGTATTCAATGAGTTGGCGCCCATGATGACAAGGACGTATACGTCTCAAAATCTTGGAATTCGAATGTCTGGCCGTTACACGATTATGAGTAATAATGCATCAGGAACTCGATATCGACTCTTCAGGAAGGCGGAAATAAATAGTCGTGGCGCATTTTACCACCAAAAGATCTTCGACACAGAGGCTTACGTTCCGTCTGTCGGAAGTTTCGCGCCAAACACGCGCGCAGCTCGCGCACTAATGTTATTGCACGAGCTTGGCCATCTGATTGAGGTTCTTCCCGGCCACTGGCTATTGCCGGACGATGGCGCCAACGCAACGCTAAGCCAGGAGAATACGCGAACCGTCGAAAAGCATTGCGCGGAATCTATCAAGGGTCTATCCAAATCTAACTCGGTCGACCCAGCACGTCACCAAACACAACCTTCAAACATGCAAAAAGCCCAAACGCTCTTCTAGGCACAAGTGGGAGGAAGCCGCCAGGCATCTGAGTGAGCGATGCCCGTCGGTAGTGTCCAAATTTGTAGGGGCGTCGCTCCGTGGGCGCCCCATTCTTGCCGAGCTGACACTCAAGGAGGGGCGCCCACGGAGGGACGCCCCTACAAATTTGGACACCACTTGCTCGTGCTTATTCTTGACTGTTCATTCCAGAAAGAGTATAAGATCCGATCAGAGAGGTAAAGACAGTCGGATGGCACGCCAAAAAGAGTTCGATCGGGAAGAGGCTCTCCACAAAGCAATGGAGGTCTTTTGGTCACGTGGTTATGAGGCGGCATCCATCCAGGAATTAATCAACCACATGGGCATCAACCGCCAGAGTCTCTATGACACCTTCGGAGATAAGCATGCGCTTTATCTTCAGGCGCTGGATCGCTATCGCGAAGTAGAGGGTCGCAAGCTTCTTGAGCTGCTGGAGCGGCCGGGCTCGGTGAAAAAGAGTCTGCGGCAGTTATTTGAGGGCGTGGTTGAGGGAGCACTATGCGACGGTCAGCGGCGCGGCTGCTTTATGGGTAATGCGATGTCAGAATTAGCTGGCCGCTGCAAGGCGACTGCAGCCAGGGCTTGCAGCAATATGACAGCGTCAGAGGGGGCTTTTTATCGTGCGTTACTACGGGGAAAGAAGGAGGGCGAATTCAAAGGAGTTCGCGATGCTCGTGCCGTGGCGCGATTTCTCTACAGCAGCGTTCAGGGACTAGTGCTGATGGGGAAAGCCACACAAGATCGCAAGACGCTGGAAGACGTGGTGAAGGTCACGCTCTCGGTGCTCGAGTAAATTTTTTTGGGCTGTTCTGGAATGAGGGTTCCAGAATGCGTTAAGTCTCCAACACGGAAGCGCTGGAAGAGGCAAACAAGAAAGGGAAGGGAACACAAATGGGCAAATTGGAAGGCAAAGTAGCTGTCATCACAGGAGGCAACTCCGGCATTGGTCTGGCAACAGCGAAAGAGTTCAAGGAGCAGGGCGCGCAAGTCATCATCACAGGACGTGACCAGCAGACGCTCGACGCAGCTAAGCAAGAGATCGGCGGTAACGTTGTGGCGGTGCGCTCGGACACATCCAGCTTGACGGAAATAGACAAACTGTTCGCGACTGTAAAGGAAGAGTTTGGCCACGTTGACGTGCTCTTCGTTAATGCCGGCATCGGCAAGTTTGCGCCGGTTGATGCTGTGACGGAGGAGTTCTTTGATTCCATCATGGACATCAACTTCAAGGGCGCCTATTTCACTATTCAGAAAGCACTACCGCTGCTTAACGACAATGCTTCCGTCATCCTCAACACGTCCATCCTCGCGAACATTGGAATGCCAAACACCAGCGTGTACGCGGTGAGCAAGGCGGCGCTTATGACGCTGGCGCGAACGCTTTCCGCCGAACTGATCAGTCGCGGCATACGTGTTAACGCCGTCACTCCCGGCCCGGTTGCAACGCCAATCCTCGGCCGAATGGGAATGCCGCCGGAGATCCTGGAAGAGACGGAGAAGAATATTCAAGCGCAAGTGCCCATGAAGCGATTCGGACGGCCCGAGGAGATCGCCAAGACCGTGCTCTTTCTCGCCAGTTCCGACTCTTCCTTCCTGCTCGGGACAGAAATAGTCGCGGATGGTGGCCTCAGCCAGCTTTGAGTTGAAGACAAAGCTAAGAAAGGATAGACGAAGATGAAAGAGGGAGGCGTGGCCAACAACCTGGGACCGCTATCTATAACAAAGGGTAGTCTCCTAATTTGTAGGGCGTCCCTCCGTGGGCGCCCCATTCTTGTCGATCTGACTCAAGGAGGGGCGCCCACGGAGGGACGCCCCTACAAATTAGGACCCAACAAAGACGTGACTGGACGAGGTAGACTTTGCAGAATTATCCTGATGAGGTTGCCACAAATATAGCGAAGGACAGTTTTCCACGGAGGGTCAACGATGGCTAAATGGACTTTTGAACCTGGACACACGGCAGCCGAGTTTCGTGCCCGTCATATGATGGTGACCTACGTCCGCGGACATTTCAAAAACATTCACGGCACACTTGAGTTTGATCCAGAAAGACCGAGCAATTCTTTGGTCGAAGTACAAATTGATGCCAGGGGAATTTGGACGGGAGTCAAAGAACGTGACGACCACCTGCGCAGCGCGGACTTTCTTGACGTAGACCATTATCCGGAGATCACCTTCGCGGGCAATCAAATCGAGGTCAAAGGCGAGCACGACTACGCAGTCACAGGCGATCTCACAATTCGCGGAGTTACGCGCACAGCCACGTTGAATGTCAGCTACCTGGGACAATGGGAGACGCCCTGGTGGGAGGATGGAGTTGACAAGGGGCCGAGGACGCGCGCGGGTTTTCTCGCTACTACTCAGATCAATCGTCAGGACTTTGGAGTTAGTTGGCAAGATATAATGGACCGCGGAGGGATTGTCGTCGGTAATGAAGTCGATATCGCCATTGATGTTGAAGCGGTACTTGAAGACACCTGACGCTGCTCGCCTTAATCCCGTCTGCTTAAAGGTGAACGCTCACCTCATCCAGCGGTCCTGCCGCATTAAGTCGCTTAGTGTTTGATGCGATTAACTTCAACCGCCCCCAAAGGGTCCTCATAGTGCAGGGTGACCGGCGATCCCAATTGAGGCTCGAACTGCGCGAAGGTCATGACACCATCACCGGTCTCGATTACAGCGTCGTTCTGAACGCGGAAAGTCTCCTCCTTCCCGTTGGCTGTTCGCAGAACGACAGTCTGATTGTTCTTGTCGCTGCTGATAAGCGTCCCCGTAACGGTTCTAGGCATCGCGTGATTGAGAGACTCCACATCAACTGCGGTTTCGTCTCCGCTTTTGCCGGTGTAGTAAATCGCAGCCCGTTCCTGGTTTGTCAACGCTGACTCCGCACGGCTCCTCGCTTCCTCGCGGCCGTTTACCTTAAGACGTTTTGCCAACCGCAAAGTCTTGTCCGTGCCATCGGCCAGCTTGATAGTAATCGTATTGGCCGCACTGTCAATGTTCTCAATCGTGGCAAGCACCAGGTATTCCTCGTTCCCTTTAGGAGCTGCGCTTACGCCTCGTGATAGCAGCGTGCTCGCAAAACAAATCAAGGCGACGAGCAATATAAGGCCGACTAACCTCCCCGATGTTACACGCACGATCGACTTTTTGCCGTTCATAACTCTCTCCCCTGTTGTTGTTCGTAACTGTCGTAGAAATATCTCCAGCAGCAATCGCTTCAGATTCTTTTTGTCCTGAGCGACCCGTGCAAGCAATCATCAGCGGCGTCCCTCAGGACCAAATCCAATTTGTTCGCTCGTTGTTGCTCGAGCCACTCGGGACACCAATAGCTGACGGCAACAGACGTGCCGCGGAAATGTCCGTGTACTTGGCGGTTCTGTTGGGAGGTGTCCGTGGCTTTTTGTCTCTCGCAACAACAAACGGCCACACCGCGCCATGGCCAAGAAGTTAGACTTGGGCGACCTTGCGAAAGAAGCCGCCACAGACGAGCGTCGCCCGCGGACTCTGTCTGCTGGTTACTGGTGACTATGAATTGAGGAAGCAAACTTGCCTATCTTTCATGTACGTTATGCTTCAGCCTGTCGTTATGAAGCGTTAAGGTCTTTCTTCGACAGTTAACGACAAGCTGAAGCATATCGGACATAAAAGGAGCATCACAACGGAACATTCGAATGATTTAGATGCCTCCAAGAATTGTGACGAAAGGGAAATCAAAGTGCGATGCGGCTGACAGTAAGTGGTGGCGATCCCGGCGCCCGTACAAAGCGAATAATGTCTTCGCTGCCGGCTTCGGTTGGAGCGGTGATAATTGTTCTCTTGCTGCTCGTCATCGCATGGCTCGACTACGCCACCAGTACAGCTCCCGTTCAACACTTGTACTACGTCCCGATCGTTCTTGCGGCAATCATCTTTGATTATTGGGGCGGGCTGGCGTGCGCAATGACGGCAGTAGTGTTTTACCACCTGGCCAATGAACATTTGCGCGCACTGAATTACGGCGAAAGCGACTACTTGCAGGTGTCGCTCTTTCTTATTGTGGGCGTCGTCACGGCCCGGCTGGCCAGGGATCGACACGCGATTCAGATGCTCGCAGGGACAGACGACCTCACGGGCTTACATAATTTACGCTCGTTTGAATCCAAACTACTTGCCGTAGTAAGACGGGCGCAAGCGCGGCGGACGCTTGTTTCCATGTTGGTTCTCGACGTGGATCGCCTTAAAGAAATCAACGACGTTCACGGTCATCTAGCAGGGGCAGAGGCCGTACGCAAGGTGGGACATATCATTGGCCATGGTCTTGACGGAAGCGCGGTCGCTTGTCGTTATGGGGGCGATGAGTTTGCGATCTTGCTGTCTGACACCGACGCGCGCGCCTCCTTCACCACCGCTGAGGGTTTACGGAAAGCGGTTGAGAATCATGCGCCTGTACTCGCCGGACGACGGTTTGCCGCCAGCACCTTAACTATTAGCGTCGGCATCGCGGTTTATTCGCCTGACGGGCCACGCGACCCGGAGTTAGTCGGCGAGGAATTGTTTCGCGCCGCCGACCAAGCCCTCTATCAGGCCAAACGCGACGGTCGCAATCGCGTGCGGCTTAATGCGAGCACTCCGCCGACGTCTCAGTTGCACGCGGAGCGGTGCGAGCTGGTAGTTAGATGTCAGATGGATTCCTCTTTCGAAGTCTCGCCGACCGTCAAGGGCTAGGAGTTGGCGCCGGAGTTGGAGTTGGCGTTGCCTGCGCGACTGGGCTCTTGATCGCTGGCACTGGCGTCTTGATAGTCAACTCCTTCGGCGTCGGGAGCTGCGACGCATTCCAACCCCCACCGAGCGCCTTGATCAATTGAACACTTGCGGTCATCTGTTCCATCTGCAGAGTCACGGCGGTGCGTTGATTAGTTAATAGAACGGTCTGCGCCGTGATTACGTTCAGGTAACTATCAATTCCGGATTTGTAGCGGTCGTTGGCAAGCGACAACGTCCTCTGGGCGGAGGCCACGGCGGCGTTCTGTTGCTCCAGCTCACGTGAAAGGATTCGCAAAGCCGCGAGGTTGTCTTCAACTTCCTGAAAAGCCGTCAATACGGATAGTCGGTAGTTCGCGACCGTCCCGTCGTACAGTGCGCGAGCTTGTTCCGTGACAGCCGCGCGCCTTCCTTTATCAAATAGTGTTTGAGCCAGTGTTGGTCCGACCGAAAAGAATCGGGCGGGCCAGGTGAACCAGCTCGCGATCGAAACACTCTCAAGTCCCGCCGCCCCACTCAAGGTGAGCGATGGAAAAAAGGCGGCTTTCGTTACGCCAATCTGAGCATTTGCTTCGGCAGCGCGGCGTTCTGCGGCGGCGATATCCGGTCGCCGCTCGAGGAGTTGAGAAGGAACACCGAGAGGAATTGGTGGCGGCGTGGCTTTCATCGGTGCGAAGGGAAGCGAAAACGTCGATGCCGGCTGACCCGTTAACATCGCAATCGCGTGTTCCAGCTGAGCGCGCAGTATGCCAATATCCGTGGCTTGCGCTTGCGTGGTCTCAAGCTGGGTTTGCGCCAGCGCCACGTCTTCGTCCGAAGCAATTCCGGTTTGAAAACGCGCTCGCGTCAGATCGAGTTGCTGTTGAAAAGCCAACACCGTTGCATCCAGCAGCGCCTTTTGAGCATCGAGCGCGCGGAGTTGATAGTAGTCAAATGCGAGTTCCGCCTCGACACTCAAACGAATGTTTTGCAGATCGCCGGCGGTTGCTTGCGCTTCGTAGGCGCTTACCCTTACGGTGTTCCTGATGCGCCCCCACAGATCCGGTTCCCAGGAGGCGTCAAACGGAAGCGAATAGAGAGTGAACGTACTGCCGCTGGCGAAGTTGGATTGGCTTGTGGCTGCTGACTGTTTCGACTTTATGATTGACGGGCTCGTAGTCACCGTCGGGAAGTACTGTGAACGAGATTCCTTAACCACTGCGCGCGCCGCACGAAAGTTTGCATCGGCAAGGGCAATGTTCTGATTGGAAATGTTAACCTGCTCTTCGAGGGCATTCAATTGCGGGTCGTTGAACATCTCCCACCATTTGCCGCGGATCACATCGTCCTTCGGGTGCGCAAATTTCCAATTGTCGGTCTCCTTGAAATTCTCCGGAGTGATTTCTTTATAATTCGGAGGAGTTGGCACGGTGGGCCTCGCATACTTTGGCGCCTTATCACAGGCCTTGAATAGAATGAGCCCGAGGAGTGAAACGGCCAGAATTTGAAAGTGGCTGGACATTCTCAAATCAACCTAAGAACAGATTCATTGGAGTCGCGACGCAACAGCAGAATCATTGGTCATATATCATTTGACATTTATCAATTGTTATCTATCGCTGTTCGCAAGTTCCTTTTTTGGGGGCGGACCCAGTAGGTCGCGTTCCGCAAATAACAAATGACAAATGTCAAAAGATATATGACCAATGATTCTTTCTTTAACAACGTCTCCAAACCCTTTTTAGCCCAAGCTCTCCTGTCCTGTTGGGGCCACTCCCGTTTTCCGCAATCCTTCCCACCACAGCCGCAGCCCATCGAGATAGAGATAGACCACCGGCGTGGTGAAGAGGGTGAGCATCTGGCTCACGATCAGGCCTCCGATGATCGAAATACCCAGCGGCCTTCTGAGCTCCGAACCGGTTCCGGTGCCCAGGGCAAGTGGCAGCGCTCCTAACAACGCCGCCATAGTGGTCATCAGGATCGGACGAAACCGCAGCATGCACGCTTGAAAGATCGCGTCACGCGAACTCTTGCCTTCGTTGCGCTCGGCCGCCAGCGCAAAGTCAATCATCATGATCGCGTTCTTCTTGACAATGCCGATTAATAGAATGATTCCAATCAATGCGATCAGGCTGAGATCCGTGCGCGTGAGCAGCAACGCGAGCACAGCGCCTACACCCGCGGATGGCAGAGTCGACAGAATGGTGACCGGGTGTACATAGCTCTCATAAAGGATACCCAACACAATGTAGACCGCCAGCAGGGCTACAACGATCAGAAACGGCTCGCTTGCCAGTGATGATTGAAATGCCTGGGCTGTTCCGGAAAAGCTGCCGTGAATTGTCGACGGCATACCAATGCTTTGCTCCATTTGATTGATCGCCTGAACGGCGTCACTGAGGGCCACACCAGGCATAAGGTTGAATGAAATCGTCACCGCCGGAAACTGGCCCTGATGATTTACCGCCAGAGGCGCCGTCGATGGCTCGTAATGCGCGATGGCGCTTAGGGGCACGACCCCACCAGCCGCCGGATGGACGTAAATCTCGTCCAATCCTCTAGGACTTTCCCAAAGCTGCGGCTCAACTTCCATCACGACGTGGTATTGATTCAACTGTGTGAACATAGTCGACACCTGCCGTTGTCCGAAGGCGTCGTTTAACGTGGCATCGATCATGGCCGGCGTGATTCGCAACCTGGATGCCGTCGCTCGGTCATAGACAAGTGAAGCCTGGAGACCGTTGTTTTGTTGATCGCTATTGACGTCAGTCAGGGCAGGCACCGTTCGCATTTGCCGAAGCAGAACGGGTCCCCATTTATCTAAATCACCAAGATTGTCACTTTGAATCGTGTACTGGTACTGCGCATTGCCACTTCTGCCGCCGACACGCAGATCCTGCGTGGACTGTAAGAAGAGCGACGCTCCCTCCACTACCGCGACTTGGCGCCGCAAACGGCCGATAACTGCGTCAGCACTAACCTTGCGTTCTTCGAGCGGCTTCAACGCAATAAACATTCGCCCAGTGTTTGTCGTGGTCCCGCCGCCGCTGCCGGTGAAGGCTACAACGTTTGCGACCGCCGGATCGGCCTTCACGATATCTACAAAGCGCGTCATCCTTTGCTTCATTGCGTTGAACGAGGAGTCCTGTGCACCCTGAATGCCGCCGGCCAAACGACCCGTGTCCTGCTGCGGAAAGAAACCCTTTGGCACAATTAGGAGCAAATAAGCATTCACCCCAATCGTGATCAGAAGCAGCGCCAGCATTGGCGCCGGGTGCCGCAGCACCCAGGTCAGGCTAATTTCATATAGCCGCAAGATCCATGCGAACACACTTTCGCTTGCGCTATAGAGGCGCCCGTGATCTTCCGGTCTCTCAGCTTTTAATAAGCGCGAACACATCATGGGGGTGGTGGTCAAGGAAACTACCAGTGAAACGACAATTGCTACGGAAAGAGTAACCGCGAACTCGCGAAAGAGGCGGCCGACAATTCCCCCCATCAAGAGCAGCGGTGTAAACACCGCAACCAATGAAATACTGATCGAGAGCACCGTAAAGCCAATCTCTTTAGCACCGAGCAATGCGGCCTGCAGCGGCTTCATTCCCTGCTCGAGGTGACGCGTAACGTTTTCAATAACCACGATAGCGTCATCGACAACGAAGCCCGTCGAAATCGTTAAAGCCATCAACGAGAGATTGTCGAGACTGTAGCCGCACAAATACATCACGCCAAACGTGCCGATTAAGGAGACGGGAACCACCACGCCTGGAATGAATGTGGCGCGCGGGTTCCTCAGGAAAAGAAAAACTACCAGAATGACGAGGGCAATTGAGATGAGTAGCGTGCGTTCTACGTCAGTCACCGACGCTCGAATCGTCGTCGTTTGATCCATCACGACCGTAAGATCGATGGCGGTCGGAATCGACGCCTCCAATTGCGGCAGCGCGGCGCGGACACCGTCAACCGTGTCGATGATGTTGGCGCCCGGCTCGCGAAAAATTATTATCAGCGCGCAGGGCTTTCCGTTTGCCACTCCCGCGGACCTTAAGTTCTCCACGGAATCCTGCACATTGGCAATGTCTGACAGTCTGATCGCTGCGCCATTGTTGAAGCCTACGATCAACGGCCGGTAGTACTCGGCCTTTAACAGCTGATCGTTCGCCGCCACATCTGACGTAGTAGAGTTGTCTGAGATCTGCCCCTTAGCCAGGTTTGCATTCTGTTGACTCAGGAGGTTGCGAACGTCTTCGAGACCGAGGCCCGTTGCGTTTAATTGAGTCGGATTCACGTCTACGCGCACCGCAGGCAGTGAACTGCCGCCGACACTTACCTGGCCGACCCCCTGAATCTGTGAAAGCTTCTGCTGCAGAATGGTCGATGCGGCGTCGTAGAGTTGGCCTTGATCGTAGACACTCGAGGTCAATGCGACGATCATGATAGGAGCGTCAGCTGGGTTCACTTTTCGATAAGTGGGATTATTGGGGAGGTCGGCCGGCAGAAAACCGCGCGCCGCATTGATCGCCGCCTCAACGTCCCTGGCAGCGGCGTTGATGTCGCGGTTTAGATCAAACTGTAAGGTGACACTCGTTGAACCGAGAAAACTCGCAGACGTCATTTCCGTCACGCCGGCGATGTGACCCAGTTGCCGCTCGAGTGGCGTGGCGACAGACGACGCCATGATCTCCGGACTCGCCCCGGGCAAGTTTGCCTGAACCGAAATTGTCGGAAAATCGATCTGCGGCAGCGGTGATACGGGCAGCAGCCTGAATGCTACGCCACCGGCAAGGGCAATCGCCACAGTCAGCAATACTGTCGCAACAGGCCGATGAATGAATGGTGACGAAAGACTCATGCCGGCTCCGCGGAAGGTGTTGCGGGGGCCTCTCGTCTGCCGCGAAAGTTCGAGAGCTT
>WNFC01009614.1_pt1 | contig 10712 bp, 4 predicted proteins | sample 5400541 | NCBI WGS metagenome assembly WNFC01 (sample SAMN13153342, study PRJNA577476) | soil metagenome | isolation source: 120 cm saprolite under Douglas fir tree site 2 hole 2 replicate 1 | place: USA:California | collected 2015-04-18
TTGCAGACGGCGGCTTTCGCGCCGAATTGCAGGTCTTAGATCCTTCAACTCGTTTGCGGACTAACGAGCAGGTGACCGTTCGTGTGTTGGTTAAGAATGTGAGCGACTCACGATGGCTTGCACGCGAACGTGGTAATTCGCCGTATCAGGTCAGTCTTGGCAATCACTGGCTCGACCGCGAAGGAAAGATCGTCGTCAACGATGACGGTCGGGGGCCATTGCTGCGTGATTTAAATCCCGGAAAGCTGATGGAGGTTTTGTTTACTGTGAATGCACCCCAGCTTGCAGGAGATTACCTTCTCGAGATGGATATGTTGCAAGAGGGCGTTTCCTGGTTTAGCTCAAAGGGATCGTCGACGGTTCGTGTTCCGGTCAGCGTTGAGTAGCTGGCAAAATGCCAGTGCGCCGCCCTGCTAAAGGTCCAAGGCTATCAACCTTTGTATTGACAACTCAACTAAGCAAATTCGCAGGTTGGGAAGGTGGACCCTGACCCCGCCTCAGCCTGAAAGCCACTAACCAGCAAATCGATAACTCAACCATCAAAAAACTTGAAGCCAGGAAGCTTGCTAGGACTGGCTGGAGTTGAAATGATTTACTTTTTGATGGTGAGTGGCATTCAAACTCGAGGCGGGGTCAGGGTCCACCTTCCTAACCTGCAAATTTGCCATGCTAAAAACCTCTAATCCAATGTTGAGTCGCTTTCCATCTTGAGCTATCTCGATTCTCTGTTCTTTATCGCTTCCTGGTAAACCTCGAGCGTAAGTCTGGCTGTGCGGTGCCACGAAAACTCCGCCGACCGGCGACGACCGGCATCCGCAAGTCCACGCCGCATACCGTCGTTCTCAACCAACTCAAGAATGCCAGAAGCTATTTCCTGTGTGCTCTCCGAATCGACCAGGCGAGCAGCACCGGCCGTGACCTCAGCGACAGCGGATGCGGACCCGGCGATAACGGGTGCGCCGCATCTCATCGCTTCCAGAGGTGGTAGTCCAAAACCTTCGTACATTGATGGATAAATGAAGCAACGACATGAAGAGTAGAGAGCACGCAGATCATCATCTCCCAGGTAGCCAGTGAGTTTGATGCGCTCACGCAAAGGTGATTGTTCAATCGCCTCGAATACTCCACTACTCAACCAACCTCGGCCCCCAACGATGACGAGCTGAAGGGGTAGATCAGGCCGGGCCCGCAAAACCTCTTCAAAGGCGTGGACAAGTGCCAGGTAATTTTTCCGAGGCTCTATTGTGCCGACTGCAAGAATGAACTTACTGCCGATACCGAGTCTTCGGCGCTGAGCTTCCGTCTCTTCAAAGTCGACTGGGTGAAAACAGTCGCGCGCCGCCTCCGGCACAACAAAGACTTTGTCAGCGGGTACCTGCAGTTGATCACAAACTTCGCGCTTAATGGTTTCAGTCGGCACAACGAGAGCATTCGACAAACGTGCCATCAACGGCAGTCGCCGCCGCGCACGCCGCACGCTGCGACCGCGGTGTTTTTCCGGGTGAAGAACAAGCGACATGTCGTGCACCGTGAGTACCGTCGCGCAACGTTTCCACAACGGCACATCGTAGTTTGTGCCATGAAATAGTTTGATGCCCCTGCGTTTGATATAGCGAGGCAGACCTACCGACCACCAGTGCCGAGAGACCTGTCCGACCGGAACACGTGTGCACTTGAGATTCGCGGGAAGATGTTCTTCGTTCTCTTGTAAGCTGAAGGGTGGAAACGCGGAAGGATAGGCCAGGTCAAACTCAGTAGCCGGCTCTGCTTGTGCCAGAGCGCGCGCAAGTTCAAACGTGTAATGCCCGACGCCAGTCTTGAGCGATGTGAGCGGGATACCATCAAGTCCGATGATCATGTCTTGAGTCCACACTCTATCAGAGACAGTAGGATGGGTATTAGTCGGACAGACGGGTAAGGACCGAATTATTTATCATTTATTCTGTCGAGACGAACCATCTATGGACCAAACCTCTGTCTGTATTCCGTTGAGATGATGAAGGCCCTGACCATTTCGGCGTTGACGAAGTTGCCATTGAACTGGTTCAGCTTGTCGAGCCAGAACTGCCAGCCGGAGAAGTCTGTGTCTGGTGGGTCGTTCGGATTTCTCCTCATGTAGCCAAAGTATTGCATGAGCACAAAGGCACGGTTGAATTCGCGTCGGCTGAATTCGGAGTTCTCGGCAATTTGACGAACGGCACTGGCCCGTCCCTGGGTGGTGTTATTGCCATTCAGTTGCGCTACGAGCGTGTCCCTTACTGATGGCGTGAGCGAGCCCCCCGTGTTGGCGTTCAGCGTATCGATGAGAGTTGCCGCATCCATAGAGGCGGGATAACGCGCGAGAAATTCGGGTCGTTGCACCCAACCGTTGAAAAAGCCAACCTTGTTCGCCTCGAGCATAGATTGCCAATCACCTACGTTAACAATCACATTCCGTGAGATCCGTTGCGCGTCGGTCATCAATTGCTGGTGTGTGACCGGTACGGGCTTGCCTGGGAGGTCGCCGAATGAAGCCTTGTAAGCTCGGTATGCCAGAAAGCCGGTTTCCTGAAATTCAATTGATAGATAGAAAGCAGCCGACACATTTACGCGCTTGACCTCGACGCAGGCCGCGTTTGCACCGCACGAATTGATTTCGTTCTGCCAAAACGCAAATCCCGAAGCATCAGGATCGCGACCGAAGAAGTCTGCATATTGCTGCGTGACGAAAGACGGTACCGTATCAATCACGTTGTTACTGGATCCCAAGGGAGTGGTGAATGTTGTACCCAAGGGAGTCGTAAAGACTGCCAACTGATTCTGTGAAGGATTCGAGAAGGTGATAGGCCCAGGCCCGAAAGTCGAGCCGCCTTGCGCGGGCTCCAGCGTAAATGTACCCGTCGTCGATATGAAATTGAAGACCACATTTCCTGTCGCGTCAGTGATTGCCGCAGCAGCTTGAGAACCTGAGAGCTTTACGGTAACTCCGGCGACTCCGTTTCCACCTGAATTGACTACACGCCCACGAAGTTGAACAGACGTTCGCGGTTCGTCGTTGTTGAGAATTCCGTTGCCATCGAGGTCGATGCTGCGCATAAGACCCTCACCGCGAGGAACACCGACAAATGTAAGTTCCGCGCGTGCGCCTGCGGCATTGAGGAGCGTCTGCATTGACACGGGCGCTTCCAGGAGGCTATCGGGCTGAAATTGGCCGTTGGCAAACAGAAAACTTCGTGGACTGCCACCATAGAGACCATGAACGATAAGGTCGCAATTACCGACCTGCGATTGTTGCATGAGAAGGCTAATGCGGTTTGTTACATTGAATGAGCTCTTATTATTTGCATCAATGGTAACCATCAGCCCGATGGCCGGTGGCGTACCAGAGTCAAGCCGCAGGATCAGTTGCTCCATATCACGGCGCCAACTGTCTGCTGTGATGGGGTCGGTTTGAGAAAAATCGAATTGCGGCGCCTTCATGAAGTTAAAAAGCGTGTCGAAAGTTCCATCATGGGTCAAACCAAAACCAGTAATCTGCGGCGTACTCTGCGTTCTGTTGAGCCCAACCTTCTGATAGATGCCTCTCAGTTGGGGAACTTTAACGGACTGCGGCTCCTGAAGAGACAACGATGGTGTGATCCTATTGTCTGTACCCGGTTTGAAACCGACTATCAGGTGGCAATCGGAACAATTAGCTACGTGGCCGTCAAGCCTCTCGTTGCTGAAGAAACTAAAGCCAATCTGGAATTCGTTCGCCGGGCGGCTTTGAGGTTGGTTTGGATTGGGAGGATAAGTAAGTGACTGGACGAAGCTCTTGAAAGCCGCCATCTCTCCTAACGTAAGTTGCCGCTGTCCTCCCAATAATGAGACGAACGCTGGATTGAAACTCTCCAGTCCCTCTTTATCTCCACGCCAGTGAAAGGGTTCATTGCCAATGATGCCGCGTAAGCTTTGCGTCATCATGGGTCCCTTCATCGGGTGCAGGTTGTCACTACCGGTGGTATTAGGAGGGAAGAAAACCGAAACGGGATCAACGTTGCCCAGCGGATTTCCCAAGTCCCAAACCATTCCGTCGCGGTGGCCATTGAGGTGGCAACTGGCACACGATACAGTGCCATGAGACGAAAACGAACCGTCATAGAGGAAGCGCCGGCCATCGCGCACTGATTGCGGCTCAGGGTTAAAACCGATTGGTAACTGCGCGACTTGAAGCTTCGCATTCATGTCGACAACCCCTACCGTCTCTTCGAAACGGTTGAGGACATAGAGACGCTGTCGAGACTCATCAAGTGCCAAACCGGTTGGTCCTTGCCCGACTGCGATTCGATCCACTACGGCGCCGGCCGCTGAGAGCACACCCACGCGCGCAGAACTAGTCGCGGCAACGAAGAACGTCCCATCAACCCTGTGTACGATGTCGGCAGGCAGAGCCAGGCTCAGAGAGCGCTCGGCGTCCGTGCCCGCGGGATTACTAAAGTCAACATGCGAGTTCAGATCAGAAGTGACGGTTACGGTAGGTGTTCCGCTACCGGCAGTATTAACAATTGAGACTCGATTCGCTTGAAAGCGGCCGCTCAGATTCGGTTCGAAGCGAACTTGATTAATGTCTTCAAGATTAGCAACAAGGAGACGATTCTGAGTTGGGTCGAAAGCCATGTTGCCAATGTGAGTGCCGATACCACTCACTTGCGAACTCAGGGCAGACGGTAAGCCCGAGCCACTTGCATCAATTACTGCGAGATCTATATCGGCTAGCGTATAAGGGATGAAAGAATTCCAGTTGCGGTTTATCTCGTCTACCCATTGCGAACCGACTCGTTTGACGATTAACGCGCTATTCGGTGGCGCAGGCAGATCGGTCCTAAGCGCTGGGTTTGGTGGCGGCAGACCACCGTTAGCTGTTACATCTGCTTCCCTTACAACGGTCGTTTGATTTCCTGATTCGAAAACAGAAACAAAAACGCGAGAGCCATCTGCGTTTCGAGCCAAGGCCCGCGGCTGCTTGCCAAAGATTTCTATTGTCTGCGGAAGCGATCCAGGATTGGCGGCATCGAAGACCTTGATCTGTCCATGTCCCAATTTATCTACCTGCGTTCCCACAAGCAGGGAGGCTCCGCCGGAAACGCAAACGAAAGCCATCTCTCGAGTCGAACCAGCGAAGATCACATCAGTGGGCTCGTCGCCCACGTCCATAGTCCGGGTAACACTTCCCGTAGCCAGATCGACGATGCTAACGGAGTCAGAAAGCCAGTTCACGACCCAAGCCTCATTGTTGTTGCGTACAGCAACACTAACGGGTTCAAGTCCAACTGGAATCTCCGCAGTGAGACGAGGCTGCGGAGTATTGACGAGTTGAAAAACTGAAAGCGTTCCGTTTGGGGAATTGACTGCGAGCAGTCGCGTGCCGTCTGGAGTTAAAGAGAGTGGATGTACCTGGGGACTTTCGAAATTCTTGAAAGGAACGCTTTGTGACGATACGACAGGAGAATCTGCGAGAAACCATCCCGTGCCAATCCCGAGAATTAGGACGCTGAGGAAGACGGATCGAAGACGCTTCTCGCGGGCGAAGCAAAGAGAGGACATCGGCCGGGGCCTCCTGAGACAAATACCTTTGCGACTTCTTTGACGACCGGGCAACCGCCAAACCGGTAAGACGTGCGGACGTTTGGCACACTTAAAACATGGAACCGCCCGGCATGTCAATGATTTGGCTTCGTCCTAGCCTCAATAGAAAAAGAGGCTGAATCCGACCCGGAATCCAGCCTCTTATGATTTTGTTTTTCTAGAGTCCTCTAGAATCTTTGGTTATATTCAGCGGAAAGGATGAATGCCTTCACCATCTCGGCGTTGACGAAGTTGCCATTGAATTGGTTCAGCTTACCCAGCCAGAAGTTATAACCTGAGAAGTCAGTATCATTCCCCTCGTCTGGGTTGCGCTTCAGATAGCCGAAATACTGCATTAGCACGAACGCTTTGTTGAACTCTCGCTGCTGCAAGTTGGAGTTCTCAGCAAAGGCGCGCACCACCAAAGCGCGTTTGCCAGGGTCGGAAGGCACATCGAGCATAGAAATAAGCGTGCTCCTATCAGTTGACGAAAGCACCAAACCCGCGTTGGTGTCGAGCTTATCGACAAACTGAACCGCAGTCATGGTGCCCGGAAAAGCAGTCTGGAATTCCGGACGCCCCACGAATGCGTTCGCAAACGCCTGCTTGTTACTTTCCAAAATCGCCTGCCAACCCGTCGCGCCTACGACTACACCATTGGAGATGAAACGGCTGTCAGGAATGAAGTTCTCCCGGCGCACCGGCACGGGTTTGCCTGAGAGATCGCCAAAAGCGGCCTTGTGGAAGCGATAGACAAGATAGCCGGTGTCCTGAAACTCTATGGAGAGGAAGAACGCTCCCGACACATTGATCCGCTTTAGTTCGGTACAAGCCGCATTAGCACCACACCCTGTGATTTCACCTGTCCAGAAGTTGAAACCCGACTGGTCCGGCATGCGACTCAGAAAGTCGACATACTGCTGACTGACAAAAAAGTCGGCGTCATTAATCGTTATGGGCGTAACGGTCCCGGGGCGCAAGCGTAAAGGCTTTACCTTGATGGTACCGTAAAACAAGTCCGCCGGAAGGTCTGGACCATCGGGCACAATGCGGAGAGTTGGTGGCGGCGTCTGCGCTGAAGTGACAATAGCAGCCAGCGCGATTATCACAGTGGCGACAGCGAGTCTCATTCGATTGCTCCTTAAATTCGTACGGAAGAATACCCGAAAGTGAGGCTCTCTTTCGCGGCTGCTTAAGAACACCCACGAGGGCACTTTCGAGTTTAGCCCGCTCACTGACTAGGTGTCAACCGTGCTTTCCACCAGGTTCTACCATTTGGAACTGTGGGAGCCAGCACAACTTTTTCCCAACAATCAGACGGCTGAGCAGGCTCCAAAGTCTATCTAAATATCGCCCCAATCAGGGCATTTTGGGCTTCGCTTCTTACGGGGCAAATCTCCGCCGGTATTCGATTGAAGTGATGAACGCCTTGACCATCTCCGCATTCACGAAGTTGCCATTGAATTGGTTCAGCTTACCCAGCCAGAAGTTGTAGCCACTAAAATCGGCATCCGGCGCGTCGTTCGGATTCCGTCGCAAATACCCAAAATACTGCATCAAGACAAACGCTTTGTTGAACTCCGCCGACTTCAAGTTTGCATCCTCAGCGACCGATCGCAGCACCGATGCCCGCAACGTCCCATCTGCGGGTGTGCTGCCCAGCACCGCTAAAAAGTTCGTCTTGTCGGTCGACGACAGCACGATCCCCGCATTCGTGGCCAACTTCGTCACAAACTGGTCTGCCGAGAGCGAACCAGGGAAGGCCGCCTGAAACTCCGGTCGCCGTGCAAACGCTAAGGCAAATGTCTGCTTGTTCGCTTCCAACTGCGCCTGCCAGTTCCCGATTCCTACCTGCACACCCTGCCCTATTTGCTGGGTGTCTCTGAGAAACTCATTGAACCTCACCGGCACCGGCGCTCCCGAGAGATTCCCAAACCCGCTCTTGTACATCCGGTACACGAGATAACCAGTCTCTTGAAACTCAATTGATAAAAAGAATGCGGCTGAGACGTTGATCCGTTTGATTTCGATGCATTGCGGATTTGTGCCACACGAGGTGATCTCGTTTGTCCAGAAGTTCAACCCGCTTGCGTCCGGCTCTCGATTCAGAAAGTCGACATAGTGCTGTCGCACGAAGAAGCCAGCCACATCTATCGGATTGCTCGTGCCGTTTGTGCTGTCGTTGTCAATGATCGTCAACGTCGCTGTTGCCGGCGTACCCAGCGTTGCGCCTGTAGGATTGGTCAAGGTAATCGTGAAGGTTTCATTCCCCTCGAAATACACATCGTCAATGATCGGAATCGAGATGGTCTTCGTAGTTTCACCAGCGGCAAACTGCAATGTCCCCAGCGTTGTCAGGTAGTCGCAGCGGGAAGACGCTGCACCAGTAGATGGTGCATTGCAGCTGTTGGCTCCTGACGTGTCGCTCGTGGCATAGTCGATTGTCGAGAGGCCTGTCGAGTCGCCCATGCGAGTTACTTGTACGCTCAGCGTGCTCGTGTCTTCAGTCGCACTGAAAGTAGGTTGAGAAAGTTGCACTGAAGGCGCAAGTGCGGTAGGGATGTAAGTCACTTCGGCTAGGTTAGTCAGGTTGATCGGCGAGTCTGCGGAAGTATGAGATGGAATGATGTAAGCCTCAGGTTCTCCTCCGGAGATACCTACAACCGGGAATAACGCTGTGTTGCCACTGCCGTAGCGGCTCTTGATTGTCCCGTCTGAGCGGAGCTCAACCTCAAAGTTGACCGGAGCTCCTCCGAAGAGACAGACGGTGGGCCCTGAGTTACAAGGTACGCCTTGCCAGCGAAATATGATCCGGCTGGCACTGGGTTGGACAACAAAAACGCCCGCATCTGATCGCTGATCTGATCCCAAATACAAATCATCCCAAAGTCCCGAAATCATCTGGAAGTGCGTAAGGTCGGTCGTCGAACTCGGCACATCGTCGGCGTCTCCGTTGGTACGAGTTGGCGGTGTAGAGAAAAAGAGGTTGCCATTGGTGGAAATGTGTACGCTGGTAAAGTTCGTCCCAAAGAACGGAAAACTAAACGGCAATAGAAAATCCGAGAGTTTGTCGTCATCACCCACAGCACCGAAGAGGCGCGATCCTCCTGTTGAAAGCGCAACGCTGCTGCCCTCTGTTGTAACGTAAGGATCGCCAACTGCAAGAGGCACAGTAACAGGCAGACTCGCTGGCGTCCCCTCGTTTCCAACATTGTCAAACTCGCGTAATTGAATGGTTCCGCTTGAGTGTCGATAAGGGATCTTGACGTCAGCGGCTTGCGCCGTTCCGGAAGTTGCGGGCACCGAGCCTCTCAGAGGGATTACGGCGGAGGTAATCGCGTCGATGAAACTCAGTTGATAGAGCGATGCCTGTCCAAACGCACCATCATCGCCTGAAGCAGTCCAACCCAGATTAAAGCTGCGCCCGTTTTGCGTATTGACGTGGAGACCACCTACGGTTCCCGGCGGTATTGTGTCGTTTTCCGCGAGCGATTGGAAACTGTTCCCCACATTCAAGCGGCGTCCGGTCAGCGTTTTATCAACCAGTGCGGCCTCGACGTCTCCATTGAGCAGCAACAGATTTTTCACCTGCTGCACGGTAAGACTTGGATTCTGCGCCCAGAGCAGAGCGGCCGCTCCGGAAACGTGCGGCGTCGCCATGGAGGTACCGCTGAAAACTTTATACTTAACGCCCATGGAGTCGGTCGGCACCGTACTAAGAATCGACGATCCAGGCGCTCCTAAATCGACGCTATTTAAACCAAAATGTGAAAACGACGACAGGGTGTCCAACGAAGTTGTTGAGGCGACAGCGACAACATTCGGGACATCGAAGCTCGAAGGATAATGGGGAACGAGATCATTGTTAGGCTCTTCAGTTCCTAAGTCGATATTCCCGGCAGCGGCGACGAAAAGGATCCCGGAGGTGTTCGCTCCATTAATCGCGTCGACGAAAGATTGGTCAAAACCGCCGCCACCATAGCTGTTATTTAAGACCCTCACATTAGCGCCCTGGGTTCCTCCAGAACTAACCCACAGATCACGCATCTGCTTGGCGTAGCCACAGGCGCGGATGGCATCTGCGGTGTTACCGGTGCCGTCAGCGGCGAGAAACTTGAGGGACATAAGACCAACGGTCCAGTTTACGCCAACGACGCCGATGCCATTGTTGCCCTTCGCCCCAACGATCCCAGCCACGTGCGATGCGTGATCCTCGGTCGGATCACCGCTAAACACCGTGCCATTATTATTGACGAAATTATAGCCGTGCAGATCTCCAGTAAATCCTGGAATGGCTCCCGGCGCAGGATTGGTCCAGATGTTCGCCTGCAAGTCTTCATGAGTGATGTCAATCCCCTGATCGATAACGCCGACAACAACGCTGCTGCTGCCAGTGTTCGTATTCCAGGCCGTGGGAGCGCCGATTCTTGTGAGATTTAATAATTCATTGGAGATGAATCGAGGGTCGTTGGGATTCAGATCCTTGTGCAGTATGTAATTTGGCTCGGCGTAGAGCACGTCCGGCTGCTGCTTCAGCGCGTTGATGGCCTTCATCGTATCGCCTGCAGCAACGCGCGCCAGACGTAATCCTGCGACGGTCTCAGATGCGCCGAAGTCTTCGATCTTCATAGGGAGTGCAGTTCCTTCGCTCGTCTGGACCGTTGCCACTCCCGATCTTCGTTTGGCGATCGCTTCACTTCGATACCGAACCAGGACATCACCCGGGACAAACGCCGGCCTTGTGCGCTTTCGTCCAACACCGGATTCCTGAGGCAGCCCACGTCTGGCGCGGGAGGCTGGAGGAAAAGCCGCGACGGCAAACAAGATGAGTCCGACAAGTATAGAGAAGCTCAGTACGATGCGAATGCGCGCTTCGTACTTCAAGGAAAGGGGGTTATGCATGAAAGCGACTCTCCTAAGTATGTAAAATAATCGATGAATTTATGTTCAGGTGCGGCGGCTTAGTTTCGGGTTGGCTAAGCATGTGTGACGTAACGTGTGGGAGGCGGTGGGCGTTTGCACAACCGGTACCCAACAATGGCAATTGAAAATATATAACAAATCTTTTCCAGGTTACAGTCAACAACCTCGTCGCCAGATTGTAAGGGCGTCCCTCCGTGGGCGCCCTT
>WNFC01029206.1_pt1 | contig 10712 bp, 11 predicted proteins | sample 5400541 | NCBI WGS metagenome assembly WNFC01 (sample SAMN13153342, study PRJNA577476) | soil metagenome | isolation source: 120 cm saprolite under Douglas fir tree site 2 hole 2 replicate 1 | place: USA:California | collected 2015-04-18
CGTGGACGAAAGAGGTGTCGTTCAGCCGCACACCGGCGGTCGAGCCTCTCGCGGCGCAGGCCGCCGACGAGACGCCGGTTGCCGCAGAGGAGGCCGAGGAGAAAGCCTGGACGAAAGAGGTTTCGTTCAGTCGCACACCCGCGGTCGAGCCTCTGACGGCGCAGGCCGGGGACGAAGCGCCGACGGTCGAAGACGACCCGGTTGCGAATGACGAAGCGGTTGCGGCAGAGCCGATCGCCGCCCAGGAGGAAGTCGAAGACGAGCCCGAGGCCACGGAGACACTGCCGAGCCTCGAGGTCGTGGTCGAGCCATGGGCTGCTGCGCCGTCGCTACCACCCGCCCCTTTGCCCGAGGTCCCGGCCGCGATCGTCCCGGAGCCGATCCCGTCGGGGGAGGTCCACCCACCGGTCGCCGCAGACGAGTTGCCGCCGCTACCTGACGACGCCCCGAAGGTGCCGTTCTGGAAGAAGGAGCTCTCGTTCGGCGGCAAGAAGAAGCGCGAGCAGGGCGACGAACATCCCACCGCGATCGTGCCCGCTTCGACCGCGTCGGCCGACGTCCACCCACCCGTCGCGGCAGCTGACCTACCGCCGTTAGCAGACGACGCCCCGAAGGTGCCGTTCTGGAAGAAGGAGCTCTCGGTCGGAGGCAAGAAGCGCGACAAGCCGGTCAAGGAGCGCAAGCAGAAGGCCCCGAAGGTGAAGGCCGAGCGCAGCCCGAAGGGCAAGGAGCCCGAGCAACCGAAAGAGCCGAAGGAGCGCAAGCAGAAGGCTCCGAAGGTGAAGGTCCCGCGCGGCAGCAGCAAGGGCCAGATCGTCGGCCTGAAGATCGGTGCGTCTCAGCTCGCTGCGGCCCGTGTCTCGAACAACGGGTCGGCAGAGTTGCTCCAGACGGCGCGCGAGCCGCTCGCCCCAGGCATCGTCGTCGGCGGGGAGCTCCGCGATCCCGACGCGCTCGCTGAGGCGCTCAAAGAGTTCTTCGCGAAGTACGGCTTGCCCAAGAAAGGCGTGCGGCTTGGCCTCGCCAACAACAGGATCGGTGTCCGTACGTTCGAGATCGCCGGGATCGACGACCAGAAGCAGCTCGCCAACGCGATCCGGTTCCGTGCCCAGGAAACGCTGCCGATCCCGATCGACGAGGCGGTGCTCGATTACCACGTTCTGGGTGACGGCGTCGGTGAGGACGGCCAGCCGACCAAGCGCGTGCTGCTAGTGGTGGCATACCGAGAGCTGATCGACCGTTACGTCGATGCCTGCAAGAAGGCGGGCATCACCCTCGGCGGCATCGACCTCGAGGCGTTCGCGCTGTTGCGCGCGCTGCAGGCGCCGCAAGAGGGCGTTGGAATGGATGCGGCCGCCGCTCTCGTGGTCGTGGCGATCGGCCACGAGCGTTCGACGTTCGCCGTTTCGGACGGGCGCGTCTGCGAGTTCACGCGTGTCCTGGAATGGGGCGGTTCTGCTCTGAACGTCGCGATCGCACGGGTCCTGGACGCAGCGCCCTCCGAGGTCGAGGGCGCGAAGCGCGCGCTCGCTTTGACGGACGAGATGGTCCCCGAGGGACTGAGCGCCGAACAGTCGAAGAACGCCCGCGACGCCATGCGCCGGGCGATTCAGACGTTCGCGCGCGAACTCGTTTCCTCACTCCAGTACTACCAGAACCAACCCGGATCGCTTGGCATCGGCGAGATCGTCCTGACGGGCGGCACCGCTCACCTTCCCGGGATCTCCGGCGAGCTCGAACGCCTGATCGGCGTGCACGTTCGCGTCGGCGATCCGCTTGCGCGGATGAAGGTCTCGAAGAAGGTCGGCCAGCCCGAGCAGATCGGTTCGCTCGCCGTCGCCATCGGCCTCGGGATCGAGGATTAGCCCCATGCGCGCCGTCAACTTGCTCCCGCGCGATCAGAGCCAGCACGCGATCAGGAAGGAGAGCCTGCCGGTCCTCGTCGGCGCGTGCTCCGGAGTTCTCGTCGCGGCGGTTCTCGGCGCGATGTTCATGATGGGCAGCGGCAAGGTCGCAGCCGAGCAGCGGAAGCTCGACGACCTTAACCGCACGTATCAAGCACTTCCGCCGCCCCCGCCGGGGCCTTCCGCCGCGCAGCAGCAGCTCGCCGGCGAACAGAGCGCCCGCGTCGGCGCGCTGAGCACCGCGCTCACCAGCCGCGTGGCCTGGGACCGGGTCTTTCGCGAGTTTTCGCTCGTGCTTCCCAACGACGTCTGGCTGACGACCCTCACCGCGAAGTCGCCGGTCTCTCCGCTCACGAACGCTGCGTCGAGCTCGGGCACAGGCGCTCCCTCGGAGTTCGTCATGCAGGGTCGCACCTATTCGCATGACGGCGTCGCCCGACTGCTCTCTCGGCTGCAGGTCGTCCCGGACCTGACGAACGTGCAGCTGCAGAGCTCGACGCTGTCCACGGTCGGTGGGCAGAACGTCGTCGATTTCTCGATCGCAGCCGACATCAAGGTCACAGGAGCCCCGGGCGGATGAAGATCGACCTGGAGACGATCCTGAAGCGCGTCAAGGCGCTCCCCCCGGGAGCATTGATCGGAATCATGGTCGGCGGCGTGCTCGTGTTCGGCCTCGCCGGCTGGTTCCTGCTCGTGCGTCCGCAGGGCGCGAAGGCCACAGCCCTCAAGGCCCAGGCGACCGAGGTCAAGGCGAAGATCGACGCTTACCACCAGCAGGTGGCCGCCGTACGAGCGGCACCGAAGATCGAGGTCGCCGACGTCTACCGGCTGGCGAAGGCGATGCCCGACCGGCTGGACATGCCCGACATGGTGCTCGAGCTCAGCCAGCTCGCCCGCGATACCGGCATCCGTTTCGACTCGATCTCACCGCAGGCGGTCGCTCCCCTCGGCAGTTACGCGGTGGTCCCGATCTCCGTCACGTTCCAGGGCAACTTCTACAACCTGGCCGACTTCCTCTACCGGCTGCGGTCTCTCGTCTCGGTGCACGCAGGCCGTCTCGACGCAACAGGGCGACTGTTCTCGGTCGACACCCTCACCTTCAACGAGAGCACGTTGAAGTTCCCGCAGATCCAGGCCACGCTGGTCATCGACGCGTTCGTTTACGGAACAGGCATTCCCGCCCAGGCCCCGATCCCGACGACACCGACGACGACGACGTCGACCTCGACGACTTCGACGACGACGACGACCACCTCGACCACGTCCGCCGCGCCCCCGAGCGGCGCGTCGGCATCGGGAGCTCCCTGATGGCGAAGAACCAAGTCGATTCGCTCAAGGCCAGGCAGAAGAAGCAGAAGATCCTCCTGGCCGTGCTCGGCGTGGTCTTCCTCGGGCTCGTCGCCTTCGAGGTGCCCAAGGTCATGAAGAAGCTGCATCCTGCTCCGCCCGTTCGACCGTCGGCCAGCACGTCCACCACCCCGGCTCCCGCGGGCACACCGACGCTTGCCGCGCCCTCGTTGGGCGGCGCCGAGAACCCGGGCTTGACGACGCCGAGCTCGACGGGGTCGCTCGCTGCAGCTCCCGCTCCCACAGTGCAGGACGGCCAGTTGACGTCCTTCAGCAGATTCGCGAGCAAGGATCCGTTCGCGCAGCAGCTCAGCGATACGAACAGCTCCTCGTCTTCGTCGTCGGGCGGCTCCTCGGGCCGAGGCGCCGCTGCGCCCACTGTGCCGCCCGTCCGTGGCAACGCCCCGGCGCCGGGAAGCGCAGTGATCTCGGTGAACGGAACGCTCTACACGGTCGCGACGAAAACCGACTTCCCACAGCCGACGGCGACCGACCCAGGAGCCGTCCCGGTCTTCCACCTCGTGTCGGTGACAGCCCACAGCGCAAAGATCTCGATCGCCGGAGGCTCGTATGCAACCGGAGCGCAGACGATCACGCTGCGCGAGAACAAGCCCGTCACGCTGATGAACACAGCCGACGGCACGCGTTACACGCTGATCCTGAAGCCCCTTGGTACCGCGGTGGCGGCCGCCAAGCCGGCGAGCAGCAGCGGCAGCACGAGCACCGGCACGGGGACCAGCACGACGCCGACGACCGTCACCCTCCCCCCGGCGAGTCCCTAAGCCAGCGGTCTACGAGCCGGTCGATGGATCGAACGTCGAGGTGACGCGCGCGTACATCCGCGTGAGATCGTCGCCGTTGCGGACGACGACGGTGATCGTCTTGAGCTGGTTCCCGCCGCTCGGCGTGTCGAAGTAGAGGTAGGTGTCGACGCGGTAGGAGTGATGGTCGGGGCCGGTGGTCGTGAAGCTCGGATCGCAGGCATTCGTCGGGACGTTCGCCGGGCACGTGGTCACGGTCGGGACAAGGGCCTTCGGCGCCACCGGATTCAGCATGTTCTGCTGATAGGTGGTGTCGGCCGTGTAGGTGGAATCCGCGATCGCGGCGTTCCACTCAGAGGTGATGAAGACGATGTTGTCGTACTTGAGGCCTCGATAGACCTCCATCTGTTTGTTCGCCAGGGTGCCGGCGGTGGAGATTCTGTTGGCCCGGACCAGCGCGGTGCTCCCCGACGAGAACGCCGCAACGATCGCCAGGATGCCGACGTTCAGCATCACCATGGCCATGAGGAGCTCGAGCATGCCGAAGCCGCTCTCGTCGCGCGCGCGCAGATGCACGTTTCAGCTATCGGCATCCCTCTTTAGGGCCTGAACCCCCCTGCCGATAGCCCGTCAGAGGGACGACTGTGGCTGCATTCACGTACTCCGCGATCAACGCCGCCGGTCTCGAGCTGACCGGCGAGCTCCATGCGCCGGACCTGGCCGGGGCGCGGGAGCAGCTGCGCGTTCGCGGCCTGCTGGCAAACGCCCTAGATGAGCTCCCGGCCTCGGGCGACGAGAGCGCCCGCAACGTCTTCAAGAAGGTCAAGCCGAAGACGCTCCAGATCTTCTCGCGGCAGTTCGCGACGATGATCGAGGCCGGCCTGAATGTCGTCGCGGCGCTCGTGATCCTCGAGCAGCAGACCGACGACAAGTACTTCGCCCTGGTGGTGAAGGAGCTGCGCGCAGACGTCGAAGGCGGTCTGCTCCTGTCGCAGGCCATGCACCGTCATCCGAAGATCTTCGACCGCCTGTTCGTCTCGATGGTCGAGGCCGGCGAGGCCGCGGGCATCTTGGACGAGGTCCTCGACCGCGTCGCGTACCAGATCGAGAAGTCGACGCAGATCAAGCGCCGGGTCAAAGGCGCGATGCTCTACCCGACGATGGTGCTGGTGTTCGCGACCCTCGTCCTCAGCGGCCTGCTGATGTTCCTGGTGCCGGTATTCGTGAAGATCTTCGGCCAGCTCGGCGGCCAGCTCCCGACGCTGACGCAGTACGTCGTGACCGCGTCGAACATCCTCCGGACCAAGTACTACATCATCTTTCCCGTAGTCGGGCTCCTGATCTTCGGTCTCAAGAAGTACAAGAAGACCGACGCGGGCCGCCAGCAGTGGGACCGCATCAAGCTCAGGATCCCGATGAAGATCGGCCAGGTCGTTTTGAAGGTGACCATGGCCCGCTTCTCGCGCACCCTGTCGACGCTCGTCTCCGCCGGCGTGGACATCATCCAGGCTCTCGAGATCACCGGCCAGACCGCAGGCAACTGGGTGATCGAGGAAGCGCTCGGCGACGTCCGCGCAAAGGTCTCGGCCGGCGTTCCGATCGCCCAGCCTCTGGTCGACAACCCCATCTTCCCCCCGATGGTGAGTCAGATGGTGAAGATCGGCGAGGAGACCGGCGAGCTCGAGAAGATGCTCGGCAAGATCGCCGACTTCTACGAGGACGAGGTCGACGCCGCGATCCAGTCGCTGACGTCCATCGTCGAGCCGCTGATGATGATCCTGGTCGGACTCATGGTGGGCGTCATCGTCATCGCGATGTACCTGCCGATGTTCAAGATGCTCTCGCTAGTCAAGTAGGCAGGCGGCCCCTCATGGGGTGACGCGCGCGCGATGCACACGGAGGGTCGCGATCGCCGCCGATGCGGCTTGGCCGGCGTCGGCCACATCCGTCCGGCGGTAGCTGGAACCGCCGCAAGATCATTATGGCCGGCGGAGCCGGTCGGATCTTGCGTAATAGCGGCGGCAGGACTCGAACCTGCGACACGCGGATTATGATTCCGCTGCTCTAACCAACTGAGCTACGCCGCCGTGTGGGTACCCCGCTATTTTAGCGGGCTGCGAGCCTAGTTCCTGCTAGCTACACTTGGTACCCGCGCATTCCCTCTAATTCGAGACTGAAATGGCCACTGGAGTACGAGACAAGATCACGCTGGCTTGCAACGAGTGCAAGCGCCGGAACTACATGAGCACGAAGTCGAAGCGGAACACGCCCGACCGGCTCGAGGTCCGTAAGTACTGCCGCTGGTGCGGCGGTCACACCGTGCATCGGGAGACTCGCTAGATGGCGCGGCAGACCCGCGCGCAGCGCCGCGCCCGCCGGGCGCAGATGAGTCCGGGCAGCGAAGCCGCCCTTCCGGGCGGGCCACCCGCACCACCGAGGCGGCCGACCGCCCGTGCCTCCGCCCGGCCCGAGCCGGCGCGCGAGCCGAGAGCTGCACGCGGCGGCGTTGTGAGATCGTTCGTCGCCGAGTCGTGGGCGGAGCTCAAGAAAGTCGAGTGGCCGACCCAGAACCAGCTGGTCCAGGGCGTCGTCGTCGTGCTGATCGCCTGCGTCATCGTCGGCGTCTTCCTGTATGCCGCCGACCTCGTCTTCAAACGCCTAGTCCAGAACGTCCTTCTCTAGCCATGTTCAAGTGGTATGTCATCAACACGTACTCGGGGCACGAGAACAAGGTGAAGACCAATCTCGAGCACCGGATCATGTCCATGAATCAGGCGCCGAAGTTCCGCCGGGTCGTCGTGCCGACCGAACAGGTCATCGAGACGAAGGAAGGCCAGAAGGTCCAGACCGAGAAGCGCGTCCTCCCGGGCTACGTCCTCGTCAACATGGACATGACCGACGAGGCGTGGACGGTGGTCAAGAACACGCCGGGGGTCACCGGGTTCGTCGGCGCCGGCGCCAAGCCCGTCCCGTTGGCCCAGCAAGAGGTCGACCGGATCCTGCACACGGGCCGCGGCGACGGCGAACGCCCACGCGCCCAGGTCGAGTTCTCGCTCGGCGAGTCGGTGAAGGTAACGTCCGGCCCGCTCTCCGACTTCGACGGCGAGGTCGTCGATGTCAACGCCGACCAGCAGAAGCTCAAGGTCCTGGTGGACATCTTCGAGCGGCAGGTCCCCGTGGAGCTCACCTTCGATCAGGTCAAGAAGCTCGACTGATGGCCAAGAAAGTTCTGACAGTCATCAAGCTGCAGATCCCGGGCGGGCAGGCCAACCCGGCGCCGCCGGTCGGCCCTGCGCTCGGCCAGCACGGCGTCAACATCATGGAGTTCTGCAAGGCGTTCAACGCGCAGACGCAGCAGGAGAACGGCCGCATCACGCCCGTCGAGATCACGGTCTACGAGGACCGCTCCTTCGACTTCATCACCAAGACCCCGCCCGCCGCCGTCCTGATCAAGGAGGCCCTGCGGGTCGAGAAGGGCTCCGGTGAGCCGAACCGCGAGAAGATCGGCCGGCTGAGTCGCGACCAGGTGCGTCAGATCGCGGAAACGAAGATGCCCGATCTGAACGCGCGGACCGTCGATCAGGCGATGCGGATCATCGCGGGTACCGCACAGTCCATGGGCGTGGAGACGGACGTTCTATGAACGGCCGGCTCCGCGGAAGGGCTCCGGGAAACCGGGAGGTTTCCCGTCGTGTAGTGCGCGCTGGCGCGCCGTCCCCTAAGAAGGGGGCACACGGGGGAAACATGGTTTTCCCCGTGGGAGCGGAGCGCAGCGCAGCGACGGAAACCGACACTCTCTGATGGCACACGGCAAGAACTACCGGAACGCGAGGTCGCTCTTCGACCGCGAGCACGAGTACTCGCCCGTCGAGGCCGTCCGCCTGCTCAAGGAGATGCAGACGGCGAAGTTCGACGAGACCGTCGAGGTGCACTTCCGGCTCGGCTTGAACGTCCGCCACGCCGACGAGCAGCTCCGCGGCACGCTCATGCTTCCGCACGGAACCGGCAAGGAAGCGACCGTAGCCGTCTTCGCCGAGGGCGACAAGGCAAAGGAAGCACAGGAGGCCGGCGCCGACATCGTCGGCTCGGCGGATCTGGCCAAGCGGGTCGAGGAAGGCTTCACCGACTTCGACGTCGCGATCGCGACGCCGGACCAGATGGGGAACGTCGGCAAGCTCGGCCGCATCCTCGGGCCGCGCGGACTGATGCCGAACCCGAAGACCGGGACGGTGACGATGGACGTGGGGAAGGCCGTTCGCGATGCCAAGGCGGGGAAGCTCGAGTACAGGACCGACCGCGGCGCCTGCGTCCACGTCGCGATCGGCAAGAAGAGCTTCGACCAGCGCCAGCTCGTCGAGAACTACGCGGCGCTCCTGGACGAGATCGTCAAGGCGAAGCCGGCCGCTGCAAAGGGCCGCTACATCCGGCAGATCACGCTTGCCACTACCATGAGCCCAGGCATCAGGGTCGACACGCAGAAGACCCGCGGCATCGTCGAAGAGTTGGAGGAGTCACAGCAAGAAGCAGTTCCCGTTTAGCCAACAAAGCCCGTCGCCTGAGACAGCTGGCAGCCCGAGAGGGCAGAAGCCCAGTCGAGGCGGATCGGTGAAGAGGTTTTCCCTCCTTCAGCGAGCCCGCCAGTGTGCGGGCTCGGTTCGTTTCGAGGAGGTGAGTACGTGAAGAAAGAGGACAAGGAACGAGTGGTCGCCGAGCTGACCGAGCGGCTCCGCTCGACGGAAACGCTGCTCGTCGCCGACTACCGCGGGCTGACCATGCCCCAGATCGACGAGCTCCGCTCGAAGCTGATCGAGCACGGCGCCCGCTTCGCCGTCGTCAAGAACACGCTCACGCGGCGCGCGGCGGAGGCCGCCGGGTCGGACACGCTCCTGGCGCTGCTCGAGGGGCCGACCGCGATCGCGTTCCTCGAATCCGACGGAGATCCGGTCGCCGTGGCGAAGGCTCTGGTGGACGCCGCGCGGGAGACTCGTGTGCTCGAAGTTCGCGGAGGAATGCTCGAAGGCCGGCCGATCGAGGCCGCCGAGATCGAGTCGCTGGCCAAGCTGCCGCCGCTCGACGCGCTGCGCGGACAGGTGCTCGCGACGGTCATTGCCCCGCTGACGGGGATCCTGGCCCTCTTCACGGCACCGCTGCAGGACCTTTACGGCCTGATCGATGCCCGCATCGAGCAACTGCAAGAGCAAGGTGACACCTCGGCAGTCTCGGCTCCCGAGGCCGCAGCAGAATCCGAAGCAGAAGCAGTAACGCCAACCGAAAATCCACCCGATTCGGATGCGTCAGCATCCGAATCGGAGCAAGAAGAGGAGGAGCAGTAATGGCCGCTAGCGCGACCGACAAGGTGTTCGACGAGCTCGGCAAGATGACCGTGCTGGAGCTCGTCGAGCTGAAGACGAAGATCGAGGACGAGTGGGGCATCACCGCCGCCGCTCCGATCGCGGAGGAGAAGTCGGCGTTCGACGTCGTCCTCACCGCGGCCGGTGGTCAGAAGATCCAGGTGATCAAGGTCGTCCGCGCGATCACCGGGCTCGGCCTGAAGGAGGCGAAGGACCTGGTCGACTCGGCCCCCAAGCCGGTCAAGGAGGGGGTGCCTCAGGACGAGGCCGACTCGATCAAGGCCCAGCTCGAGGAAGCAGGGGCGACCGTCGAGGTCAACTAGCCCCGGCTTCGGGCCATCAGGAGCCTGGCCAGGAGGGCCCCGATCGGGCCCTCTTGGCGTTCTGTGGCCAGGCGCGCTACACTGACACCAGCATTCGGCGGATTCCGCCGGGTTTCCCTTGCGCAGAAGCGCAGTGGTTGGGTACCCTGATGGGTTGCGCCGCTATTCCGCTGTCCACGCCCGCCGTTCTAGTTCTCGCTCACATTTTTAAGGGAGGCTTCATCTCTTGACGACCAAGGTCGCTGCGCCTAGCGCGCGCACCACTTTCTCGCGCCTCAAGCACGTCCTAGATCTTCCCAACCTGATCGACATCCAGAAGGCCTCGTTTCAGTGGTTCCTGGACGAAGGTCTCCGCGAGACGATCGACGACATTTCGCCGATCGAGGACTACACCGGCACTCTCGCCGTCGAGTTCGGGGCTTACAAGTTCGGAGAGCCCCAGTTCTCGATCAAGGAGTGCCGGGAGAAGGACCTGACCTACCAGGCTCCGCTCTCGATGACCGTCCGCTTCGTCAACAAGGAGACGGGCGAGATCCGCGAGCAGACGGTCTTCATGGGGGACTTCCCGATGATGACCGAGTGGGGCACCTTCATCATCAACGGCACCGAGCGAGTCATCGTGACGCAGCTCGTCCGCAGTCCGGGCGCCTACCTGATGGAGCCCAAGGACGCCACGAAGCAAGTCTTCACGGCGAACCTCATGCCGTCGCGCGGCTCCTGGCTGGAGCTCGAGATCGACAAGAAGGGCATCGTCTACGCCCGCATCGACCGGAAGCGCAAGCTTCCGATCACGACCCTGCTCCGGGCGCTTCCGGAAGAGGATCCGACGACCGGCTTCAAGCTCGACACCTCGACCAACGAGGCGATCCTGAAGCTGTTCGACAACTCCATCTTCATCGTCAACACCCTCGAGAAGGACCCGTCCACGCGCGAGGAAGAGGCGCTGATCGAGGTCTTCAAGAAGCAGCGCCCCGGTGAGCCGCCGACGCTCGACAACGCGCGCAACCTGCTCAAGGCGCTGTTCTT
>WNFC01009615.1_pt1 | contig 10711 bp, 6 predicted proteins | sample 5400541 | NCBI WGS metagenome assembly WNFC01 (sample SAMN13153342, study PRJNA577476) | soil metagenome | isolation source: 120 cm saprolite under Douglas fir tree site 2 hole 2 replicate 1 | place: USA:California | collected 2015-04-18
CTGCCGCGCATCGAGTCGTCTTCCAGGTGGAAACTATTGCGCTGGCATTCGTACATCGTCAGGTTTCGCCAGCCCATCCTGTCGATGGCCCGGGCCACGCCACCTGTCTTGATGGGGTTCCGTGCGACGAAGGTGGCGAAGAGAACGGCGCCTTCTCGCACGGTCAGCCCGCGCGCGACGATTTCCCGCAGATCGTCGTCGAGTTCGACGCCGCCCAGGAGCGCCTCGGTGCCCCAGCGAAGGGCGACAGCCGCAGAGTCGTTCATGCTGAGCGTCAGCAAGGCGCGAGCCCTACTCGCAGGGTCCTGCTATCCACGGCCACCACAGTTCCAGCTTGTTCCAGTCGAGGCGACTCATTATCGCTGAGAAACAGCGCTTGCCGCGCTACACCCATCGCGACACCACCCGCGCGCTTGGTGTTAACCATCAGGCCTTAGTCTGCTGCGTCTTACTCGCCAGGTTCGGATGATCTGCGGCGTTGCTGCAGTGAAGCCGTCCTGACCGTCCGCACCGACGGGGACAACTGCCCCACCCGACGGGCATGAATTAGTGCGCAGATCCGTTGGCCTCGACCCGCAAACCCACAGGTCAGCGACCTGCACTCGTCGAAGGCGGCCGAACGTGTCACAAGTCGGCGGTGCCGGAGTCGGGTGGTCCGCTCGGCCAAGCCGGACGAGAAGCCGCTGGACTTCTCCAGCGGGATGGGCAACATGCCTAAGACCGTCCAGGTCGCGTAGCTGCCGTCGTCGCCCGGCCGACGACCACCCACGCGCAGCTGCCTCTGCCAACGGCTCCCGGTCAATGTCGGCGGTCAGGAAGTTCGCCGCCAGCGCCCCCGGTTTTCCGGGCCGCCATGGTCACTGCGCCGTCAGAACAACTCCCAGCGCACAGAACCACATGATCTGCGCCGTTCCCCATGCGCGGCCCGCACATTAGTCGGCCGCCCGGAATCGACGATACGCACGCTTTAATCCGGTTCTGGCTGGGCTGGCACACTACGCTGCGTGGAGAGCGCCAAAGCGCGATACACCACCGAAACCAGGCATTCAGGGGCCGACAGTCATGATCCAGTACGGGTCGATGCCCGAAACGTCCGCGCGAGGCTATTCAGCTTCCGCCGCCTGATGGGCCGAACCTGGTCTTCGAAAGCCAGTCCGTGCGGCTCATTGTCGCGCGCCGCTCCACCATGGCGGTCAATAGACGGTCAGACGATCCTAGGACCGGTTCTCCGAACCATGAACCAACCGCTGTCTGAGGCGATCAGGCCCCTGACCTGCTGCTTCACTCGTAGCCCCGGCCGGATTCGAACCGGCGCTGTCGCCTTGACCGAGTCAGCACTCTGATTTGCCAGCAAAGCGCGCCGCGGCGTCGTGGCTGGTCTCTACTGCGCTCGATCGGCAAAGCTCGTGCGGCCCTGCGATGCATTGTTCAACCCAGGACAGCACCACACACGAACTGCCAGCACAGTCTGACAGCCAGGGACAGGCGTCACCGTCCCTCACGAGGCCCGGCGGCACTCTGCCAGGTCCGGTGGAAGCACCGGACAAGGCGCCGAGTAGGCCAGCGGTGCTGCCTGCAGAGCATCATGAGGCAGGCCGCAACCCCGGCCGGAGGCCAGCCGGACCCGGGTTGGCGGGCAGCACGGTTTTTCGCCGGCCGCCGCGCGCCTAGCGTCGCCAGCAGCGCACCTTGCTCGGGGCCGGGTTCATCTGGGGGGCGTTGCGCCAGCGCAAGCTGTCGATGTCCGAGCCCGGTCATGTCCAGGGCGCCGGCGACCCCGGAGCGGCCAGGAAGGGCGGTCCGGGATGAAGGGAGAGGTCGGGTGGATCAGGTCGTGCGGGCCCGGGGGGTTCGGAAGGTCTACCGCAATGGCGGCCAGGTGGATGCCCTCAAGGGCGTCGACATGGACATTTGCAGGGGGGAGCTGCTGGCCATCATGGGACCGTCGGGGTCGGGCAAGACGACGCTGCTGAACTGCCTGTCCGGCCTGGAGATGATCGACGGCGGCGCGATCCTTGTGGAGGGGGCCAACCTGGCCGGAGTCGGGGACAACAAGCGGACCGGGTACCGGGGCAGGTACATGGGGTTCGTGTTCCAGGCTTTCAACCTCATCCCGGTGCTCAGCGCGGTCGAGAACGTCGAGCTTCCCCTGCTGTTGCTGGGGGTGGGCGGCAGGCTGGCCAGGGCCAGGGCGCTGGACACGCTCGACCTGGTCGGGCTCGCCGAGCGGAGCGACCACCGGCCTGACCAGCTGTCCGGCGGTGAACAGCAGCGTGTCGCCGTGGCCCGCGCGCTGGTGCACCGCCCTGCGATCGTGTGGGCAGATGAGCCCACCGGGAACCTCGATTCCGAATCCGCTGAGGCGGTGATGGCGCTCATCATGCAAGTCAACAGTGAGGGCCAGACCATCGTCGTGGTGACCCATGACCCGCGGATCGCGGCCGCAGCCGGCCGAACCGTCCGGATGCGGGACGGCCGGATCGATGACGGGGGTGGCGGCAGCGGGAGCACCCCGGTCGAGGGCGAAGCCCTGTCGGTGCCCGCGCCGAACGCTGCGGGGACGCCCCGATGAGCCCCGTGGTGCTGTCGCTGGCCGGGTTGTTCGTCCTGGCATACGGCGCTGTGGCCATCTTCGTTCTGCGCCACCGGGTGCTCGGCCGGCTGGCCTTGCGGGAGGCTGTTCGGCGCAAAGGCCAGAGCCTGCTGGTCGTGGCCGGCCTGATGGTGGGAACCGCCGCAATCACCGCGGCGCTGGTCGCCGCGGACTCGGCCGGCGATTCCTCGCTCGACATCGCGTTCCACAACTGGGGGCACGTCGACCTCACCGTGACCAGCGGTGACGGCTTCTTCCCGACGACCGTGTCCGACCGGCTCGCCGCCGCACCGGCCGTGGTGCGGGTGACCGACGGGGTTTCACCCGGGATCGACCTGGCCGGGTCGGTCGCGGACTTCGACACCCGGCGGGGCGCCTCGGCAATCACCCTGGTGGGCTTCGACCCGGCCGCCCAGGGACCGTTCGGCGCCTATCTGCTGACCAGCGGGCGGCGAACCTTCGGCCAGGACCTCGCGCCTGGCGAGGTGCTGCTGTCCCAGGTGCTTGCCGGCAAGCTCGACGCCAAGACGGGGGACCACATTCAGGTCGGTGTGGACACCGGGCCGACCGGTGCGCCACCGGTGGGCCTACGCGTCGCCGGGGTCGCCCGGGCGGCGGGGCCCGGGGGTTACACGCTGAGCTCGGTGGTGTTCGCGCCGCTGGTCACCGCGCAGCGGATCGCTGGTACCGGCCTGATCAACGTGGTCCGGATCTCCGCCCCGGGGGGTATCCGCGACAGCGTGACCGCCGGGCACCGAGCCGCGCCCGTCATCGAACGTGCCGTCAGCGCACTCGGATCGGAGGTTCCCCTGCAGGTGCGCGAAGCCAAGGCCCGCGATGTCCGCAGCGCTGAGGCGAACGCGCTCCTGTTCCGGGCGATGCCCATCGGGATGAGCACCCTCGTGGTAGCGGCCGGGGCCGCGCTCATGGTCAACCTCACCTGGATGCTGGCGCAGGAGCGCCGGTCACGGCTGGGCGTGCTGCGAGCGCTCGGCCTGAAACGCCGTCGCCTGGTGGGCCTCGCGGTTACCGAAGGTGCCTTGTACAGCCTGGCCGCCGGGGTCGTGGGGACGGCCATCGGCGCGGCCGCGGGCCGGCTGGTGGCCGCCCGGTTCGGCGACGTCTTCGCGGCGTACGCCGGATCGGACTACAACTGGCCGTACTCCTTCTCGCTGAAGGCCCCGACGCTGGTGGCCGCCTTCGCCTCCGGCACCCTCCTCACCCTGGCCGTGATCTTCGTGGCCTCCCGGCGGACCTCCCGGATGACCATCGTCGCGGCCATCCGAGACCTGCCGGAACCCCCGGCCGGGAAGAAGCGGCGTCCGTGGGCGCGCAGAGCCGGGCTCGGGATGATCGCAGCCATCGGCCTGGTGGCCCTGGTCCAGCCCTACCTCCCCCGATTGGCAGGGGGGATCGTCCTGATCCTCGTGCTCTCGTCGCTGGCCCGCCGACGGCTGTCGCCGCGCGCGCACGCCACGCTGACAGGGCTGGCCCTCGCCGGGTGGTCTCTGGCCATGATCGGCACGTCGAAACCCGACCCCGACCCTGGCGCGTTCATCGCGGTATTCGTGGTGGCATTGCTGACGTCGGTGTTCGGGCTGACCATCCTGGCCGCCGCCAACCTGCACATCGCCGAGACCACCGTGGGCCTGCTGGGCCAGGCATCCGCCGGATTGTCGGCTATCCTGCGGCCCGCGCTGGCGTACCCGTCTCGCCGGCCGGTCCGTACCGGGCTCACCACCGGCGTGTTCGCGGTGATCGTGGCGATGCTCACCCTGTTCGCGGTGCTCCACGTGATCGACCGCCCGGACTACGAGCGGTTCGGGAACGGCTACGACGTGCGGATCCAGTCGACCGGCTCGGCCGCCGTGCAGCTCCCGGCCGCCGTGCAGGCGGACGTCACCCGATCGGTCACCCTGCCAACGCGAGGCTACTTCGGCCCGGTGGCCGGCGGCGACGCCTCCTCGAGCACTGAGCGCACGCTCGTCCCGCTGTTCCAGGTGGACCGCAACGTCGCCGACAACCGGCCGGTGCGGCTGACGGCACGCGACCACCGGTTCGGCACCGACCGTGCCGTGTGGGACGCGGTGGTCCGCGACCCGTCCCTGGTCGTCTCGAGCCTCGGCTCCCCCGGACAGAAGATCACCCTTCAGGGGCAGAACGGTCCCGTCACGTTCACCATCGTCGGGTCTCAGTCACCTGGCCTGCTGGCCGGGGTGTTCGGGACCGAGCGAACTCTGGGCGTGTTCCTGGCCGCCCCGCTGGGAGCCACCATGCTGCTGGACATCCAGAACCCGGCCATGGCGGACGCGGTGGCCCGGACCGTCGAGCGGTCGGTGTTCGCGCAGGGGGTGAACGCCGAATCGGTTCAGAGGCTGCTCAGCCAGGCATACCGGGCCGACCAGTCACTCCTGTCCGTCATCGACGTGCTGATGCGGATGGGCCTGGTGGTGGGCATCCTGGGCCTGGGGATCGTGGCCCTGCGCGTGGTGACCGAGCGGCGGCATGTGATCGGCATCCTGCGGGCCATCGGGTACAAGCGCCGGGCCGTGATCCTCGCGCTGCTGACCGAGTCCGTCGTTACCGCCACCATCGGGACGGGGGTCGGCATCGTCGCGGGGGTCGCGATGGGTTACCTGTTCTACCGCCAGGGCAATTCGCATTCCGGGTTCGGCCTCGACCTGGCCAGCATCGGGAGTGTCCTGGGGCTCATCTACCTGGCGGTGCTGCTGGTGACCGCGGGCCCGGCGTGGCGAGCGTCGCGCCTCCCCCCGGCGGAGGCCGTGCGGCATGCAGAATAAGTGCGCGGCTCGCCGGCGGTCGCCCGGCAGGATGCATCAACTCGTCGAGAACGCTCGCGGAGCTCGGTCGCTGCGCTCCCAAGCTAGCGCGGTAGCCGTCGCGTCGAAACCTTGGCACGAAGGGCCCAACCGCGACGACCGGGCCCGTGACGGATATCAGCATTCCCGCCATGGCACTGGAAGCGTCGTTGGCCCCAGTGGCAGGTGCCAAGCCGGACGCTATCCGTTGGTCACTGACAGGCGCGCCAGCGGTCTTTGGGTGACCGAGCCGTCGATAGCTTCGAGGTTGGCCGGATTACGCCGAGCAACCAGGCTGAGCCACGGGGGCTGACATGCCGGGCCGACAACTGGAGTGGCGAATGCGGCGTGGTGCCGTGCCCAGGCTGGGAGCGGATGGCCATGGTGCCGCCGAGCCGGCCACCCGTCGGCCATCTGCACCGGGAGCCGCGGGGTGCCCTCGTAATGTCGAACCCGGCCGCGCCGTCAGTGATGGTGAACTGCAGGCTGCGGTCTGGGCAGGATAGGCAAGCCGTGGCCTGGGAGGCGGCCGCGTACTTGCTGATGTTCTGCGGGGCCTCCATGTGCCGACATACACTGCGGCATCGGTCTCCTCCGGCTAACGCCCGACACAGTCTGCCTCGACCACAAGCCGCAGGAGCCTTGCGCGCCTGGGCTTGCAGGGCCAGGACCAGTCCCTGGTCAGCCCCAGCAGCGGCGGGCAGATGCCGCGGGCCAGATCCTGCGGGTCCCCGAGCGCGGCATGGAGGGTATTCCTTGAGTTTTCGCGTCATCAGCCTGAGGCAACCGGAGTCCTCAGCGAGCTGCTCCAGCAGGGGGCTGAATACTGAGCGCGATGATTTGCTGCCGCGCCCCTCCGTCGGTCGACATCCTGGACCTCGACCAACCGGCGCAGTGAGGCCCTCAGCTCGTCGATCTTCGCCCGCAGTTGTGCCATCAGCTGGAGTTTGACGCCGAGCGGGTTCTGGAACGTCAGCGAGACACCGCCGGGTGCGGGAGGCGCTACGAGCCGTGGTGTCACGGCGAAGCCGATCAGCACCATCAACCCGTCGAGACCCGCAATCTGGCCGTGACCCAGGCGGTCAGTCGTTCAGCCGGGCCGGACATCCCCTGCATCCTCCCGTGCGGACGGCCAACCGGTCGCGCCGCCGGTCACTTGTGCCCGGCGACGGCACCCCGGTGACGACCAGGAAGTTTCTTGTCTGACCTGCGCTGGATCGCAGCGTGAAGCATGAGGGTCGCGGTGCGGGCAGCCCGTCATAACTGCGGTCGGCGTGAGGTGGCATAGAGGTAGCCGGCAGTGCCCAGGATGACGAGCCCATCGAGGGCATGCAGGCCGCCAAAGAATGCGTGCTCATCTGCAAGGCCTGCGAGCACGCTTTGCATCAGGAATGTCAGCAGGAACAGCACCGTCGACAAGATGATCGCGCGCGCGCCCGGCCGGGCGGCCAGCGCGAGCACCAGGATGAGCAGGGCGATGCCGCCCATCGCGAATCCGACGCTGCGGTGCGGCCCGAACGCCGTCTCGCCGGCGGCTCCCAGCTTCTGGCCGCTGAGGCCGAAGACGCCGAGACCGGCCAGGAAGATCTGGACCATCCCGAGCAGCAGGAACGCCAGCAGCAGCCACCGGTAACCGGCGAGGGCTCCGCGCCGCACGCTGCTCGAGGTGGCCCGGGTGCGGGTTCCGGCGGAGCGGGTCATCGGATTCTCCCCACGAACGTGTGGCCAGCCTGCGCCTCGCGCGGGTTGCGACCGGTGGCGGGGTTTCGCCTTGACCTCATGGGCTGCCGCCTCGCCGCCGTTGCTGTAGACCTTTCGAACCCCCGGGCTCGCACGATCTGATCCACCCGACCTCTCCCTTCATCTCCGACCTCCCTTTCGGCCGCGCCCACGGTCGCCGGCGCCCTGGACATGACCGGGCTTGGCCATCGGGCACCTGGCGCTGGCGCAACGTCCCGTAGACGGGCCCGACCCGAGCAAGGTGCGCTGCTGGCGACGCTAGGCATGCGGCGGCCGGGGGAAAACCGTGCTGGCCGCCAACCCGGGTCCGGCTGGCCTCCCGTCCGGGCTGCGGCCTGCCTCCTGGCGTGCTGCGGGCAGCCAGGCCGAGAATGGGCCCATGCGGGCTTTCCGCGTGGTGCTCGCGGTGGTCGGCGCGTGCGCGGTTGTCCTGGCCGTCGCCGTTAACGTGGCGTCCGGGCACTACACCGACGCCGGCTGGGTTCTGGTGGTGCCGCTGCCGTTCTACGCCGTGGGCCTGTTCGCCTACCTGCACCGGCCGAGCCACCCGGCGGCGGGCTGGATGCTCGCCGCGGGCGCCGGCACCGTCGTCGGGTTTGCCGGCGATAGGTTGATGCCGGCCGCTGCGAACTGGCCGGCCGCGTGGATGCTGGTGATGCTCGGACAGTGGGTGGGGTACGCCACCGTTCTCGCCGGGGCCGGGTTCATCGGCCTCTTCCCGGCCGGCCGTGTCGACCGGGCGCATGAACGGTGGGTGCTGGGCGTCGCGGCGGTCCTGGCCGCGCTCCTGCCGGTCGTAAACGCGCTGTCGAGTCCGGAATTTGCGAAGAATCCCTTCGCCGATCCGCCGGCGCCGTCGGTCCGCAGCCCGTTCTTCATAGCCAACCTCGCTTCATTGGAGACAGTGACGACCTGGCTCCACCACACGTTCCCGTTGTGGTCTGTCGCGGGGCTGGTCCTGCTGGCCCTGCGCTACCGGCGCTCCTCCGCTGACCAGCGCCGCCGGATCCGCTGGCTGCTGGTCGGCACCGCTGCCGCGTTCGTCGTGTGGACGCCGACCCTGGTGCTTCCCGGGCAGGGATCTCTTGCCCTCGCCGTGGGCGCTTCGATCCTCTGGCTGCTCGGCGTGCTGTTCTTCGCCGGCTCATTCCTGCTGGCGCTGTTCTACGACGGCGTCTTCGGCATCGACCAGCCGACGCGCCGCACACTGGTCTACCGCGTGCTGTGGGCACTGATCGCGCTGGGGTACGTGACCGCCGCCGCTGGTCTGGGCGTGCTCGCCGGGCAGCGGCTGCCGACCAGCGTCGCCGTGCTGCTCGCGATCGGCGCGACCCTGCTCTTCCAGCCCGCCCGACGACGGCTGGAACGCCTCGCCGACCAGTGGGTCTTCGGTGAGCGACTCGACGGATACGAGCTTCTCAGCCGATTCGGTACGGCACTGGAGAAGTCACCGGCACCTGCGGAGCTGCTGCCGGAACTGGCCCAAGCCGTACGCCGCGGTCTGAATCTGACCTGGGCCCGGGTGCGTCTCGACCCGCCGGCCGCCGCCGACGGCCAGCCGCCGCGGACGGGTGCGGCGGGCATCGAGCCCGAGAAGGCGGCCGAGCCGGCGATCATCGTCCCGCTCGTCCACGGCGCGACGGTCCTTGGCCGCATCGAGTGCGGACCCCGCCGGGAAGGCTCGCTGGTCGACGAGGATCGCCGGCTGCTCGGGTACCTGTCCGGCCAGGCGGCCGCAGCGGTACACAACCTCTACCTCTCCGCTGAGCTGTCCGCCAGGCTCGAGGTGATCCGACGGCAAGCGGCGGAGCTTGCCGCCTCGCGGGCGCGGGTCGCGCAGGGCCGCGACGCCGAACGACGCCGCATCCAGCGCGACCTGCACGACGGCGTACAGCAGGAGGTGGTGGCCTTGACCGCCAAGCTGGGGCTGGCCCGCCAACGGCTGCGGCGAGGTGATCCGCGGGCCGAGGACACCCTGGCCGAGCTGGACCAGGACCTGGGCACGCTGCTCAGCGACCTGCGCGACTTCGCCTACGCGATCCATCCGCCGGTCCTCGCTGACCAGGGACTGCTGGAGGCAATCGAGGCGCAGGCCGCCCGCCTTCCGCTCGTGGTGGTAGTCCAGGCCGACCCGGCGCTGCGCGGCGTGCGCTATCTGCCCCACATCGAGGCGGCCACCTGGTACGTGTTGTCCGAAGCGCTCACCAACGTGGTCAAGCACGCCAGCGCAAGACAGGTGGTGGTCTCGTTGCGACAGCCCAACCACCAGCTGGTCGTCGAGGTCCGCGACGACGGGTGCGGGTTCAATCCGGCGGATCCCCGTGGCCTGGGGCTGGCCGGGCTCGCCGACCGGATGGACATCGTAGGCGGCGACCTGCGGGTGGCCAGCGCAGCGGGCAAGGGCACTACCCTGCGCGCCCAGATTCCGTTGACCGGCCCGGGGGTAGCACGTGACTGATCCGCTGCACATCGTCATGGCCGACGACAACTACCTCGTCCGGGAAGGCGCGCGGCGCTTGCTCGAAGACTCCGGCGAGGTGGTCGTGCGGGCCGCCGTCGGCTCGGCGCCCGAGCTGCTCGATGCGGTGCGCCGGATGCGTCCCGATGCCGTGCTGACCGACATCCGGATGCCGCCCACGCCGGGCGGCCCGCCAGTCGGCGCCGCGGTCGACCGGGCCATGGAGGGCATTGACGCCGCGCACGTCATCAGGGCCGAACACCCAGGCACCGGCGTGGTCATCCTCTCCCAGTACGCTGACGAGTCCTACGCCTTCGAACTGTTCCGCAACGGCACCGCCGGTCTGGCCTACCTGCTCAAGGACCGGATAGGCGATCTGGACCGGCTGCTCGGCACACTCCACGAGGTCGCCCGCGGCGGGTCGGTCGTCGACCCGCAGGTCGTCGAGGTACTCGTGACCCGCCGCGCCCGGATTCGCGAGTCGCCGCTGGCCCGGCTCACCGGCCGCGAGCTGGAGGTACTGCGGGAGATGGCTCAGGGGAAAGGCAACGCCGGCATCGCCGCGCAACTGTGCCTTTCGGAGTCGTCGGTCGAAAAACACGTCAATGCCATCTTCGCCAAGCTCGGCCTCACCGCTGAGCAACTGGTTCACCGCCGGGTCACGGCCGTGCTGACGTTCCTGCGCGACGCCGGGCTCAGCCACTGAACTGCGCTAACCGCGGGCGCACCTCCTGCCTCCGGTGGCACCGCAACGTTGCGTCCCTCGCGCGTGCGCTTGTCGCTGATCACGCCGATGCCGACCGAGGCGACGATATGCCGGTGGAACTTAGTGTCGGTGCGCTCGGTGCCCTTGCGGTGCTCGACGGACGCCCCGCGAGTCGCTGCCACATGCCCGGAATCCAACACCTCGGGCTGCACCAGTGGGACCACTTTGAGACCACAATCGATCGTCTTGAAGATCCACATGTCCTCTGACCTGGTGGGCGCAGTAGGGGTCGAACCTACGGCCTCTCGCTTGTAAGGTGAAAACGGCATCCGCAAAGGCGCAGCTAGAAGAGCCGAGAAATCTGGCTGACCTGCAAGGACGGGCCGTAGAAGGTC
>WNFC01025890.1_pt1 | contig 10711 bp, 10 predicted proteins | sample 5400541 | NCBI WGS metagenome assembly WNFC01 (sample SAMN13153342, study PRJNA577476) | soil metagenome | isolation source: 120 cm saprolite under Douglas fir tree site 2 hole 2 replicate 1 | place: USA:California | collected 2015-04-18
CAGGTCGTGATCGTCCCCGGCTACGGGATGGCGGTGGCGCAGGCCCAGCACGCGGTGCGCGAACTGGCCAAGGAGCTCGAGCAGCGGGGCATCGAGGTCAAGTACGCGATCCATCCCGTGGCCGGCCGCATGCCCGGTCACATGAACGTGCTGCTGGCGGAGGCCAACGTCCCCTACGACCAGCTCAAGGAGATGGACGACATCAACCCCGAGTTCCCGCGCACCGACGTGTCGCTGGTGATCGGGGCCAACGACGTCACCAATCCGGCCGCGAACACGAACCCCGACTCGCCGATCTACGGGATGCCCATCCTCGATGTCAACGAGTCCGCATCGGTGATCGTGATCAAGCGCTCGATGAACCCCGGCTTCGCCGGCATCGAGAACGAGCTCTACTACGACCCCAAGACCCAGATGCTCTTCGGCGACGCCAAGAGCGCCGTCGGCGAGATCACCGAGGAGGTCAAGGCGCTGTAGGCGCGGAGCGGCACGGCGCCGCCCCGCGCCTCCAGGTGCTCACCGCACGGCCGTCCCGGCGGGGAACCGGCGCAGCTCGGAGATCACGTAGCGCAGGCGGAAGTCCCCGCTCGACGACAGGTCGGAGTGCGGTCCGATCCCGAAATTCGCCGACGCGCTGAACACCCGACGCACGACGCCGATCTGGTCGTTGTCGTCGGCCAGGCGCAGGATGTTTCCACTCGAGCTGAACAGGCCGTCGATGGGGTCGGACTCCCAGCCCGTCGTCTCGATGCGGACGCTGCCCCCTGGATCGGTGACGTTGAAGATCGCGGCGCAGCGGTTGTCGTTGGCGGCGTGCAGCGGCACCGTCTCCCCGTCGTCGACGTCGTTGAGGCGGCTGTTGACGCCGGTCGACAGCGGCGTCCACTGCTGTCCCGCGAACAGACGCAGGCGCCACTCCCCGGAGGCCAATGGGTCGTGGTCGTGCAGCACCCTGATGTTCTCGAACTTGACGCAGAGCTGGCGGTAGGTGCGGGCGAGGCTCGGCTCGCGCCACCCGGAGGCGATCGTGGCGCCGAACTGGCGGTTCGGGGAGGAATCGTGGAGTGAGGCCAGGGGATAGTGGACATGCACGCGCGTGGGCGCGCCGGCCGGCACGAACGACAGGGTTGGCGTCACCGAACCGACGCGCGAGAGTACGACCGCACGCGGCTCTGCGCCGAAGGCGAGCGGAGGGGACACCGCCGCGCTGTTGGCTCGGCTCTGTTGCACCGCGAGCTCGGGCTTTGGCGGCAGGGCGATGTCGAAGTCGTAGTTCTGCTGCGCCACGGAGCGGTTGTAGTAGCCGCCGCGGCCGTGGATCCAAACGAACGTCTTGTTGGTCAGCGACGGCGCGGTGTCACCGGGGAGAATGGTGGGCGCGAAGCGCGTGTGCGCGACGGCCTTGGCAGGGTGGATCTCCGTGAGATACGGGGAATGGCCGCAATCGAACACCCAGCGGCCCAGCATCCACGCACGGTCGCCGACCGCCGGCCGGAATGCGGACGGGAAGAACGCCTCCTCCCACTCGATCTCCATCTGCCGGCTGGAGCCCACACGGCCGTTGTCGGTGCCGTTGAGGAACTGGTACGCCGGGTCCGGCAGCAGATCCCAGTTCCAGTCGTGGCTGACGTGGCTGAAGGGGAAGTCGTGATAGGCGACGTTGCTCGACCTCACGACGCCCTCGGCGACCTGCGCCGCGTCGCCGCGGCGAACGCTGACCCATTCGGGCAGGACCCGGTTGATGTCATGAACGCCGCCGGTGCGACAGCCGCGCGCCTTGGCGTTGCTGCTCGGTTCGAGCGCCGCGGCGCCCGCGGCCTGAATCAGTGAGACGACGGCGAGGACACCGACCAACAGCGACAGCTGCCGCGAACGCTTGAACAGCACGATTGCCCCTCTCATACGGATGTGGATCCTGCTCGTGGCGCGCTGGCGCCTCGGGAGTGGGGCTGGCCGCCCCTCCCTCGTGGTATCCGGCCCGGTGGGCCGGGCACCCGATCCGACCCTATACGAGCTGCCGTGGTCGGCGGCCGATTTTCTTGCGGGCCCGGCGGATCGGCTCAGGCCGCGTCCTGCTCCAGTCCGCGGATCGTGATCTCCACGCCCTGGTCGCGCCTCGTCGCCTCGAGCATGCTGTCCAGCCCCTTGACGGTGAGTCCCTCGGGCAGCACCACCTCGAGCATCATCGCGTAGAGGTCCTCGCCGCCGTCGCCGTTCGCGCCCGAGGCGCTTTTCTCGTCGACGACCAGCCGCGTGTTGAGGTCGGTGATGTTCACCTCGCATTGGGCGAGGGCCGCCGAGACCGCGTGCACGATCCCGGGATGGTCGACGCCGTAGACGGTGACGATATGCGTCGGCAGGGGCATGGCCCGGGCCGCGTCGGCGACCTCCTCGACCGAGACCGCTTCGAGGTTCAGCTCGCGCGCGGTGGCGCCCAGGTCGGCGCGCAGCGCGCCGACGTCGACCCCATCGCCGCCGGTCACGATCATCATCGTCGTGAAGTGGCCGCCGAGGATCGTCATCTGCGAGTCCTCGACGTTGAGCTCGTGGTCGAGCAGGTTGTGCGTGACCGCGGCGACGATCCCGGGCCGGTCCCGGCCGATGGCGGCGACGGCGAAGTGGCGCACGGGGCCCAGCATAGGACCCGTGTGAGCCCTACGCGGCCAGCCGGGCGCCGGGGCCCGCGACCGCGGCCACGTCCGCGGCGTCGCCCGCCACGAGCAGGTACTCGACGTTGCGCAGCCGCCCGACGCGGCCGACGCGACGGCCGGCCGGATCGTGGATGCCGATCTGCGCGCCGACGTAGCGCTTGGAGTCGAAGGCCAGCGACCGGACCGCGCCCCGTGCCGCGCACAGCTCGACGAGCTCGTCCAGCTCGATCCACGACTCGTCGTTGTATGAGAGCACGAGCACCCGCGCCCGCACGTCGCGCACGACGCGGGCGAGCGCCTCGCGGAAGGCTGGGCGGGAGTTGAAGGGGCTGCGCGTCGCGGGGTCGCGGCAGTCCTCCCGTTTGCAGGCGACGCCGTAGTGCTCGGGCGCGTCCCACGCCACCAGCGTCTCCCACACGTGGTAGTTGCGGTAGTAGGAGTGCTGGTTGTAGGGCGGGTCCAGATAGGCGAGGTCGACCTCGGGCAGCCCGGCGGCGAGCGCCAGCGCGTCGCCGCGCACGGCCACGCCGGGGCCGGGGAGGAGCGCCGGGCGCCGCAGCTCCAGGTCGCGGTGCGAGCGCGGCGCCCACTCCTTGAGGTAGGCCATCTGCACGCCGGTCGTGGAGTCCACGCGATCGGCCGCCTCGAGCAGGCTCGTGAGCAGGATCGGGTACAGCGGCGAGTCCGCGTACTCGGTGGCCAGCGCATCGCGGATCGCGTCGATGCGGCGGCCGTTGTGGGGCTGTAGGTAACGGGCGCGGCGGCAGAACGTCTCGGTGACGTAGCCGTCGCGGCCGGGCAGCGCGCCGAGCCGCGCCAGCGCCGCGGCCAGCGCGGCCTCGTCCACCGCGCGCGCGTCGGTCGCCACGTAGCAACGCGCGAGCGCCTCCGAGTAGCGCGCGCTGTCCACCGCCCAGACGCGCGCGCCGCGGCGCTTGAACTCCTGGGCCACCCGCGTGGTGCCCGTGAAGAGGTCGAGCGCGGTGCGCGCTCCGGAGCGCTCGCACAGCGCCCCGAGGACGTGGACCAGCCGCCGTTTGGAGCCGAGGTACTTGATCACCGCGACGACGCTAGTGACACTTGCGGACGCAGCGGGTACGCTCAAGCCAATGCGTAGCCCGAGCGCCCAGCCGCTCGCGCGCGAGCTCGAGCGGGCCCTGCCGGAGCGGCCCTTCGCGGTGGAGTTCTGGGACGGCACGCGCGTGCCCGGCACCGGCGCGGGCCCCACGTTCTCGGTGCGCTCGCCCAGGGCGGTGGCGCGGGTCGCGCGCTCGCGCGGACAGCTCGGCCTGGGTCGTGCCTACGTCGCCGGCGAACTCGAGGTCGACGACGTCGACGCCGTGGTCAAGCTCCTCGGGCGCTGGGAGGCGCCGCCCCTGAGGCGCGCGACGCGCACCCGCTTGGCGCTCGCCGCCGCGCGCGCCGGCGGCCTGTACCGCCCACCGCCGCCACCGGCCGCCGAGCTGCGTCCGCGCGGGCGGCTGCACAGCCGCGAGCGCGACGCCCTGTCGGTCCGCCACCACTACGACGTCTCCAACGAGTTCTTCGCCCTCTTCCTCGACGCCTCGATGACGTACAGCTGCGGCGTCTTCAAACTCGGCGCTAGCACGCTCGAGGAGGCGCAGGAGGCCAAGCTCGAGATGGTCTGCCGCAAGCTCGACCTGCGCGAGGGCCAGCGCGTGCTCGACGTCGGCTGCGGGTGGGGGAGCTTCGCGCTCCACGCGGCCGAGCGCCACGGCGTGTCGGTGCTCGGCATCACGCTGTCGGAGCCTCAGGCCAGACTGGCCCGTGAGCGCGTACGCGACGCGGAGCTCGAGGATCGAGTCGAGATCCAGGTGCGCGACTACCGCGACCTGCGGGGCGAGCGCTTCGATGCGATCTCCTCCATCGGCATGGTCGAACACGTGGGGGAGGAGCGCATCGAGGAGTACGCGCGCGCCCTGTACGACGTCCTCGAGCCCGGCGGCCGGCTGCTCAACCACGGCATCACGAGGCTGACCCACTACGACCACAGCGAGGGCGACTTCACCCTGCGCTTCATCTTCCCCGACGGGAAGCTGCTCCACCTCGGCCGCGTGGTGGACGCGCTTGAGCGCGCGGGCTTCGAGCCCGAGCACGTCGAGGGCCTGCGCGAGGACTACGCCGAGACGCTGCTTCGCTGGGCCGGGCGGCTGGACGAGCGGCGCGAGGAGGCCGTTCGCCTGGCCGGCGAGGAGCGCGTGCGCGTGTGGCGGCTCTACCTGCGCGCCGCCCGCAACGGCTTCGAGAACGGCTACTCCTCGGTGTTCCAGGTGCTCTGCACGCGTCCGCTCCCTGAGAGGCCGAATACGAGCTCCCCGCGCACGTCTGGCGGCGTCGCATCAGTCGCACACGAGGAACTCTGATCCGGCCTCAGTCGAGGCGCTTGCGGAAGAACCTGCCCGAGTCGGTCATCCCTGCGCCGACGTAGAGCAGGTGGTCCTCCTTGCGGTCGTAGGAGGACTCGAGCACGACGTCCGAGCAGCCGCGCTCACGGGCGCGCCGTTCGGCCTCGCCCAGCAGGGCTCGGGCCACGCCGCGGCCCCGCTCGCCCTCGTCGACGATGACGTCTCCAATCCAGGCCTGCGGCTCGTCGTGGTTGAGCCGGGTGCGGAAGTGCAGCGAGCAGAAGCCGATCACGCGATCGCGCCCAGTCACGGCGACGAGGTGCGACGAGGACGGGTCGGTGAGCTGCGCGTTGAAGACCTCCTTCACCGCTGCCCGGTTGCGCGGCGTCACCGTCGGGCGGCCCAGCCGCTCGAGCAGGCGGGTGATGGGCCCGAAGTCGTCGGGCTGGGCTGTGCGGATCACCAGGTCGGCCATGCCGGGGCGGGAACGCTACTGGGCCGACGCTCCACGGCACCGCCTGGTTGGTCGTTTGCAGCGAGTTCCACGATTGTTCGGAACAATCTGTTACGGTGCCGGAGTGCCCCCGCGCGCGCTCGTTTCCGACCACGTCTTCCGAACGCTGCTCGAGGCGCTGCTCGCCGGACGCTACGCGCCGGGCGAGAAGCTGCCGACCCAGCGTGCGCTGGCGGCCGACCTCGGCGTCACGATGGGCTCGCTCCGAGAGGCGCTCAAGCGCCTCGAGCAGATGGGCCTGATCGACGTCCGCCACGGCGACGCGATGCGCGTCCGCGCCTGGCGCGAGCACGGCGGCCTCGACGTCATCGCCCACCTCCTGTTTCGCTCGGGCGGGCTCGATTCGGGCGTCCTCGGCGAAGTGCTGGAAGCGCGCCGCCTGATGCTCCGCGAGCTGGCCGCCCTCGCCGCGCTGCGCGCGAGCGCGGAGCAGCAGCGGCGCCTGGGCGAGCTGGCCGCCGCGTTCGCCGAGGCGCCCGATGCGGAGACGGCGCAGGGGCTCGACTTTGCCTTTGTGACCGAGCTGGCCGAGGCCGCGGACAACGTCGTGTTCGTCCTGATCCTCAACTCGATCCGGGCGCTGTACTTCGAGCACGCCGCCGCGCTGCAGGTTGCGGCCCGGCCGCATGAGCTCGCGCCGGCCTACGCGGAGGCGGCCGACGCGGTGGCGCGCGGTGACGCCGACCGCGCCCGCGCCGTCGTGGACGCCCTCGCCGAGCGCCAGCGCGAGCGCGTGGAGGAGGCGCTCGGCCGGTGAGCGCCGGCGGCCTGCACCCGCGCGAGGCGAGCATGTTCGCCTGCATCGCCGACACCGTCGTCGCCCCCGGCGGCGCGCTGCCGCCGCTGCGCCGCACCGATGCGGTCGCGGCCTTCGGCGCCTGCCTCGCGGCCGCGCCGGCCCCGAACCGCGCCCTCCTGCGCGCGCTCCTGTACGCCGTCGAGGCGGCGCCCCTCCTCCTCGGCTACGGCACGCGGCTGCGGCGGCTGAGCCCCGAGGCGCGCACCGAAGCGCTGGAGCGCCTGGAGGCGGGCCCGGCCGGTGCCGCGCCGCGACCGACCGGGGACGAGGCCTACACCGACGGCACCGGGACCTTCCATCCCCTCGAGCGGCGGATCGTGGCCGGGAGCGGGATCGCCGGCGAGCGGGTCGTCCACGTCGACGCCTGCGTGATCGGCGCCGGCGCCGGGGGCGCGGTGGCGGCCAAGGAGCTGGCCGAGGGCGGCATGCGCGTGGCGATGCTCGAGGAGGGCGAGTGGCACGAGACCGACGAGTTCACGGCCCGCCCGCGCGACATGACCCTGCGGCTGTACCGCGACGCCGCCCAGGTCGCCACGCTCGGCACGCCGCCGATCGTGATGCCGCTCGGCCGGGCCGTCGGCGGCACCACGCTGGTCAACTCGGGCACCTGCTTCCGGACGCCCGCACCCGTGCTCGAGCTGTGGCGCGAACGGTTCGGCCTGGAGCAGCTGACCGAGCCGGCGCTGGAGCCGTTCTTTCGACGCGTCGAGCGCACGCTCAACGTCGCGCAGGTCCCGGCGGAGCTGGCCGGCCGCAACGCAGCGGTCGTCCGGCGCGGAGCCGAGGCGCTCGGGTGGTCGGGCGACTTCCTCTTCCGCAACGTGCGTGGCTGCGTCGGCTCGGGCGTGTGCGCCTTCGGCTGTCCGACCGGCGCCAAGCAGCACGTCGGCATCACCTACGTGCCGCGCGCCTGGGCCGCGGGCGCCAACACGTACACGGGCGCCCGCGCGGAGACGATCGAGCTCGAGGGCGGCCGCGCCCGGGAGGTCGTCGCCCGAACCCGCGGCGGCGGGCGCCTGCGGGTCCGGTGCGAGCACGTGATCGTCGCCTGCGGCACGATCCACACGCCGCTGCTGCTGCGGCGGCAGGGCCTGGGCGGCGAGTCCGGTGAGCTCGGGCGCAACCTCGCGATCCATCCGGCGACCGCGGTTCGCGCGCAATTCGACGAGGAGATCGAGCTGTGGCGGGGCGTGCCGCAGTCCTACTACGTCGACGAGTTCGCCGACGAGGGCCTGATGTTCGAGGGCGCGGCCGGACCGCCGGACTACATGTCGATGACCCTGCCGGGGCTCGGAGCGCGCCACCGCGAGCTGATGGAGGGGATCGGCCTGATGTCGCAGTTCGGGGTGATGGTCTCCGACACCTCGCGCGGGCGCGTCCACGAGGCGTTCGGACGGGCGCACGTGCGCTACGACCTCAACGCGCACGACACCGCCACCTTCAAGCGCGGGCTCGAGCTGCTGACCGACCTGTACTGGGCGGCGGGTGCCCGGGCCGTGCTCGCCCCGGTGGCCGGGGTACCGGTCCTGCGCGACGGCGACTCCGGCCCGCTGCAGCGAACGCCCGTGCGCGCACGGGATCTCGAGCTCATGGCCTTCCACCCGCTCGGCACGGCCCGCGCCGGCGCCGACCCACGGCGCGCGGTGGTCGACGGCGACCTCGCGCTCCGCGGGGTTCGCGGGATTCACGTGGCCGACGGCAGCGCCGTGCCCTCGTCGCTGGGCGTCAACCCGCAGATCACCATCATGGCGCTGGCCACGCGACTGGCTTTCCACCTGCTCGAGGCGCCGCCGCCGGCGGACGAGCCGCCGCCCGAGCGGATCGCCGAGCCGCGCGTCAGCGTCGCGCACGTCGCCGCCTAGGCTGCGTTCCGGGCCCGCGGGCACACGGGGATAGCCTTCCCCCCGTGCAGATCGAGGAGGCTATCCGCACCCGCCGCACGATCAAGGCCTACGACCCCGCGCCCGTGGAGCGCGAGGTGCTCGACGAGCTGTTCGAGCTGGCGCGGTGGGCGCCCAACCACAACCTCACCAACCCGTGGCGTTTCCGCGTGCTGGGCCCCGAGGCCCTGAGTCGGCTGAAGGAGGCGGCGGGCCCCGAGGCCGCGGCCAAGCTCGACCGCGCGCCGACGCTCGTCGTCGCCAGCGCCGCGCAGAGCGGTGAGGACGTGCAGGACGAGGAGGACGTCGCCGCCGCCACCATCGCCGCCTACATCGTGCTCCTCGGCGCCCACGCACGCGGCCTCGCGGGGTACTGGCGCACGCCGGAGGTGCTGCGCACTCGGGAGGGCCGGGCCGCCTGCGCCCTGCCGGACGGGGAGCGCTTCCTCGGCCTGCTCCACCTCGGCCGCGCGCGCCAGGACAAGGTGCCGCCGGAGCGGGCGCCCGTCGACGATTTCGTCACCTACCTCGACTAGCGGTGGTCCACTGATGCTCCCCCGCGCCGACGCCATCGCCGCCCTGAGGGAGGACGCGTTCGACGTCGTCGTGGTGGGCGGCGGGATCACCGGGGCCGGGGTCGCCCTGGACGCGGCGGCGCGCGGCTACAGCGTCGCCCTCGTCGAGAAGACCGACTACGCCGCCGGCACCAGCAGCCGCTCCTCCAAGCTCGTGCACGGCGGCCTGCGCTACCTGCAGCAGTTCGACCTCGGCCTGGTGCGCGAGGCGCTGCTCGAGCGACAGCTCATGGTCAAGCTCGCCCCGCACCTGGTGCGCCCGCTGCAGCTCGTGGTGCCGGCCTTCGACGACGAGGCCCGCGGCAAGGGCAACGACGAGGAGCCCGGCGCGGACACGTGGGAGGAGTGGAGCCCCGATCGCCATCGCACCATCACGGGCGAGGAGGTCGCCGAGCTGGTGCCCGCGCTGGCGCCGCGGGACCCGACCTCGGGCTACCTGTTCTACGACTGCCAAACCGACGACGCGCGGCTCGTGCTGACCGTGCTCGGCGAGGCCGAGCGCTTCGGCGCGATCTGCGCGAACGGGCTGGAGGTCGTCGAGCTGGCCGAGGACGGCGGCCGCGCGGCCGGCGTCGTGGTCGTGGACTCCGACAGCGGCGAGCGCCTCACCATCCGCGCGGCGAACGTGGTCAACGCCACCGGCGTTTGGGCCGACCGCATCCGGCCCGAGGAGCTGCACGACGAGGAGGAGATCCCCGTCATCCGGCCGAGCCGCGGCACCCACATCACACTCGCCGCCGAGGCGTTGCCGCTCAATGCCGGCGCGATCGTGCCGGCGGGCGGCGGGCGCACGATCTTCGCGCTCCCCTGGCTGGGGCGGTCGCTGATCGGCACGACCGACAACGACTACGAGGGCGACATCGACGCCGTCGAGCCCGCGGAGGACGATGTCGACTACCTGCTCGCCTCGGTCAACGAGTTCTTCGGTACCGCGCTGGACCGCGGCGACCTCACCGGCGCCTACGCCGGCGTGCGCCCGCTGATCTCGACCGGCGATCCCAAGAAGTCGGTGGACATCTCCCGCCGGGCCGAGCTGTACGAGACCTCCAGCGGCCTGGTCACGATCACCGGGGGCAAGCTCACCACCTGGCGCCGCATGGCGAAGCTGGCGGTCGATCGGCTCGTCGAGCGCGAGGGCCGCGAGGCGCCCTGTCGCACGCACGAGATCCCGCTCGGCCAGGCGATCGCGGCCGAGGACCTGCCGCGCGTCGAGGGCGTGCCCGAGGCCTCCTACGCGCGGCTGGCCGGCCGCTACGGCTATGCCGCGCGCGACGTCCTGGGCGTGGCCGGCGAGCGGGGCGAGCTGGCCCAGCCCGTCGTGCCCGGACAGCCCGACCTGCTGGCGGAGCTGGCCTTCGCCACGCGCCGCGAGCAGGCACGGTCGCTGGCGGACGTGCTGCTGCGCCGCACCCGCCTCGGCCTGCTCGACGCGCGGGCGCTGGAGGGCGAGGCGCTGGAGCGCGCCGCACGCGTGCTGGCCGGAGAGCTCTCCTGGGACGACGCGGGCGTCGCGGCCGAGCTCGAGCGCTACCGCGAGACGACGGCGCGCGAAGGACTGGCCTCGTTGGATTAGCGCCGGCTCGTGTCCGGTCTGACATTCGGCGCGCCGGAGCGAGTGTCACGCCGGTGAAGAGCGTCTCCGACGTGTGCGACATCCTCCAGTCGCACGGCCCGGGCGACAAGCTCCTGGTTCGGGGGCGGTACCTCAACAGCGCCGCCAACCTGAACCAGGTGCTCGTCCGGTGGCGCACCCAGGTCACGCTGAAGTAGGCGCCGCGCCCGTCGTGGCCGGTTCGCGCATCGGGCCCTAGCATGGGGCCCGATGCGCGGCCGTGACCTGACCCTGCATGCCGGTGGCCGTACGCTGGCGCTGGCCGATCGGCCGCGCCTGATGGGCATCCTCAACGCGACGCCCGACTCGTTCTC
>WNFC01030099.1_pt1 | contig 10711 bp, 10 predicted proteins | sample 5400541 | NCBI WGS metagenome assembly WNFC01 (sample SAMN13153342, study PRJNA577476) | soil metagenome | isolation source: 120 cm saprolite under Douglas fir tree site 2 hole 2 replicate 1 | place: USA:California | collected 2015-04-18
GTTTTCGACCGGCTAGCTTCGTACAGCAACTTCGGGCAGTCCGTCGTCAATGTTGCGGCTCCCGGCGGGGATTCGGTGTTTACTCCCACCACTGCGGTATGCCACGTTGCTCCGATAACGGCTCGCTGCTTTGTGTTTGACTTCGTGCTAAGCCCCGGCGGGAAACTGGGAAGCAGCAATCGTTATTTCTTCGCGACTGGAACTTCCATGGCGACTCCCCACGTCTCCGGGCTTGCGGCTTTGATCGTAGGCAAATTCGGGCATATGAATCCGTCTCAGTTGAGGACACTCATCGAGCAGTCCGCCGATGACATTCTTAAGCCGGGCGCTGACCCGCAGACCGGCCACGGAAGGGTCAACGCACTGGCGGCGCTGCAATAGTTCAGCATTGAGAATATTTTTGTCGAAGGGACAAACAGAAAGCGGAGCGGAATAGCGGCTCCGCTTTCTTATTTTTTGAGGCACGGAGGATCCGACGCCGGGCAGGAGCGATTCTGATCTGAACCAAGAACAGTTCGGGATTGCTACTGCTTGCCGGTGAGCTTGCGGATCAAATCGACCTCGGCTTGGCGGTAGGGTGTTCCGTCGGAGCGCAACACTTCGTGAAACCACACGGACGGCTGGCTGAGAATGTAAGGATGCTCCCAGGACTCCCAGGGCAAATTGGTTTGCGTCTTGCCGGCAACGAATCCCCAGTTGATGGCGCCGACGCGTTCTTGCTTGGCGATGGGCAATATCGTGTCAAACGTGCTGCCCACGGAACGCGCCATGAATTCCGTACAGATGACCGGCCTGTTGTACTTCTTTAGCCAGGCTACCTGCTGCTTGAAGTATTCCGGCCAACTGTAATTGTGAAAGGTGATGACGTCGGATTCACGGAGCTGAATCTGCGGGATCTCACCCAGGTTGGCCCCGTCGGGCGAGGTGTCCACACAACAGACTCCGCTAGTGAGGGGCTGTGAGGGATTGGCTTCGCGGGCCCAGGCGAACACTTGGGGCAAAAGGGCGATTACGCGGGCGGTCTTGTCCTTTAGCTCCTGCTTCGCATAGCTGCCGAGGTTGTCGGCGCCGGGCTCGTTCCACAGGTCCCAGGCAAGGATGCGATCGTCTTTGGCGAAGGCTCCCACGACGCCTTGGACGTAAGCTTTCAGGCGCGGAACTTGATTGGCGTCGGCCAACGCCGCCGCGCCGGGACTTTGCACCCAGCCGGAGTTATGCACGCCGGGAATTGGAGGATGCTGCGGGCCGAGATGAGGCAAGGGGTCCCAGCAGGAGTCGAAGAGCACAAACATCGGACGAATGTGATGGCGTGACGCGATGGTCAAGAACTGGTTGATGCGCTTCTGGAAGCCGGCGGCGTCTTGCTGCCAGAGGAGATCGTGGAGGAAGACGCGCATGGTGTTCATGCCGAGGGATTCGGCCCAAGTCAATTCCTGATCGATCTCTTCGGGATTGAAAGTCGCTTCCTGCCACATTTCCAATTGGTTGATGGCCGATTTGGGAGTGTAATTGCTGCCGACCAGCCAGGGTTGTTGCGTGTACCAGGCGTTGGCCTTTTGGTCGGGCCAGCGGGGCGATTGCGCGCTCGCGGCGCTCGCGCACAAGCCGACGGCGATCACCGCTGCAGTCATTAAGACGATTGTGAGATTTTTCATGGTGCAAACTCCGCGTGGGTTCATATGCTAGGGGTTGCGGACAGCCCGCGCAATGGTTTATAGGCGGCGGGATATACTGGGGCACGATATGGCCGTGATTATTTCCATGCTGCGTGGCGTCAATGTCGGCGGCCACAACAAAATGAAGATGGACGCGCTGCGGGCGCTCTATGAATCGCTGAAATTGCGGGATGCGCAGACCTACGTGCAAAGCGGCAACGTGATTTTCAGGACCGACGAGCGGGATATGGCGCGGCTGGCGAAGCGCATCGAGGACGGGATTGAGCGGAAGTTTGGGTTTCGGCCCGATGTGATTTTGCGGACGGCCCGTTCGCGAAGCGGCGCGGGATTGAGCCAGGCAAATTGCTGGTGAGTTTTTTGGCGAGTGATCCTGGGGAAGAAGGCCGGGAAAAGATTCGACAGATGAAGTGCGAGCCGGAAGAAATGCAGGTCGAGGGGCGGGAGATTTACATTTATTTTCCCAATGGGGCTGGGCGGTCGAAGCTGCCGTGGGCGGGGCTGGGTAAGATGCTGAAGACACAGGGAACGGGTAGAAACTGGAATAGCGTGACGAAGATGCTGGAGATGGCGGAGCGGCTGGAGGCTTCTCCCTAGTTACTCATGGAGCCGGTTTCGACTCGGGGTTCAAGTGCTGCGATCATCTCGTCGTGTGCTTTTGCAAACCGTTCAGCCGCGGCAATGCGGTCAGCTGTTGGGGGATGCATGTACTTCCACTCGGCCTTCTTGTCAAAGACAATCAGATTGAGGTCGGTCAATTTGCGCATCGCAGTAATGAACGGCCCTGAGCGGCCAATCAGCGTCCAAGAAAAGAGATCGGCAGCTCTCTCCTGCTTTCGAGAGAGCATCGCCATAAGGATATTGCCGTAAACGTAAGCGCAACTCCAATAAATGAAAAAACCAGGAACCAGCGTTAACTCATTCCAGCTTCCGTCCCGTCGGCAAAAATGACAAGCTGGTAATGCACTGTAAGACCGATCGCGTAAAAGATGCCCACGAAAATGAGGCTCTGCAGAAGGAGTCTCGCCCTCACATGGTGAAGAGCGCAATGTCCTAGCTCATGCGCAAGGATAGCATCGACTTCGTCCTCGGATAGTGCGGATATCAAGGTGTCCGTAAGCAATATCCGCCGAGCCGAGCCGATGCCAGTAACAAGGGCGTTCGCTCGACGGGTGCTCTCAGCGATGCGCCATTCGTAGATGGTCCCCACGCGAAGACGCGCTTTGGCCGCCAATTGTGTGAGTCTTTCCTGGACGCACTTGTTGGTCAATGGAAGAACTGGATAGAAGAAAGAGAGAAGCCAGGGCAGTGATCGATTAACTAGCATGAAGAGAAACGAAGAGAGAATCCCGGCCAGTATCCATCCGAAGGAGGGAAACAAGTTGTTGGAAGCGAAAGCGATCTCGACAATCACAGCGCCGAAGACACACCCCAGCGTGTTGGCCTTGAGAAAATCCCGGAGCCAGGGGTAAAGGCCAGACTTTGCTATTTGGTACTTTCGGTCCAAATAGAAACGGTATAGCGAGGGTGGAATCTGGGCAACAGCACATAGAAGCCAAAGCGGGACCCAACAGATTACGAGTTGGAGGTAGAAATTGCTGGTTGCGGATTGCGCAAAGGACGCGGACCACTGATTTATTCGGAGAAGGCCATACACGAAAAACGCCAAGAAGAAAGCCAAGAAACGTAATTGTGCTGCCCGCCGAAATTGCTTGGAGTAGGCGCGCCTGGGGTCTGGCGGAGGGGCCGAGGGGGTTGCCGCGCTATTCATGCATGCTCACCGATCGACATATTTTGGCAGTTCTGAAATAGGCCGCCTATATAAAAATCATGCTGTTGCGAAGATGAGTGCCTCAGCGGCAACGCGGTGCTGGGAGAGGTTCGCGCTACGGGAGAGTGTTTTGCTGGAGATCGAGGGCGGCTTGGGCGATGTCGGCAGGGCGGCCGAGGTCGCGCCAATAGTATTGGTCGGCGCGGAAGGCGAGGATTTTTTTGCCTTGGGCAGAGAGGCGTAGGTAGGAGGGGATGATCGAGAAGATGCCTTCTTCGGTGAGCATGGGTAGCAGGCGAGGGGAAATGATATGGATGCCGGAGAAGGCAAGGGGAAGTGGCGAGTGACGAGTGGCGAGTGGCGAGTTGGAAGAAAGAGCAGCAGTTGAGGAAACGAGTTCTGGTTTGGCGTCGGGGCCGATGCGGCGGCCGCGGAGTTGGTGATGGTCGTCGAAGAGGAGGGGGCGGGAAGTTTTGCGGGATTGGACGGCGAGAGTGGCTAGGGCGTGATTTTCGGCGTGGAATTGTAGCATGCGGCGGAGATCGATGGCGCTGATGACGTCGACGTTGTGGAGGAGGAAGGGCTCGTCGAGATTTTTTGGATCTTCGAGGAAGAACCAGGCGGCTTTTTTCAGGCCGCCGCCGGTGTCTAGCAGGACTTCCTCACGGGAGATTTCGATGCGCATGCCGAAGTTATTGTGGGATTTCAGGTAGGCGATGACTTGGTCGGCGAAGTGGTGGACGTTGATGATGACTTCGGTGACGCCGAAGGTGCGGAGGCGAGAGAGAGTGATTTCGAGGAGGGTGCGGCCGGAGAGTTCGACGAGCGCTTTGGGGCGATCGTCCGTGAGCGGGCGGAGGCGCGTGCCGAGGCCGGCGGCGAGGACCATGGCTTTCATTGGAGGGTTTTTCGCTTGCCGAGTTTTTCAAGTTCGAGGTGGCGGAGGACAACTTCGAGGCCGTTCCTGACGCGGAGGCGTTTGGCCAATTGCTCGGCGAGGAAAACGGAGCGATGCTGGCCGCCGGTGCAGCCGAAGGAAACCATCAAATTCTTGAAGCCACGCTGCTGATAACTGCTGATGCTCGAATCCACCAGTGAGAGGACGCCGGCAAGAAACTGATGCACGCTTTCCTGTTGATTGAGGTAGTCGATGACCGGAGTGTCTTTGCCGGTGAGAGTCTTGAAGCGCTCTTCGCGGCCGGGATTGGGGAGGCTGCGGCCATCGAAGACGAAGCCGCCGCCATTTCCAGATTCGTCCTTCGGCAAGCCCTGGTGAAAAGAAAAACTGAAAATCCGCACGACGAGATTGTCGGCTTCGGAAGCGAGGCCCTGCAATTTTTCCGAGGCCAGCATGCCTTTGAAAGCGTCCATCAGCGCCGGAAGGGGGACGGGCAGCCTGACGTGATGGAGCAGCCAGCGAAGATTTTTTAGCGCGTAGGGCACGCTTTGCAAGAAATGAGCCCGGCGTTCGAAGAAACCGCGAAAACCGTAAGCGCCCAGGGCTTGCATGATGCGGATATAAACGTAGGCATAGTAGTGGCGGAGGAAACCTTCGCGATCGAGGGGGACGAAGCTGGAAAGGCGGTCGAGATAGTGATCGAGGAGTTGCTGGCGCAGATCGGGCGGGAGGTCGGCCTTGGCGTCGTACAAGAGCGAAGCGATGTCATATTGCAGAGCGCCTTTGCGGCCGCCTTGGTAGTCGACAAAAAAGGGATCACCGTTGCGCAACATGATGTTGCGGGACTGGAAGTCGCGGTAGAGAAAAAAATCGCGCGGGGCACTGAGAAGAAATTCGGTGAGACGAGTGAAGTCTTCCTCAAGAGCATGTTCGTTGAAAGGGATGCCGGCGAGGCGGAGGAAATAGTATTTGAAATAGTTCAGATCCCAGGCGATGGACTGGCGGTCGAAGCTGGGATTGGGATAGCAGACTTCATAATTCAGGTCGCGGCTGGCTTCCACTTGAAAGCGGGGGAGAACGGCGACAACCTTGCGATAGGCTTCGACCACTTGGGGAGAGATGTTTTCGCCAGCGCGGTTGTTGGAAAGGAACTCGAAGAGCGTGGTGTCGCCGAGATCTTCTTCAAGATAGGCGCCGTGGCTTAAGTCTTCGGCGTAGATTTCAGGAACGGGAAGGCCGTGGCGGCGAAAGTGTTTCGAGAATGCGAGGAAGGCGGCGTTTTCTTCGCGTACGCCATAGAGGATGCCGATGGCGCGGTGTTTTTCGCTGGAGAACCGGATGATTTTGCGGCCGGAGCCGCCGAGTTCGCCCTGCAGCGGCTGGACGTGCTCGGGCGGTGCTTGGAAATACTGCTCGAAGAGCTTCTTGAGAACGTCCAGGGACATGGGTTCAATCCTCAGCCAGCTTCAGGGGCTAAAGCCCCTTTTATGCAACCGCTTTATGCCGGGGCTGAAGCCCCGGCCTCCAAAAGACAAAGCAAACAGTCGCTGGGAGATGATGCTAATTGTCTACCATAGCTGATTTTTGATGAAGAGTACTCACTCCTTCGCCGAGAGTTGCTGTGCTTAGAACTGCACAGCCAAGAGTGGCCGTGCCACGAGACTTTTTGCATGACCTGTATAATGCGGGAATGACTTCCTGGCCTAAAAAACACGGGCGCGCGGCGCGCCTGCTGGCAGAGCATCGACTGACGGAAAAGAGGAATGCGGCATCGAGGAATCTCGATCGCATGACGGCGGGGGAGATTGTGCGGTTGATGAATCGCGAGGACCGCAGAGTGGCGGTGGCGGTGGGGCGAGAGCTACCGGCGATTGCGCGAGCGGTGGAGGCCATTGTAGGCGCGACTCGAAAGGGCGGACGGCTGATTTATGTGGGGGCGGGATCGAGCGGGCGGATGGGAGTGCTGGATGCGGCGGAGTGTCCGCCTACGTTTGGGACTTCGCCGAAACTGGTCGTGGCGTTGATTGCGGGAGGAAGGCGGGCGATTACGAGAGCGGTGGAAGGGGCGGAGGATTCGGAGGGCAACGGAGAGCGGGATTTGCGAGCGAAGAAATTGACGCGGCGCGACGTGGTAGTGGGAATTGCGGCGAGCGGGACGACTCCGTACGTGGTGGGCGCGCTGAAGTATGCGCGGAAGCGAGGCGCGACGACAGTGGCAGTGACGTCAAACTTGCGGATGCCGGTGGGGCGGCTGGCGAAGATCGTGATTGCGCCGGAGGTGGGGCCGGAAGTGCTGACGGGGTCGACGCGGCTGAAGGCGGGGACGTCGCAAAAGATGGTGCTTAACATGCTGAGTACGGCGGTGATGGCTCGGTTGGGGCATGTGTATGAGAACTTGATGATCGACATGATGCTGACGAATGAGAAGCTTGCGGAGCGGGCGCTGCGGATTTTGGCGGAGGCGAGCGGGAAGAAGGTGTCAGCGGCGGAACACGCTTTGCGGGCAGCGGGACACGATTTGCGAGTGGCGTTGGTGATGCTGAAGCTGAGGATTCGGGTTGCGGAGGCGAGGTGGAGATTGAAGGTTGCGGGAGGAGATTTGCGGAGGGCGCTGGGGGAATAAGGAAAAGCGCCGGGTGAAGCCCGGCCTCTACAGAGAGAAGAGCGAGCAGAATGGATAAATTTCGGATCAAGGGCGGGAAGGCACTGCGGGGGACAGTGGCGATCAGCGGGGCGAAGAATTCGGCGCTGCCGGTGATGGCGGCGGCCTTGCTGACGGCGGAAAAGGTGACGCTGCACAACATACCGAAAGTGCGCGACCTGATTACCATGAGCAAGTTGCTGACGTTCATGGACGCGAAGGTAACGATAACAGAGTTTCCGAGCAGCGATTATGTGATTGAGACGCCCAAGTTGAATCACACGGAAGCGCCCTACGAGCTGGTGAAGACGATGCGGGCGTCGGTGCTGACGCTGGGGCCGTTGATGGCGCGCGTGGGAGTGGCGCGAGTTTCGTTGCCGGGAGGATGCGCGATTGGGGCGCGGCCGGTGGATTTGCACTTGAAAGCGCTGGAGCAGATGGGGGCGGAGATCACCACTTCGCACGGGTATATCGAGGCAAAGGTCCGCGGCAATGGACATCAAGGGAGACGGCTCAAGGGCGCGCACATCGTGTTCGAAAAAATTACGGTGACGGGGACGGAGAATATTTTGATGGCGGCGGTGCTGGCGGATGGGGAGACAGTGCTGGAGAATGCGGCGCGCGAACCAGAAGTAACGGATTTGGTGGTGATGCTGCGGAAGATGGGAGCGCAGATTTGCGGCGACGGGACTTCGACGCTGCAGATTCGCGGGGTGGAGAAATTGCACGGGACAGAGCACACGGTGATTCCGGACCGGATCGAGGCAGGGACGTTTCTTGTGGCGGGGGCCATTACGGACGGGGAGTTGACGATTACGGATTGCGCTCCGGAGCATCTGGGGGCGGTAATTGCGAAATTGGAGCAGGCGGGTGTGCCGGTTGAGATTATGAAATGCGAGCGAAATGATGCGCATGGGAGCGAATATTTCGATCGAAGGACATACGGCGACAGTGCACGGACCAACGGAACTTTCCGGAACGGTGGTGCAGGCTTCGGATTTGCGGGCGAGCGCGGGGTTGGTACTGGCGGGGCTGGTGGCGAGCGGTGAGACGTTGATTGAGCGCGTGTATCACATTGATCGCGGGTATGAGGGGATTGTGGAGAAGTTGCGGAGAGTGGGCGCGGATATTGAGCGTGTGCATTCGCCGGTTAGTTGAGAAATCGACTCGAATGTCACTTTAACTGTCCGCTTGTTTTGGAGATCAACCCTCTAATGAATCCTTATTGGATAGAAGCAGGCTCCTACCGACTTGCGATCTTGCCGAGACCAAGAGGCTATGACTGGCTGGCAGACGATATTGCAGCGGCCCGCCGCGCGGGAGTGGACGTAATAGTCTCCGCACTCACAGAAGCAGAGAGCCAGGAATTGGGCCTTTCCGAAGAACCAGAATGCTGCAAAAACTCCGCGATTGAGTTTCTTTCCTTCCCCATTGAAGACAGGTCACTGCCTGATTCGGAGGGTGGCTTAAATGCGTTCATTGATTCACTCGATGAAAGGGTGAAACAAGGGAAAAGCATAGCCATCCATTGTCGTGCCGGCATTGGACGCTCCTCGTTGTTGTGCGCCTGCTCGCTAGTCCGGCAAGGATTCTCTCCAAAATCTGCTTTTCAGAAAATTCAAGAAGCTCGGGGATGCGCTGTACCGGATACGGCCGAACAACGCAAGTGGGTTGAGTCCTTTGCCTCAAGGCCCAAATCCCAATAAAGCAATCACTAAATTTGCCAGGGTAGTTGAGAAAGGCCCAGAGCCAGGAGCGGATGGCTACAGGCAGATCGCACTGAATTCTGGTACAATGCGCGACACGAATTTGATGAGACAGGCGCATGCGGTGAGGCGGGGCGAACCCAGGAGGAAGACCACCATGAGCAACGCAGGAATGCTGGCGCGGATTGACGCGGCGATTGCGGAGAAGAGTTTACTGAAGCATCCGTTTTATCAGGATTGGCAGGCGGGGAAATTGAGCCGCGAAGCGCTGCAGCTCTATGCGGCGCAGTATTACCGGCACGTGGAAGCGTTTCCGAAGCACTTGCGGGTGCTGGCGGCGCGGACGGAGGGTCCGCTGCAAGGATTGATCCGGGAGAACCTGGCGGAGGAAGAGAATCCGGCGGGGCCGCATCCGAAACTGTGGCGGGATTTTGCGGCGGCGGTGGGCGTGGGCGATGACGACATTACCTGCTGCCCTGCTCTACCGGGGACGCAGGCGGTGGTGCACAAGTTTCGTGAGATTTGCGGGGACCGGCCGGTGGCGGAGGCGGTGGCGGCACTGTATGCGTATGAATCGCAGGTGCCGGAGATCGCGACGACGAAGATGGATGGGTTGAAAAAGTTCTATGGCGTGACGGAGCCGGAAGGGCTGGCGTATTTCGAGGTCCATGAGGAAGCGGATAAAGCGCATCGTGCGGCCTGGCGCGGGTGGCTGGAAGAGCATGCCAGCGGCGACGAGGAAGAGATTCTGAAGACAACGAATGAGGCGCTGGATGCGCTTTGGGGGGCGCTGGATGCGGTGCATTGCGAAAAAGCAGAAGCAAAGATGTAAAGAGGTAAGGACGTAAGAAGAGAGAAAGAAAAAGAAAAATTAACGCAGAGAAACAGAGAGCGCAGAGAAGAGTTTTGGAAGGGGCCCCCGATTTGGATTGGGGGCCTTTTGTTTTGGGCGATGGAATGTCAACTGCGAATGAATTAGAAACCCACAAAGGCAAAATAAAATGAAAGAGGGGACGGGCTGAAGCCCGCCCCTACATAAACCGCCGCAGGGCACTGACAGGTCATGGCGCGAGAATGATTGACTCGGGAAAGGGGATGAACGATATTTCCAGGCCGGGAGAGGGTCGATGATGGAACGAATGATAGGCAAAATTCCGAGGCGAAACGCCCTGAAATTATTGGGAGCTACGGGAGGCGGTCTTGCGCTCGCAAGTTGGACGAACTGGGGCCGAGTGCTGGCGCAGGCGCCGAACGGTGCAAAGCAGCTCGAAAGTTTTACAGGGCCGGGAGCGAACCCGCATTGGAATTCGGTCGGGCCATATGTTACGGAGCCGCAGAAGGCGCCGCTGATCCTGCTGACCGACCGGCCGGTACAACTGGAAACGCCGCGGAATTATTTCCGAACGGTGTTCACTCTTAACGAAGCGTTCTATGTGCGGTGGCACCTGGGAGAGATTCCCAACGGTGTGGACCTGGCGGAGTGGAAGTTGCGCGTGGAAGGCAGTGTCAATAAACCGCTGGCCTTCAACCTCAGCGAGTTGATGCAGAAGTTCAAGCCAGCTTCGGTTGCTGCGGTCAACCAATGTTCCGGGAACAGCCGGAGCCGGTTGCAGCCGCGCGTGCCGGGTGGACAGTGGGGCAACGGGGCGATGGGCAACGCGATGTGGACTGGCGTGTGGCTGCGCGAACTTCTGGACGCGGCGCGCGTGAAGAGCGGGTCGGTACAGGTGCAGTTTGAGGGGCTGGACACCGGAGCGGGGCCGAAAGGAATGGGGTCAAACCGGTTCTTGAAGTCTTTGGAACTGACAAATACCGCGCTCGATGAAACGATTGTGGCGTATCTGATGAACGGCGAGCCACTACCGATGTTGAACGGATTTCCTGTGCGGCTGGTGGTGCCTGGGTACTTCGCGACGTATTGGACCAAATCGCTCTCGTGGATCCGCGCGCTGGAGACGCCAGACGATAATTTCTGGATGAAAACGGCGTATCGCATTCCGGACACGCCGCGAGGGACTACCA
>WNFC01011397.1_pt1 | contig 10710 bp, 10 predicted proteins | sample 5400541 | NCBI WGS metagenome assembly WNFC01 (sample SAMN13153342, study PRJNA577476) | soil metagenome | isolation source: 120 cm saprolite under Douglas fir tree site 2 hole 2 replicate 1 | place: USA:California | collected 2015-04-18
CGCATATCCCGCCCGATCAAGGCCAGCGCCGCTCGCATTGCAATTCTTGGCTTGCGTGCGTTCGCGTCAGACGCGCACAATCGCGCGAGTGTTCATCATCAGTGAGGGCATAGGGTTTTCGCATCGCATCGACGTTAAGGAGGAAGAAGCTTGATCACGATTTACCATCTCAACATGTCGCGCTCAGAGCGAATGATCTTGCTGATGGAGGAGCTCGGGCTGCCCTACAAGCTCGAGAAGTTCCAGCGCGGTCCGGACATGCTCGCGCCGGCGGCGCTCAAGCAGGTCAGTCCGCTCGGCAAGGCCCCCGCGATTCGCGACGGCGACCTGACCCTGATCGAATCGGGCGCGATCGTCGAGTATATCGTCAATCGGCACGGCGGCGGCCGCCTCGGCGTGCCCGCCAGCTCACCGAACTACGCGCGCTACCTGCAGTGGATGCACTTCGCGGAGGGTTCCGCGATGACGCAGTTCCTGGTGACGCTGTTTTTCAGCGGCTTTATCCCCGGAATCGATCAGTCACAGCAGATGGTCCAGCGGTTCAAAGCGCGTACGCCCGAGATGCTGAAGTTCCTCGACCGTGAACTCGCCGGCAGTCCCTACTTTGTGGGCAGCAGCTTTACCGCGGCCGATCTGATGATGAATTTTCCGTTCGGGATGCTGACGAAGTTCGCGCAGTACGATCTCTCGCCCTACCCGAATATCGTGAAACATCTCGCGTTAATCGGGGAGCGTCCCGCCTACAAGAAAGCGATGGCGCTGGCGGATCCGCCGGCTTGATCAGCTAAAACGCCGCGCGTCCGGCTAGGCCGGACGCTCGGCGTAATTGGCGCTCTATACTAATGACGCTCTTTGTTGATCGTCATCGCTTTCGTCAGACCGAGCGCGCCCACCGGAATTTCGAAGCGGGGCTGCATCGTCGCGTCGTCGCGCGTGAACTCGCGGATCAGGCAGCAGAACTCGAGCTGCAAGCCGTTGGGATCCTTGAAGTAGATCGATTTGGCCCAGTTGTGATCTACGATATCCGTTACGTCCACGCCCTTGCGGCGTAAGTCGTCGCGCTTCTCCGCCAAGCCGGTTTCACTGCCCGCCTCGAAGGCGAAGTGATAGAAAGCGCTCGGTGTGCCGAGTCCGCGATTAATCGAAGTATCGTACTCGGCCGGAATTCCGTCGACGCCGCGAGGCTCCATGAACGCGATCAATTGGTCGCGGCCGGTGTCGAAAAACATGTGGCGAATCTCGCCGCCTTCCTTGACCTTGATCGTGTCGCACACCACGGCTTTGAAGCCGAGGATGCCCTCGTAAAATTCGCGGGTCTTGTCGAGGTCGAGCGTCGATAATCCGAGATGCGAAAAGCCCTTGTTGGACATAAGCGTGAGTTCTCCTTCCGATTACCGCCGCTTATAGCAGAACCGGCCTCAGCCGTACAGCAAGTCACTTCCCATCCTTCTTCGGCACGCGATCGCGCCGCCAGATTGTCCAGTCGTCCATCGGGCGCGCGCCCTGATCGCGATAGAAGCTCTGCGCGGCGGTGTTCCAGTTGAGAACCGCCCATTCCATCCGGCTCCATCCGCGCTCCGCCACGATTTCAGCAAGCCGGTTCATCAAGGCGCCACCCACTCCGCGACCGCGATACTGATCGAGGACAAAGAGATCCTCCAGATAGAGACCGGGCGCACCGCGCCACGTCGAATAATTGCGAAAAAAGAGCGCGAAACCCGCCGCTTCGGCTGCGTATTCGGCGAGCAGGCATTCGAAAGGCGGATTCGCGCTCGCCATCTGCGCTCGCAGCTCCTCGGCAGTCACCGCGACCGCGTCCGGCTCGCGCTCGTATCCGGCAAGTCCCTTGATGAGACGGAGAATCGTCGCGGCATCATCCGATGTCGCGAAACGGATCGTCACAGTCATCGCTAATCTCCGGGGGGACTCCGGACGGCTTCACCGCCACGGTGCCCCGCCGCGAGCCTAGGTGGTAGCTATCTGGATGATAGCTACCTAGATGATACCTAGACGAGAGCTATAAAGTTGGAAGTGGATCGCCAAAAAATTGGCTTTACGTTGCGGCGCCGCACCCACATGAGACTTTCTGCAACTTCCACGGCACCTCCTCTTCCATTTCGACGTGGCGCCAAACCTCGCCACTGCAGTCCTCGCAATGGCCGCTGACATGCATCCGTCCATCTTCCGTCGGCCAATTGCTCGGGTGGATCCCGCGAAGCGAGTTGGGGGTTACCGCTCGATGTTTACATGCCATAATCTAAATACTCGCCTGTATTCAGCTTTTATTATCTGGAAATGATAAGAATCATGTCAAAGTCTAATAGGTAAAGCAATATCATTTCTAAGCATGAATTAGGTGGTATTTCCATGAGCTGATTGCGTGGATCGTCAATTATTTCGGCTTGGCTAAGAATGTCGTCATTTGTACCGAGCACCTCAGTCTAACTGCATGTATCAAAATCAGACAATAGGGAGTAAGCAGCGCCAAATCGAGCGGCACGTATTGTGCGTAACGGTCAGGTTGGATTGTTGCGGTGGGGCTTGACGAGCGGCGGTGGATTAGGGGGGAAGGGCCAAAGGGGGGAAAACCGGAAGGGGCGGAGAGCGCGCAATCGCTCTCCCTCCTGGCCGGCGTCACTATTAGCGTACCTCACGATGGCGTGCGCCCATCGCCATATTGCAGAACCTGCACCTTTTCCAGCGTAACCAGCCCTGATGCGATCATTCTGTCGGTCGCTCCGAGCAACTCTTCGATCTTCGGCTGCCTATCGACGATTTCGACGACCATCGGCAGATCTTCCGACAAACGCAGAATTTTCGCCGAATGCAGACGGCTCGATCGGCCGAAGCCGAGCGGACCGCGCAGCACGGTCGCACCCGCAAGATGGAGCTCGCGAGCTTTCAGGACCAGCGCTTCGTAGAGCGGCCTGCCGTGATAGCGATCATTTTCGCCGATGAAAATGCGGAGCAGCATCGCGTCGCGTGGAATCTGCATCGACTAACCTCGGGTACTCAACTTAAGCGCTGCGCCATAGCCCAGCCACACCGCGAGCAGCGATAGCAGCACCGAGCATACCACATTGCCGAACGCGCGTGACCATTCACCGTCACGCATCAGGTTCAGCGTCTCGAGGCTGAAGGTCGAGAACGTCGTGTAGCCGCCGCAGATGCCGACCATCACAAAGAGGCGCGCGGAGGGCGGCACGAGGAAGCGTCCTTCCGGCAGGCTCATCGCGGCAAAAAATCCGATAATCAGCGCGCCGCTAGCGTTAACCACAAGCGTGCCGTAGGGAAAAACACCCCCCGTCAGCCGCGCGACCCAACCGCTGCAGCCATAGCGCGCCATGCTTCCGAGCGCGCCGCCGATCGCGATCCAGACGTAAGCCATCTCGATCCGACTCGTGGACTATCCTTGACGCGATCGACGAGCGGCCTTGCGTTAAAAGAGCGCGTACCACGGCGATTGGCGCGCGTCCTGCGGCTGAAACTCTATATTGAACGCGCCCAGCAAAGTACCCTCGGCATGCCACAGCGCGATCCGCGCGTTCTCGAGATCGACGTTCGCCGAAACCTGATTACCCTGCGCGGTCACCAGCTCGCTCTGGAATTGCAACAGGTCGTGGGTCGTCGCGAGGCCGACCTTGAAGCGCACATTCTCGTCGTGCAGAGATTTTTCCGCGTAGAACGTAGCGTCCTTCGTTGCCTGCGCGCGCTTGACGTCGGCGCGCACGTTGGCGATCGCACTTTCGATCTGCGCGACCGCTTGCGAGAGCGCGGCGCGATACTGCAATCGCGCCTGCTCATAGCTGACGCGGGCCTGCGCCAGCGCGGCCTTCGCCGCGGCGTTGTCGAGTGGCATCTCCATGCTCAACACCGTGGCGTAGTTATAGAAGCGCGCATCAAGCATGTGATTGAGCGCGTCGCCATAGACGCCGCCGAAGGGTAGCTTGTTCCCGGCAAAACCGCCGCCCGCCACAGGGTCACAATTCCCTCCGGGAATCGGCGACGGAGGTCCCGACGCCGAGCTCAACGAAGTGCATTTCGCGGTGCCGGCAATCGCGGTCACGCCGAATTGAAAGCCGAGATTAAGTTGCGGCAGGGTCTGGTTCTCCGCAAACTTGACCTGGAGCAGGGCGGTGCGAATCGACTCCCGCAGGCCGCCGAGCGCCGGGCTGTATTCGACCATCTTTTCGAGCGCGGTCTCCTCAGTCTCGCGAATCTCCAAAGCCGTATTTGGTTGATCCGACGGCTCGATACCCTCGGGGATGAAGGTCCCGTTCGGATTGAGCAACACGTCCTGCCGAAGCTGGGCGCGCGCCCCTTTGAGCGCCGCCTCCGCCGCATAGACGTTGGCCTCGGCTGTCGAGGCCGCCGATTGCGCCTCCTGCAGATCGATCGGGGCCAACGTACCGACTTGCAAACTGATCCGGTTGACGCGCACGAGATCGGAATTGAACTTCAGAGCCGAATTGGCGACCTGCAGATTTTCCACTGCCTGCACTACCGCCCAGTAATCATTGCCGATGCGCTGCACAAAATCGTTGAGCGCCGATCCGTACGTCCATTGCGCGGTGAGCTGTGCCGATTCAGCCAGATGGACATTCAGCCGCGCGAAATCCCAGCCGAAATTCCGCAGCAGCGGTTGCACTAGCGACACCTGCGCGGACGGACTGTACGACGGATTGACCGAGGAGAAGGTCGAGTTGGTCCGGGTTCGATTGTTGTCGAAGGTGAGGCCCAGCGTGCCGTTAGTGGTGGCGAGGATCTTGTTGACGCCGAAATTCCAGTCGTAGAACTTTTGCGTAAAGGCGTCGCTGCCGCGCACCTGAAAAGTCGATGAGACCGGCGAAACCTGTTTCGAGGTATCGAGTTGCGCCGTTAGATCGGGATCAAACGTCGCGTTCGCTTGCCTGACGGCCTCGGTGGCCGCAATCGGGTCGAGCTGGGTGACCGCCAATCCGGGGTTGTTCCGGATAGCGATATAGATCGCTTCCTTCAAGCCGATCGTGCGCGCGGTGCGGTCCAACGTATGGATATACTGTTCGCTGATCAGTGACTCGGGCGCGACGCCAAATCCCGGCAAATTTTGACGCACAAAAACGCCGGGGAGTGAAAGGATCGGATTGCGTTCGAACTGATCGGCGGCGGAAGCCTTCACATTGACCAGCGGTGGTGCGATTCCGACCACCGGCGCGGCCTGCGTGGCAGCCGCCGGCGGCTGAACGCCCGGAATACCCGCCGGAGCCGATTGAGCGATCGCCGCAGCGGTGATCGCTATCCCCGATACCAACAGCATCAGCGCGGGCAGAGCAGTTTTAATGCGAAACATCTAAACAGAGCCTCCATGCGATCCTCGTCCGAGCGAAAGCCGACTGAATCCTCCGTCGATCCTCCGCCGATCTTCTGTATGCGAAAGCGGGCGACAAAAAAAAGCGGCGGGTTACAAGACGACGACTTGCAACGCGCCGATTGCGCGATTATAGCCAAAGGCTCCGGCGCTCTTCTACCGAATCGGCCGGAATCAGGCGATTCTTCAAGAAATGCGGATTTCAAATCTTCTGATGGCGACCGCGTGGACAATTGTCGCCGCAATCGGAATAACGGTGATCCTGTTGTCACTACCGGCGCAAGCGCAGTTGCCGGCGCCGAATCCGCTCGTCGCGCCGGTCCCCGCGCCGAGCGCGCCCACGCAGCTACCCGCACCCGTTCAGCCGCAGGGGCTCCCTTCGCTGGTCGCGGTGCCCTCGCCGCCGGCTGCCGCCTCGACGCCCAGCGCACGCGCTTTCAATTGCAGTTGCTCGGGCCCGGCCGTCGCGACGAGCTGGACGGGTCAAGTTAGCGCGTCCGGCTTCTTCGCCGCCCGTCAGGCGGCCACCGGCGCATGCCTGAGCTTCAACCGGAACCGCGCGGTTTCCCCGCCATCACTGCCGACGCATCAGGGATCGTCCTTCGCGCCCGCCGCGACCTTACCGCAGGGCTTTGAAAATCCCAATGCCGCGGGATCGACGGGCAGCACGCTGCCGGGAGAGCTTAGCTTCTCGAGCTCCGGGCAGCTCACGGCCTGCTCGCAGTGCGCCTGCGACTAGCGTCGCGGCGCTAATCGGTCCACGCGCCGCGTTTCCATTTTTGCTTTCCTCGGGATATATTTCGCGCGGCGCGTGATCTGCGCGCTCGCGCGCCGTTGGCGGATAGGGACGAACGCGCGGCGCGGCCGGCACGCAAAAATCCAGACGGAAAATGGAGCTGACATGGCGGATCAAGGTTGGAAAGAAGTGAAGTTCAAGGTCGGCGATCACGAACTTCAGGTAGTGACCGGCGGGACCGGCAAACCTTTGCTCGTGCTCCATGGTGAGCTCGGCTTTCCCGGTTGGCTCAAATGGAATACGGCCCTCGCGGCGAAGCGCACGCTCTGCCTTCCGCTCCATCCGGGTTTCGGCAAGTCGCCGATCGCTGACTGGATCATGACCGCACGCGATCTTGCGGCCTTTTACTCACGCTTTATCCGTGAGCAGAAGCTGGCGCCCTGCGACGTCATCGGTTTCTCGCTGGGCGGCTGGCTCGCGGCGGAGATGGCGCTCGCGAATCCGGCGCAGTTCACCAAGCTGGTGCTGGTCGGGGCCACCGGGCTGCGTCCGCCCTCAGGCGAAATCGCCGACCTCTTCACGGTCACCGCGCGCACTTTCTTAAACAAGTCCGTGGTTGATATGCAGGGCGAGGAGTTCCGCAAACTTTTCGGCGGCGAACAGACGCCCGAGCAATACGAGGCGTGGGAAGACGCGCGGGCCGAAACCGCCCGTATCGCGTGGCAGCCGTACATGTTCACGCAAAGCATGGCCCAGTTGCTCGGCAATGTGGTCAATCTGCCGACGCTGGTAATGTGGGGCAAAAAAGATGCGATTGTGCCGCTCGCGGCCGGCGAGCTCTATAGCAAGAAGATTGCGGGTGCGAAGCTCGTCACCTTCGATTGCGGCCACATGCCCGAAGTGGAAAAGCCCGACGAATTTGTCCGCGAACTGACTAGTTTTCTCGGTTAGTCGCGAACTTTTGAAGAAAGTCATCAAGCGCGGCGGATAGAGCCCTTCGCGGGGTGCTATCCGCCGTTCCTTTCAGCGCTCAAGAACTACAATCACGGGTAAAGGCGGTAAGCAAAATTGAAGGCGCTGGTTATCGGCGGCACCGGACCGACCGGACACTTTATCGTCAATGGCCTGATCGCGCGCGGCTACACGGTCACGATGCTGCACTCGGGCCGCCACGAGCTCGCCGAGATTCCGCCGAGTGTCCAACACATCCATGCTGACGCCTTCGCCGCCGACGCGTTTCGCAACGCGATCGGCGATCGCACTTTCGATCTCACGATCGCGGCCTATGGCCGCCTGCGCCGGATCGCAGAAATCATGGTCGGTCGCACCGGCCGCTTTATCTCGATCGGCGGCGCGCCCGCCTATCGCGGCTACATGAATCCGACCGTGCTGCGCCCCGAGGGCCTGCCGGTGCCGACCGCGGAAGACGCGCCGATGGTCCCGGTCGAGGAGGAAGACGGCAAGGGCTGGCGCGTTGCGCAGACCGAGCGCGCCGTCTTCGATAACCATCGCGACGCCACGCACTTCCGCTACCCTTTCCTCTACGGCCCTTATCAGATCGCTCCGCGCGAGTGGTGCGTCGTCCGACGGATTCTCGAAGGCCGCCGCGTGATTATCGTTCCCGAAGACGGCCTCGCGCTGAACCACATGGCCTATGTCGAGAACGCCGCGCACGCGATCCTGCTCGCAATCGATCTGCGGGCGGCGGCGGCAGGCCAGATCTACAATTGCGGCGATCAGCAGATGCTCACGTTGCGGCAGATCATCACCGTGATCGCCGACGCGCTCGGTGCAGAGCTCGAAATCGTCTCGATGCCGTGGGCTTTCGCCTCGCCCGCGCGCCCCCTGATGGCGCAGCCCTGGATGACCCATCGGGTGCTCGACCTCACGAAAATTCGCACGCAACTGGGCTATCGCGACGTGGTCGCGCCGGAGCGGGGTCTCGCGATCGCGGCGCAGTGGCTGAAGGATCATCCGCTCGAGCGCGACGGGAGCGACGAAAAGATCCTGCAGGATCCCTTCGACTATCGCGCCGAAGATGAATTGATCGCGGCCTGGAAATCGTTGTGTGAAAAGATGCCGCGGGTCAACTTCGCGCGCGAGCCCGGCTTCACCGCGACCTACAGCGGCCCCGGCGGCAAACCGCGATCCGAGCGGTTTTCTTGAGTTCGATCGAGGGCGTCGCGCATGTCTATTTGTGAGCAGCGAATTCGATCCGTTTGAGGAAGGTTTCGCCGCGGCCGCTGTCGGCGGCCTTCGTCGTATCAATGCCGAAGGCGATTCCGGTTATGCCGGGAGTCTGCTTTTTGCCGAAATAGCGCTTGAACGCCGCTTCCAGATCGAACTCGGAAGTTACCATCGCGCCCGGCGCGGGCTTGCCGAGGCAGACGAAGCGACCGCCTGGATGGAAATAGCGGCCCCTGTAAGGGAAATTGACTTTCTCGTCCTGACAGAGGAATAGCCCGATAAAGTACGGGCTGTTCGGGATCAGAACGTGGCCGCTCGTAATTTTCTCCTTGCCGAAAAAGAAGTAGAGCATCAGCGCTTCGTTGTTGACCTGGTTCTCGTAAGAGGTGTCCTTCGGATAGCGCTTGACGCCCCAATCGATTTTAACCGCATGGACATTGTCGAGATTGATGGAGTCATTGAGGATGAGTCCACTCATCGGCCGCTTGGCTTCGAGTGACAGGACCCCATCGGCAATCGCGAGGCCGAGACGGTCGCGCTTCTTCGCGTCGCTTTCGAACTGGTAGCTTTGCTTCTTGAGCCACTGCTCCACCGATCCTTCGGTGTAGCCGGAAAAATCGACGACGCGGCCGCCCGCATCCGCCGTCCACACCGTCGGTGCGTGGATCAGAAGGCAAGCAATCAGGACAAGCAGGATTGTGCGACGCATCGCGAGCGAATCCTAGCGGTTGTGCGGTGTATGATCCATTGCCCTCGCCGCGATTTTACGTCCGTGCTAGATATGCGCTCGGCCTTGTAACGCGGGAAACGCGCCCGTAGCTCAACTGGACAGAGCATCAGACTTCGGATCTGAGGGTTGGGGGTTCGAATCCCTCCGGGCGCGCCAAGAAGATCAAGGGGGTTTTCGGCTGGAGCGCCGTCAGGCACCTCTGTTTGAGAGCCGAATTATGGAAGAAACCGTCGCAACCTTCGAACAATGGGTAAGGTGGGTTTTCGACCATCCGGTCGCAACGGATGTAAAGGACGAATGGTGGTGGAAGGACCGCGCCGACGATGAAGGAGGGTGGCTCGACCGCCCACCCGAAAGAGCACTCGCCTTTGTAATCAGCCTTTTCGAGGATCCCACTCCGTACTTGTCGGACTACAGCGACGGGCAAATCAATCAGGGTCTGGAGTTCATCGTTTTCAGCGCTTGCTCGCGCCATTTCTCAGGGCTCACGGATCGCAGCGTGGATTTCGAATTGCGTTCTCGGTGCATTCGCTCTCTTGAGAGTCTTTTCCGCGAGCTGATTGCCCAAAGGACATCGGACGATGTGAAGATATATACGCGACCACTCGATCACATGTGCGATATGCTTTGGGACATGGTTGTCAAAGATGCCTACGACCTAAAACGCAATTCCGATGGAACCTTTCGATCTGTGCGTGATCCTGAGATCGACAAGGTAATACTGGGAACGCTCTCGCGCATACTCGCGATGCCCAGCATCGGGTGTCAGCAGTCAGCGTTACACGGACTTGGACACCTGGTGTGGGAGGCTGGGATTGGGACTGACGTCGTACAGCAATACTTGGACGACCATCCATCTCTGCGCGGCGACGTTCGAGAATACGCGCGCCGCTATGCTTCCACGCACTCTGCTGATCGCCAATCGCGGCGAAATTGCCATTCGTCTCTCGCGCGCCGCGCATGGACTCTGCATTCGCAGCGTCGCGATCTTTTCCGAGGATGACGCCACTTCGCTCCATACCCGTCGTGCTGACGAAGCGCGTCCGCTCGCGGGCGTGGGTGTCGCGCCCTATCTCGATATCGATCAGATTCTCGCGATCGCGAAAACCGCCGGCTGCGATGCGATTCATCCAGGCTACGGCTTTCTGAGCGAGAATGCGGTCTTCGCGCGCCGCTGCGCTGACGCCGAGATCACGTTTGTCGGACCAACACCGGAAATCCTCGATCGCCTCGGCGACAAAGTAGAGGCTCGTGCGATCGCCGATCGTTGTGGCGTGCCAGTGATTCCCGGGACTGGTGTCGCCGCGGATGTCGGCGCGATCCACGACTTCTTTGCGTCGCTGGGCAGCGCGGCCGCGATTGTAATCAAGGCCGTCGCGGGCGGCGGTGGTCGCGGGATGCGGGTGGTGCGCAGCCGCGACGAAGTCGATGAGGCGTTTACGCGATGCGCATCGGAGGCGCGCGCCGCTTTCGGCAACGGTGCGCTCTATGTCGAGCAACTGATTCCGCACGCTCGCCATGTCGAGGTGCAGATCGCGGGCGACGGCTCGGGCGCAGTCAGCCATCTGTATGAGCGTGAATGCACTATCCAGCGGCGCCATCAGAAGATCGTCGAAATCGCGCCGAGTCCCGGACTGGCAGCGGCGTTGCGCGATCGGATTATCGCGGCGGCAATCCGGATGGCGCGCGAGTTGCGGTATCTCAGTCTCG
>WNFC01009619.1_pt1 | contig 10709 bp, 15 predicted proteins | sample 5400541 | NCBI WGS metagenome assembly WNFC01 (sample SAMN13153342, study PRJNA577476) | soil metagenome | isolation source: 120 cm saprolite under Douglas fir tree site 2 hole 2 replicate 1 | place: USA:California | collected 2015-04-18
ACCGGCGCCGACAGGATCTCGTAGATCGTGCCGGTGAACCTGGGAAAGTAGATGCCGAACGAGGCGTTCGTGACGCTCTGCGTCAGCAGCATCAGCATCGCCAGCCCCGGCACGATGAAGGCGCCGTAGCTGACCCCCTCGATCTCGGTGATGCGCGTGCCGATCGCCGCGCCGAAGACCACGAAGTACAGCGACGTCGAGATGACCGGGGCGACGATGCTCTGCAGCAGCGTGCGGCCCGTGCGCGCCATCTCGAACACGTAGATTGCCCAGATCGCGCGGTAGTTCATTATTTTTGCCGCACTAGGTCGACGAAAATATCCTCGAGGGAGCTTTGCGTGGTCTGCAGGTCCTTGAAGCTGATGCCCGCCTGGTTGAGATCGTCGAGCAGGGACGTGATGCCGGTGCGCTCGCCCTGCGTGTCGTAGGTGTAGACCAGCTCGTGGCCGCCGGCCGCCAGGTTCAGGCGATGCGCGGCGAGCTCGGCCGGGATGGCGTCCAGCACTTCGTGCAGCTGGAGCGTCAGGACCTTCTTGCCGAGCTTGCGCATCAGCTCGGCCTTGTCCTCGACCAGGATGATCTCGCCTTTGCTGATCACGCCGATCCGGTCGGCCATCAGCTCGGCTTCTTCGATGTAGTGGGTGGTGAGGATGATGGTCACGCCCGAGTCGCGCAGCAGCCGCACCGACTTCCACATGTCCTGCCGCAGCTCGACATCGACGCCGGCCGTCGGCTCGTCGAGAAACAGTACCTGCGGCTCGTGCGCCAGCGCCTTGGCGATCAGCACGCGGCGCTTCATGCCGCCCGACAGCGTCATGATCTTGCTGTTCTTCCTGTCCCACAAGGACAGGTCCTTGAGCACCTTTGCAAGGTGGTCCGGATTGACCGGCTTGCCGAACAGGCCGCGGCTGAAGCTGACGGTCGCCCAGACGCTCTCGAACGCATTGCTCGTCAGCTCCTGCGGCACGAGGCCGATCATGGCCCGCGCGGCGCGGTAGTCCCGGATGATGTCGTGACCGCCGACCGACACGGCGCCCGCGGAAGGCGTCACGATGCCGCAGACGATGTTGATGAGCGTCGTCTTGCCGGCGCCGTTCGGACCCAGCAGGGCGAAGATCTCGCCGCGGCGGATGTCGAGGTTGACGCGCTTGAGCGCCTCAAAGCCGGAGGCGTAGGTCTTCGAGAGATTCGAAACCGAAATGATCGGCAGCATCGGAGCCGCGCATTCTAATTCATGCCGCGCTGATGTCGACCTTGTCGGGATAGAAGGCGAGCCGATCCTTGATCACGCTCATCTCGTCGTACGGCTGCTCGTAGCTCCAGACCGCGTTTTCAGGCCCGTTCACCAGCGAGAAATACGCTGCATCGCCTTTGAACGGGCAGTGGGTCTTGTGGCTGGAGCGCACCAGCCTGTCCATCTTCACGTCCTTACGCGGAATGTAGTAGACGACCGGATAGGCGCCCTCCTTCAGCGCGATCGCATCGCGGCTTTCGGCGATCAGCTCGCCCTTGACCATCACGCGGACCGTCGCGCCGGCCGGGCCGGTCTTGATGTGGGGCGCGGGCGTGCCTTTCATGATTTCTTCTTTCCGGCCTTTCCGGCCTTCTTGGCGGGCTTCCTCTTCGGCATTGCCGCCTTTGCCTTCCACAGGCCGTTCATGCGGCCCTCGGGATCGGTGAACAGCAACAGCGTGCCCATGCCGGGCACCTCCTGCTCCTCGACGTGGATCTGCCCGCCCGCCTCGACGATCTTCTTGCGGTATGCCGCGAGGTCGTCGACCAGGATGTAGAAGAGCATGTTGCCCGGCCAGGGACCTTCGCGATCCGGCTTGAGGACGCCGCCGTTGATACCGCGCATCTCGCCTTTCGCGCCGGTCTCGACGATGCGGTAGTTCAGCTCCGGGTGGTGCGTAACCTTCCAGCCGAACAGCTTCGCGTAGAAGTCCGACACCTTTGCCGGGTCCTTCGACATGAACTCCCAGTGCACTACGGGGTTACCCATGATGGTCTCCTTTGGGCTCAAAGCGCCCGACCGTTGAAATTCTTGACGGTGAGCGACGAAAGCTCGATGCCTTCGAGGCAGCGCGCATTCACTGCCGCCATCTGGTTGCCCTTCGGATCGGTGGCTTCGCCGAACGGGTGGATGCCGCAATCGGCGCAGAAGCGGTGCTTGATGGCGTGCTTGTTGAACAGGTAGGTGCTCAAATCCTTCTCCGGCGTCAGCAGATGCAATTTCTGGCGCGGAACGAACCACATAAGCACTCCCTTCCGGGAGCACATCGAGCAGTTGCACGCCGTGACGTCCTTGATCTCGCCTTCCACCTCGAAGGCGACCTTGCCGCAGTGGCAGCTGCCTTTGTAGATCATGCCGCTTTTGCCTGCTTGGCCCGCTTCAGGCCTTCGATGTCGATCTTCCTCATCTGCATCATCGCCTTCATGACGCTTTGCGAGATCGCGGGATCGGGATCGCTCAGCAGCTCGAGCAAGGCGTCCGGGGTGATTTGCCAGCTGAGGCCGAACTTGTCCTTGAGCCAGCCGCACATGCTCTCCTGCCCGCCGCCGGCAAGCAGCTTGTCCCAGTAGGAATCGACCTCTTCCTGGGTCTTGCAATGCACGACGAAGGAGACCGACTCGTTGAACTTGAACTGCGGTCCGCCGTTCAGCGCCGTGAACTCCCGGCCCTCGACCTCGAAGCTCGCGACCATCACGCTCCCTTTCGGTCCGGGTCCCGCGTCGCCGTAGCGCAAGACCTTGCCCATCTTGGAGTTCTTGAAGACTGAAACGTAGAACTTCGCTGCCTCTTCGGCCTGGCCGTCGAACCACAGCATCGAGGTGATTTTTTGCATGATCAGGCTCCCGGCCGCCGTGCGGTCTGCGAGCCCGGCTTCGGCATGCTCTTCGCCATTTCCTTCATCGCCTCGTCCATCTCCTCGCGGCTCACGTCGCGCACGTGCGTGCCGACCGACCAGTGGTGGCCGAAGGGGTCCTCGAGCTTGCCGTAGCGATCGCCCCAGAACTGCTCGGCGACCGGCATCGTCACTTTCGCGCCCGCCTTCACCGCGCGCTCGACGAACTTGTCGGCGTCGTCGACGTAGAGGTGGATCGTGACCGGCGAGCCTTTGAGCGAAGCGGGCCCGAGCGAGCCCCACTCAGGCATCTCGTCGGCGAGCATCACCACCGAGTCGCCGATCTTCACCGCGGCGTGCATCAGCCGGCCGTCGGGGCCCGGCATGCGCGCCTGCTCCTCGGCGCCGAACGCCTTCTTGTAGAACTCGATCGCCTTTGCCGCACCGGCGCAGACGAGATGTGGCGTGACCGAGTGCATTCCTTCGGGGATGGCTTTCGCTTTCATGGTGCTACCTCCTTGAGATGAAGTGTCCCGATGCGATCGTTGACCGGCGGAAATGCGAGCGCGATGGCGACCGCGCCGATTCCCACCGCGAAAGAGCCGATATACAGCCAGGTGTACCCGCCGAAGCGGTCGAAGATCCAGCCGCCCACCGCGGGACCGAGCGCCATCCCGAGGCTGGACACCATGGCGGCGGCGCCGAACACCGCGCCGAGGATGCGCTGCCCGAAGTATTCGCGGGCGAGGACCGCGTAGAGCGGCATCACGCCGCCGTAGGCGAAACCGAACGTGGCGGCGACGGCGTAGAACTCACCGAGCCGCGAGGCGAGGACGAATGCGCCCGCCGCGACCGCCTGGATGAGCAGCCCGGCGATGAGCACGCGCTTCACGCCGAGGCGGTCGGCGAGAACGCCAAGCGCGAGGCGGCCGCCGAGTCCAGCGAGGCCCTCGACGCTGTAGATCGTGACCGCGGCGAGCGGCGCGAGACCGCAGGTCATCGCGTAGGTGACCGTGTGGAAAATCGGCCCGGCGTGCGCCGCGCAGCAGGCGAAGAAGGTAAGCGCGAGCACGATGAATGGCAGCGAGACAAACGCGTCGCGCAGGCTCATCGGTGGTCCTTCGGCCGCACCCTGCTCCGCCGCCGCCGGCGCGGCCGGCGGCCTGCGCACGAAGAGCGCTGCCGGAACGAGCGTCGCCCACACGAGCACGGCGAGCACGACCTGCGCGCTGCGCCAGTCCATCTGCGTGATGAGCCACGCGGCGAACGGCGACATTGTCATCGGCGCGACCCCGACCCCGACCGAGACCAACGACACCGCGAGCCCGCGATGCTCGGTCATCCAGCCCATGACCGCAGCGATCATCGGCGTGAAGAAGCTGCCGACCGCGATGCCGACCAACAAGCCGAACGCGAGCTGGAACTGGAGCGGGCTCTGCGCGCGGCTTGCGAGGAAGAGACCAAGCCCGAGGAGTACGGCGCCGGCCAGCACTACGCTGCGCGGACCGATGCGGTCGCTGAGCGCGCCCCAGCCGAAGCCCGCCGCGCCCATCGCCAGGAAGCCGAGCGTCATGGCGCTCGACACCGCCGTGTGCGACCAGCCCGTCGCTTCGGTGATCGGCTGCAGGAACACGGCGAGCGAGAACATGGCGCCGATCGCGATGCACGTCATGAAAGCGCCGAGCGCCACCATCACCCAGCCGTAGCGACTGTTGCGGGGGTCCTTCACGGATGCCTTTTCTTCGGTTGCATCTCGGGATACTTGGCCACGACCTTCTTCACATCGTCCGGAAAATCGGCGAGCTCCTGCACCTGCCGAACCTCGATCACTTCGTTGTCCGAGGCCGGGCAGCGCTTCGCCCATTCGATCGCCTCCTCTTTCGACTTCACCTGGATCATCCAGTAGCCGCCCAAGACCTCCTTCACCCCGGGGAAGGGCCCGGGAGTCACCTTCGACTTGCCGCCCGAGAACGAGACGCGCGCGCCCATCGAGGGCGGGTGCAGACCGTCGAGCCCAAGCAACACACCGGCCTTCTGCAGAGCTTCGTTGTACTTCATCATCGCGGCGACGGCTTTGGCCTCCGGCATCTGCCCCGCGGCCCCCGTCTCGTATCCCTTCGGAATCATCAGCATCATGAATCGCATTACGGTCTCCTGGCTACTTTTCGGCGATCGTCTTAAGGGCGGCAAGGCCGGCCTCGAAGTCCTTGCCGATCATGCTGTCCATGCTGAAAAAGATGCCGATCAGCTTCGAGACGAAGCTGGCGGGGCCGTACATGGCCCAGGTAACGTGCGTGGCATCGCCTTTGCCGTTCAGGGTGAACTCGGCGACGTTGTGGCCTTTGAATGGCGCGATGAAATCCAGCTTGATGACAATCGTCGAAGGCGGAGCGGTATCGGTGATCTCCATGCGCCCCTTGCCCACGCTCTTGTTGCCGTCCCACTCGTAGACGGCGCCTTTGCCGGCCGTGGTCGCGCCGAATGTCCTTTTCATCGCCGGATCCCGCTTCTCGTAGGGCGACCAGGCGCCCCAGCGCTGCAGGTCGTTGATGAGCGGAAAAATCTTCTCCGGCGGCGCCTTGATGCTGGTCGAGCGCTGAACGCGGAACGTATCGGGCCGCGTCGCGGCAAAGATGAGAATCCCGGCGAGCAGAACGGCGACGATGATTGCGATGGCCTTGATCATTTCTTCCCCAGGTATGCGGCGAACTGGTCCATGGTTCCGCCCCAGCCCTGCTTCATGCCGTCGCGCCCTTCGTCGAAGGTCTTGCGCTCCATCTCCGTCGCGGAATCCGCGGGAATCCACTGCACGCTGACCTTGGTCTTGTCGCCCTGCTGCTCGAAAGTGACGGTCGAGAGCGTTTCCAGCGGCCAGTTCGGCGACCAGGGATGGCGCGTCACGCCGCCCTTCGGGTCCGAAAACGAGACGATGAAGACCAGGCGCTCGGGCGCCTTGATCTCGCGATAGGTGAACCTGCCCCACATATCCTTGCCGTCGGGCGCCGTCATGCCATAGTGGAAGACGCCGCCGGGACGCAGGTCGACCTTGCAGGTATGCACCTTGAAGCCCTTGGGCCCCCACCACTGCTTCAGGCGCTCGGTCTCGGTCCAGGCCTTCCACACCTTGTCGCGAGGCGCATCGAAGACGCGCGTGATCTCGAAGGGTTTCATAGATCGACCAGGACCTTGAATCCGCCGTAGATCATGCGCTTGCCGTCGAAGGGCATCGACTTCGGATCCATCATGGCGGCGAGGCGCTTGTCCTTCATCACCTTCGCAACCACCCGGTCGCGATCCGCGCGCGACTTGTACACGATGTACGAAAATACCACCGTCTCGCCCGGTTTTTGCTTGACGCTGCGCGGAAACGACGTGCGCTTGCCCCACTTCACATCATCGGCCACGCTCTCGCGGACCTCGAGCGCGCCATGCTCGCGCCAGACCTTTCCGGCCTTCGTAGCAATGCGGCGGTAGGCCTGCAGATTTTTCTTCGGCACTGGCACAACGAATCCATCAACGTAAGCCATGCGTTTCTCCTTGGGTATCTAGTTGGTTTGCTATAAAAGCTTTAGCCGGCGAGGAAGCGTTCGAGCTTGTCGAAGGACCCGCTCCAGCCCCGCTTGTGGTCGTCGCGTACCGTCTCATCGAAGAACTGCTCGTGCAGGAACACGAGCTCGGTGCCGCCCTGCGTCGCGCGGAAGGTGATGGTGACGAGCGACTCGCGCTCGGGCGTGCTGTTGGGCCAGGTCCAGGTGAACACCAGCTTGCGGTTCGGCACGACCTCGCGATAGATGCCGGCGCACTCGTGCGCCTTACCGTCGGGGCCGCCGAACACGATGCGGAAGCGACCGCCGACACGCACGTCGAGCTGCGCCAGGGAGACCGGCTCGTTCTGCCCCGGCCCCCACCATTTCTTTACCGCTTGCGGGTCGGTCCACGCGCGCCAGACCTTTTCCGGCGCGACGGGGTAGCTGCGGGTGAGGGTAAGCGAGGGCTTTTCCCTGAGCTTGGCTTGTTCCATGTCTGCAGTTCCTCTTGCTGATAGAGATAACGGGCGAGCGAATCGAGCTTCTCGGTCCAGAACTTCTCGTAGCGCGACATCCACGCGGCGGCTTCTTTCATGGGCGCGGCGGAGAGCTCGCAGCTCACCACCCGCCCCTCCTTCGTCCGGGCGATGAGCCCGGCGCCCTCGAGCACGCGAAGGTGCTTGAGGAAGCCGGGGAGCGACATCTCGTGCGCGTGGGCAAGCTCGGAGACCGGCCGGTCGCCTTCCGCGAGCGACTGAAGCACGCGGCGCCGGGTGCGGTCGGAAAGCGCGGCGAACACGGTATCGAGATCGTCTTCCGAACACTTAACCATTAGGTTAAGTATTAGGCAGCAGCGGCTGCTTTGTCAAGCCCTACTTTCCGATGCCGAGCTCCGCGCAGATGCGCTCGACCAGAGCCTTCAGTGCAACGACCTCCGCTTCGAGCCGCGCGACGTTCGCCTTGAGGGCTGCCACCTCTCCGAGGGAAACATCGCCCCTCGATCCGGCGTCCGCCCCCCTCTCCGCCATCGGCGCCTCCTGCTTCGGCGTACCGCTCAGCAGGTGGGCCCAGCGGTTCTCCCTCGCCCCGGGCAGCCGTGGCAGCTCGACGACCAGAGCTCCAGCCGGTCGGGCTGCCAATTCGTCCAGGAAACCTTGCACCGCCGAGATGTCGGAAAAGCTGTGCAGCCGTTCGCAGCTGATTCGCAGCTCCCCCGCCGTCTGCGGGCCGCGCAGCATAAGGGACGTGAGCACCGCCGCCGCCTGGGAAGCGACCTTCAGCACCCGCTCGAGATTATGCGCGTAGCGTGCTACCCGCTCGCCGCTCGTTTCCACCACCAGGTTGCGGCTCTTCAGGCTGTCGATGCTCGCCTGGACTTCGGCCTCCGTGGCCTCCAGTACCGGTGACCGGCTGGTCTTCTGATTGCAGCCGGAGACCAGCGCGTTGAGAGTCAGCGGGTAGGAATCTGGCACGGTGTGCTGCTTTTCGACCAGGGTGCCAAGGACGCGCGTTTCCAGGAGCGAAAGCGCGGGAAGTGGATTTGCCATTCCTACAGTGTAAATCCGGGCAAACAAAAACCCCGCCGCAGGGGCTTGTGCGAGCACCTGCCAGAATGAGCGTGAACCCCCAATACGCTAGTTAACGCAAGGGCTTTTGACCTCGTCCGCTATGGCCTTGTGGACGGCTATGAAAGCGTTGGTTTGTTTCATCACTTCCTCGCCGATCTGAACCATCAGATCAGCGTGGACCCTTTGAGCGAGACATTCGACGCAGTAAAACCAGTCTGCAAGGCCTATGGCGCCCTTCTTGACCGGGGCAAATTCAATGCCGCCACAACGGCGGCACTTGGCGGGCATTTCGCGAACACGAATTTGCACACAGCCTCCTTCACCCTATGTACGCCGCTCCTGTTACAGAAGCAGAACGTTCACAATGGTTCTTTTGCACTAACCAAACGTGACCAAGTCCTAGACAATTTTTGCAGAATCCCTAATGACAGCAGCCCATTCCAATGCCATCCTTCCGCCATGGAAAGCCAGCCGACCCCAGCGCCCTATGCGGTAACGAAGCTGCAATTGCTGTTCACGGGGCCCGCCATGGCGGTTCTCTCTGGATCAGCAATGCCCACCACGTTCAAAACCAGGAAAAATCATCGCGTCCCCGCCCCCGGCGAGCGGTTTCGGTTGTTTACGGCGAGGGGGCCGGTGCTTTTTGAAGTGCTAGAGCGCGAGTTCCAGTTCCTGGCAGAGAGCACCACCGTTCGCTTGACCTTGGATGTTCCGTCCGAGCTTTAGCCGGTCCAGTGCGGATTACCTCACGAAACATCCCAATTAGCTTGCAGCGCATTCGTCCCTTGGAGCATTATTGCGGGCTGTAGAAACACGCGCGTACCGGAAGGCGGACCATGAACGAAGGCACTGGCACCTATACCCGCGGACTCCGCAACGGAGCTGTTGCAAATCAGCGTTTCTACGAGTCCGGTGCTTCTCCCGTTGACGATCTTCCCAAGCCGTCAATACTCCGCAAAATCATTTCCATCCTGCTCGCGCTCGTACTTTGCGGCGCATTGCTCGGCTACCTGACTACGTTTCTCTGAACGGCGCCGCCTGACTGTGGTCTGAGCGGCACCTACGCCCCGCGCCCCTAGCGCGGGGCGTTCCTATTTTGTTGTTCTGAACCTCCATCGCCCGGCAGGTAAAATTCGCCGATGCTGCGTCGCACTCAGATCCTGAGATACCTCCGCCTAAGATACCTCGGCTGGGCGTCGCTTGCGCTGGCGTTCGCGGCGGCGGTGTTCACGCTGTACCTCGACTCTCGCGTGCGCAGCGAGTTCGAGGGCCGCCGCTTCGCGCTGCCGGCGCGCATCTACGCCCGCCCGCTCGAGCTGCATGTCGGGCTGCGCATTCCGCAACCGGACGTCGAGCAGGAATTGCGCGACCTCGGCTACCCCGAGGTGGCGCGCGAAGGCGAGTCCGGCTGGTTCGCGCGCAGCGGCAACGAGCTCGAGATCGCGCTGCGGGCGTTTGTGTTCTGGGACGGGCCGCAGCCGGCGAAGCGCCTGCGCGTGGCGTTCGAGGGCGGCGCGGTCACGGCGCTGCGCGACGCCGGGGGCGCCGAGCTGCCACTCGCGCGCCTGGAGCCTTTGCCGATCGGTGGCATTTACCCGGCGAACAACGAGGACCGGGTGCTGGTCAGGCTCGGCGAGGTGCCGCAACATTTCGTGCAAGCCCTGATCGCCACCGAGGACCGCCAGTTCTACTCGCACAGAGGGTTCGACCCGCGCGCCCTCGCGCGCGCGGCACTGAGCCTCGCGTCGGACAAGATCCAGGGCGGCAGCACGATCACGCAGCAGCTCGTCAAGAACTTCTTCCTGACCCCGGAGCGCACCCTGCAGCGCAAGCTCACCGAGCTCATCATGGCGGTGCTGCTGGAGCTGCACTACGACAAGAACGAAATCCTCGAAACCTACCTCAACGAGATCTATTTCGGCCAGGACCGCGACCGCGCCATCCACGGCGTCGGGCTGGCCGCGCAGTTCTATTTCGGCAAGGAGGTGCAGCACCTCACGCTTGCAGAAGCCGCGCTGCTCGTCGGCATGGTGAAGGGCCCGGCGTACTACGACCCCTACCGCCATCCGCAGCGCGCGCTCGAGCGGCGCAATCTCGTGCTGCGCGAGACGCGCGAACAGAGCTTCGTCACGATGGAGCAGTACGCGGCCGCGCGCGCCGCGGAGCTGGGAGTGACTCGCAAGCCGGCGATGGGCACTTCGCCCTACCCGGCCTTCCTGCGGCTCGTGCACCGGCAGATGCGCCGCGACTACGACGAGGCCGATCTGCGCTCGGAAGGGTTGCGCATCTTCACCACGCTGGACCCGCGCGTGCAGCGCGCGGCCGAAAACGCCCTGACTCGGCGCCTGGCCCAGTTCGACAAGGAGGGCCGCTTCGGCGAGCCCGGGCTCGAAGGGGCGGTCGTGGTCACCGATCCCCAGAGCGGCGAGGTGCAGGCGCTGGTCGGCGGACGCGACGTGCGCTACCGCGGCTACAACCGCGCGCTCGACGCCGCCCGCCCGGTGGGATCGCTGCTCAAACCCGCCATCTATCTCACCGCGCTGAGCGAGCCGTCGCGCTATACGCTGCTCACGCCCATCGACGATGGCCCGTTCGTCTGGAAAAGCCGCGGCGCTCCGGACTGGGAGCCGGCGAATTACGACAAGAAGTTCCACGGCGCCGTACCGCTGCGGGTGGCGCTCGCGCAATCCTACAACGTCGCCACGGCGCGCCTGGGCACCGAGCTCGGCGTCGAGCGCGTGCTCGCCAACGTGCGCCGGCTCGGCATC
>WNFC01011995.1_pt1 | contig 10708 bp, 9 predicted proteins | sample 5400541 | NCBI WGS metagenome assembly WNFC01 (sample SAMN13153342, study PRJNA577476) | soil metagenome | isolation source: 120 cm saprolite under Douglas fir tree site 2 hole 2 replicate 1 | place: USA:California | collected 2015-04-18
GGGTGGCGATGGCGATGTGAGCGCCGATCCCGGCGGCCACCCTACCCGAGCCGGACCGCCCCAGCACTTCAAACAGGACCGCCTCGTACAGCGGCCCGGCATTGGTGCGGCCATAAGCATCTGGATATTTCAAGCCCAGCAAGTCGAGGGCGGCGCAGCGCGCAAACAGCTCCCGCGGGAACTCCTCAGCGGCCTCCCATTCTTCGACGTGGGGCCGGATCTCCGTGTCGACGAAGCGGCGCACCGTCTGCCGAAAGGCGGCGTGCTCTTCGCCAAATAATGGCGACCGCGTCATTCCTGCCAGTAGTTCACGAACTCGGGGTACTGGCCCAGGGTGCGTTCCACGACCGGCTCGGGCAGCTTCAGGAACAACCCACGCGCTTCGGCGACGACCGTTCCGTCCGCCAGCTCTACGGCGCCGACCGCGTCCACCGCGCCGCTTCGCTCCTGCCCGATCTGGCCCCAGACGCGGAGGGGTTGGTCAACCGGGGCGGGCTGTCGGTAGCGGATGTCCAGCTTGCCAGTCATCAGCCACTCCCGCCGGAGGGCACCGGTTCGACCCATGGTCTCGTCCAGCAGAGTGGCAATGATGCCGCCATGCAACACTCCGGGAAACCCCTGGTACCGAACACTGGGCGTGAAGTCGGCGTAGATCCGGTCGCCCTCGCGCCGGAATACCAGTTTGAGACCGTGCTCATTGCGGCTACCGCAGGCAAAACAGCGCTGATACGTTGTGCGGTCATTCAGCTTTTCGGGGTCGTCCATGGGCGCTCGCCTAGTTTAGGCGAGAGGTATAGTGGGGGCGTCTCGCCCGTGGAATGGTCGCCATGTTGACAGTGTTCGGCCTCGTGGTGTTCGCCTACCTCCTGGGGTCGGTACCCTCTGGCTGGATCGTGATGAAGCTGTACCGCGGCCAGGACCTGCGCCGCGTGGGCAGCGGCAACATCGGGGCCGCCAACGTCTTCCGCGCCGGGGGGCCGGGGGCGTTCGCCACCACCCTGGCCGCGGATGGGCTGAAGGGCGTGATCCCGGTGCTGGCGGGGATCCTGCTCGGGTACGGGCCCCAGGAATGGGTACTCGCCCTGATCGGGCTTTTCCTCGGCTTCCATGGCGGGAAGGGGGTCGCCACCTCGGGCGGGGTCATGCTGGTCCTGGCGCCCGTGGCCGTGGTCTTGAGCGTGGTCACCTGGGCGATCCTGATCCGGGCCACCAAAATTGCCTCCCTCTCGTCCCTGGCCGCGGTCGGTGTCGGCTTCGTGGCCCTGCTGGGGCTGCATGTCATCGGCTGGCAGGCCTGGCGCCCGGTTGGCTGGTGGGTGATCGGCCTGGGCGTCGTCCTGCTGGGCCTGGTCGTGGTTCGGCACCGCGCCAACATCTCCCGCCTGGCGCGCGGTCGGGAGCTCAAGATCACGACGCCGACCACGTAAGGACCGACCGTGACGGACCGTGAGCCGGCCATCCGGCAACCGAACGTCCTCGTCTTTGGCGCCGGCGCGGTGGGCTCCTTCCTGGGGGCGAGGCTGGCCCAGGCGGGCGCCAATGTAACGCTGCTGGGGCGGCCCCAGCACGTGGCGGCGGTGGGCCGGGAGGGGGTCCGGCTGCAGGTGGCCGGCAGTACCACCAGCCAGGCGGTCAAAGCCGCGCCCGAGCTGGCCGCCGGACAGGGGCGGTTCGATTACGTGCTGCTGACCGTGAAGAGCTATGACACCCAGGAAGCCCTCGAACAGCTCTACCCGGCCCTGCTGCCGGGCACCGTGGTGGGCACCTTTCAGAACGGGGTGGGCAACGAGGAACTGATCGCCCAGGCGTATCCGGACCAGCCGGTGCTCTCGGGCACGCTGACCCTGGCCGTTACCCTGGATGAGCCCGGGCTGGTGGTCCAGCACAGCCGACGGGGCGGCGTCGGCATCGCGCCGGTTTCGCCGGAGGTCAACGTGGGACCGCTGGTGCGCAAGATGGCCGAGGCCGGCTTCGCGTCGCGCCGCTACAGCAACTTCCACAGCATGAAGTGGTCGAAGCTGCTGGGAAACATGCTGGGCAACGTCCAGAGCGCCATCCTGGACCTGCCGCCCACCCACGTCTTCGCCGACCCGGAGCTCTTCCGCTACGAGCGGCTCGCCTTTCGGGAAGCCGCGGCGGTGATGGACCGGATGCGCATCCCCGTCACCGCCCTACCGGGCATCCCGGTCCCCACCGTGCGCCGCATCATGGGCCTGCCCAGCTTGCTGGCCCAGCTGTTCCTGGAGCCCCGGATCGGGGGCGCCCGGGGAAACAAGATGCCGTCCCTCTGGTGGGACCTGCAGCGGGGCAAGGGCCGCACGGAGGTCCGGGTCCTCAACGGCGCCGTGGTCGACGCCGGCGCCCGGGTCAGCATCCCCACCCCGGTGAACTCCGTTCTGTGGGCCATCATGGAGCAGGTGACGGCGTCGGCCACCGAATGGGAGCGCTACCGCCGCCAGCCGGCGAAACTCAAGACCCTGCTCCGGACCGCGACCCGGCTGTAGCGGCAAACGCTATGGCATCGACACCTGGATCGGCTCGGTATGCAACGTCGACTTCACGAAGACGCCAACGCCGGGCATGGCCGTATCGATGAAGACGTTCCCCTCCATATAGGCGTCGGCCCCAAAGAGCAGGACGGCGCCGTACCCCTGGCTCCAGGTTACCGGCGAGTCGGGCTCCGGGCGTATTCCCATGACCGTGTTCGCTCGCAGATAGCAGATCGATCGGTCACCGCAGTACAGCCCGGTGCCGATGGCCTGCTCGATCCGGTTTCGCTCCACATCTCCCGATGACATCTCGGTCACCGCAATGCCCCGCGTGGTAGTCCCCCGAACGTCGTTGTCGCGGATGAAGACCGAGCTGACGTGCGAGACAATGCCTTCCTGGACTCCCGCCACCCAGCAGGCCTCGACCGTGGTCGGCGCTCGCCCCCCCGAGTTGACGATGCCGATACCCCAGGCGAACTGGCTGGTGAGGTCAGTCACGTAACACCGGTGGATCTGCGCTGAGCTCTGCACGATATCGATGCCGCGCCGTGCCGCTCCGGTGACCCCGATGTTCTCGAGGTTGACCCGGGTCGCACGGGTGACCAGCACCCCGGTGTCGCCACCGCGGACATCGAGGTCTGAGAGGCTGACCCCGCTGGCAGCGATGGTGATGACCGCACGGTCCGGCCCGCCGATGATCGTCGCCGGCCCGATGAGCGTCAGCGACCGATAGATCAACAGCGGCCCCGCGTACAGCCCCGGCCGCAGGTGGAGGACGGAGCCGGCCGGCGCCCGATTGATCGCGTCCTGAAGCGATTCTTCCGCGGCCACCCACTGGACCCGAGCCGCAGACAGGACGACCAGGCACAGGACGGCAACCACACTGAGCGCCATGCCAAACGCGGGCAGCCGCGCCAGCCGTTCGCGCACATCGGCACCACGCCCCCGCAGCCAGGCCAATGTGCCGATCAGGAGCAGCAGCACCGCCGCGTTGTAGAGGAAGTGGAGGTCCGGTCGGGCCAGCGGGCCATTCAGGAGGCCCCCGCGGGCGAGGATCCCGGGGGTGCCGGTGATGCCGGTCCGAAGGTAGGTCGTCAGGATGACCGAGTGCTCTGCCAGGTGCCAGACGGCGATTGGCGTGAGCAGCCACCCGAATGGGTTCTTGGGCCACCAGGTCAGCGCCAGGATTGCGACGACGGCGATCCCCAGCGTCATCGCGAAGTGGACCCATTCCAGATCGAGGCGGCCGGTCAGCCCGTGCGCAAACGCGGGCGGCTGCCCGTCGACGTGCATCTGGATGAGCTGGACGAGGTGCTCGACCTGGTGACCGAGCTGGAGGATGATCGCGGCCTGAAGGACGAGGAGAGCTGGCGAGCGGCGCTCAGCAGCCGGCACCTGGTGAGTTACCCCTTGACCGATCCGGCCAGCAGCCCCTGCACGAAGTACCGCTGAAAGGCGAAGAACAGCAACAGGGGAGGGATCAGGGACAGGAACGATGCCGCCGAGATGACGTCAACGCTGCTCCCAAAGTTGCGCATTTGTTCGAGGATGGCCACGGTCACCGGCGGCGTGTTGCCGGCAAAGACGAGACCGACCAGCAGGTCGTTCCACACCCAGAGAAACTGAAAGACGGCAAAGGAGGCGATGGCCGGGAAGGCCAGCGGCAGGATCAGGCTGGTGAAGATCCGGGCGTCGCGGGCGCCGTCCATTCGGGCGCTCTCCAGCAGCTCGTGCGGGATGCCGAGAAAGAAGTTGCGGAAAAGGAACGTGGCGTAGGGGACGGCGAAGGCCGCGTGGAATAGGAAGACTCTGACGATGCCGGGTGGGCCGAAGACGGCATAGACCTGGGCGATCGGGATCAGCGCCATCTGGAGGGGGACCACCATCAGGGCGATCAGCAAGAGGAAGAGGGCGGTGCGGCCGGGGAAATTCAACCACGTGAAGGCATAGGCGGCCATGGTGGCCAGGACAACCGGCATCACGGTTGCCGGCACCGCGATCAGCACCGAGTTCACGAAACTCCCCGCCATCTTCGAGGACGCGAACAGGCTGTGGTAGTTGGCCAGGCTCAGCTGGTGCGGGCCACCAAAGGCGGTCCACCAGCCCGACACGGTGAACAGGTCAAGCGGCCTGAAGGACGTAACCAGCAAGCCGATCGCGGGAATCGCCCAGAGTACGCCGGCGACGATGAAGAAGACATGGATTGGAACGTTCTCCGCGAGCCTCAGCCAGGCGGGACGCCGCGGCCGCACGATCTCGAGCGCGCGCCCCCCCATCAGGCTTCGCCGCCCCGGAATCGCCGGATGTTGAAGGCCATGACCGGGATGACCAGCAGGAACAGAAACACGGCGAGCGCACTACCGACGCCGAAGTCCCCGAGGCCGCCGGTGAACGCCACCAGGTAGAGCTGCAGCGCAATCACGTTGGCGTCGGGGATCACCGACTGGGGCGCGATGGCCAAAACGAGGTCGAAGATCTTGAGCACGTTGATGACCAGCGTGATGAAGACCACGATCATCAGCGGCGAGAGTAGCGGGACGGTGACGCGACGGAACACCTGCCACTCGGTGGCCCCGTCGACGCGGGCCGCCTCTAGCAGGTCCCGCGACATGGTGGCGAGCCCGGCGCCGATCGTGACCGTGGCGAAGCCGACCCAGACCCAGATCGCCGCCAGGATGATGGCCGGTGTGACCAGGCTGGACCCAAGCCATTGCACCCCGCCGAACGGCGGGTGAAAGTTCTGCGCTGGCAGGACCAGCCGATAGCTCCCGCCGTTCATGTTCGCGAACGCGAAGTCTCCGGTCGCGTCGCTTTGCGTCTGGGCGGCCACCACGCCCTTGGAGTCGACCAGCTGGACAGTCAGGTCCGGGAGTCCCGACTCACCAGGATCGACCTGCCCGACCTGCCCGCCCCCTCCCGGTGTGAAATCGCGCCAGACCACGCCGACGATCTTGCCGGGCTGCGGGGCAGGGTCTTGGGCTGGCCGCGCGCTGCTCGGGATTTCCGCCACGGGGAAGCCAATCAAGCCGACGTGGGCGACGTCGCCGGGCGCGAGCGGCGAACTGACCTGATAGCCGTCGCCGACCGCCTGGACCAGATCCGGTTGCGATGGCCTGGCACCCGTGTAGTGGCCTGGATGGGTGATCGTATTCGCCACCGAGGCGATGACGGCGTTCAGGGCGCCTGTGTCCGGGCTCTGCTGGTACATGATCCGCCAGATCACGCCGCTGGCGAGCAGGGAGACCGCCATCGGCATGAACAGGAGGGTGCGGATCAAGAGTCGGTACGGGACTCGCTCCAGGAGCACGGCGAAGAGCACCCCCAGGCCGGTCACGGCGGCCGGAAAGATCACCACCCAGATGATGTTGTTCTGGAGGGCGTGGAGCGTCCGGCCGTTGGTGAACACCTGGGCGTAGTTGCCGAGGCCGACGAAGCCGTCGCCCGACTTATTGAAGAAGCTGCGGATCACGGTGGCGATCACGGGATAGACGATGAAGAGCCCCACGAAGATCCCGGCCGGCAGCAGGAAGCCGACCGCGGTCAGGTTCCATTTCGGCTCCGGCCGCGGCGCCCGGGCCACCCGGCCCAGGCGCTCCTCGACGCCGGTCGCCGGGGCGGCCGACACCGTCGTGCTCATGCGGTCATCGGTCAGCTACCGTACGCGGCCGCCGCATCCTTCTCGAGCTGGGCCGTTGCCGCGTCGATATTGTTTGGACTCTTGAGCCAGGCCTGCAAGTCAGCAAACTCACCGGACCCCACGGTGCCCCCGAACGCGGACGGCGCCTGGTCCGACATGTCAAACCGGAACACCTGGGCGTTGACCAGCGCCTGGGTGGAAGCCTTGGCGATCGGGTCGGGATAGACCGAGAGGTCGACCTTCTTGTTGGCTGAGGAGAACCCGCCCTTGGCGGCCCAGATCTGGGCGGCTTCGGGGCTGGCCAGGTACTTGACCAGTTCCACAGCGGCCGGGTTGTCGGTGAAGCGAACCACCACATCCCCTCCGCCCATTACCGAAGGCGGCGAGCCATTGACGTCCGGGAAGGGAAAGAAATTGAAGTCGGTAATCGGCGTCATGTGGGCAGTCCCCGTCAGAATGCCTTCGACGAAGTCACCCTCGTACACAATGGCGGCCTTGGGCGGGTTGCCGGCGATGTTGCTCACCGACGTCGGGAAGTCGGTCTGGAGCGCCCCCGAGCGGCCGCCCGCGATCAGCTGGTCCTGGAACAAGGCCGCCAGCACCCGCAGGGTCGCCTTGACGGAGTCGTCCGTCCACTTGATGGTGTGCTTGGTCAGCGCGTCGTACTTGTCCGGTCCGGCCAGCCGCAGGTACACATTCTCGAACCAGTCCGTCAGCGTCCAGCCGTCGGCGCCACCGATGGACAGGGGCTTCACGCCCGAAGCCGCGAGGGTGGTGAGGACCCCGGCCGCGGCATCGATGGACTTGGGCGGCGATACGCCCGCCTGCGCGAAGGCCTTGACGTTGTACCACACCGTGGACTTGTTGGCTGCCTTGTAGAAGACGCCATAGAACTTGCCGTTCACCGTCCCCAGGTCTTTCCAGACCGCCGCATAGTTCTGGCTGACCAGGCTGGCCGTCGCACTGTCCAGCTCCTTCAGCGAGCCCTTAACGGCCAGGTCGTGGAGCAGCCCAGGTTGAGGCAGGACGGCCACATCGGGCGGGCTGTTGGAGGCGATCCGCGAACCGAGGACCGTTCCAATCTTGTCTCCGGTTGACGTAAAGGTCGCGGTGGCGCCGGTCTTGTCCGAAAAGGCCGCCAGCACCGCCTCGAAGTTCTTCTGCTCGTCCTTCGACCAGACGGCCGCGATCTCAACTTTTTTGCCCGCCAACGGTTTGCCGCTCGGTGTTGCGCTACCGGTGCCACAGGCCGTCAGCACGACCGCGCCCACCACGCCCAGAACCAGCGCGCGAAGCGCGCTCCTTCCTTTCATCCTTGCTTCCTCCTCAAGGTGAGCCTCGGGAGAGGCCCCTCTGAAAGTCAGAGCTTATTCCACAGACAATCGCGGGGTCAATCGGGGCGTTGGATGCCGGCGCCCGACCGAGCGGACGGCCGCCTGGTCAGGATTGGAAGAGCCTCCCGGATGTATTCCGCCCCGGAGCCCACCGTCCAGATGGTGGCGATCAGGAGACTCCAGATCGGGATCGAATAGGGCCCGTAGTGATGCAGCAACAACGTGTCCACCAGGCCCCACCGGCTGGACAGGACGCCGCCCCGCAATGCATCGCCGGCCAAGAGGACGAGCAGCAGGGCGCCGATGGTGATGGCGGCCTTGGCCTTACCCCACCCACCGGCCGGGATGACGATCCCGAGCGCGGCGGCATAGCTGCGTAGCCCGGTGACCAGGAATTCGCGGGCGATGATCACGGCGGCCATCCAGGCCGGCACCGCGTGGACCGAAACCAGGGCGATCAGCAGGACCGCCACCAGGATCTTGTCGGCCGTGGTGTCCAGATACACGCCCAGCGGCGAGACCTGGCCGCGACGGCGGGCGACCTCACCGTCGGCCGTGTCACTGAGCGAGGCGAGTGCGAACACCATCAGCGCCACCGCAAATCCGTATCGGTCCGGCCAGGCAATCAGGACGTACAGGATGGGGGCGGCCACGATCCGAGAGAAGCTCAGGAGGTTGGGGAGAGACCAGAGCACCAGTTTCTATCTCTGAACGGCGACCTGGTAGTCGACGGGCCGCTCAGCTCCCCTCCAGGTTATGGTGTGGCGCGCCGGCTCGGTGCGGGCCACGACCCGGCCGGCCTTGAGCACGAGCCGGCGCGGCGCCACCAGCCGGATGGCATCCATCTCGGTGGGCGCCTCGAACAGGACCAGGTCGGCGCGGCAGCCGGGCGCCAGCCCGTAGTCCGCCAGGCCAAGGGTGAGAGCCGCGTTGACGGTGATCATGTCAATCAGGGTGCGGATTTCCTCATACCCGGACATCTGGCCGTAATGGGCCAACACAAACGCCGCCTGCAGCGGATCGCCGTACCCCAGCGGATACCAGGGATCCATCACGGAGTCGTGGCCCAGGCACACGTTCACCCCAGCTGCCAGCAGCTCCTTGACCCGGGTATGGCCACGCCGGATCGGGTAGTGGTCAAACCGCCCCTGCAGCACCGCGTTGTCCAGCGGGTTGGTAACCATGTGCAGGCCGGCCCGCCGCACGTTGCTGATCAGCCGGCCAGCGTAGGCATTGTTGTAGGAATGCATGGCGGTGGTATGGCTGGCGGTGACCCGCCCGTTCAACTTCAGCCTGATGGTCTCCGCCACCATCACCTCGAGGAACCGGGAATGGTCGTCATCGGTCTCGTCGCAATGGATGTCAACCGCTTTCCCGTGCTCGGCGGCCAGCTCCATGGCGAACTTCACCGATCGTTCGCCGTAGTCGCGGGTGAGCTCGAAGTGGGGGATGGCGCCGACGACATCCGCCCCCAAGGTGACGGCCTGGCGCATCAGGGCCTCGCCGTCCGGAAAGGAGAGAATCCCTTGCTGCGGGAACGCGACCAGCTGCAGGGTGACCAGGTCCTTGACCTCGGCGCGCAGCTCGATCAACGCTCGGAGAGCCGTGAGCTGGGGGTCGCACACGTCGACGTGGCTGCGCACGAACAGCACTCCGTTGGCCACCTGCCAGCGCAACACCTCCTCGGCCCGAGCTTTGACATCCGCGACCGTCAGGTCCTTCACGCGCTCGCCCCAGATGGCGATCCCTTCGAAGAGCGACCCGGTCAGGTTGTGCCGCGGCTGGCCCACCGTGAGCACGGCGTCCAGGTGGATATGGGGCTCGACCAGCGCCGGGGTGAGCAGCGCCCCGTTTGCCTCGATCGTTTCTTTTGGCTCCTCGGCCGCCGCCGCGACGATGCGGCCGTCGCGAATGGCCACATCCGCGAGGCTCCTCGCCCGCGGCAATCGAGCCCGGCGGATCAGGAGATCAATCACAGCCGCTAGAATCTTGCCAGAACACGAATGGGTGTGAAGGACCTCGCCGATCGCCCGGTCCCCGTTCGCGAGGGCCAGTACGGTTCCCGCGTCGTCGCCGTGGAACCGGGTGGGATTGAGTACATCCCCGAGGGAGAGCGCCACGGCCACCCGTTAGACCTCTTCTGGACCTGGATGTCTCCCAACTTGGAGTTCGCCACGGTGTTCGTGGGCGTGCTCCCCATCGCCTTCTTCGGCATGGGGTTCGTCGACGGGGCCCTCGCTATCATCCTGGGCACCGCGCTGGGCTCGCTCACGCATGCCATCCTCTCGAGTTGGGGGCCGAAGTTCGGTGTGCCCCAGATGGTCCAGAGCCGAGGCGCCTTCGGGTTCCTCGGCAATATCCTTCCGGCTGGTCTGAACGCCTTCACCGCCAACGTCGGCTGGTTCATCGTCAACAGTGTGAGCGGCTCGTTCGCCCTGCAGACGCTGGCAGGCCCCCGCCTGCTCAACTGGTTCAACCTGCCGTTCTGGCTGGCCTTTCTGATCATAGTCGTGGCGCAGGTCGCCGTCGCGTTCATCGGGCACAACATGGTCCACCAGTTCGAGAAGTTCGCCTTCCCCTACTTGCTGGTGGTCTTCGGACTGGCCTCTATCTGGATCTTGTCACAGGGTAACCTGACCCAGGGCATCAATCCCAAGGTGCAGGGGGCGTTGGGCGAGACGGGCGCGTTTACTCTCACCTTCACCGCCGCCTTCGGCTACGCGGCAGGCTGGAACCCTTACGCCTCTGACTACACCCGGTACTTCCCGCGCAACGCCAACCGGCTGCGGGTTGCCCTCGCTGCCGGGCTGGGCGTGTTCGTCTCGTGCGCGGTGCTGGAGCTGGTGGGAGCGGCTCTGGTTACCGTCGCGGGCACCCAGTGGGGAGCTACGGAGAGTCCCACGGCTCAGTTCATCAAGCCGCTGCCCCAGTTGCTCGCCGGCGCCCTCATGCTCGGGATCGCGCTGGGAGCTGTCGCGGCCAACGTGATCAACATCTACAGCGGCGCCATGTCCTTTCTCAGCCTGGGCATTCGGGAGCTCGGGTTCACGCTCCGGCAGCGGCGCGCGATCGTGGCGGTAGCGACCGGCGTCATCGGCTTTGCGGTTGGGGTGCTCGGCCAATCCAACGTGGCCCCGGGCAGCAAGTATGAGTTTTTCCTGCTCCTGATCAGCTACTGGATCGCCCCCTGGCTGGCCGTCGTCTTCGTCGACTACTGGCGTCGCCGCGGCGATTATGGAGACGAGCGC
>WNFC01015460.1_pt1 | contig 10708 bp, 7 predicted proteins | sample 5400541 | NCBI WGS metagenome assembly WNFC01 (sample SAMN13153342, study PRJNA577476) | soil metagenome | isolation source: 120 cm saprolite under Douglas fir tree site 2 hole 2 replicate 1 | place: USA:California | collected 2015-04-18
CCGCCAAGCCGCTGCCGCGGCAACGCCAGTCCTGGTCGAGACACTGGCCGAGCGCGCTGTTGAACAACGATTTCGCCCCGGCCTGGCCGCGGCTCGCGGCACTCGCTTGCGTGGCGCTCATCGGCTGCACCGTCGGCTTTTTCGGTCCCGGCACGCGCGCCTTCCAGCGCACGGGCTGGACCGTCGCGGTCGCGCAGAATTCGGACGCCGACGTGAGCGGGCTCGTGTTCGAGCCCGAGCCTTTGACGGGAGCAAAGCCATGATTTCCGCGCTGTCCATCGCCACCGCCGAGGATCGGACGTCGCGTCGGATCGTGCTGTGGTCGCTCGGCTTGAATTTGTTTTTCATCGGCCTGGTGGCGGCGCTGCTCGTGCGCCTTTCCATCGCGCCCCCCGTCACGGCGCCGATCGACCGCAGCGCCAACGGCCGCATCGAACGAATCGCGGCGATCCTGCCCGCTCCCGACGCGGAAGTGATCCGCGCCGAATATCGCACCAAGGCCGCGCCCGTCGACGCCGCGCGCGACGAGTTCGAGCGCGCCATCGAGGCGGTGCGGCAAACCTTCCGCGCCGAGCCTTACGATACCGGCGCCACCCGCGCGGCCATGGCGGAAGCGCGCACCGCGCGGCAAAAGTTCGAGCTCCTGCTGCATGACATCATCGCCTCGGCGGTGAGCAAAATGTCGCCGGCGGGCCGGCAGAATCTCGCCGACTGGTCGCCGTCAGTCCGCAACACGGGTACAACGAACCGTTAGGGCTTGGACAGAATCGCAAAAGATCGGGCCATGAGCGGCGCAAAGATAACCGCGTCCCTGCGACAGGAGGCGACCCGCCGGCCGCCTGGCCGCGCGGCGGTCGTTGCCGCGGCGTTGCTGTCGCTCGCCGCCTGCGTGCCGAATGCCGAGCGGATCGATGCCGCGCTCGACGTTCCCGAGGGCTATCGCGCGGCACCGCGCGGCGCGGCCGATGCGGCGCTGCCCCCGCTCGATTGGTGGCGCGGCTTTCGCTCGGCCGAGCTCACCGCGCTGATCGAGGAGGCGCAAACCGTCAATCTCGACATCGCCGCCGCCGCCGCGCGCATTTCGCAGGCCGATGCGCAGGCGCGGATCGCGGGCGCGGCGCTGCTTCCCCTCGTCAATGCCAACGCAAGCGTCACGCATTCGCGCGCCTCGATCGCGACGCGAGGTACGGGCGGCGCCGGCGGCTTTCCCCGCGAGGGCAATCTCTACGAAGCGGCGCTCACCGCGAGTTACGCGGTCGATTTCTGGGGCAAGAACCGCGCGCTTCTGGAAGCCGCGCGCAACACCGCGGTCGCGAGCCGCTTCGACCGCGAAGTGGTCGCGCTCAGCACCGTCGCGACCCTCGCCAACGCCTACTTCCAGGTGCTCGCGGCGCAAGACCGGTTGGCGCTCGCGCGCGACAACGTGCGAAGCGCCTCGCGCATTCTCGGTCTCATCAAGCAACGGCTCGAGGCCGGCACCACCTCCGGCCTCGAGGTCGCGCAGCAGGAAAGCCTCGTCGGGCAGCAGCGCGCGCTGATTCCGCCGCTCACGCAAACGCTGCGTCAGAACATCGTCACGCTGGCGGTGCTGATCGCGCGGCCGCCCGAGCGCGTCAACATCCGCGGCGGCTCGATGTCGCGGCTTGCGATCCCGCGCGTGACGCCCGGCCTGCCGTCGGATCTCCTCACCCAGCGTCCGGACATCCGCGAGGCCGAGGCGAACCTGGCTTCCGCCAACGCCAACGTCCACGCCGCGCGCGCCGCGTTCCTGCCGAACATCCAGTTGACCGGCCAGGATGGCTTCCAGAGCGCCGTGTTGCGCCACCTGTTCCGGCCGGAAGCGCTGTTCTTCTCGGTCGCCGCCAGCCTCACCCAGCCGATCTTCGACGGCGGAACGCTGCTCGGCCAGCTCGAGCAGCAGAAGGGCAAGCAGGAGGAATTGCTGCAAAGCTATCGCAAGGCGGTGATCTCCGGCTTCGGCGACGTCGACAGCGCGCTCATTGCCGTGGAGCAGACGGCGTTGACCGAGCGCGCCGAACGCCAGGTGGTGACCAGCTCGCGCAAGGCGTTCGAGATTTCCGAGACGCGGCTGCGCGAGGGCACGGTCGATCTCGTGACCGTCCTGCAAACGCAGCAGACCCTGTTCCAGGCACAGGACGCGCTCGCCCAGGCGCGGCTTCAGCGCCTGCAGGCGATCGTCAGCCTTTACCAGGCGCTCGGCGGCGGCTGGCCGCCGGTGGAAGCGCAAATCTATGCGACGGCCGATCCGGCGAACCCGTGGGGCAATATCAGACCATGAAAATTTCGATTCCCAAGGTCGACAAGGACCGCCGCAATATCCTGATCGCGCTCGCCGGCGTTTTTGTCCTCGCGATCATCGGCGCCATCGTCACCCAGACGCTCGTGGGCGCGGGCCGTCAACCGGGCGGACGCGGACGCGGCGGCGACGAAGGCCCGGTGCCGGTGCTGGCGGCCGCGGCGAGCGTCGCCGACGTGCCGGTCTATATCGACGGCGTCGGCACGACGAGGGCGCTGAATACGGTGACGGTGGTCTCGCAGATCGACGGCAAGCTGATCAAGGTTTTGTTCAAGGAGGGGCAGGACGTCGAGCGCGGCTATGTGCTGGCGGAGATCGATCCCGCGATCTATCAGGCGCAATACGACCAGGCGGTGGCGAAAAAAGCGCAAGACGAAGCGCAGCTCGCCAATGCGCGGATCGATCTTGAGCGCTACACGCGCCTCGCCGCGACCAACTCCGCGACGCGCCAGCAGCTCGACACGCAGAAGGCGCTCGTCCAGCAATTTGAGGCGCAGATCAAACAGGATCAGGCCGCGATCGACAACGCGGCGGCGACGCTCGGCTACACCAAGATCGTCGCCCCGATCGACGGCCGCACCGGCATCCGCCAGGTCGACGAGGGCAACATCGTGCGCGCGACCAACGCCACCGCGCTCGTCACCATCACCCAGATCAGGCCGATCTCGATGCTGTTCAGCCTGCCGCAGCAGGAGCTCGCGCGCATCAACAAGGCGTTTCCGGCGGGTCCGCTCGCGGTCGAGGCGCTGGGCGCGGACAACGTCACCGTGACCGACAAGGGAACGTTGCGGGTCGTCGACAATCAGGTCGACCAGACGACGGGAACGGTGAAGCTGAAGGCCGAATTCCCCAACGCGGAATTGCAGCTGTGGCCCGGGCAATTCGTCAATGTCCGGCTCTTGATCGATACGTTGCGCGGAGCGATCGTGGTGCCGACCGCGTCGGTGCAGCGCGGGCCGAACGGCACGTTCGTCTTTCTCGTGCAAAACGGCGACTCGGTCGCCGTGCGCGCCGTGACCGTCACGCAACAAGACGAGAAGCAGACCGTCATTTCGTCGGGACTTGAGGCCGGCGATCGGGTGGTGACGACCGGCTTCACGCGGCTCGCCGACGGCAGCAAGATCGTGATTTCGAATCGTGAAAACGCGGACAATCCCCCGTCCGCGCAACCGGCGGACAAGGGTGAGCGCGGCAAGCGCAAGCGAAGCGAGACGGCGCCGGGATCGCCGCAATGAACGTCTCCGCCCCCTTCATCCACCGCCCCATCGCCACCTCGCTGCTCGGCGTCGCGGCGATGCTCGGGGGGCTGCTCGGCTATCTGTGGCTTCCGGTCTCAGCGCTGCCGCAGGTCGACTTTCCGACCATCCAGGTGACGACGCAGCTTCCCGGCGCCAGCCCCGACACCATCGCCTCGCTCGTCACCGCGCCGCTTGAGCGCCAGTTCGGCCAGATCCCGGCGCTCTCCACCATGACGTCCTCGAGCTCCTACGGGATCAGCCAGATCACGCTGCAGTTCGACCTCAACCGCGACATCGACGGCGCGGCCCAGGACGTGCAGGCCGCGATCAACGCCGCCGGCTCGACGCTGCCGCGCAACCTGCCCTACCCGCCGACCTATTCGAAGGTAAATCCGGCGGACGCGCCGGTGATCACGCTGGCGTTGACCTCGGAGACGATTTCGCTGCGCGCGATCAGCGACCTCGCCGACACCCTACTCGCGCAGCGCCTGAGCGAGGTGAGCGGCGTCGGGCACGTGTCCGTGCAGGGCGGCATTCGCCCCGCCATCCGCATCCAGGCGGATCTGGCGCGGCTTGCCGCCTACAGCCTCGGTCTCGAGGAGCTGCGCGCGGCGATCGTCGGCGCCAACGTCGCCGGACCCAAGGGCTCGCTCGACGGCGCGCAGCAGTCCTACACCATCGCCACCAACGACCAGATCGCCGCGGCGGCGGCCTACAAATCCGTCGTCGTCGCCTACCGCAACGGCGCGCCGGTGATGCTCGACGACGTCGCCGACATCCTCGAAGGGCTCGAGAACAACAAGGTCGCCGGCTTCTATCATGGCGCCGCGGCCGTGATCATCGACATCCAGCGCCAGCCCGGCGCCAACGTCATCGAAACGGTGCAGCGTATCCACGCCGAGCTGCCGCGCCTGCGGCGCGCCATACCGGTCGGCGTCGAACTTACGGTGGTGAGCGACCGCACCGATACCATTCGCGCTTCGGTCCGCGACGTTCAGTTCACCCTCGTGCTCAGCGTCGTCCTCGTCGTCCTCGTCGTGCTGATTTTCCTGCGCACGATCCGCGCGACGATCATCGCCGGGGTCGCGCTTCCGCTGTCGCTGATCGCGACCTTCGGCGTGATGTGGTTTTGCGGATTCAGTCTCGACAATTTGTCGCTGATGGCGCTCACCATCGGCACCGGCTTCGTCGTCGACGACGCCATCGTGATGATCGAGAACATCGTGCGCCACATGGAGGACGGCGAAAGGCCGTTCGAGGCGGCGCTGCGCGGCGCGCGCCAGATCGGCTTCACGGTGATTTCGCTGACCGTCTCGTTGATCGCGGTGTTCATTCCGCTCTTGTTCATGACCGGACTCGTCGGCCGCATGTTCCGCGAGTTCGCGCTGACGCTCACGATCGCGGTCGTCACCTCGGCGATCGTCTCGTTGACGCTGACGCCGATGATGTGCGGCTGGCTCCTGCGCCACACCGAGGACCGGCCCAGCGCGCTCGGGGCGTGGATCAACCAATGGGTCGACTGGAGCGTGGAGGGCTACCGCCAGAGCCTCGACTGGGTGCTCGCGCGCCAGACGCCGACGCTGATCCTGACGGCGCTCACGCTCGCCGCCACGATCCTGCTCTACATCATCGTGCCCAAGGGCTTTCTGCCGCTGCAGGACACGAGCCTGATCACCGCGGTGTCGGAAGCGGGCGTGGAGGTGTCGTTCACCGAGATGCAGCGTCTGCAGGCGCTCGCCGCCGAGGCGATCCGCAAAGATCCCGACGTGACCGGCGTGGTTTCGGTGGTGGGCGTGAGCCCGGTCAATCCGACGCCGAATGCCGGCCGCTTCACGATCACGCTGAAGCCGCGCAACGAGCGGCGCGCGAGCGTCGTCGAAATCATCGGGCGGCTGAAAGAGTCGGCCGCGCCCATCCCCGGCCTCATCGTCTATTTCCAGCCGGTGCAGGATATCCAGATCGGCACGCGCGCGAGCCGGGCGCAGTATCAATACACCCTCACCGGAACCGATTCCGGCGAAGTGACGGAGTGGTCCGACAAGCTCACGCAGCGGCTGCGCTCGCAATCCGTCCTGCGCGAAGTCGCCTCCGAAGCGCAGGAAGGGGGCCTACGCGCGCTCATCAACGTCGATCGGGAACTCGCCGGCCGGCTCGGAATTTCGATGCAGGTGGTGAGCGACACCCTCTACGACGCGTTCGGCCAGCGGCAAATTTCGACGATCTACGGCCAGGCCAACCAGTATCGCGTGATCCTGGAAGCGATGCCGCAATACCAGAGCGATCCGGGCGCGCTCGCCAAGCTCTACATTCCGGCGGTCGCACCGCAGGCTTCGTCCGCCGCCAACGCGCAAAATTCGCTCACCGCAATCACGCAAACCGGCCCGAGCACGCAGACATCGGCGACCCCGACCACGCAGGTGCCGCTCAGCGCCTTCGCGACGCTCACGCGCACCGTCGCGCCACTCGTGATCATGCACGAGGGGCAGTTTCCGGCGGCGACGATCAGCTTCAACATCGCCCCCGGCGCGGCGCTGTCGGATGCAGTCGCCGCGATCTCCGCCGCGCAACTGGAAATCGGCATGCCGGCGTCGGTGTCGGGCAGCTATTCCGGCGACGCCGCGGAGTTCGCGAAGTCGCTCGCCGGCGAGCCGTGGCTGATCCTCGCCGCGGTCGTGACCATCTACATCATCCTCGGCGTGCTCTACGAGAGCTTCATTCACCCGTTCACGATTCTCACCACGTTGCCCTCGGCCGGCGTCGGCGCCTTGCTCGCGCTGATGATCTGCGGGCAGGACCTTTCGATCGTGGCGCTCATCGGCATCGTGCTCCTGATGGGCATCGTCAAAAAGAACGCGATCATGATGATCGACTTCGCGCTCGATGCCGAGCGCACGAGGGGCCTGTCGGCGCGCGATTCGATCGTTGAGGCCTCGCAGCTGCGGTTCCGGCCGATCATGATGACGACGCTCGCGGCGCTGTTCGGCGCGCTGCCGCTCGCGCTCGAAAGCGGCACCGGATCGGAGCTGCGTTTTCCGCTCGGCATCACCATCGTCGGCGGCCTCCTGCTCAGCCAGTTGCTGACGCTCTACACGACGCCGGTCATTTATCTGGCGATGGAACGGCTGAAGGCGCGGCTCGGCAGGACGTTTCTGTCGCCGGGAGACGCCGCGCGCAAGCGCAAGGGGCCGCCTTCCCGCGTGCCGCGGGCGGCCGAGTAGATCATGAATTTCTCCTACCCCTTCATCCGGCGGCCGGTCGGCACCACGCTCTTGGCGATCGGGCTCTTTCTCGTCGGCCTAATCGCCTATGCGTTCTTGCCGGTGGCGAGCCTGCCGACGGTCGACTTTCCGACGATTCGCGTCTCGGCGAGCCGGCCCGGCGCCGACCCCGCCACCATGGCGGCGACGGTCGCGGCGCCCTTGGAGCGCAGGCTCGGCGAGATCGCCGGCGTCACCGAAATCACCTCCGTGAGCGCGCTCGGCAACACCAACATCACGGTGCAATTCGACCTCGGCCGCGGCATCGATCGCGCGGCGCGCGACGTGCAGGCGGCGCTCAACGCCGCGCTCAGCGATCTTCCCGGCGACTTGCCGGCGCTGCCGACGTTCCGGAAGTTCAATCCGGCCGCCTCGCCGATCATCATTCTCGCCCTCACCTCGGACACCATGCCGCCGAGCGCGCTTTACGACGTGGCCGACACCGTGATCGCGCAGCGGCTTTCGCAGGTCGACGGCGTCGCCGACGTCACCGTAAGCGGCGCCGAGCAGCCCGCGATCCGCGTGCGCGTCAACCCGATCGCGCTCGCTTCGATGGGGCTCGGCATGGACGACGTGCGCGCCGCGATCGTCAATTCGAACGCCGCCGGGCCGACGGGCGTCTTCGACGGCGTTCAACTCGCGCGCACGATCGCGATCAACGACCAGATGCGGAACCCGCGCGAATACGATCCGGTCGTGGTCAAGACCGCCAACGGGACCGTCGTCCGGCTTTCGGCGGTCGCCTCGGTGCAACGCGGCACGCGCAACACGCGCTCGGCGGCCTGGTTCAACCGGCAGCCGTCGGTCCTCCTGATCATCACCAAGCAGGCGGACGCGAACGTGATCGAGACCGTGGACCGCATCAAAAGCCTGCTGCCGGAGCTACGGCGCTGGATTCCCGCCAGCGTCGAGGTTTCGACGCTGACCGACCGCACGCAGACGATTCGGGCGAGCGTCTCCGACATGCAGCTCACGCTGCTGGCGACGGTGGCGCTCGTGATGATGGTCGTGTTCGCGTTCCTGCGGCGGACCACGCCGACGATCGCGGCCGGCATCACGGTGCCGCTCTCGCTCGCCGGAACTTGCGCCGCAATGTGGCTCGCCGGTTTTTCGATCGACAATATCTCGCTGATGGCGCTCGCGGTCTCGGTCGGCTTCGTCGTCGACGACGCCATCGTGATGATCGAAAACATGTTCCGTAACCTCGAACAGGGCCACTCGCCGTTGCGCGCGGCGATCGAAGGCGCGCGGCAGATCGGCTTCACGGTCGTTGCGATCAGCGTCTCGCTGATCGCCGCGTTCATTCCGCTCCTGTTCATGGGCGGAATCGTCGGCCGCCTGTTTCGCGAATTCTCGGTCACGCTCGCCTTCGCCGTGGCGATCTCGACGATCGTCTCGATTTCCGTGACGCCGATGATCTGCGCGCACTTCGTCAAGGCGCCGCCGAGCACCGACGCCACCCGGCTCGACAGCCTTATGGAAAGCGCGCTCGCTGGGATGATCGCGTTCTACGCGCGAACGCTCGCGGCCGTGCTGCGCTTTCGCCTGCTCACCGTCGCCGTCATGATCGCGACCGTCGCGCTCACGGTTTTTCTCTACGTCAAGGTGCCGAAGGGTTTTTTCCCGCAGGACGACACCGGTCTCGTCTTCGCCAGCACCGAGGCCTCGACCGACATTTCCTTCCCGGCGATGCGCGAGCTGCAGCAGCGCGCGGTCGAACTCGTGCTCGGTCAACCAGGGGCGGATGTTCATCAACCTCAAGCCGCTTTCGGAGCGCGGCGGCACGACGACGGCGCGGGTGGTCGACCGCCTGCGGCTAAAACTCGCGCGGCTCGCCGGACTGCGCGTGTTCATGGTGCCGGCCGCCGACATTCGCGTCGGCGGCCGCAGCGGAAAATCGCAATATCAATTCAGCCTGTGGGGGTCGAACATCGACGAACTGCAACAATGGGCGCCGCGCGTTCTCGATCGCGTGCGCACCATCCCCGGCCTCGTCGACGTCACCACCGACCGCGAGCAGGGTGGATTGCAGGCGAATGTCGTGATCGACCGCGCGACCGCCGCGAGGCTCGGCGTCGATATTTCGGAGATCGACGGCGCGCTCAACAACGCCTTCGCCCAGCGGCAGATTTCCACGATCTTCACGCAACGCAATCAGTATCGGGTGATCCTCGAGATCGATCCGGTGTTCCAGCGCGATCCCTCCGACTTGTCGCGCGTGTACGTGAACGGCGCGGGCAATGCGCAAGTTCCGCTTGCCAGCGTCGCGCGCTTCGAGAAGTCGACCGCGCCGCTCGTGGTCAATCACCAAGGCCAGTTTCCGTCGATCACCATCACCTACAATCTGAAGCCGGACGCGAGCATCGAGCAGGCATCGAACGACATTCAGCGCGCGATCGCCGAGATGCACCTGCCCGACTCGATCCGTTCGGATTTCGCCGGCGACGTGCGCGCCTTCGCGCAATCGGCGGGCGCGCAGCCGCTGCTGATCCTCGCCGCGCTGATCGCGGTCTATATCGTGCTCGGCGTGCTCTATGAGAGCCTCGCGCATCCGTTGACGATCATCTCGACGCTGCCGTCCGCCGGGCTGGGGGCGCTGTTGGCGCTCGTCATCACCAACAGCGAACTCACCGTGATCGCCTTCATCGGAATCATTTTGTTGATCGGCATCGTGAAGAAGAACGGCATCATGCTGGTGGACTTCGCGCTGGAGGGCGAGCGGCAGCGCGGGCTTACGCCCGACAAGGCGATCTTCGAAGCGTGCATGGAACGCTTCCGGCCGATTCTGATGACGACGATGGCCTCGCTCTTGGGCGCCGTGCCCTTCGTCATCGCCGCCGGCCCGGGATCGGAATTGCGCCGGCCGCTCGGCATCACCATCATCGGCGGGCTGTTGGTCTCGCAGGCGCTCACGCTCTACACCACGCCGGTGATCTACCTCATGCTCGACAAGCTCCACCGCCGGCTCGACGGCGCGGCGCAGGGCTCGCGCGCGCAAACGGGGGGCGGGCGGAGAAAGCCGCGCGGATCGCTGAAGCCCGAGCCGACGAGCGGCTAAAGGCTCAAGCCCTTCCCCACACTTCGTCGGCGAGTTCGACGATCAACCGCAGCTTCGCCCATTGTCTTCGTCGGCGAGTTCGACGATCAAGCGCAGCTTCGCCCATTGTTCTTCCTCGGCGAGGATGTTGCCCTCCTCGGTCGAGGCGAAACCGCATTGCGGAGAGAGGCAAAACTGGTCGAGGCCGGCGTATTTCGTCGCCTCCTCGATCCGCCGCTTGACGTCGTCCTTTTTCTCCAGCGTTCCCGTCTTCGAGGTGACGAGCCCGAGCACCACGGTCTTCCGGCCCTTGGGCAGAAAGCGCAGCGGCTCGAAACCGCCGGCGCGCGCGCTGTCGTATTCGAGGAAATAGCCGTCGTAGTCGACGACGCCCAGCAGAATCTCGGCGACCGGCTCGTAGCCGCCTTCGGCAATCCAGGTCGAGCGGAAATTGCCGCGGCAAACGTGGGTCGTGATGGTCATGTCGCCCGGGCGGTCGGCGATGGCGTAGTTGATCGTGCGCGCATAGATGGCAGGAAGGTTCTCGACGTCCTCGCCGCGCGCGCGCGCTTTTTTGCGCTGATCTTCCGAACACAGATACGCCCAGACCGTGTCGTCGAGCTGCAGATAGCGGCAGCCGACGCCGTAGAAGGCGCGCACGGCCTTGCGGTAGGCCTTGGCGAGATCGTCGAAGAAGAGGTCGAGATCGGGATAGATCGTCTTGCTGATGGCCGCGCGGCCGCCGCGATAGTGCAGGACCGAGGGCGAGGGAATCGTCATCTTCGGCGTTACCCGCGTATGCGCCTGCATAAACTTGAAATGGGAGAGCATCGGATGATCGGCGGGAAAATCGACCTTG
>WNFC01016477.1_pt1 | contig 10708 bp, 9 predicted proteins | sample 5400541 | NCBI WGS metagenome assembly WNFC01 (sample SAMN13153342, study PRJNA577476) | soil metagenome | isolation source: 120 cm saprolite under Douglas fir tree site 2 hole 2 replicate 1 | place: USA:California | collected 2015-04-18
GTTCTGGGTTTGAGTATGCTCGCCGGGCTCGGAATCAGTCTCGCCGGGCTGGTAAGAAACGTCCGTTCCGCAGCTTAGCATTCCCTCAACGGAGCGCGCCTCAACCGAGAGGAGACGTTAAAAACGGCCTTGCGGCGACCCATCCGTACTTTTGGGGGTTGTCCCGCGGCGCGGCTCGTGCTAGAAACTCGTATACAGGAGTAGAGAAGCGGCCTCCATGAGCCTCCAAACATGAGCCTCCGAAAGAAAGCTTCGAAGAAAGCCCGCAACGCCGAAGTCATTATTCCCGATAAGCTCTATTTCCGCATCGGCGAAGTGGCTGGCTTGTGTCGCCTGCCGGCCTATGTGCTTCGCTTCTGGGAAACCGAATTTCCGCAGCTCAAGCCCGTAAAAAGCAGCACCGGGCAGCGCATGTATCGCAAGCGCGACGTGGAGTCGGTTGTGAAGATCAAGAAGCTGCTTTATGAAGACGGGTTCACCATCGCGGGTGCGCGTGTGCAGTTGCGCGAGGAAACCAAGTCCGAGCGGCACCAGACAGCCCTGCCGTTTTCGATACATCCTACCGTGAGTGTGACTCACTTACGGAATGAACTGCAGCAAATCCTGCACATTCTTTCCGCCCGCCACTAGAAGCGGATTCCGCAAACTCACTTGTGTGAAAGCGGGGCTGTGCCCCGCTTGGACTGGGCAAAGCCCCGTCTCCACACAACCTAGCTTCGCAAATCAATTTCGCCTTATGCCGATTCCCGCAGCGGCTCGGCTTCGACCAGTGGCGCATCGACCAGGTGCTCGCTCAGGAACCAGACCTGCAGTTCGCCGGGGCGAAGCACATCACTGACCACCAGATCGTTGGTGCCGGCATCGCCCAGTTGGGTGGAACGCTCGGCGAGTTCGCGGCAATGGGAAATGATGACCTGGTGCGCGTCCAGCAGACGAGAGAGCTGGACGGGAACCTCTTCGCGGCCTTTGGGCGGGCGCGGAATACGGGTCAATTCGGCAACATCGGCTGCCATGGCGACGCTAATGCCACCCAGAAGCTGGATTCGTTCCGCGATCGTGTCCACGATCTCGTTCTGTTCTTCGTAATGCTTATCGAACAACAGATGGAGCTGATAAAAAGTGGCTCCGGATACCTGCCAATGCGACTTCTTGTAGAGGTCGCGCAACGTGATCGTGTCGGCCAGCAACTGGTTGAGCTGCTCGGTCATTTCGAGTCGTACCGGTTGTTCCAATTGCAAGGGAATCGTAGCGGTCACGGTGCCAAATGCCTGGAGTTCGCGGGCTGACTGGTGGTAACGGGGTTGCGCCGATGCTTTGTGCGAATTGCTGGAGCTTGGTTTCTTAGCCATGATGTTCTCCTGACACTGCGGATTTTGGGCAAGCCAGAAAAGGATTAGATTACCAGAACTGAAGTATCCGCCTTCCGTCCTGTTTGCCGGTTCAGCGGTTTGGATGCGAACCGCTGGAAATGGATTCCCAGCCTTCCTAAACGGAAATTCTACCCCAGAACGCGCTCGTTGATAATCATTCGTCTGGGCCGAATGCTCCAGTGAACGTGCCGCCGAGCGCGCCGAGGTCAGTCATTTTGCCGCGGTTAACCCCCGAAACGGGCCGAGTCGTATTCGCTTCGGGAGGTTGAGGACATGATCTCCGCGCTGAAAGATCGGCCTGATCTGCAACTGCTGGTGGCGCTGTGTGGGTTCCAATTCTCAAGATACAGTTTCAGCGATGCAGCGTTGTCCGATGGCCTCACCCACGCAGCCGGACCGCGTCCCGAGGGATTCCACCCTCGAGTTGGCCCCGGCGCCGCTTCCTACCGGCCTCGCGCGGTGCTCCCGGCGCTCGGGGTTCCGCGGCCAACACTTTTTCGATTTCTTCGCGCAGCCAGCGGTTTGCCGGATCATTCTCAACACTCTCGTGCCAGTACAAGTGGGCTTCGAGACGGGGCACTGGGAGCGGGAAAGGATACACCCGCTTCATCAGACCCGTGTTGAGAAGTTGCGCATGGTGCTCCGGCAAGGTCAGCAGCATGTCCGTCTCGCTCACCACCATGCAAGCCGTGTGGTTGTGTTGGCTGCGCAGAAACACCTGCCGGCGAAGCCCCCGCCGGCTAAGTTCGATGTCAATCAGGCTAGGACCTTGGCGCCGGGAGGAGACCTGAATATGACGCTGCTGCAGGTACGTATCCAGGTCGAGTTTGTCCGTTATTGCCGGGTGACCGTGCCGGGCGATGACCACGAATGGTTCATTCAGGAGCCACTTATGCCGAATGCGATCGCTCATCGTCATGGGGATGTCGATGGCCAGATCGACCGAACCACTCGCCAGTTCGGTCTCCAGGTCTCGGCGCTTGACCCGCGACGAAGTGATCGACATTCCCGGGGCAGCATGCGTCAGGCGTCGCAGCAGCGGTGGAAGAATCAGGGCTTCAGCGTATTCCCACAGCGACAGGTGAAAATTCCGCCGCGTGTGTTCGGGAACAAAATTACGACTCTGGCTGAGGTTCACTTCCAGAATGTGCAGTGCCTGCCGCACTTGCTCAATCATGTTCCGCGTGAATGGCGTCGGTACCATGTGCGGTCCCTGGCGGACGAACAGCGGATCCTGCAGCAGATCGCGCAGTCTCTTCAGCGCGTGGCTGATCGCGGGTTGGGTGAGGTTCAGTTGCAGGCCTGCGCGAGTGATGTTGCCCTCGCGATAGATGGCTTCCAGCACCACAAACAGGTTTAGATCGACCTGACTTAAATGCACGCCGCATATATTACAGGATTCGTAGGATTCATTAGGAGAATTCTGCTGAAATCGCTAGGCTAGAGAGCCTGCGGAGTGAGCGCTCATCCAATGGACTTTTCTCTGTCACCGAAAGCCCAAAGCTATCTGCAACGCCTCTCGGGGTTTATGCAGGAGCATGTCATGCCAGCGGAGCCTGAGTATTGCACGCAATTGCAGAACCTCCCCGACTGGCGCGGCTGGAAGCAGCCTCCGATCATGGAGACTTTGAAAGCCAGGGCTCGGGTTGCCGGTCTTTGGAACCTATTCCTCCCCGGCCGGGAGTATGGCGCCGGCCTCACCAACGTGGAATATGCGCCTCTGGCCGAGATCACTGGCCAGTCCTCGATCGCTCCCGAGGTTTTCAACTGCAACGCACCCGACACTGGCAACATGGAAGTGCTGGTGAAGTATGGTTCGGAGGCGCAGAAGATGCGCTGGCTCACGCCGCTGCTGGCCGGCGAGATTCGTTCCGCGTTCTGTATGACGGAGCCCGATGTAGCCTCCTCGGATGCCACCAACATGCAAGCTACGGCCCTCATCGAGGGGGACCACGTCGTACTCAACGGCCGGAAATGGTGGAGTTCCGGAGTCGGCCATCCCCATTGCCGGCTGCTCATCTTCATGGGCATAACGGATTGCTCCGCCGCCAAGCACAGACGTCATTCCATGGTTCTGGTGCCGCTCGATACTCCTGGCGTGAAGATCGAGCGCATGTTGTCGGTGTTCGGATCCTATGACTCGCCCTTCGGTCACGGCGAGGTTAGCTTCACCAACGTTCGGGTGCCGCTCGACCACATCATCGCTGGACCGGGCCGCGGTTTCGAGATCGCGCAGGGTCGGCTCGGCCCCGGCCGCATTCATCACTGCATGCGCACGCTGGGAGCGGCCGAACGCGCACTTGAACTTCTGTGCCGCCGCTCGCTTCATCGCGTGGCTTTCGGCAAGCCCCTGGCCGAACTCGGCGGCAATGCCGATGTCATTGCCAACGCGCGCATCATGCTGGAGCAAGCCCGTCTTCTTACCCTTAAGGCCGCGTGGATGCTCGATGAAGTCGGCACCAAAGGCGCACGCAGCGAAATCTCCCAGATCAAAGTCGCTGTGCCTAACATTGCCCTGGAAATTATCGATCAGGCAATTCAAATGCACGGAGGCGCCGGGGTTTCCAGCGATGTTCCTCTGGCTGAAATGTTTGCCGCCATCCGCACTCTGCGCATCGCGGACGGGCCCGATGAAGTACATCGCGCCTTGATTGCCAAGCTGGAGCTGGGGAAGTACAACGCCAAGAACACAGCGTCAGCCTGAGCGCTGGCAGAGGATCGACGTCCGCCGTGCCGTTCCTACAAGAATGACCTGCATTCGAAAGGCAAGGAGCGTACTGAAATGACTTCACCACTGCTGGGCGAGTTCATGGGAACTCTCGTTTTGATTCTGCTGGGAAATGGTTGCGTCGCCAACGTCTTGCTCAAGCACTCCAAGGCGCACGGTTCGGGGTGGATGGTCATCACCAGCGGCTGGGCATTTGCCGTGATGTCGGCCGTCTTTGTCGCTATCGCATGTGGGAGTAGAGATGCCCACATCAACCCCGCCGTCACGCTTGGACTAGCCGTCGCCAGCGGCAGCTATTCCAAAGTTGTCTCCTACTCGCTGGCGCAGATGGCGGGAGCATTTGTGGGGTCAGTGCTGGTCTGGGCCCACTTCGGACCGCACTGGAAGGAGACGGAAGATCCGGAACTCAAGCGGGTGTGCTTTTGCAGCGTGCCCGCGATCCGCAACTTTTATGCCAACGTGCTTAGCGAAATCATCTGCACTTTTATTCTTGTTTTTGTTGCGGGAGCCATTTTCTCGCGAACGCTGATTTCCTCCGGTTGGGCCGGCGTCGTTGGGCCCTATCTGGTCGGGTGCCTGGTGTGGGGCATCGGACTTTCTCTGGGCGGAACCACTGGATTTACCATGAACCCCGCCCGTGACCTCCCCACGCGCCTCGCCCACGCGGTCCTTCCAATCGCAGGAAAAGGGAGTTCGGACTGGGGCTACGCTCCGGTCCCAATTCTTGGTCCACTGATCGGCGCCTCAGTCGCCGGCGGGCTGATACGCTTTCTACATTGGTAAGAGTGCACTAGCGGCCGGTGAACTTCGGCGGACGTTTCTCCAGAAAGTGCGCCACTCCTTCTTTGAAGTCCTCGCTCTGTAGACTGGCTACCAATTCCACAACGGAAAGATCGAAGGACTCGGCCAGAGTCTGGAACATTCCCGCGTACACCTGCCGCTTGATTACGCTCAGCGAGCGGGGACTGACGCTGGAGGCCAACCGGGCTGCTTGATCGTGGATGGTTGCGGTAAAACCTTCCTGGGGAAAGACGCGATTTACCAGGCGCATTTCCAGCGCCTCAGCTGCCGTGATGGTCCGGGCGGAGAAGAGCAAGTCGATCGCATCGGGTACGCCTACGATGCGGGGTAGAATCCAGGCGAGTCCATACTCGGCAATGAGTCCACGCTGCGCGAAGGTTGTGCTGAAGCGCGCATTCTCCGCTGCCCATCGCAGATCGCAGTAGAGAGGGATCACCAGGCCCAAGCCCACCGCCGGCCCGTTGATGGCGGCAATCACGGGTTTCGCGACTGCGAGAAAATAGGAATACTTCCGCTGAAAGTCGGGCCGTAGTCCTTCCTGCATGGCGTCACCGGACTGAATTCGCCCGACGACCTTTTCGTCCAGTCCCTGGGTGGCGACGGCGGTCAGAAGCGACATGTCCGCGCCGGCGCAAAATCCCCTGCCCGCCCCGGTCAGCACGATCACCCGCACGTTGTCATCCCGTTCCGCCTGCTCTACTGCGGAACGCACTTCCTGTTCCATGGTGGCCGTCCAGGCATTCAGTTTGTCTGGACGATTCAGCGTGATGGTGGCGACCTGGTCCGCGACTTCGTAGATCGTTTCCTGGGTTGGCATGAGTATTTACCGAGACTTGCTAGGGCGCGGCGTTTGCTGTGTCCAGCACGTCCGCGGTCTCCATTGATCGGGAGACCGCGGCTTCGAAGCGGGGAAGCACCTGCTCAGAACGTCAAGCGCAAGCCGAGTTGGATCTGGCGCTTGGGGAAGGCGGAGGTGAAGGTCAGCGGGAAACTGGGAGTCGCCAGTCCTCCACCTGCCAGGGGTGTCCCGGGCTTCATTCCCTTCACGTTGAAGGTGGTGAAGCCAGGCTCAAAGCCGAAAAGCGGGCTTACTTCGTTGTTTACGCTGGCGTAGTTGGTGCGGTTTGCGATGTTGAATCCTTCCGCGATGAACTGGATGTTCAACCTCTCGCCCAGCTTGTGGGCCCAGGTCAGGCGCATGTCGAAGTCGATGTAGTCGGGGCCGAGGCCGGTGTCGCGCGGGGCTCCTATTGGGCGCTCGTTGGTGACGTGATTGTTGCCGTTTACTTCGCCTCCGGCGAGCAGGTTGAAGGGATGTCCGCTGTGCGCCTCGAAGATGGGAGAGAGCTGGAAGCCGGACAGATATTTCTGTCTCCAGGGGCTGTTGATCACTGCGGCGATGACGACCTTGTGACGCTGATCGAATTCGGAAAGGCTGCGATCGAGGTTGAGGTTCGTGGGATCCTGCGGTCCGTAGTCGGTGTTGTAATCGGTGGAGGTGTCAAAAGCTTTGCTGTAGGTGTAATTCCCGAACAAGGTGAGGCGGTCGCTGAAACGCTTTTTGACTTCTATGATGCCGCCCTCGTAAACCGCGTAGGCACCTGAAGTGTATTGGTTGTTCTGGACGATCAGCGGGTTGATGAAGCACTGAACGGTATTGCATGGCTGCCCCTCGATCCCGCCTAGTGGATCCGCAGTGAAACCGGTGTTCGGGTCTGTTGTGTTCCAGTTTCGGTAGGAGACCTGCCGGCCGTTAGCTAGAGTTACGGTGCTGAAGGGCGCGGGCAGGAGATTGGTATCGATGGCAACCGGGAGTCTCTGGGTGTGAGTGTAGATTCCGCTCAGAGAAATCGAGAAACCAGGACCGATCTCTCGTTCAATTCCGAAGGAAGCCTGCTGCGCTATCGGAGGACGATAGCCTGGCTGGTTCACGAAAATAACCTGTAGTGGCGAGAGTGGGCCGCTGTTGGTTACATCGATGCCAACTGGCTGGGCGCCCGCAAATGGGCCAGCGACAGCTGTAGGCGTGACACATGCATTATTGCCAGCGGTGGGGGTGGTGCACTGAATCAATCCCCCGGCAAAGAGGGTTTGGAAAATGGTTGCCGAGCCGGCTATGCCGAGCGCCGGAACCCCATTAATGCCATCCGCGTAGATGGAGATTTCGCGTTTGCACGGGCTGGCGCCGGTGCCGGGGATGATCGTCGTGCCGAACTGCGAGACTCCGCAGATGGCGGTGACGTTGGCGACTTGGCCGGCGCTGGTGCTGTTTTCGACCGCAGCGCGGCCTGCGCCTACGACTCCAAGGCTGAGGTCGACGTCGGGAATCTGCGCGTCGACTGGGCCGTAGAAGATTCCGTAGCCGCCGCGGACCACGGTCTTGTGATCTTTGAAAGGATCCCACGCGAAGGAGACGCGAGGGCCGAAATCTTTCTTATAGGTAGTTAACGGAGCGAACTGCGTGTCTAATTCGTAGCGCAGGCCGTAGTTCAGCGTGAAGTTTGACATCATCTTCCAGGAATCCTGCGCGTAAAAGGCGGTCAGGGGCCGGGCGTAATAGCCGTAGGTGGCATCTCCGAAGCCCTGCTGGTAGATCTCGGGCAGACCAAGAGATGACGATTGCAATGAATTCATGTTGATGCCTGCCGGGGTCGGCGCTCCAGTGCAGGGATTCGTAGCCGCGGGAGAAAAGCATGGGCTGAGCACAAGGCCGGGAAGCCCACCAAAGACCCAGCGGCCGGGGAAGAAGGTATGCGACTCGGTGTGATTGCCGCGGAGCAGTTCGTAGCCTCCGAACTTGAAGGTGTGATGGCCGCGAATGATGGTGAAATTGTCGGCGAATTCGTAGCGGCGCAGGATGGTGAAGTTGGGGACGAAAATATTGGTGCCGATATTGTTGATGAACCCTGGAATCTGGAGGCCGGTTTGCGCGGGCTCATTCGGAATCACGTTGAAGCTGTTGTAATCCCACTGCACGCGGGCCTCGTTCTGAGCGCGCGCGCTGAACTGGTGATACCAGGCAGCTTGAAAATTATTGTCGTAGGTGTGGATGGAACTACCGGCGGAGAACGCGGTCAGCGACTGCACATCGGGCGACTCTTCGAGGTCGTGGCCGTAACGGTAGGTCAAAGAAAGCTCGTTGTTCGCGTCGAAGTGGTGATCGAGGCGAGTGGAGGCGAGATATTCGCGGGTATTGTAGGCGAAGACTCCGCCCTGGGATTCAAACTGGGTTACAAGGAAGGCATTCAGCCCTGGCTGAACCGGGGTCAGACCCTGGTTCGGAGTGACTGCGAGGGCGGTCTGCAGCAAAAAAGCGCAAGTTGGGGCTGATACATTTGGGAATCCGTTAATGCAAGGCACGCTAGGGAAAAGGATTGCTGGTTGCGGTGGCGGAGGGTCCGGCGAAGATCGAACTATCCGTCAGAATGGGCACTGAATTTTGCGAGTTCTGCCGCAGGCCTTCGAACGAAGCGAAGAAGAAAGTCTTGTCTTTCCGGATGGGGAAGCCGAGGGCGCCGCCATACTGCTGGCGACTGAGCGTGTTCTTGATCGGGGCGCCGGTCGAAGTTGTGTTGAAATTCGCGTAGGTGGGATCATTCGCCAGAGCTGAACTGAAGGCGAACGGGTCGCGGGCGTCCATGGCATCGTTGCGGAAAAGGTTCCCGACTTGGTGACGATGTTGATCGAAGCGCCGGTGGCCGCGCCGAGGTCGGCACCGTAGTTGCTGCGATTGATCTGGAATTCCAGGACGTCATCCTGGTTCACGGTGAGGCGCACGCCGCCACTGTCGCCAGAGGTCTCACCGCCGTCGACGGTAATGCTGTTGCCGCGTCCGTTGCTGCCGTAAAATGAGAGACCGCTTTGCGGGGTTTGCTTGACTCTGAAATCCTGATCGCCGGCCAAACGGCTGGAATCGGCGACGCCGGGCGCGAGCAAGGTGAAGGTCAGGTAGTCGCGGCGATCGACAGGCAAGTCTGCGATGTATTGCTGAGTGATGGTGTCGGCCTGGCTGCCGCGTTCGGTTTCGACGACCGGCGGCTGCCCCGTGACCTCGATAATCGTCGCGACCTTAGAAAGGTTGAGCTTGAAATCGGAGATGACCGTCTGTCCGACGGCGACGGTGACGGCTTTTCGAATTTCCGTCGCAAAACCCGCCATTTCCACGCTGACGTCGTAGGTGGCCGGCGCCAGCCCTGCCGCCCGGTACTGACCGCTGTTATTCGTCGTGGCGGTGCGCTTCAGTCCCGTCTGAGTATCGACGACACTGACAGTAGCTTTCAACACCAGGCCACCGGAAGAGTCGGTTACAGTCCCGGTGATCTCTCCCGAGGTGCCCACGCCCTGCGCGTGAGCTAAAAAGGTCGCAACGATGAGGCATCCGAGAACACATGCGATTGATTTCATAGCGGAAAAGACGAATACGCGCTTCCAGGAACGGGCCCCGTAGCGCGACGCCGCACGACCAGCCAAATTGCCCTGTTCGAAAGCCATATTCCCCCCACCTCGGATTTGTCCGAATCACAACAAAAAGGCCGGACATCTTGCCAGCCTGAAAGCGCTTCTTTCCTGCCTGCGTTGCTGCTCAGGCGGGAATTGTTTCCGAGCGAGTTTCTTTACTTTCCTGGATATGTTGAACGAGAACGAACAAAGCCCACACTCTGGCCGTCTCAGAGCGCACGCATCTTCCATGATTGGCGCGAGGGTATCCGCGTTTGCGAAATTCATCAAATGAATTGTTTTGATGATGATCTATGCCTGTTGGGAATTTTGGTTTGGGGTTAGTTTTTGCCCTTAAATCGCTTATGAGCTTCCAGTCTCCGCGCCCAGCTCTCCGCCCGCATGCGACAAAAGGAATTCGAGTATTTCCTCATGTGCCGCTTCGGTCCGGTCGGTGAGAAACAAGTGACTCGCGTGGTCGAGCAGAACGAGTTTTGCACCTGGAATCCGCGCCGCAATAAGCTCTCCATTGCCGGGCGGTACCAGCGCATCCGACTTTCCGTGAATGACTAACGTGGGCGCCGTGATCTGGGCGATGCGACTGTAGCTCTCCCATGCCCGAATCGCGAGCAATTGTGCCATGTAGCCTTCAGGGGATGGGAGCCAGCGCCGGCGCACGCTGACGTCTTCCTCGATTTTCTCGCGCGGCGTGGCCACGTCATAAATGTAGGGAAGGATGGCTTCCCGCGCCTGCTCCAATGTCATACCACGCGCCACCAGGATGTCGGTCACGTGGTTCTCCGCGCGCAGCGCTGAAGGTCCGCCGGGCGAGGTGCAGCCCAGAATCAGCGAGCGCGTCCTCTCCGGATGCCGCAGCGCGAATTCCTGTGCAATCATGCCGCCCATCGAAATCCCGAAAACGTGGGCGCGAGCAACGCCGGCGGCGTCCGCTGCCATGGTTGCAATCGAGTAGGGAGCAGGCGGAACGTCGCTCAGTCCTACGCCTCGATTGTCGAACGCCACCGTGCGGTACCGCTGCGCCAGCACCGGCCGTGTGCGATGCCATAAGGCCGACGAATAGCCGAGGCCCATGATCAGCAGAACCGGCTCACCTTGCCCCTGTTCGTCCCAATAAATCTTTGTGCCTTGATTCTCGACGAATGGCATCGATCCTTTCGTTTTTCGTCCTTGTGCCGTAGAGAGGCTTCCCACGTCTCCGCCTTGTCCAGAGCGGATTAGCCCACTTTCAGCATGAGCTTGCCCGAGTTCTCGCCCTTGAAAAGCTTGAGCAGGGTTTCAGGAAAAGTTGCGAGGCCTTCCACGATATCCTCGCGCGACTTCAACTTGCCCGCTGCCATCCACGCCGCCATTT
>WNFC01009624.1_pt1 | contig 10707 bp, 7 predicted proteins | sample 5400541 | NCBI WGS metagenome assembly WNFC01 (sample SAMN13153342, study PRJNA577476) | soil metagenome | isolation source: 120 cm saprolite under Douglas fir tree site 2 hole 2 replicate 1 | place: USA:California | collected 2015-04-18
GGACGCCAGCGAACCGCTCCTCCCTGTAGTAGCTCTCGTCCGGCAGCGAGAGAGCAGCCTGGTCGAAAAACACCAGGTAACGCTCCGGGTTGCCAGGGTCGGTGTCAACAAAGAGCCGGTACAGACTCCCGATTCCCAGCCGCTCCAGCCGCCCGAGCGTCTCCAGCAGCTCCGGAATAGAGCCGACGGCTCATGCCGCCACGAGCGCCTCGCTGACGGGCCGCGAGCCGAGCAGTTCTGCTCGGTCCGCTCGGCGTCCATGAAACTGGCATACAGGTCGCCGAGCTTCCGCCCGTCACTGCCTGCCGGTGCCGACGCGGCCTCTTCCACGATCTCGCGCACCGCCTTCTCAGCCTCGTCAGCCAGAAGCAGGAACGCGCCGTAACGAGCCCGGTCGGCGGGGATCTCGGTCCGCGCCAGCCACCGGCCGCTGGCGTGCCGGAACAGGTCGTCTTGCGGTCGGATGCCGGGATCAAGCTCGTCGACGGGGATACCCGATGGGAGCGTCATGCGCCCTAGCGTAGGGCCAGCGGCGGCCAGGACGCCGAACCAAATAGGTCCCGCAACACACTCTCGGTGCACATACGAAATGCTCTGGGTTTCGCGACCCGTCATCCGTCAGGAGCCGGGAGAAGCGCCGATTCGGCGGTTTGTGCGTTGCGAACCGCCGACCCGGTCATGGGTCTGATGGCTCTTCGCTCTTCGCTAGTTAGGTCGGAGGCTCGCGCCAGGGCCGGCTAGCCGCGCGCACGCGGCGGGCGCAGGGCTAGTCCTGCAGCCAGACGTCCAGAGCACGGTAGCCATAGCCGTCTCGCGGCCGGGGCGGCTGCTCGAACCTGAACACCACCCGCTCTCCCGCAGCAAGCCATTGGTACCCGTCCGCATGAACCTCGGAGAAATGGACGAAACAACCGCCAGGAAGCTCGGGCGCGTTGATAACGCCCCAGCCGTCCTCTGCGTCGAACCAGGCGACCACACCGTCTGCCGGGCCAGGCTGCGCCGCATGCCACGTCACGCGGCGATTGTGTCAGACAACCAGGCAGCAATCCCAGCCACAGTGGCCAGCGCCCCGACCGTCCGGGGCAGCCGACCGAGAACGTTGCGCACTGGTTCTACGCGTCGAGGGTGTCGATTCTGGCCCGCTACCCTCGCCGTTCTTACATTGAAGTGGCCGAGCACGCGCAGTTCTCGCCGCTCGCCCTCAACGGGCCGCGGGTATCCGAGGCCACCGGCGCGGACATCGAAGTCCTTTGGACCGAGCGCGGGCACCGCATCCTGGCGATCACCCGCAAAGGGCGACAAGAAGGCCGTCATCCCGCTCGCACCGCGCGGGCGATCGAGCTGGCCATCGGCGAGCACCGCGACAAACCACCCGCCCCGGTGTGGCTATAGGGCACAAGACCATACATACCTATCTTCACCCGGCCGGGCAGCGGCTCGACCGGCACGGCGCAGGACGCATCGTGCGCCGCGTCGCCCGCAGGAAAGGCCTGACCAAGAACATCGGGCGTCGGGATCCGCAGCTCCGGGTGGAAGCAAGCCCTGCAAGCATTCACGATCTACTTCGACGGACGAATCCCGACCCCATGAAAGCCGCCACGATCACTTACACAGACGATCGGACGTTCCCGGCGAGGGCCGGACTTGTGCATCAGACTGGACGTGCAGCAGACAAGCGCGAGCGCTAGGCGCGGGCTAGGCCCAGATGTCGTCAAGGGATACATGCACGGGTTCCAGATGGATCGTCCGTGCAGGACGCCGCCGCCGTGCGGGCGCAGGAGGTTGATCCTGCCATAGCCCAGTGGTGACCTTGGGGGAGTGGTGCGGCTTGTTGTGGTGGGCTGGAAATGGCTGCCGATGCCGTCGGCGACCGCTAGGGTTTCTGTTGCTTCGTCGGTAGTTGGGGGTAGAGGAGGTAACGCAAATGGCCGCCGGGATAGTTGTGCGCCGAGTGCTGGCCGTAATGCTCCCGGTGACGTTGCTCGCCGCTGTGGCACCCCTCGTGATAGTGCCCAGCGCGCTCGCAGCGCCGACGGTGCAGACGTCTCCGATCGCCTCGACGGCGGTGCAGACGTCCTCGATCAGTGTCTCCGGGACGGCGGGCAACTTCTTCTTCTCATCGCCGGGCAGTGCCAGCATCTCCTGGGGCCAGATTTGGGAGCAGGACTCATACGGCTTCCATGAGCACATCCGTGTCGTGGCTGCCACCAAGGACGGCAAATCGCAGTACACGTTCGATTTCGGCACGCCGCTCGGAAAGGGCTACCACTTTGTCGACCGTTTCTACCGGTGGGCCCGGGAATACAGCGGGGACTGGTTGCCGGGCAGGCCCGCCATTTCCGTGCACGGCAACCAGCCAGGGTGCGCTAACCAGACCGGCAGCTTCGAGGTCCGCGACATCCACCGTTCCGGCGGCAACATCACCCGGCTGTGGCTGGTGTTCGAACGGTGGTGCAACGATGCCTATGGGCGGCCCAGGGGGGTCGAGCATGGTGAGCTAAGGCTCGGCTACCCGGCGACGGCGTACGACGTATCGCCGCGGGTTGTGGTGTGGCCGTGGACGACCGTCTACCCGGGGCAGTCGGCCCCGGACGACGTCGCGGTCACGGTGCGGCTGACATCGTCGAGTTTGGTGACTGCTGGCACGCCGTCGGTGTCCGGCGCGGACGCCGCCGACTTCCCCATTCGGCAGCAAGATTGCACCGGCGCGGTGACCGCTGCGGGCTGCACCGTGTGGGTCGGCTTCGCCCCCACTAGAGCCGGGCCGCGGCACGCCACCCTCACTGTGCCCACCTCCGCGGGACCCACGCGTGTCTCCCTCGACGGCACCGGCGGCGTCGGCACCTCCACGTGGACGGTGGACACCACCTGGCCCGGCACCCCGTCGCACGAGGTCATTCCCTCGGTGTCAGCAGGCGACCGGTATGGCGTCATCAGCCAGGGTTTCCAGCCATTGCCTCCGCCCAGCCCGGACGCCGAAGTCTGGACGGCGGACTTCTCGGACACCCAGGGGCTGACGCCGGGCACAACCTACACTTACCAGAATGTTGTGCCTGCGCCGCCGTTCACCATGGACATTGCCCAAGGAGACGGAGGGTGCGAACTGCAGAGCGGTTCGGTGAGGCTCAACGACCTGGGCACCGTGGGGCCCGACCATCTGCTATCTCGGCTCGATGCCCTGCTCAAGGCCACCTGCAAGGCCAACCCTTCCTACCAGGTGACCGTCAGGATGCGGTTCCATGAGGCCGCCGACCTCACCTCTCCGAGTCCGGTGACCGGCCTGCAGATCACGCGTAGCGGCGGCCATGTCGCGCTCACCTGGAAGAATCCACCGGACAGCGACCTAGCGGGTGTCATCATCCGCTGGTCTCCCGCCCGTAATGCCCCCAGCGTGTGGTGGGCGGGGAAAACGGCCTACTTCGGTACCGGCACCGCGGCATCGTTCACCGCACCGGCCACTGGGCCTATCTCCATCACGACCTGGACCTACGACAAGACCGGGAACGTCAGCAACGGGAGCAGCACCTACCTGTCCTAGTCCAGCCGGATGTCAGCGCAGAAGGAGCCGCTCCCTCCTGGGGAGCTCGGCCAGCGGATAGCTCCATCCGTTCAGGCGGCGGATTCTGCGGAGCTGAGTCTGGTATGCCGTTTGGCCATTCGATCGGAGTGCCGAGGCCATCACGGCGCTAACGCCCGGCGAGTAGGTAGCCGCAACTGGTGAACTCGCGGTGTCATTGCCTGACGGCTTGAGGTTATCGGTGACTCTTGATGGTCTGCGCTAGTGCCGCCCGGCTGTTGTCGTCTACCGCAAGGGCTCTGTGGTCAGCGGACAGGGCGTGTGGCTGATGCTGGTCGTAGGGCACTCCGGGCAGCAGCGGCGCGATGTGCCAGTGCAGGTGAGTATTGCCCTGCTGGCTGCCCAGGCTCAGCGAGTACATCCGCTCGGTGGGCACCGATACGGCCACCGCCCCGGCCACGCGGTGCACGACGCCCTCGACGCTCACCGGGCACCACCTCGTCGGGACGCCCGGCACGCCCGACCTCGGTTCCAGCCCTTGTCTCAGTTCTTGTCTCATTCACCTCCGTCCGGCACCGTTCACCGCCGGCCGCAGCCGCGACATTGGCGCAGGTCACGTACGGCAGCGACCGTTGGTGAACAGAGGCCATCGAGCGGCACGTCCGTAACCTGAACGGCAGCCCCCGCTCCGCGATCGCCGCGCTCGGCATCACCAGCGCCACCCCAGACCGCGCCAGCCCCGAGCGCATCGCCGCCTGCGTCCGCGGCCACTGGGCCATCGAGAACAAGCTCCACTGGGTCCGTTCTCCAGGGGCCTCAGGCTGTCGCATGACGTTGCGCCGAGAGCCTCCGGAGAGCGTTTTGCGACATGCCTCAGCCACTGTGGTGCTCGTCATCGTCGCTGCTCAGAAGCCCGGCCCCTGAAGACCTGCCACATGTGCAACAGCTCGAGCGGCATCGGCGAGTATTTGATCATGACTCAACCTGCACGAATCACGGGAACGCCCCATTGGTGCCAGATCTCACCCCGGAGAACGTCCGCGACGTCACCTACGGCGAAGACGGCTCACGCGTGCGTACCGGGAACGCACCCCAGAATATGGCCAGTATCCGCAACCTCGCGATCGCCGCCCTCCGCGGAGACGGCTGGACCAGCATCGCCTCCGGACTCCGCTGGGCAAGCCGCGACTACCTCAACGCACTGTCACTGCTGAAACTCGCAACGTGAGAACGCCGACTCCCTGGGGTCCACCCCGTCCAGCGCGACGACCAGCTGCGCAGCAAGCGTCGTCTGGCAAGGCTGTTGAGCTTCCAAGCGACGCGGTGGCCAGATTGATTGCCGTCGCCACATCCATGCCCTCAGCCAGACAACGACTCAGCATTGCCAGCACCCGAGACGGAATAGATAATCTGAGCGGCCTGGAATCAGTAAGTCTACCCAGCAAGTAGGCATTCAGATTCGGCGGTACGCGTGATGCACCATCCAGGAGCCCGGTCACTCTGCGCGGCCAGCTGGTGTAGTCCGTGCGCGGGGGCAGCGAGGACAGCTAGCCGGGCAGGTGCCGACATCGGGCCGGGTTTAGTCACGTTGACCTGCTTGATCTGCGGCCGGAGCGCGCCCTGCGAGATTTCCCAAGCCATCAGCCGTCCGTGGTGCAAGGCCGGCCAGAAACGGCGGGCACGCTGCGCGGGCTGCGGTCAGGTCGAGCTGATCCGCGGCGTTCAGGCGATACGTACGACTTGCGCCCAGGGCGGCAGGTCCGGCAGGGTGAACGGTGCGGCCATCTCTGCGGGGAGGTCGGGTGGAACCAAGGCCACGATGACGTCGGGGACCGGGCGCACCGTCGGCCACCCTGTGAGCCCGTCGGTGATGACGACTACCAGGTTTGGTCTCGGACGGCCGGCCCCAACTTGCCCGATCGCCGCCGCCATGTCGGTGCCGCCGCCGCCGATCAGCGCGATCTTCCTGGCCAGCGGGCCGGTAATCCTATGAACCTCGGCATCAGCGGCGTAGACCGTGAGCATGTCCCGCCTGATCCCGAGTGTCCGCAGGCAGCCGTGCACCTCGGTCCAAGCCGACCGGAGCTGCTGGTCTCCCATCGAGCCGGAAGTGTCGATGATGATCGCCACGCGAGGGACGGGCCGCTGCAGCGAGGGCATTACAACCCGGGGCACACGTCGTCGGGGCGGCCGGGAATAGGAGTAATCGGCGGAGCCGGCTACCGCTGCGGTGGACGAGCGGATCTTGGCCGCGAGCAGGCGCCGCCAGTCGACCTGCGGGCGCACCACGGCCTCTGCCCACCGGACCCAGCCGCCGGGAATCAGCCCGGCCTGCCCGGACGCGACCAGGCTGACCGCCGCCGCGATCCGGCGTCGCAGCAACATGGCCTCGATTTCCGACAGGCCCGCAGGCAACGGCGCCTTCATGGCCTGATCCGCGTGGTTTCCATGCCCGTGGCAGCCGGAGCCGCAGTCCGGCCCCTCGACCGGCGGCGGCTCCTCTGCCTGGACCAAGCCGGCATGGTAGAACTCCGCCACTTTCTCTGGCGGCATGCCAAGCAGGGCGGGGGTGACTGGTTTCTCTGGTAGCTCGATGTGCGCCGCGAGCAGGTCATCGTTGATCTCAGCATCAGCGGCGAGGTTCCACAGCCTGGCGGCCGCCTGGTCGCCGGCCGCGCCGGCGGTCCGGGCGCGGCCTGAGTGATCGCGGACGACGTGGCCGACTTCGTGCAGCAGGACGCCCGCGACCTGGGGGACCGTCCACTCTCGCAATTTTGCCGGGTTTACGTGCAGCCGCCACCGGTCGTCGACACCGAACGTCAGCGCGGTGGAGTCGGCGACCGGGGTTAGCGCGTACAGAGCGATCGCGAGGAACGGCTGCATGGCCGCCGCGCGGAGCCGGGCGGCCGCGAGGCGAGTCTGGTCGAGCGGTTCGGGTGCGGCCGACTCAGGCTGTGGCGCGGCCAGTTCGGCGGCGGGCGGCTCAGGCTCGCGTGCGGGCTCGCCCACCGGTCAGCCTCTCGAACAATCCGGCCGTCCGCAGCACCGGGGTCATCTGGCTCAGCACGTCAGGGGGCGGCATTGCGCCGTCGGGACGGTGCGCGATGAGCGAGCGCACCGCAGCGACGGCGATGTCGGCATGCTTGCCACTGGTCGCTGCAGAGATCGCCGCCCACGCCGCCTCCCACCGCGGCGCGGTGTTGTTCGCGATCACGGCGGCGGTTACCGAAGCCAGGGCCGCGTAGGCCCGGTCGCCGCGGTCGGGGAGCCGGAATGACGCGGGATCGGCCAGCACTGTCTCGGGATCGGGCAGGTCCAGGTCCTCGTGCCACGCCAGATATTCGGCGGCGGCGGCGGGTCCAACCGCGCCGGCGACGGCCAGCGCCCCGACAATATCGGCGGCGCCGCAGACCCGGGAGGCCGCGATCAGACGGGCGGCCATGTCCCACGACCGGGGGGAGGGCCATGCCCGCCCGGCCGCCGACTCGTTCCCGGGGTGCGCGTGCAGCAAATGGGACCGCGCGGTGACGAATGCCCCCACACTGGCGCGGGCCGCGGTGAGCTGGCGGGACATCTCCTGGTGCTCGAGGCCGGGCACGGGCGGCTGGCTGAAACCCGCCAGGATGCCCTCGGACCACTCGGCGGCGGTCAGCTGCCAGTCCAAGTGACAGAACCGGTTCGCCAGCGGCGGCGAGATGTCCCATCCATCTGCCGCTTGCTCGGGCGGGTTCGCGGCAGCGACCACGCACACATCCCCTGGCAGGGCTAGGTCCCCGACGGTCCGTTCCAGGACCACTCGCAGCAACGCCGCCTGCACCGCCGGCGGCGCGGTGGAGATCTCGTCCAGGAACAGCACGCCCTTGCCCGCCTCGGCCAGCCTGCGCGCCCACTGGGGCGGCGCGAAATGAACGGATTTCCCGTCCTCGCCTACCACCGGCAGCCCGGCGAAGTCTGATGGCTCACGGATGCTCGCGATCACGGTCTCGCACGCCAGCCCGGCATCGGCCGCCATCTCGCGGATCGCGGAGCTCTTGCCCAGTCCCGCACCGCCCCATAGCAGCACAGGCACCCTGGCGCCGATCGCCAGCGCGAGCGCCGACCGCACCGGCGAGCTCACGAGACCGACCCGAAGGACAGATACACCATGATCACCTTCGTTCGCATGTTGCTAGACGAAATCTCCATCCACAGTTGGCGCGGATCGCCCGGCAGCGTCATCAGAACGTTGTGACCAGGCAGCACATGCAGCAGGACGTTCTTAAAGCGCCTGCCGTTCAGCAGCCGCACCACGTCTGCGGATACCCGGACCCCAACGCCGGTGCTACCGCCCGAGACCACCACCGCCTCGACCTGACTGCCGTCCGCCGCTGTCATCGGCCCGCACGCGAGCGATACGCCGCCAGGCAGGCGGACCGCTGGTCCACCGCTGACGTGAGGCACTCGCGCGCCGCCTGCCCCCGCCCGCGACACCTTAATGGGCGAGTCGCAGCTGCCGACCCTGGGGCCGACCACGGCAGGCGAGCGCTGCGAGCGTCCCCCGCCCGGTAATGGGGCGGTCGCCGAGTGGAAGACCGGCGATAGCACCACGCCTGCCAGGCCCACGAGCGGCAGCAGTCGCGGCGCCAGCCGCCAGCTGCGCCCCGCACGGATTCCGCGGTACCGCTCGCGGTTCTGCTTGCGTACCTGCGCCGCGATTCGGGCAACGCCCGGGTCGGCATCACCTATCAGCTCCCTGACCGAGCGCGGCGGAACCGGCGTAAAGCCGGCCACAGAGCGGCGGACCTCCGGCCGGGAATCGCGGCGCAGCTGCGCTAGCAGCGGCTGCTGCAAGGTCCGCCGCGCCTGGCCGATCGCCGCGCGCACCCGCCACAGCGGGTGCCGCTCAGTTCCCTCGCCGCGGGCCTGACTGGCGTACCACGCGAACACGGCGACCCGCGTGTCGCCCGGGTGGCCGGTGCACGCGACCGGGTCGAACATCGGATCGGCGTTGTCCGCGCCGCCGAGGGCGATCCAGGTCAGCAGCTGATCGGACAGCTCCGGCGGGCATGACGGGTTCGCCGCGATTGCCCGCAGCACCCAGGCCGGCTCGTCCATCCCATGCGCGAGCTGGCGCAGCGAGTCCTCCGGGGCGTTGGGATTCGCGGCCGCCGCCCCCCGGACAAAGACGTTCCGGTGTTTCAGCAGCGTGTCCACCAGATCAGCTGGCAGCGCCGGATTGGTAGCGGCGGCCAGCGACACCCGCTGATCGAGCCCCGCGACGAGGTCGCCCAGCACCTTCGGATGCGTCACGGGATTCGACGCGACGGCCGCTCGTACCGCCCAATCGCCTGCGTAGCTCAGCCGTGCCTGGACGCGCCGGCCGCATCGCGGGTTGAGCGCGACGATAGCCCTGGCGTCCCATCGGCCATAGCCGGCGAGGTGCCAAAGCAGCGAGGGGGGCGCGGAGGGATTCGCGGCCAGCGCCCGGTGCACGGCCGGACGTTGGCAAAGCAGCGCGAGACGCCACAGCACGCGGGATCTGGAGGCGGGGTCGGCTGCGCGTTCAATCCTCGCCGGGTCCGGCCGCTCGACGTCGGCGCCGCGATCGTGCCCGGACTTCGTATCGCCGCCCACCGCACGATCGTGTCATAACAGCCGACATCACCTCAGAGGTACCAGCAAAGACCCGCGTAAGCTAGGTCCGGCGGTGGCGTCCCCCTGAACACGGCTGTTCCCCCGAGGAATCTCGCGATGACGCTCGGAGTCTGCTCCGCGCTGGGTTATAGGCGCTCGCTTGCGCCCCGACTGCGCGCCAAATTGACCCTGATCGGCCCGAACTCTCAGGTCAGGCAGCGTTAGCGAGCCGGAATCTGGGAGCACCGATGTCCACCTTCGGAGCTGGCCTTGGCGCGACTGACGGCGTCCCTGCACGGTAACAACCCATGGCCTCAGGGTTTCCCGGCCCTCTGGCTGGCTGGACCAGGGCGGGTAATCATGGGTGTGCCAACGGAGCCAAGCTGACCGGACTGGACAAGCCGCGAGTTCGTCGTCGCACTCCGTGAGCACGTTCCGTAAGCGCCTGCGCACGTACGGTGCGTAAACTACCCACCGGCGCGGCGGCTGCGAGGGTGCACCCGAACCGGGCTATCTGTGCGCGCTGGCATCCGCGGAGACACCTACTACCGGCCAAGCAGCGCCTCACAGACCCTCTACGTGTACCAGCCCACGCAATTCGTCATCTGGGGAGGCAACCCCCCGATCCCACCAGGCCAGCGCGCAAACCTCGTCACAGGCAACAGCTACGAATTCTGGGGAGCTGACTGGTCCCAGCAGGTCCTCGGTGGAAGCTACACAGCAGGGGGCAACTTCAAGGGCTACGCGGACCAAGTTGACTGGCCACATGGACAATGGACGACCAGGCCCGGCGGGTCGAGCAAGCCGCCGGCGACGCTGGCAACCTATGTAGGCGTCATCGTCGCCTCCGATATTGCAGGTCCTGGGGGATCGGGGGCAGGAACCGGAGCGGATACGACACCGCAGCCGGGCCGTGACGAGCTGGACACCCAGGTGCCGGTGGTGGACCGGCCACCATCCAAGGAAACGTCGCCGAGCTAGCGGTGCTCGACGTCATGGACCCGGCAGTGTACCGCCCGGACCCAGGCCATCGGGCCTCCGGAGTGCTCGTCGCGATCGTCCACTAGCGGAAACTTGCCCTAATACCGGAGTTCGGCCACTTTAGTGCGCATCCCTGTTGGCGCTGGTGATCTTCAATGTCAGGTGCGCGTCCTGAAGCGCCACCTGTCCGAGGTCGCCTGCCGCGCCCTGCGCGCCGGCACCGCCGGCGCTGCGGCAGCGCCGCGCAGGGAGCCTGAGCCGCATTTGGGGGGATCGCGCGGGCCCGCCGCGCTCCGGGGCGCCATCACGGCGCTGGCGCGTTACGATATCCGGCGTGCGGCGTGCGAGGAGTGCGGGCAGGGGCTGCCCCGGGCCTACTCGGACGCCGGGCGGCCGCGAGTGTACTGCTCGGACGCGTGCCGGCAGCGCGCCTACCGGCGGCGGGGCGGGGTCGCGTCAGGGACGACCGGCGCTGAGCGCCGGCGGCGGGAACGAGCACGACCACGCCCGCCCGCCTGACCGGCGCTGGCGCGTTACGGAAACGGCTGGCTGCTACTGCCAGCGCACCTGAGTTCGGCCACTTCAGTGCGCAGGCC
>WNFC01009625.1_pt1 | contig 10707 bp, 14 predicted proteins | sample 5400541 | NCBI WGS metagenome assembly WNFC01 (sample SAMN13153342, study PRJNA577476) | soil metagenome | isolation source: 120 cm saprolite under Douglas fir tree site 2 hole 2 replicate 1 | place: USA:California | collected 2015-04-18
GTTCCCGATCTGCGCCGGGAACCAGGTGAGCAGTTTCCTTTAACACATCTCGGACCAGTAGAGGCGTAAGCGCAGGGTTGGCTTCGAGGAGACAGGCAATGGAACTGGCGACTATCGGCGCTGCAAAACTGGTTCCTTCGACATGCTGATAGTGGGGAGTGATCAGCTTCAATTCTGCGATGCGCCTGTGGACGTTTGGACCCTTCTGCTCGCGACGAAGAAACAGATCGTATGCTTCCTGGGCGACCGACGTATTAGGAAGCACCGGCGCTACTACCCAGATGCTCGGTGCCACTAGGTCCGGCTTAGGCACATCATTACTGGCGGTACCGTAGTTGCTGTGCCAGAGGGCGATTTCCTCATGAGTGAAAGTGTTCTTGTCATCAATTCCGCCCACCGTTAGGGCTAGAGGAGCTGTGGCTGGCGGTAACAGGTTCCGTTGACCGTCGTTGCCCGCAGCAGCCACCACAGTAATGCCTGCGTCCACCAACGACGCCACCGCCTCATCCACAGCGTTTCCGGCCAATGGCGAAACCTGGTCTCCGCTCACCGAGAGGCTAGCGATCCGGACTCCGAGCTCGGGACCGTGTTTCAGAATCCACGCTAGCGCTCGGTGAATGCTTGCGCTGGAGATGTGTCCGCCGGAGTCACGTACCTGAATAAGCACCAGTTCGGCTGCATTGGCCAGCCCAGAGTAAAGACCGTGACTCAGAAAACCATTGCCCGCGGCCACTGTGCTCGTCATAGTGCCGTGCCACTGCCAATCGCGCGCACCATCCCAGTCGGGCCAGGTGGGCGTCTCCTCCGGCTCAAAGCGGAATACAGACACAGGATCAAGGGTGGCGTCGGCCCAAACACGAATGCGATTTCGCGGCTGCACCAGATCGGGATGCGGATAAAAGCTAGCGTCCACCAAAGCGATGGTTATGCCCTTGCCGGAGAATCGAGGGTCGGCGTGCAGGCGGAGGCGGGTCGGCAGGGCTCCGAAGGCAGCCTCTGCATCCATCGGCCATGCTGTCTGAATCGCTTCATGCAGGGCCGCGTCCCCCTTGGCAAGCAGCGTTTGCAAGAGATTCTGCTGAACGCAAGCAGGACACGCGTTATCGTCACGATTCCAGAATGGGTACCACTGGGCTTCGGCCAACACGACTTTGCTCTCGGAGTTCCCACACACACAGCATAGTCCGAGCGTGTTCGTTGACTGAGGTTGTGCGCTCATCTCCCGATGAGATGCCGGTCGCGAAAGATCGTTACGTCGTGGGCAGCGATAGCTTCCAGATCGACGTAACGTTTTGTGGGCAACGGAATCTGATGGCCAGTGAGATCGGAGCACTCGATGAATGGCAAGGTTGTACTCGTAACCGGGGCCAACGGTGGCTTGGGGACCTACGTGACGCAGGCGTTTCTCGACGTAGGTGCAACTGTCGTCGGCACATCGCGGAAAATACAGCAGTCTGATTTCAACAACCCAAACTTCACGGCTCTGGCAGCGGAGATTTCGACGCGAGAGGGTGCCAAAACCCTCGTAGATCAGGTGGTGGCGCGTTTCGGAAAGCTGGATGTCTTGGCACACACAGTCGGCGGGTTCGCTGGTGGTCAATCGATAGCGGATACCGACGACGCGACGTTCCAGCGCATGTTGGATCTCAATCTGAATTGCCTATTTCACATTCTCCGGGCGGCAGTTCCGCCTCTGCGAAAGACGGGTGACGGTCGCATCATTGCGATTGGAAGCCGGGCCGCGCTGGAACCTGGCGCAGGCGTGGGCGCGTACAGCGCTTCGAAGGCTGCGATGGTCTCCCTAATCAGAACTGCGGCGCTGGAAAACAAAGACGCAGGACTGACCGCAAACGCGATTTTGCCTGGCACGATGGATACCCCAGCTAACCGCAAAGCGATTCCGAATGCGGATGTCAGCAAGTGGGTGCAGCCGGCAACGGTCGCGGAGTTGGTGGTCTGGCTCGCCGGCGAAACTGGCAAAGACGTCAACGGATCTGTGATCCCGGTCTACGGTAAAGATGCTTGATACCTTCGCCAAAGCGTTTATTTACACCCTGGCAGTCTACGCCGGTCTTGGATTGGTGTTTGGGGTGCCATTCGTATGGTCAGGAGTTCAACGCTTGGATTCCGAAGCTCAGGGATCAGGCATTGGCTTTCGACTGCTGATTCTCCCTGGCGTCGCCGCGTTCTGGCCGATGTTCCTTTACCGCTGGAGGCGACGGATCGCTGAGCCTCCGATAGAAAACAACCCGCACCGGTTGTCGAGCAAGCCATGATTCAGCCACTCAGAGTCGTCCATCGCCGCGCATTCGTCGCTCTAGCGCTAGCGTTACCTGCGATCTTGTTGATCGGGCTCGGAGCCCGGCGTCCCCACCTCGGCCCAAGTGCTCATGCTACCGATGTCCTGGACACCGGGAGCATGGTGAGGGAGTCGAGCAATTTGTGGCAGAAGCATTCGATTCAGTCAAGGTTCTATAGCAAGCCGGACCGTCCGCTGGACACGTATGTCGTTCTGCTGCCGGCGCAGGAGTTGAATGAGCCGGACTTGCTGCTTTATTGGGCCACAAACGCGCTGCAGGGAAACGTTCTGCCTGGGGAGGCGCAACTATTGAGCGCGTTTGCCACGGGCAAGGCCTTTCTTCTTCCGTTGAATCAGAAACGCGCCGGCTATTTGGTCTTGTTCAGCCCGGCTCATCAGGCTGTGTTTGACACTGCCAGAGTGGAGACGTTGCCATGAGCGTCCAATATGGCGCGATCAGCTGGAACCGGCAGAAGAAGGTGTACGACGTCACACTTCTGTCGTTGCTGGCGCTGTACCTCGGAATTTTTGTTGGGGTGGGCACCTGGCGCAACCCGAGCGCGACGGCAGAGACGCTGTTGATCCGCGCGCTTGGAACCGCTGCATTCTTGCTGCTGAACGTCGTGCTGTGCATCGGCCCACTGAGTCGATTGGATCGCCGTTTTCTTCCACTGCTCTATAACCGCCGGCATCTGGGCGTCACGACGTTTCTGTTGGGCTTGGCACATGGAGGTTTTGCGCTGTTCCAGTTTCACGCCCTTGGGAATGTGAATCCTCTGGTCAGTCTGTTCATCAGCAATCCGCGGTACGGCAGCGTTTCCGACTTCCCATTTCAGGCCCTCGGTTTCTTCGCATTGATCATCCTGTTTCTAATGGCTGCAACCAGCCACGATTTCTGGCTGCGGAATCTGTCCGCACCCATGTGGAAGCGGTTGCACATGCTGGTGTATGTGGCCTACGCGCTGCTGGTCGGGCACGTCACTCTGGGGGCGTTGCAGTCAGACACGAGTCCCTTACTGGCCTTTGCCCTCATCGTGGGAGTGGCCACTGTGCTTTCGCTTCACCTCGCTGCGGCGTTTCGGGAAAAGCAGATTGACCGAGCGAGGCACCAGGCGGTCGACGAAGGCTTCGTCGAGGTCTGCAAAGTGGATCGTATAGCGGAGAAATGCGCGACCATCGTATCTCTCTCCGGGGAGCGTGTTGCGGTTTTTCGCTACGATGGCAAGGTCTCTGCGATCTCAAATGTTTGCCAACATCAGAACGGACCTCTAGGGGAAGGACGCATCATCGATGGCTGCGTTACCTGCCCGTGGCATGGCTATCAGTATCAGCCAGAGTCTGGGGCGGCCCCGCCTCCCTTCAAGGAAAAGATTCCGACCTTCCGTGTCAAGGTTGTCGAGGGATCTGTCTTCGTGCATCCGCGTCCTAACCCGCCTGGAACTCGCGTAGAGCCTGCCAGAATTGAATCCACGGAGGCGCAACCGCGATGAACGACTTCTACGTAGGCTATCTGCCGAAGGCGCCCACCGCGCTGGCTCGTTTTGTGCGAAGGGTCATTATTGTGCTCGGCCTCCTTGCGGTGACCACGGCTCTGGTGCTGGTGGTTGGACAAATGCCGTTTGCTAATTCGGCGTTCGAGTACGGGAAGATGCGCAGTTTTGAGGGAGTTGTCGTGACGCAGCCCTTCCCAACGCTGTTGGTAGCGCGTCCGGGAGAAGTCGGGCAACAAGACAAATATTCGCGCTATCTGCTGGTCGCGCCCGGAAAACATGGAGCCGACGAGCTCGTGGCCAGCTTCGATGGCAAACAAGTCCGCCTGCAGGGCCAGCTGATCTATCGTGAGGGCGGAACTATGGTGGAAATAACACCCGGCTCCGTCACTATCGTGAACACCGCGCCCGCAGTTCAAGAGACTACCCGCAACCTGGGAGCAGTGAGCTTGACTGGCGAGATCGTAGACAGCAAGTGCTACCTGGGTGTGATGAATCCCGGCCAAGGGAAGGTTCACCGTGACTGCGCGGCGCGCTGTCTGAGTGGAGGGACTCCACCGATCTTTGTTACGACCGACGGGCGTGAACAGTTCTTGCTGGTCGGCCTTGATGGACGTGCCCTGGGACGCGACGCGCTGCGCGAATTCATCGGGGAACCGATCACGATTCGCGGTGAAGTGCTCGCGCGCGGAGACAGTCGGTTGCTGGAAATAGATCCACGGTCATTCCGTCACACGCCAAACAGACTCGAAGCGGCGTTGGGATCACAAACCCACTAATAAGGAAGCGTACTGGCGGGGTTCTCCGTGCTCTCAAGCCTTCAGGAAACGGGCACGCACGCGAGGATGAAGGGCCTCGAGGTCCATCAGCGTGAGAAAGTCAATTGTTTTGAATTCGCGGTCGATCGCGGGCGGACCGCAGATCTTCGCTCCGACCGCCAAGTACGCACGCAACAATTTCGGGATCTTGTCACTTGTGTTCTCCGGCGACTTTACGGGCATCGCGAAAGCGGGCTGCGGAGTGGTACGCAGCCGGGGCTCCACCAAGTGCTCCCGCATCGCCCGATAGACAGCAGTACCATGCGCTGGGTCCTGCGAGGTTAGCGAAGAACAACCGATCAGATACCGTCCGCCACGGTCAACGGCGTACTGGGCGATTCCGCGCCACATCAGGTAGAGCACATCCGTTGATCGATGATCACGGTGCACACAGGCACGTCCCAGTTCGATCACCGAGTTGCCCAGCCGCTTGTAGGGTGAGAAATCGAATTCACGCTCACTGTAAAAGCCTGCATTTGCCGAAGCCATCTCGCCTGTCTGTAGCCGATACGTTCCAACAATCTTGCCCGTACCCGCGTGCTCAACAATTAGATGGTCACAGACGCGGTCGAACTCGTCCATATCGTGACCGGTGGCGTAAGAGGCTTCCAATCCCTCATTCAATTCCAAGTTGAACACGAGGAACCGCAATCGAAATGCGTCCATCCGGTCTGACTCGGACGCAGCCATCCGCATGTAGTACGGACCTGCTCGGAGACCGAGTGGGTGGTCGGCCGTCATTCCCTCGGGCTTCGCGGAAGGAAGGGCCGGGATCAAACTGTCGCGCGCTGTCGAGGGCGTTGCGCTCATGACGTTCTGACCTGCGTTACTCGCTACATCCCTAAGGCACCACGATGGGCTTGGGCGTTCCTATTCGCGAGCCTCAGCGTGAGATGCGTGACAGTAGAAAAGGTGACGGCGACATACTCCTTCAAGAGTCCACGGCGGTTTTTGTCACTTCCGTCGTCCTGATGAGTCTCACGTTGTACACGGGGTCAGACCCGAGAAATGAGAGCGATCTGTGACGAAGAAATTGTTATACGTCGTTGTATTGTTGGCTGGTCTGTCAGCTTTGGCGGCAGCCAAGGACCTGCAAAATCTGGACCGGGACGGAGTGGCCATCCAGGGTTACGATCCGGTTGCATTCTTCACGGACCACAAGCCTGTTAAGGGAACTCCGCAATTTCAGTCTGACTACCACGGCGCGAAATATTACTTCGCCTCTGCCGATCACAAAGCCGCGTTTGATAAAGCGCCGGCGCAATACGAACCCCAGTTCGGCGGCTATTGCGCGTACGGCGCCAGCCGGGGAAAGACTGTCCCGGTCAAGATCGAGGCGTGGCAGATTCTTGATGGACGTCTCCTCATGCAATACGACCTGGATGTGAAGGGCGAATTCAATAAGGACCCGCAAGGCAATCTCAAAAAGGCGGACCAAAACTGGCCCGGCCTCACCGACAAATACGGCAAATAGGAGGAGCGGAATCCATGAGCACCCAAGTCATCTCAACCATGAGTCGCCCAATGACCGCTTCACTCCTGGTCTTTAGTTGGGCTTGCCGAATTGTCGCAGCGATCATTTTGCTCCAGACGCTCTTCTTCAAGTTCACGGCGGCGCCGGAGTCGGTGTACATCTTCACGAAGCTCGGGACCTTGATTCACACTTACATTCCGTTTGCGTCGATCCGTGGCGTCGAGGTGTCGGGACGCATTGGGTCGGGAATTGTCGAACTCATCGCCGCCGTCCTGTTGCTGACGCCGCGCTTCGTTTGGGCAGGGGCAATTTTGGCAATGGCAGTTACGGGTGGAGCTATCGTCAGTCACTTAACCTTCCTGGGCATCGAGGTACAGGGGGATAAGGGGCTCCTGTTCTTCCTGGCCATCACCGTGCTCGTGACGAGCATCATCGCCCTGTTCCTGCACCGCATGCAGATTCCTGTCTTCGGGAGAAAGTTCTGACATGACCACGTCATTGAATATCGCGGTGAAGGATGTGCTGCAGCAGGGTTGCATCTTTCTGGATCGCATTGGCGATGAAAGGTATGGCCGCCCGCTTGAGAGCCCAGCCGGAGAAAAGCCGGCGTCGCTAGGAGCCCACTATCGGCACGTACTCGATCATTTTATCTGTCTCGCAGAAGGCATTCGCACTGGCCAGGTCAACTACGATCAGCGGCGTCGGAACCCGCAAGTGGAGAGCTCGGTGACGTGTGCACGTCTCGTAACCGAAGTCCTCATCGACGAATTTGGAGGCCTTTCTCGCGAAGTTCTTCAACGTGAGTGCGCCGTGACGTACAGCGTTGGCTACGGCGAAACCGAGGCGGAAGCAGTGAGGTCGAACCTGGCTCGGGAAGTCATGTTCTGCGTCGGACACGCTATCCACCACTATGCCATTCTCAGGCTCCTCTGTGCCGGAGTCGGAGTGAAGCTGTCATACGAATTTGGTATCGCCCCCTCTACGTTGAAACACCTCGAAACTGAAACAGCGGAACGAGCGTAGCCGAGAATGCTTCCCTTTCATTCACTCCCGGGGACGCAAGCCGCGCTGGCCCTCTCGATCTTTTTCGCAACCTTTATCTATGAGGATGGAGCAACCCTGCTGGCGGCCACTCTGTCCGCCAGCGGAACCTTGGACCCGCGGATCGGACTTCTGACCACCTTCCTGGGTATCTGGGTGGGAGATATGGGACTGTATGGCTTGGGCTCCAGTCTCGGGCGGCGCACGGCACAGTCACGTTGGTTGCAGAAATACTTAAGGCCCGAGTCACTCGCGAATGCCGAAGGGTGGCTTGCGAAACATGGATCGTTCGCCTTGGTCATGAGCCGTGCGATTCCCGGAAGCCGTCTACCTCTTTATGTGGCGGCGGGTGCCCTACGGCTTCCATTTCGAGTGTTTGCGAAGACCACAGCCGTTTGCTCGGCTGTCTGGGTCTGCGCAATCTTTGCCATCTGGCGATTCGTTCCCAAAACATCTTCCAGCCATCAGAAATTGCTCCCCTGGCTGCTGACTGCCTCAGTGCTGCTCGCCCCGTGGCTGCTGAGCAAGAGCGCCAGATTACTCGGCGGGTTGGCTCAAAAGCGCGAGAGTGTTCGTGATCACGCGGCGGTGGGCATATGTGTACTCTGACTGTCGTCACCAGTAACGACACGTATCTCATGGCGATGAATCGCGACGAGAAAATCACGCGGGATGCCGGGCTCCCTCCGGAGGTCCATGAATTCGACGGCACTAGGGCCATCTATCCCGGCGACGGCGACGGTGGCACCTGGTTTGCCACCAACGAATGTGGGATCGCGCTCGCGCTGCTGAATTGGAATGACATTACTCTGGGCGGCATAGCGGCCAAAACGCGAAGCCGAGGGCGAGTAATCCCAGCTCTCATTGATTCGCGATCGCTATCCGACTTGCGTGTGGTGTTCGGCGTTTCATCCTTCCAAGGCATGATGCCATTTCGGCTCGTTGGAGTTTTTCCACTCGAACAGGAGATTTGGGAATGGCGTTGGGACTCGACTCAGCTTGAGTCCCAGGTTCATCTGTGGGAATCGCGGCACTGGTTCTCCTCGAGTCTCTCGGACGAACGGGCAGAGAGCCTGCGCGGAGTGGCATGTCGCACGGCACACCATGAACCGGACGCCGGCTCTGTGCCCTGGTTGCGGAGACTTCACGCATCGCATGCGGGTGGACCGGGGCCTTTCAGCCTGTGCGTCCACCGGGAAGATGTGAAGACGCTGAGTTATACCGAAGCTCTGGTCACCTCCAGAAGTGTTCGAATGGGACATTTCCGTGGCAGTCCTTGTACGGAGGGCCCGACTGATCCAATCGAAATAGAAATTGAAAGAGCTGCCTGCCCGAATCTCGCTGTGGCGGATCTCGGCAGTTCAGCGATTTGAAATCATGCCTCTCGCAATGGAACTCGACTCTGTTCAACCAAGACGGTCGTTCACCAACGCCTTGAATCGTAGCTGGCGTAACTTTGCCGGACGGTGGAAGCGCTGGTCTCGCTGGGAGTTCTGGCCTCCTTATTTGTTCTATCCGCCGGTAGTTGTGTACATAGGTTATCTCGGAATCAGGTTCCGAAGCTGGACCTTGTTTACCGCGGCCAACCCGACGATTCCAGCGGGCGGATTCGTGGGCGAGTCGAAGCATGAAATCCTGAAGCACCTGAAGAACGCGGCTCCATGGCTGCCTTGTTCCACTCTTCTCGGGTGCGGAGTGGCTGCCCAACGCGTGGCTGAGGCCGAGGAATTCATGCGATCGCATGGGCTGCAGTTTCCAGTCGTGTTGAAACCCGATGCTGGGCAGCGTGGTTCGGGAGTCGCGATCGTCCGCTCGTCACAGCAGTTGTCTGAGTACCTGGCGCATGCGTGTTTCCCGGTCATCTTGCAGGAATACCTCACGGGCGAGGAGTACGGAGTCTTCTACTACCGTTACCCAGGTAGCGAGCGGGGGCGAGTGTTCTCGGTAACTGAGAAGCGAATGCCGATCCTTCTCGGTGATGGAGAGAGTACCTTGGAAGAATTGATCCTCGCCGATGACCGCGCTGTCTGTATGTCAGACTTTTACCTGCGCAACAATGCAGAACGGATTCAAGAGGTGCCCGCGGCTGGGGAACGAGTTCAATTGGTCGAGATCGGGACCCATTGTCGCGGTGCTATCTTCTTGGACGGACACGATACGATTACTCCAGCCCTGGAAGAAGTCATCGGTCGAATTGCACTGACTTTCGATGGCTTCTTCTTCGGGCGCTTTGACATTCGTGTTCCTTCGCGGCAAGACCTCATGGCAGGTCGTAACCTCAAAATAGTGGAGCTGAACGGGGTCACATCTGAAGCAACGCACATTTACGATCCCAAATTAAGTCTTTTCGACGCCTATCGCGTGTTGTTCCAACAATGGCGAATCGCTTTCGAAATCGGAGACCTCAACCGCGCTCGGGGCATTCGCCCAGCATCTGTGGCCGATCTGCTTCATGCGACTCGTGAGTATCGCCACTTGGCGCAGAGCTATCCGGAATGACCGTATGGTGCGGCTCTCAACGCGGCTTGGCCAGCTCGCAAGTCTTGATCGCGTTCTCATGGCTCATCTTTGCGGCTCTTTCAGCTCAGTGTCAGTCGAGCCCTGCCGCGCAGGTTACCGACTGTCCGACCGCCGATCATCCAGCGGCCGTGACTGGCAGAGAGGCCAATGACTCGATTGCAGCGATACGGCCGGTAATCCAGAAGGTCCGAAGGTCGTCTTTCCCCGAGCTAACCCACATCGACCTTCGCGTCCGTGCATTTCGCAGCCAGTCAGACTACTTTCGGACCCGCTTCAGTTTGTCTCGCTTCCTGTTTCTTATGCCGATGCGATATTTCGTGGACGTCAACCCAGATCTTCTTCAACGCCAAGCGCCATCCGATGGCACTTGTGCGATCGTTGCCCACGAGCTCGCGCATGTTCTTTCCCTGAGCCACGGAAATCGCATCCATCGCTTGGGCTTGATCCGTTTGATATCCGAACGGTACACGATGAGGTTCGAACGGAATGCAGATATCGAGGCGATCCATCTCGGCTACGGGGACGGTCTGAAGACGTATCGCACGTGGGTCTACAAACATATTCCACCGAACAAGCTTCAACGAAAACTGCGGAACTATTTGTCTCCGGAGGAAATCACAGCTATCCAGGTGAAATTGCAGGAGCAGCCTGATCTCTTTGAATACTGGAAGCGACACGTACCCACGAATCTGCAGGAGATTCAGCGGACTAGGTGAGGCCCGGCAAACCGGGACGGCGTCCTACACGGGGATCAAGAGCCTGTTCCGGTCATGGAGACTTCCCGTACCCGCGTTCCTGCACGCGCCGCAGGTCGGTCTTTGGTCTTCGCAGGGGCTTGCGCCGGTTCGGTCTCGACGGGCGGCGCTGGGCGAATGTTTTTCACATCCTCAACATAGGCTCGCAGGATTTCAGCCACACTCCAGGCCTGTGCCACGCATCCACAAGGCCGCTGGGGTGTGTCGCCATCGAAGATCTCCGAGATGTGCCCCAACCCACCATCTGCGAGGTGGTCCTTTAATGGAGCCAGCCAGTCGCCGGCCTGCTGGCGGGCAACATCATCGCCTC
>WNFC01034588.1_pt1 | contig 10707 bp, 6 predicted proteins | sample 5400541 | NCBI WGS metagenome assembly WNFC01 (sample SAMN13153342, study PRJNA577476) | soil metagenome | isolation source: 120 cm saprolite under Douglas fir tree site 2 hole 2 replicate 1 | place: USA:California | collected 2015-04-18
CGGAGCTTCTGGCCCTGCTCGAGGATGCCTTCGTAGACGATCCGGCCGTTCGGGCTGCCCGTCCGCACCAGGAGCCAGCAGCGGCCACGGGTCGCGCTGATGGTCGCAATCCTCAGCGCGGCAGGCGTCGCTCCGGCCGGGTTCGCGGCCGCCGGCGGCGCGGCTGCTGCAGCCACCGTGCTCACGTCGGCGAGGGACTGCTTGGCCGCGTGCGTCGGCGTCCGGGTCGAGCCGCCAAGGCGCCAGGCGGCGAGCCCGGCGACGAGGGCGCCGACGACGAGAAGCGCGACCAGCGGCCGGAGCACGCCGTTCGGAGTCCGCCGCGACGCCGCGAGCGACTCGGGCACAAACGGCGGCTCCTCGTCGCGATGGGCGATCCGGGAGTTGTACTCGTCGATGTAGAGGTTGCCGTCGAGGTCGAGGAACTCTGCGTACGTCCGCAGGAAGCCCTTCGTGTACGCCTCGCCGGGGAGCATGTCCCAGCGCTCCTCCTCGAGAGCGGTCAGGTAGCGCTCGCGGATCCGGATGCCTTTCTGCACGTCCGCAGCCGAGAGCCCACGGCGGTTGCGGGCTTCGCGCAGGCTGTTACCGATTGCGAACATGGCGGCGGTCCATCGATTGTGCAGCAATCTGTGGAAAAGCGCGATCCCCCGGTGGGGAAGATGTGGATACTCGGTGGAGAACCGCGCGGTTCATCCCGCGCACGAAAAAAGGCGCCCGCACCGTGGACGCCTTTTCGATGGAGCCGAGGGGGCTCGAACCCCTGACCTTCTGGCTGCCAGCCAGACGCTCTCCCAGCTGAGCTACGGCCCCAGGCGGGTTCAGTGTAGACCGTTCGATTCGCGCCCTGCCGGCAACCAGCAATAGTGTTTTGCCGGTGAGCCTGCTCGTCCCGGTGTGGTTCGCCCTCCTGCGGCTGCGCGCGCACGCGCAGCGGACGCTCGTCGTGGCGGCGGGGATCGCCGTCGCGGCTGCCGCGCTCGCGATGACGGCGGTCGGCTCCGTCGCCGTGCAGGACCGCGCCGCGCAGCGGGCGCTCGCGCAGCTCCAGCCGTCCGATCGGGCCGTCCAGGCGGTCTGGAGCGGCGTGCCCGGTCAGTCCGACCTCTCCCTGGCCGCGCTCGACCGGATCGCGCGGCGCGCGCTCCGGCCTGTGTTGCGGCAGGCGCCGTTCGCGGTCGCGGTCTTCCGCCAGGCGACGTGGGGCGGAGCCTTCGTGAATCTCGGCGCCGTCGACGGGCTGGCGCGCTGGATCGAGCTGCGCGGCGGTCGGCTGCCCGCCCCGTGCACGCCGTCGCGGTGCGAGCTCGTGCAGATCGGCGGTGCGCCGGCCGCGCCGCGCCTGCCGTTCCTCCACGTCGTCGGCCGGGCGACGTTCCGTCCGGGCGCGCCGCTCTCCGCCTACTTCGCCGCCACGGGCGAGCAGCGGCCGCCGATCCTGCTCGCGAACGGCGTCATGGGCTTCTCGCTCACGCCGCTGCCCGACGCGGTAGGGATCGCGCGCACGTACGGCTGGATCGTTCCGGTCGCGCCGGGCTCGATCCACTCGTGGGAGCTGCCGGGCTTCAGCGCGCGCATCGACCGCGCGCAGGGGGAGCTCGAGCAGGCGACCGACCTCTTCACCGTGTCGGCGCCCACCGACGCGATCGACGCGACGCGCGCGACGGGTCGCGTCGCAGGCGAGCGGCTGCTCGTCCTCGGCGGCGACGCAGCCGTGCTGCTGCTCGGGTTCGCCGTGCTCGCGTCCACGCGCCTGCGGCGCGACCACTTCGCCGTGCGCCGAAGGCTGACGTGGTTCGGAGCGCGTCGCTCGCAGATCCTGCTCGTCGCGGCGACCGAGGTCGCGGCAGTGACGCTCGTCGCGAGCATCGTCGGCTGGGCTGCGGGAACCGGCGCGGGCGCACTGCTCGCGCGGCACCTCGGCGCTCCCGGTTGGCTCGCGGTCGAGCACTCGGTGTTCACGGGCCGGGCGCTCGCGATCGCCGTTGCGCTCGCGCTCCTGACGGCGATCGTGATGCTCGCCGCGCTGCGCACGCAGACGGTCTCGTTCGGCGGGCTCACCCTCTCAGTCGCAGACGTCGCCGCACTCGGAGCGCTCGGGGCCGTGCTGCTCGCTCTCGCGCGCGGCAAGGCGGACGCGGCCGCGCTCGCAGGCAGCGGAACAGGCATCGTCCTCCTGCTGCTTCCCGGCCTCGTCCTCTTCGTGCTGGCCGTCGCCGCGGCGCGACTGCTCGCGCCGCTCCTGCGCCTCCTCGAATGGACGGGACGGCGCGCACCCGCGCCCGTGCGGCTCGCGCTGCTCTCGCTGGCGCGCGCGCCCGGCCGCGTGCTGCTCTCCGTCGTCTTCTTCGTGCTCAGCGTCGGCGTCGCGCTGTTCGCGATCGCGTACCGCGCGACGCTCGTCCGCGGCGAGCAGGAGCAGGCGCGCTACGCCGTGCCGGCGCCGTTCGTGTTGCAGGAGAACCTCGGACAGCTCGTCTCCGTGCAGCAAGCGGCGACGCTGCAGCAGTACGCATCGGTCGGACAGGTGACGCCTGTGCTGCGCGACTCGGGCTACGTGAGCGGCGGGCCGGGCCGAGACTTCACGCTCGTCGCGCTGCCGGCACGTGCGCTCCCGGCAATCGGCGGCTGGCGCAGCGACTTCTCGGCGCAGACGCCGCAGGCGCTCGCGCACCTGCTCGCGCCGCCTGTGCTCCCGTTCCTACGCGGAGGCATTCTGCCCCGCGGCGCGACGCAGGTGACCCTGCCGATGACGGTGGACGGGGACTCGCTCGGCGTGGCGCTCGTCGTGCAGAACCCGCGCGGCGACTTCACGACGCTGTCGTTCGGCCAGTTCGGCCGCGGGCGGCATCGCCCGACCGTTCCCGTCCCGCCGGAGGCGCGCGGCGGTCTCGTCGTCGCCGTCCGGCTCTCCTTTCCCGTACTCGCGGCATTCGTCGCCGGCCACAAGGAGAGCGGCACCGGACTCTCGGTCTCCGACGCGTCCACCGGCGTGCTGCGACTCGGGCCCATGCTCGCGGGCGATCAAGGCTTTTCGTTCGGGGGTTGGATCGGCCGCGGCGGTGTGCAGACCGACGGTCGCGGTCGCATCCACTACCTGCTCAACCGCGCCGCCGACTCGATCCTCCGCCCACACGAGCCGCTGGACGGCGTCCCTGTGCCGGTCGTCGTGTCGCCCGCGATCGCGCGCGCCGCCGGTCCCGGCGGCATCGTCCCGCTCCACGTCGGCGACCGCACGATCGACGCGCAGGTCGTCGCCGTCGCGCGCTCGTTCCCGTCCGTCGACGGCGGGCTCGTGGTCGCCGACCTCTTCACGTGGATGCTCGCCGCGAACACGGTCGAGCCCGGCACGACGACCTGGAGCGAGCTCTGGCTCGACGCGCCGCCGTCGGCCGCCGCTCGGCTTGCGAAGCGGCCGTTCTCCCTGCTCGACGTCTCGTCGCAGCGCGGCACCGAGGCCGAGCTGCGCGGCGACCCGCTCGCGCGCGGCGCGCTCGCGCTCCTGCTCGTCACCGGGATCGTCGCGCTCGCGCTCGCGGCGGTCGGCCTGCTCCTCACCATCGTCGGCGACCTGCGGGACGAGAGCGGCGAGCTCTTCGACCTCGAGGCGCAGGGCGCGACGCCGCGCGACCTGCGGCGCCATCTGCTGCTGCGGGCGGCGATCGTCGCAGCCCTCGGGCTCGCCGGCGGCCTCGCGGCGGGCGCGATCGTGAGCGCCCTCGTCGTCGCGGTCGTCACCGTGACGGCCGGGGCGGGCGTCGCGCTGCCCCCGCTCGAGCTCGTCTACGACCGGCGGCTCGTCGTCGTCGCGCTCGTCGCGCTCGCCGTGGGCTCCGCTCTCGCAGCGCTGGCCGCGACGCGGCGCGCGTATGAGCGCGTCTCGCGATGGCGTTTCTCGGAGGGCATCGAGTGAACGCCGTCGAAGCGGTCGACCTGTTCCGGATCTACGCATCGCCGGAGGGGACGTCGGTCGCCCTGCAGGGGCTCACGCTCGAAGTTGCCGAGGGCGAGCTGCTCGTCGTGTTCGGGCCGAGCGGGTCCGGCAAGAGCACGCTGCTGCGGATCCTCGCGGGGCTCGACCGCCCGTCGGCCGGCACGGTGCGAGTGCTCGAGCACGATCTGCGCACGCTGCGCGGCCGCGCGCTCGTCGAGTACCGCTCGCGGACGCTTGGCTACGCCGATCAGCACTACACGCGCGCGCTGGCGCCGGAGCTGACGGCGTGTCAGCTCGTCGGCCTACGGCTCGGGCTGCTCGGCGCCCCGGGCCCCGATCGGGAGCGCGCCGCCGACGCGCTGCTCGAGCGCGTCGGCCTGCTCGACCGGCGAAACGCACGCCCGTCCGAGCTCTCGGGCGGGCAGCAACAGCGGGTCGCGATCTGCGCCGCGCTCGCGCACCGGCCGAGCCTCTTCATCGCCGACGAGCCGACCGGAGAGCTCGACGCGGCGAACGCGACGCAGATCTACGAGCTTGTGCGCGAGCTGTCGCGCGAGGCGGGGGCGACGACGATCGTCGTCAGCCACGATCCGCAGTCCGCGGCCGTGGCCGACCGCGTCGTCCAGATTCGCGACGGCCGCGTGAGCGGTGAGAGCCGGAGCGGCGGAGCGGTCGAGGCCGTCGTGAACCGCGGCGGCTGGATTCGCCTGCCGGAGGAGCTCGTCGGCGATGTGGCACGGGCGCGCGTCGAGCCCGTAGCGGGCGGGATCCTCGTGCGCGTCGCCGAGCGTGCTGCGCAGCCGGTCAGCGCGCCGCAGCCTGCCGGGGCAACGGGTGCGGTCGTCGCGGAGACGCGCGGACTCTCGAAGGTGCACGGGCGCGGTGCGCACGCGACCGAGGTCTTCCACGAGCTGAGTGTCGCGTTCAGCGCGGGCCGGCTCTCTGCGGTCACCGGACCGTCAGGCTCGGGCAAGTCGACGCTCCTCCATCTGCTCGCCGGGCTCGATCTGCCGACCTCAGGCGAGGTTCTCGTCGTCGGAACGCCGCTGTCCCCGCTCGACGCGACGGCGCGTGCCGAGTTGCGCCGCTCGCAGATCGGCCTCGTGACGCAGGGCACCGATCTCGTCCCGTTCCTCGGTGCGCAGGAAAGCATCGAGCTCGCGCTCGCGCTGCGCGGCGTCGGGCGCGAGGACGCCGCGCAGCGCGCCGCTCGCTCGCTTGATGACGTCGGACTCGCCGAGCTCGCCGGACAGCGCGTCGCGCGGCTTTCGATGGGTGAGCGTCAGCGCGTCGCGCTAGCCCGGGCGCTCGCGGCGCGACCTGCGCTCCTGCTGGCCGACGAGCCGACGGCGCGGCTCGACGAGGCGAACGCTCGCGCCATCGCGGAGCTGCTCGGCCGCCTGGCCCGCGAGTCGCCACGATCCGGTGCTGATCGAGCACGCCGCGATCGAGGTCGCACTCGATACCGTTGCCGCGTGAGCCAGGAGAGCGTCGACCTGTTGCTGCGCGGGTACCGCGCGTTCGTGGCGGGGGACCTGGATGCGATCGAGAGCATGCTCGATCCGGAGGTGGAGTGGGTCGGAATCGGCGAGGTTGCGGGCACCGCCGATCGCGCCGACGTCCTCGAGATCCTGCGCGACCGGCTTGCGGAGCGGTATTCCGTCACGCTCGACCGCTGCATCGGGATCGGCGACCGCGTCGTCCTGAGCATGCGTTTCTCGCGCACCGAAGCCGATCCGACCGACGACCGGCCCCTCCAGTCGCGCCGGACGTACCACGTCGGCCGCTACGCGGCGATCGTCACGATGCGTGACGGGCACGTCGTCCGGGTCGACGAGCATCCGACGCTCGCCGCCGCGCTCGAGGCGGCCGGGGTCGAGGACGAGGTGGCCTGACCCGCGTGCTCGTCACCGGCTTCGAGCCCTTCGAAGGGGGAATGGTCAATCCGTCGCAGCGTCTTGTCGAGGCGCTCGCGGCGGATCCGCCGCGGGGAAGGCGAGCTGTCGACGGCGGTGCTGCCCGTCGCGTACGCGCGTGCGGCCGATGGGCTGCGCGCCGCGCGGGATCGTGCACCTCGGTTAAGCCGGCTACTGCTTCGTCGTTCCAGCATGAGCAGAAGACGGGCCCCATGACAGGGGCCCGTCTTCGAGCCGGTCAGATCTTGCCGCGATCCTCCCACTTCTTGTAGATGTCCCTCACCTGCGACGCAATCGACTTCACGGAGTCGGCGGCGCTCATCTGGCCCTGCGAGACCTGGGCGAACATCTGCGGGATGAGGTACTTCGAGAACACCTCGTCCATCGCCGCATTTGTCGTGCCCGGGTAGCCGATGTTGTGCGTGTACTTCTCGGCGATCGTCGTGAGGATCGTGTACTTCCCGTGCGGCGGATGTGTATCTGCGGCCGCCGCCTTGCGGATCTGCGCGAACGGATACGCGCCCGGAAAACCCGGGAAGTTATAGAGCTGAGACGCGTTCGTCGCGTCCTTGCCGGCGATGCAGAGGTCGGCGAGGAACTGCTGTGCGTTGTCCTTGTTCTGCGCGAAGTTCCAGATCGAGTAGCAGCTCATCACGTGCTCGAGGCCGAGCCGTCCGTGCGGCCCGTTCGGGATCGGCCAGATCCAGAGATCCTTCGAGAACGGAAGGTTCTGCGCTTCCGGCGTGCGGGTCGCGGAGATGGCGTTGAGGATCAGCGACGCCGTGCCGGAGTAGAGGTAGTTGTTGTTCGACGCGGGGTTCCAGCCGAAGATCGCCGAGTCTTCGCCGTTCGAGTACATGTCGGCCATGAACTTCACGGCCTCGACGGCGTTCTTCGTGTTGAGCGTCGGCCTGTTGTGCGCGTTCTGGATGAACGCGCCGAAGCACATCATGAACGCGATCAGCGCCATGTTGGAGTCCAGCTCCTGCGACTGCCCGATCCCGATCGGGTGGCCGAGCGCCTTCAGCTTCGGCGCCGCCTTCCGCACATGATCCCACGTGAAGGGCGCCTCGCCGATCCCGTTCCAGAGATCGTGACGCCAGATGACGGGGTCGGGCACGTAATTGTCGGAGACGGCGAAGTACTTCTTCGTCTTCGGGTTGTACGTCGATGCCTGGCCGAGCGGCCCGTACTTGCCGACCTTCCGCTGGATCTCCTGGATGATCGGCGCGTGGTTGATCACCTGATCCTCGTAGGAGGCCAGCGGGTGGAGGCTCATGAAGAGGTCGTGCCCGCTCTGTGCGGCCACCTCGGCCGCGGCCCGGGTGTCGAGCAGCGTGTTGTTGATGTGCTCGACCTTCACCTGGACGTCGTTCGCCTGGCCCCAGTTCTTGACGAAGGTGTTGTCGAACCAGTCGTCGTAGCTCGGGACGAAGTGCACCCACTGGATGATCGACAGGTCGCCCTTCAGCCACCGGCCCGTGTGGCGCATCGGGCCGGCGAACGAGAACGGCGCCGCAGCCCCCGACACGCCGAGAGCTGCCGCGCCGACACCTGCCTTCTTGAGGAGAGCGCGCCTGGTGAGGCGGTTCTCCTCGTTCCCCTTGCCGTCGTTCGCTTCCGGCATGTGTCCTCCCTTCGAGGTCAGCGGAATGCTCCGCCCGTGAACCCGGCGATGAAGCGGTTGAGGAACGCGTTGTAGACGAGCGCCAGCGGGATGCTCGGGATCAGGATCGCACCCATGATCCCGGGCCAGTTGAAGAGATCGCCGCGAATCAGATCGGTCGGGACGCCGACCGTGAGTGTGCGGTTGGTCGAGCTCGAGATGAACGTGATCGCGTAGACGAATTCGTTCACGACGAGCGAGAACGTGAAGATGACGACCGTCAGGATCCCGGGGATCGAGATCGGGAAGACGATGCGAAACAGCGAGCCGAGACGCGAGCAGCCGTCGATGAGCGCTGCGTCCTCCAGCTCCTGCGGAATCGTCTTGAAGAAGCCCATCAGCAGCCAGACGGCGAACGGGATCGTGAACGACGGGTACACGACGACGAGCGCCCAGAGTCGGTCGCTGAGGTGGAGGTACTGCGCAATTGCGCGCGACAGCGGCAGGAAGAGCAGCGTCGGCGGCACGAGATACGTGAGGAAGATCCCGACGCCCATGCTTCGTCCGATTCCGCCCGACAGCCGCGCGAGCGCATAGCCGGCCGGCATCGCGACGATCAGCGTGATCAGCACCACCATCACGCCGACGAATGTCGAGTTGGCGAGCCACCGCACGTAGTCGGTGTGGTGGAAGAGATAGCCGTAGCTCGCCAGCGTGGGGTGGAAGTGCCACACCTTCGTTGGGTCGTAGACCTGCGCCTCCGGCTTCAGCGACGTGACGGCCATCCAGAAGAACGGAAACGCGAGCACGATCGCGAACGGGACGACGATCCCGTACGAGAACGCCTTGTGTCTCCAGCCGCTCGTCACCTCACGTGACCTCCGCGCGCCGCGCGAACACGAGCATCCCGATCACCACGACTGCGAGAAGCGGGAGCATAAATAGTGCGACTGCTGCACCTTCTCCGATGTTGCCGGCGTTGATGCCTGTCTGGAACGCGTACGTCGTCAGGACTTGCGTCGAGTTGAACGGTCCGCCGTTCGTGAGGATGTACGGCACCACCATGTCGGTCGCCGTGAACACGATCCCGAAGAGGATCGCGACGACCGCGATTGGCAGCTGCAGGGGCAGCGAGACGTACCAGAACTTCTTCAACCCGGTCGCAGCGTCGATCGCCGCCGCATCATCGACCTCCTGAGGGATCGACGAGATGCCCGCGATGAAGATGACCGTCGCGAACGGAATCGTTCGCCACGCTTGCACGGTGATGATCGACGACATCGCCGCCTTCGGCGTGCCGAGCCAGTTGGGCACGTGATGCGCGTCCACGAGGTGCAGGTGGACGAGGAACCAGTTGAAGATGCTCGCCTGCGGGTCGTAGAACCAGAGAAACCCGATCGAGGTGAGCGCGATCGGCGCAGCCCACGGCAGCAGGATGAGGAAGCGGAGGAACCAGCGGCCGCGGAACGAGCGCACGAGGGCATGCGCGAGCAAGCCGGCGCAGACGATGACGACCGCCTGCGAGATGATCGTGAACAGGAAGGTGTGCCAGAGCGCGCCGCGGAAGATCGGATCGTGCAGCGCCTGTGTGAAATTGTGGAGGCCGACCCACTTCCCGGTGAGCGATCCGGCCGTCGCGTCGGTGAAGCTGAGGTAGATCGCGAGGACGAGCGGGACGCCGACGAGCGCCGCGATGAAGAGAACGGCAGGCGCGATCAGGAGCGTCGCGAGAAACCCGCGACGCTCCGTGACGTAACGGAGCCGTCTCCGACGGCTCCCCCCTGCGGCCGCCACCGCTGTCATGACCGCGGGACTCTAGATCGCATGCCGGTGCATTGCAAGAAGCGCAAGCGACCCTTAAGGTTCCGCCACGTGGCGGCCATCCAGCTTGAAGGGCTGACCAAGGTCTACGGCGACGGCACGCGCGCCGTGCATGAGCTCGACCTCGACGTCGCGGACGGCGAGTTCGTCGTGTTCGTGGGCCCGTCGGGGTGCGGCAAGACGAGCGCGCTCCGGATGATCGCCGGCCTCGAGGAGATCAGCGGCGGCACCGTGCGAGTCGGCGGCGAGGTCGTCAACGACCTTCCGCCGAAGAACCGGGATATCGCGATGGTCTTCCAGAACTACGCGCTCTATCCCCACATGGACGTCTACGACAACATGGGATTCGGGCTGAAGATGCGGGGGCTCGACCGGGGGGAGATCCGCCGCAGAGTGGACGACGCCGCGCGGATCCTCGGCCTCACCGAGGTGCTGCACAAGCGGCCCCGGCACCTGTCCGGCGGCCAGCGCCAGCGTGTCGCCATGGGCCGCGCGATCGTTCGCGAGCCGCAGGCGTTCCTCATGGACGAGCCGCTCTCGAACCTCGACGCCAAGCTGCGCGTCAACATGCGCGCCGAGATCGCACGGATCCAGCGCGATCTTCGGGTCACGACGATCTACGTGACGCACGATCAGAGCGAGGCGATGACCCTCGGCGACCGCGTCTGTGTGCTGCGCGGCGGCCTGCTCCAGCAGGTGGACCGGCCGCAGGTGCTCTACGACCGGCCCGCGAACCTCTTCGTCGCAGGCTTCATCGGGTCGCCGGCCATGAACCTCGTGGAGGCCGAGCTGGCAGAGCGCGACGGTGGCCTCGCCGCGGTCTTCGGGCCGCACACCCTGGCGGTACCTGCGGCCGTGTCCGCCACACGGCCGGAGCTCCGGCGCTACGTCGGCAGGCGCGTCGGCCTGGGGATCCGCCCGGAGGACGTCGAGGATCCGCTCGGCTCGCCGGTGGCGGCCGGCGCGCGCCTCGAGGTCACCGTCGATATCCGGGAGGACATGGGCTCGGAGGTCTACCTCCACTTCGTCGTCCCCGCCGCGGCCGTCAAGGCCGACGAGCTGCGCGAGATCGTCGGCGACGAGGCGCTTGAGGCGGCGGACGAGCAGACGCACCACGGCAGCCCGTTCGTCGCCCGGGTCACGCGCGTCACGGGGGCGAGGGAGGGCGAGCCGGTGGTGCTCGCCGTCGTCACCGAGCGCCTCCACTTCTTCGATCTCGAGACCGGCGCCGGGATCTACGACGGCGCCCGCGTCCGCAAGCCCGCACTCGCCTAGGAAGGCGGGCGGCCGGGGGCCTGGCGGAGCCCGCCGGCCGGTCGGTACAATCCGGATACCTAGTACACGGATTGGAGAGTGAACCGATTGTGAGCGACCTGCTGCTCGTCCCGCTCGAGGACACCGTGGTGTTCCCGGGCATGACCGTCACCCTG
>WNFC01009626.1_pt1 | contig 10706 bp, 16 predicted proteins | sample 5400541 | NCBI WGS metagenome assembly WNFC01 (sample SAMN13153342, study PRJNA577476) | soil metagenome | isolation source: 120 cm saprolite under Douglas fir tree site 2 hole 2 replicate 1 | place: USA:California | collected 2015-04-18
GCTTGAGCAACTTTTGCAGGCTCGGGCATTACCTGACCAACATACCGATTCTTCTTCGGGCGGACAAACACACCTCGCGAGACGCGTACGATTTCTCCCTGCTTGACAAGGCGCGACAGGGTTTGATCGAGGGAGGCACGAGTGCCGACACGATTAAATTGAGTCGAGGTGAAAGGCTCTCCGACTCCTATTTCTTTGATCTGCTTCCGGATAGTCTCGGCGGTTGTCATAATGCTTTTCCTCTTTGTCATAAATATACTACATATTTCTGACAAACTTGACAAGAGCCTAGGGATACCGTGCTATGCTGTTGATACATAGCCATTTAGTGGAGCCAGTTCCTAGAAGCTTCTGCCAGGGCACTCTCGACGACTGATTGGCCGAAGATCGTATTGGTCTACTTCCTGATCGCTGTCCCTACCAAAAACTCAGTTGGCCGATCATCAGCGAAGGTTGTGCCTACCAAAAACTCAGCTGGCCGACCATCAGCGAAGTAAGCCGTGGTCAGCGGCGTGATGTCCCGGATCAAACGTCGAGCGGCGAGCGTCCTTCCATGAAAAACTGAACTTCGCAAAACAAACGAGCACACGGTTCATTCTGCATTCTCACACGAGCGCTTGGAAGTCGTTTGGGATCAGGCAGCTTTGCGTTTGTAAAGGTGGTGCAGGCCACCGACCTTTGGAATCTCGATCACATGGCCGAGCGGGGGAGGCTCGACAGGTCGGCTGACAGGCGCATCTTTTTCGAGCGACAGATGCGTGCGGCACCTTTCGTAGAATTCGAAATAATCCTTCAGGATCCGGCGCAATCCGGCCTCATGGAAAACAATGACGTGATCCATGCACTCCCGTCGAATGGACCCGATCAAGCGCTCCGCGTAGGTGTTTTGCCATGGTGATCGCGGAGCAGTCAGGACTTCCCGAATGCCCATCCATTTCGCCGTGTCACAGAACTTCTCCCCGTAAATACCGTCGCGGTCGCGCAGCAAATAACGTGGGGTAGTGTTCCACGGGAAGGCCTCCAAGAGTTGTCGGGCTGTCCATTCTGCTGTCGGGTTAGAGGTCACGGCGAAATGAATCGGGCGTCTGCGGTCATGGTCGAGAATCACGAAGACGAATAGGAGGTGGAAGGCAATCGTTGGGAGGACAAAGAAATCTGCAGAAACCAAGTCCTTGGCGTGATTGTTGAGAAAGGTTCGCCAAGTTTGGGAGGGAGGTTTCCGCTGTCGGACCATGTACTTGGCGACCGTGGCTTGCGACACCTCAATTCCAATCTTCAGCAATTCCCCATGAATGCGCGGAGCTCCCCAGCGAGGGTTGGCAAGACTCATTTTCCGGATCAGATTCCGAACTTCATTGGATACCGAGGGTCGTCCTTCAAGATGGCGACTCTTCCAATTCCAATACAGTCGGAAGCCCTTGCGATGCCAGGCGATGACGGTCTCCGGCTTGACAATGAGCAAAGTCGATCGCCAATCGTTCCATAAACGTGAGAGCCAAACCCACAGGACTCGGTCAGCGCAACCGAGGCGGAGCTTGTGAGGACGGCTCGAACGCTGCAAGACCAAGAGCTGATGGCGGAGGGCCAGAATCTCTGCTTGCAGAACAGCGCGGGCTCGGAAACAATCTCGCAGAGAGAAAAGTAGGGTCAGCATGGCAGAGGAAGGCTACCCGTCGCGACTCTGTAAATGCAACGATTTCAATGTGAACGGGCTTTTTGGTAGGGACAGGAGCGGAAAGTTGCGATTCCAGGGCTGAAAGAAGAGTTCTCCGTGCTGATTCCTCGGAAAGCATTAGTGTTGCTGCGTCGTCTTGCGGACGAGGATGCCGAGCAAGCGAGCGCCGAGATTTCAAAAGACAAGTCACACGTATTCTTCTGTCTTGGCTCGCGTATCCTTGCTTCGCGCCTCCTCACGGGCGAGTTCCCGAATTACCAGTCAGTTCTGCCCAAGGGGAACGGTAAGATAGTTGAGCTGAATCGAGAAGAGCTAGAGGCTGTTGTTCGACGGGTTTCTCTCCTGGCCGATGACCGCTTGCGCGGGGTGCGGCTGGCCTTGGAAAAGAACCAATTGGAAGTGTCCGCGAGTTTCCCGGAATACGGTGAGGCGAAGGAACTTGTCGAAGCGAGCTACGGCCAGGAAGGTCTCCAGATCGGTTTCAACGCGGAATATCTGCTGGAATTTCTCGGCGCCATTGGCACAACGACTTCAATTCAAATGCAAGTGAAAGACGCCGAGAGCGCTGTTGAGTTCCGTCCGTCTGGAAATGACGGCGAGCAATACCGGTACGTGCTAATGCCACTGCGTTTCTAGGAGGAGTTAGTCAGGCTAGTGATTGCTGCTCCTATATGATTGGAGGCCACCTCGAGGGGGCGATGATGAGTCCAAGTGTTTACGTCATTGCGGGACCGAACGGCGCGGGTAAGACGACCTTCGCGAGGGAATTCTTGCCCAATTATGTAGACTGCAGGAATTTCATCAACGCCGATTTGATTGCACAAGGTGTGTCACCGTTCTCTCCGGAAGCTGCTGCCTTCCGTGCCGGACGGCTGATGCTTGACGAAATCGAGCTCTATGCAAGACGCAGCGAGAGCTTCGGCTTCGAGACAACTCTTTCGGGCCGGAGTTATGTGGGCTTAATTCGCCATCTCAAGAAGCGCGGGTATGAGGTGCACTTCTTCTATCTATGGGTTCCAACCGTCGAGCTCGCGCTGACCAGGGTCAGAGCCAGAGTCTTGGAAGGAGGCCACGACGTGCCCGAAGTTGTGGTGCGCCGCCGATTTGAGCGCTCGATTCGCAATTTCCTGCTGCGCTACCGCCTACTTGGTGACTCTTGGACGTTATTCGATAACGCTGGCGCAACACCCGCAGTCATTGCCTTTGAGAAGCGGGGCAGTCTCCGTATAATGAATCGAGAGCTTTACGACACTCTGATTGCTCGTTACGGAAGGCCATGACAAAACCGCCGGCAAACGTCCTCGACCTACCGCTGGAAGAGCGCGCGGAGATGGCGCTCAAAGCCGCTGTCGAGAAAGTCATTGTTGAACACGCTCGCCAAGGGTTGCCAATCTACATCTGGCGTGATGGCGAAGTGGTTGAAATCCACCCCGATGAATTGCGGGTCGAATCAGCCCGCTTGCGAGGGGAACCAACGTAAGAAGCCCTCTTCTTCTGTGAACCTGTGGTCCGAGATTCTAGGTTCGACCCTGCCAATAAATGTTGTAACGAAACCCCGCCCCGCCAACCACCCCGCTTGTGCTGTCTACCTCGGGCTAACTGACCGACGCCCACTGTTTTGCTCTTTAGCAGACTTCTCTGCATTTTGAGTCTTCTCCCGCAAGCTCCTGTGGGTCGCCTTTGCAAGGCGTGAGCGCGTCACCCGCAAGAACTGCCCTGCTTTTTTCGGCTGGCACCCAAAGCAATCCACCGAATGAACCCTCCTCCAGCCCAAGAACCAACTCGAAGATCCGGACCAACGAATCACCTCGGTCGCGGACTTTCGAGTCGATCCATCAAATTGAAAGGAGAAACAAGAACATGGAGCAGTCTCAACTTTTGGCTCATTGCGGGAGTTCGAAGATCACCCGAGAAGAATTGAAGGTGATCCCGACGCCCGCGGGGAGCGTAACTCATCAACCCCTTCCGCACTTCGAGATTGTCGGGGCGCTGGTCGAAACGCTGAGCTTCCGACAGATCTCGGTGGTGCGGGAGGAATACGCGGTTACAGGCGACGGCATGAAGATGTTCGGAGTCCTCGACCTCGAAACCACCTTCGACGGATGCCGATTCTCGGTCGGCGTCCGAAACTCCAACGACAAGTCCATGCGCCTCGCCCTCACGGTCGGTTACCGAGTGCTGGTATGCGACAACATGGCGTTTCATGGCGATTTCACGCCCGTGCTCGCCAAGCACACCAAGCATCTGAGCCTCGTGGATACCCTCTCGGTTGGGGTAGACCGCATGCAGCGGAACTTCGAGCCGATGAGGAAGCAGGTCGAGGCGTGGAAGGGAACCGCCTTCTGGACGATACAGCGAAACTGGTCATCTACCGGGCATTCGTGGAGGGCAAGCTCGACGCCCCGAAACACTTGGCCCGGCGCGTTCACGATCAGTACTTCGACCCGCAGGTCGAAGAGTTCGCCCCGCGAACAGTGTGGAGCTTGTCCAACGCGTTCACGAGCGCTTTCAAGGAACTCGACCCGATCCCGCAGTTCAAGACAACTGCGAAGCTCGCGTCGTTCCTTGAGCTGGCCACAGCCTCCTCCAATTGATCGCGTCAAAACCGTCCGATTGCCGTGAGGCACGGGAGGCAGACCTTTCGGCTGCCTCCCAACCTCCTGTGGGCCACGCGCGTTGAAATTTGAAAATCGGCTTTAGGTATTGAATGTCCTAAGCGCTGCGACCGTCTCTTCCAACCAGATTGGCCTTCCAGGAAAACGCACTCACCAAGTTCGTTCTTTTTGAACCTCGATCAATAGCGAGCGCCAGCTCACGAACGGGCAATCGGGAGGATATCCATGAAGTGTGTCATCTGCGGTCAACCGATCGAAGAAGGCGCAAGCAGGGTCAGCCACCGCGCCTTGCGAAATACCGCTTGAAGTGGCGGGCGGAGCGGCGGCGCCGTGCAAGAGTGAAGTACACGTGGCGGCCGGAATACGACGCCTATCTTAACGCGCATTATTTCGGCGGACTCAATCGTCGCTTTCAGGTGCTCAACAGAGTGGTTCGGATGACCGGCTTGCCCCGGTGGTATATCAAGCGGCAGGCCGCACGGTTAGGCTTAACCATGCGAATGGACCGGAAGACTTGGACGCAGGCGGAACTGGATCGCCTGGAGAACTTGGTGGGCCGCGTATCATCAGCGACAATCGCAAAACGATTGCTCCGCCCGGAGAGTTCAGTTGTGAACAAGTTGAAGCGTATGGGCACTTCGCGGCGCGTTCGAGATGGCTACACAATGCGGGAGCTTGAATTGTGCTTGGGAGAGGACCACCACAAGATTGCCGCGTGGATCAAGAACGGTTGGTTGCAGGACCGCCTTCAGGGTACGCACCGGCACAATGGGAACGGCAACGATATCCACCGCATCCGTGAAAAGGACATCCTCGACTTCATTAAGGACCATCCACAGGAAATTAACCTCGGTAAAGTGGACCAGACGTGGTTCTTAGATCTTGTGTTGCTGAAAGGAAGGGAAGTGCGTGAGGCGACGTTCCCTCGGGGCACTGATTGTGCAGAGGACGACGCCGCAGCGTAGCCGCTAGAGCAGGTGAAATATTTAAGGCCTCGCTTGACCGTCGACGAGCGTCGATTTGGCTACTCCAAGAGATTGGCGTCGAGCATTTTTCGAAGGCGTTTTCGGTGCATCCCGTCCGCGGGGCCTCGGCCCCTCCCGTCCAGCCAGCCAAGCAGCTTCTCAAAGTCCACTTTGTAGGTTTTCGGAGCCTCATGCACTTCGACGATGAATTCCTCAGTTCGATAGGATTCATCGTAGGTTTCATCAGATGACTTGAATTTGGCCCATCCGCGACACGCGGCCTCGAACAAGGATGCAGCCTCGACCTCCGCAGAACGCTCGATACCATGACCATTCGAAAACCGAACTATGCAGCGCTGTACGCGACCCATTAGGGATTCACCCGCGAGTGGAATTGGCAGGTAGAGGAAGGTGCTGACAGTCTAGCGCTTCTCGAACAAGTCCCAAAACAGTTTCACTGTGGCTGGACCATGGCCGGCGCATAATGCCGCGTCGCGGATTATGCCGAATCCCCTCATGTCGTCAGCACCATTTCCACTGGATTCCTGTCTTTCCACGCACACTGAATGCTTGATTAAGTCGGCATAATCCCACCCACTTCTCTGGACGTCCCTGCAGACCGAAAGGAGAAAATTCACATGCAAAGTCATTCGGATAGGAATTCTCTCTCCCGCAGGGACAGACGAGCGGCCACTGTACTCCTACATCCTCGGTTTCACCGTTTCGCTTACCAGCCGAGGGCAGTTCCCAGCCTCGACGACTTCGGACCGCGAACAACCAAGCTCGCCTGCCGTTATGAATAGCGGTCTGACGCAGCGCCTTATTAAGTATCGTTACTATGTTCAACGGTTATTACGACTTTCCCTTGCGCGTGTCCTTCTTCCAGATACCGGATAGCCTCAGGGACCTCACTCAACGTGTAACACCTGTCGATGACCGGTGTAACCTTTTTGGCTTCCATTAGCTCTTTCAAGACGACCAGGTCCTGCTTGTTTATTAAAGCTATAAACACGACCATTTTCGGGCGCACGAACGGTGCCAACAAGAGCGTTTTGAACAAACGAGCCAGAGGACCGATCCACCGACCATCCGATGTCGCTCCGACCGCGATGTATATCCCTTTGGGATTTAAGACGCGCCTGCATGCTGACAACGAATGGTTGCCAACGCAGTCGAAAAACAGATCGTAACGTTGTGCTCTTTTGGGCCCACTCTTAGTGAAATCCTCCTGGGTGTAATCAATGACATGGTCTGCGCCGATGGATCGGACCATGTGCACATTCCTCGTGCTGCACACACCGGTCACGTCCGCGCCGAACGACTTGGCGATTTGCACAGCGAACGTACCCACGCCTCCCGCCGCGCCGTTGATCAAGACCTTCTGCCCCGGCTGAATCCGTCCTTTATCGCGAAGGCCCTGAAGGGCGGTGATTGCCGCGACAGGCACAGCCGCCGCCTGGTCGAATGTGAGATTGGCGGGTTTCAGCGCCAATTTCTTTTCGTCAGCACACACATACTCGGCAAAGGTGCCGTGGCGGCTCGTGCCGAATACCTCGTCGCCAGGCTTGAACTGGGTTGCGTTCCTGCCGACCGCTTCAACCTGGCCGGCCAGATCAGCGCCCAGACGTGTGAGCTTTGGCTTGCGCAGGCCGGTCATTCCGCGAACGATGTACGGCTTGCCTTTTATCAGCTTGTCTAGTGGATTGACGGAAGCCGCGCGGACTTTTATCAACACTTCGTTTTCCATGGGAGCTGGTTTTTCGACGTCCTTGATTTGGAGGACGTCCGGGGCGCCGTATCTTTCGTAGACGGCGGCTTTCATGAGCGCATCCCCGCTGCGGTGGCCTGCTCGTTCCATCGTTGAGGGTTCACGCCTTTCACGAGGAGCCACAGCTGAAGGGGGATTTCCGCAAGGGCGGAGGCAGCAGCGATGAAGGGGAACAGATGGTTTGCAATCGGCGGTGACACATACATCATCCAACCCAAACCATCAACCGCCAATAGCACGCCCAGAATTCTAGGCAGGAAGGTCGATCTGAAAATGAGGTAGCCGATCAGGACGCACCATAGTCCGAAGAATACCAGGTCGATGTTGAAGGCCTGACCATTCAAGCGGAGAAACACGTACGCCAGCGCCTGCAACTGTTGCGTCGTAAATGCGCTCACGGAGCTCCCGCCTTGCAAGATGAGCAAGGGGGCGACGTAAAAGAGGCTGGTAAGAGCCTGAATACCGCAAACCACCAGGCCTACGAACGCCGCGAGTAAAGAGATGCCCCGGTTCACAGGCTTAAACAAGTCATAGAAGAGAGCCGTCCAAGCGATATGGAACGCAACCCCGATGAGGGAGGATGCGAACCCCAGCCAAAATAAAGGCTGGTGCGCCAGGATGTTGGTTGCTGTAGCCGCGGCGTCGCCATCTACACCAAGTCTGCCGAGAACGACGACCTGGCCGAATGCTGACGTCAGGCCTTCGAGCGCTTCAAAGACGCCCGCAATCCTGGCCTTGAAACGCGGCGACACTTCTGCAATCCGTTCCATCATTTCAGCTGCGCTCATATTCATTCCTCCCTATGCGAGCGATTGAATCAAGCGTGCAGGTGAATCAGGAGGCTGGAGTGACTACTGGCTTTGGGATTGCGCCCTTGATCACGAGCCAGAGCATGAACGCCACCTCCGCGAAGAGGGCGGGCTGGGAGATGATAAACACCTTGTTCTGGTATTGCGGCAACAGTTCGCCCGTAAAGCTGAGGAGCACATAGGCGAAGCCGTTGATGGTGAGCCAGACGCCGAGGAACCGAGGCAGGAAGCGCGACCTGTACACGAGGATCGCTAAGGGAAAAAGCCATAGACCCCAAAGGATCTCCGCGGCGGTGTTTTGATGGTCACGAAGACGGAGGAACAGCATGGCCAGGGCGTCGCGCTGAGGCTTGTCGAATACGGAGAGGAAATCGGCTCCCCGCACGACCATTAGGGCAGCGGCGTCGTACACCACACTGACGAAGTTGATGAGGGCCGGCATCACGCCCCCGAAGATGACCACAAGCACAGCGAGGTTCTGGTCCACTCCCTTGAACAAGCGGTAAAAGGCCAGAGTAAGAAAGATCAAGATGACCGCGCCGACCAGGTCGCTGACGATGCCGAGACGGAAGAGCCACTCGTGGGCGGCGATGTTGCTGGCCGTCGCGGCCGCGTTCCCATGGACGAACAGCTTGCTGGGAATGTAGATGAGGGGGAGGGGGCCGGCGAGGACGAGGAGCAGGTACCAGAGTCCGGCGACTCTCCCTGGGTTGCGGGTTGAGCTCATGTGTCCTCCTTGCGGGAGTTTAGCTTGAAATACGGCGGAGGCCGTCAAAACATTTCGCCCACGAGCGCACGAGCCTACTTGAACGCGTGGTTAGACGGCAAATCGGCCTGTGCTTAACCGCTTGCTCTATCGGGCTCAGTTCAGTAATCAAAGAGCGAGGTTTGCTTTTCCGTTCGCCGAGGAATGTGGGGTTTGAGCAGCGCATCATCACCCCAGAGGTTGCGGAACAACTCGACAGTGGCGGGACCATGTCCAGCGTAGTGGTTGTTGGCAAAGGCCAGAATCATGATGCGCCGTTCATGGACTTTCTTTAGGAGATCGACCCATTCCGAAAGTTCGCCTTTGCGGTCAACGATCACTTTGTCCCAGGTTTTCGTCTTTTCCTCGATCGCTTTGCGGTCCCCCAGCCATCGAACGTAAGTGAAATCGGAGGTAATCAGATCGAATTTGTCCTGCATCTCCCAGGGCCGCGGCATCCAGCCTTGATCAATCAGGGCAAGAGCGACGCCATGCTCCCGCAACACATCTGCGAATTTAGGAACCAGCCAACCCTCGTTGCGAATCTCGACGGCAAACTTGTGCTCCTTCGGCAGCCTTTTGAGAAACGGAACTAGCCTCCCTAGAAAATCGTCGAGAGACCTAAAAACCGCCTTGTCGAACTTTCCGAATTGAAACAACAACGGGCCGAGCTTTTCGCCTAGAGCCTCCATTGTCGTTAGAAAGACCTTGAATTCCTCGTCGCAATCTTTGAGAACCTTCTTGTGTGTGATCTCCTGTGGTACTTTGGCCGCAAAAAGAAATCCCTCCGGGGTTTTGGCATTCCAGGAGCGCACCACGCTCACATTCGGAGTTGCATAGAAGGTTGAGTCAATCTCTACAGTGTCGAAGTGCTGCGCGTAGTAGCTGAGGTAGTCGGCGGGTCGCAAGCCCTTCGGATAGAACGATCCCTGCCATCCTGTGGCTGTGAACGACGAGGTCCCGAGAATGATCGGCGGATGGTTCACGCTGGAGAGTATAGCGAACCCCTGTCGTATACCGCTCGGTCCGATGGTAACTTCCGGATTGTCGACTTGAACGAAGCCGCCCGCGCGGCGGACGCTGCGCGTGAGGTGAACACAGCGCTGCTTGCCTGGGGCTGAGATAAGTTTGGGTCACAAGGAGGTCCCTGTGACCCATCTGCGAAAAATGATGCTGGAAGAACTCCAGCGTCGTAATTATTCTGAGGCTACCATACGCTGTTACATCCGCACAGTTGAAGATTTCTCAAGGCGATTCAAGCGTTCTCCAGATCGTTTGGGTCCTGAACACATTCGCGAATATCAAGCCGAGCTATTCCAGAAGCAGAAGTTGTCGCCGGGCACGGTTACGCAACGTTTGGCGGCTCTGCGGTTCTTCTACATCAAGACGCTCAAGAAAGCCTGGAGCATCGCCGAGACTCCTTATCCGAAAAGAGCATTTCACCTTCCGTCGATCCTGAGCCAGGAAGAAGTCGCGCGACTCATTGATGCGGCGCTCACTCCCTACCATCGCACTCTGTTGATGGCGCTCTACGCCACCGGAGTACGACGCGCTGAACTGACACACCTGAAGGTCAGCGACATCGATAGCCAGCGCATGGTGATTCACGTCCAGGGCGGCAAGGGGCGCAAAGACCGCGATGTGATGCTCAGTCCCAAACTGCTCGAGGCGTTGCGCGAGCACTGGCGCGGATTAAAGCGCAAGCCAAGCGCATGGCTGTTTCCAGGCAACCGCCACCATAGCGGTGATCAGCCGATCACCACCAAGGTGGTCTGGTACGCTTGCAAGGAAGCCGCCCAGCGGGCCGCCCTTCAGAAAGCCGTACACCCGCACACGCTGAGGCACTGCTTCGCCACGCATCTCCTTGAAGCGGGCGCAGATCTGCGCACCATCCAGATGCTGTTGGGCCATAGTGATCTGGAAGAGACCACCATCTACCTGCACCTCTCCGAGCGTCACCTCAGCGCGACCGCGAGTCCTCTGGACCTGCTGAAGCTGAAAGACGAATCACCGCAGGACGGCTAGATGTGCCGGCCACCCCTCGAGGTGGCCGATCTGGTCCGCGCCGCGGGAGATGCTTTCCTCGAACGAAGCTGTAAGTGGATCACCTGGAAGCATGTCAAAGTGCT
>WNFC01017626.1_pt1 | contig 10706 bp, 14 predicted proteins | sample 5400541 | NCBI WGS metagenome assembly WNFC01 (sample SAMN13153342, study PRJNA577476) | soil metagenome | isolation source: 120 cm saprolite under Douglas fir tree site 2 hole 2 replicate 1 | place: USA:California | collected 2015-04-18
CGGGCAGGTCGTAGTTCACGATCAGGCCCACGTGGCTTATATCGAGGCCACGCGCCGCGACATTGGTCGCGACGAGAACGTCCGCGCGCTCGCTGCGGAACGTCTCCATGACGTGCTCACGCGCGTTCTGGGCCATGTTGCCCTGCAGCTCGACCGACCGGTGGCCGAGCCGCTGCAGCTCGCGGTTCAGCTTCTTGACGCCGTGCTTCGTGCGGCCGAACACGATGGTGCCGCGGTGCTGGCGGAGGATGTCGCTGAGGAGTCGCAGCTTCAGGCCGGTATCCGTGCGCACGATGCCGTGCTCGAGGAGCGAAGGGCCCTCCGCGACCAGCCTGATCGTCACGGGGTCGTTCAGGTGCTTGGCGATCATCGTCTTGACCCAGTCGGGGATCGTCGCCGAGGCCAGCACCGTCTGCGTCGAGTAAGTGAGCCCGATGATGCGCTCGACGTCGTGGGCGAAGCCCGCGTCCAGCATCTCGTCCGCTTCGTCGAGTACCAGGTACTCGACGCGGCTGAGCGACACGAGCCTCCGCTCGACCATGTCCAGGATCCGTCCGGGCGTGCCGATCACGACGTCGGCGCCGCGCTTCAACGCTTGCGTCTGAGTGTGGTAGCCGACGCCGCCGTACAGCAGGGCGGCGCGAAGGTGCGAGTCCAGCGACTTGAACACAGCGTCGACCTGGATCGCCAGCTCGCGAGTGGGCGCCACGATCAGGGCGCGAGGTCCGGGGTTCCCGGGCTGGATGTGCTCGAGCAACGGGATCAGGTACGCGAGGGTCTTGCCGCTCCCGGTGGGTGATTGCATGACTACGTCCCTGCCGTCGAGCAGGGCGGGTATCGACTCGGATTGGACTCGGTTGGGTGTGGTGATGTTCTGGCGAGTGAGAGCGGCAAGCACGCGCGCGCTTACGGCGCCATCGGCGAATGTATTCAAAACGAAAGCTCCAGGGTGCCTCTCTTTTCTTCTTATTTGCCGCGATCTACTGGGCTCTGTCTGAAACAGGAAGAGAGGACCCGAGCGGGCGACGCACCGGTGCGTCCCAGCCAGTGTACGGGTTTCCCGAAGGCCGTGTCGTGCCGATTGGTGCGGATTATGATGCGGACGCCGTTCGGAACCGGGCGGACATGGCGACCGGCGCCCTCGAACGTGCCGCTCGCATGCCGAGATTCGTTCGAGCCAGGAGCACCATGGCAGCGATTGCGATCTCGGTTCCCGACGCCCCGAAGCGGATGCCCCAGCCTTACGCCGAGCTGAAGAGGAGAGTGGAGGCCGCCGGCCTGATGAGGAAGCGGCCGGTCTACTACGCCCTGATGCTCATCACCAACGGCATCCTTTTCGCGGGCACGCTCTGGATCTTCACTCAGGTGCAGAGCGTGTGGGCCACCGTGCTGGTGGCGGCGGCGCTGGCCTTTGTCTCGGGTCAGCTCGGGTTCCAGCTGCACGACTCGGGACATCGCCAGATGTTTTCGAGCCGGCGGCTGAACACCGTGGTCGGCATCGTGACCGGAAACGGGCTGCTCGGGATGAGCCACGGATGGTGGGTCGACAAGCACAACCGTCACCACGGCAATCCGAACCACGTCGACCTCGACCCGGACATCGACATCGGAGTGATCGCGTATTCCGAGGAGCAGGCTATCGCCAAGCGAGGTCTCTCGCGCTGGATCGTCCGCCATCAGGCGGGACTGTTCTTCCTGCTCCTGTTCGGCCTCGCGTGGGCGATGCACGTCAACAGCGTGCGGTTCCTCGCCAGCACCAAGGAACGCCTGCGCTGGGTCGAGGTCGGCACGCTGTGCCTCCACGCGCTGGCGTTTCCGGCGCTGCTCGTCCTGCTGGTTGGGCCGTGGCGCGCCCTGCTGGTCATCGTCGTCCAGAAGTGCGTAGCAGGTTGGTACATGGCGTCGGTCTTCGCTCCCAACCACAAGGGCATGCCTCAGATCGAGGCCGGTGAGGAGCTTGACTTCCTGCGCACGCAGGTGCTGACGTCACGAAACGTCAAGTCGAATCCGATCACCGACCTGCTTTACGGCTCCCTCAACTACCAGATCGAGCATCACCTGTTTCCGACAATGCCGCGCTGCAACATCCGGCGCGCGCACAAGATCGTTCGTGACTTCTGCGCCGAGGTGGGCGTCCCCTATTACGAGACCTCGATCTACCGTTCGTACCGCGAGATCCTCAGCTTCCTGCACGAGGTCGGAGCGCCGCTTCGGACAGCGCCGGCCTGAGCGGCCGCCCCAATCTGACCTTCGCGGGCCCTAGCTGATCGCCTTCTTGACGAGCGCGGCGATCCTTGCCTCTTCGGCGGCGGTCAAGCTCTTCAGCGCGAAGGCCACCGGCCACATGCCTCCTTCGTCCAGGTTCGCGGCAGCGTTGAAGCCGAGAGTCGCGTACCTCGTCTTGAACTTCTGGGCGCTCTGGAAGAAGCAGACGACCTTGCCGTCCTTCGCATACGCGGGCATCCCGTACCAGGTTGTCGGCGAGAGTGTCGGCGCGCTGGCCTTGACGACGGCATGGATGCGCTTGGCCTTGACGCGGTCAGACTCCTGCATCTCGGCGATCTTCGCGAGCACTTCGCTTTCCCCGTCAGCCTTGCCCCCGCGTGGGCCGCGCCGCTGCGCCGCTTGCACCTCTCGGGCGCGCTCCTGAATCGCCGCTCGTTCTTCTTCCGTGAACGTCTTTTTGGTGCTCGTCGCGGGCTTCTGTTTGGTCTTCACTCCACGTGTCCTCCTGTGGGAGTCGTGTTGGTTTCGACCCTCATGCTAGGGAGCCGTCGCGCTCGAGGCTTCTCCGAAACTGCTCAGTTCCGCGTGCGTACCATTATTTCGATGGACGTCCGCGACCTGGTAAGGCTTCGCAAGGCGAAGGACCGCATGGATCGGGAGTTCGAGCAGCCGCTGGATGTGCCCGCGCTGGCGAGCTCGGCCGCGATGTCGACGGGCCACTTCTCTCGCAGCTTCAAGGCTGCGTTCGGTGAGAGCCCGTACAGCTACCTCATGACCCGCCGGATCGAGCGGGCCAAGACTCTACTCAGGCGCGGCGACATCTCAGTCACCGATGCTTGCTTCGCGGTCGGCTGTACGTCGCTGGGCTCGTTCAGCTCACGCTTCACCGAGTTCGTCGGCGAGTCGCCCAGCGCCTATCGCGCGCGCAGCCACGCGGCGGCCGCGGTCATCCTCCCGTGCGTCATCAAGGTGAGGACAAAACCGATCAGAAATGAAGAAGCGGCCGCGTCCCGCCGCTCCTAAGGTGATCGCGTGAACAACCTGAAACTGTCGAACTGCTTCATCGCCGTCCACGACCACGACGAGGCGCTCGCCTTCTACCGCGACCTTCTGGGTCTCGAGGTGCGCAGCGACGTCAAGTACGAGGGCATGCGCTGGACCTCGGTCGGGCCGAAGGGCCAGCCGGACGTCAGCATCGTCCTCGAGCCGCCGCTTGCAGACCCCAACGCATCCGCGGGCGACCGCCAGGTCATGAAGGAGCTGCTCGCCAAGGGTCTGCTGCGCGCCGTCAACTTCAGCACCGAGGATTGCGACGCGACCTTCGAACACATCCGGGAGGGAGGCGGCGAGGTGCTGCAGGAGCCGATGGATCAGGCGTACGGCGTGAGGGACTGCGCGTTTCGCGACCCGTCGGGCAACATGATTCGGTTCAGCCAACGCACAGCCTGACGGAAGCCTCCGCCGTCGATCGCTACCTGCGCGCGGTGCGGGCTGCCGGAGCGCCCGACAGCGGCCCGATGGCAGATGAAGAGGCGCTTCGCGAGGTCGTAGCGGCGGTCGCCCCGTACGTGATTCCGGACACACTCATCGCCGCCTGGCGGCGGCTCGGGGTCCAGGATTGGCTTGTCGATCACGGCCAGCTCCAGACGCCTCAAGGTGCTCTCCAGTCTTGGGGACTTGCCACCGGGCCGGCACCAATGCCGCGTCCGTTGTTTCCGATCTCGTACGGGAGCCATACGTTTCTCTTCATCGAGCTCTCCATGCCTGGCGGGCCTTCCGGAGGCGCGCTCCTGCTCGCTCCGATTGCCGAACCGTTGATCCGTCATGCGCCATCCCTGGCGTGGGCCTTCGACTTCGTGAGCTCGCAGCTCGAGAGCGGTGCGATCCGCTGGGACGGAGCGTACTGGGCGGGCAATGACGAAGTCGAGCGTGACATGCAGGCTCCGTCGAAGCGGGTCTCGTGGCCCCCGCACCTTTTGCCCGCAATCGATCCGTCGTCGCCATTGACCTGGCCGAGCCACTGGCAGCAGGCGAACGGGATCGATCCGGCTTGGGCAAAACCGCTCGGCGCCAACGCATCGGTTCAAGACCTGTTTGGGCTTGGCTCTGGCGACAGTCGTCGGATCCACGTTCGTGTGGTGGGTCTGACCGTAAGCGGCGCTGGAAGCCGGGCCGATGTCGCTGACGATTCAGGTGAGGCGGTCGTGTGGGTCCCGTCAGCCGCAGATCCGTTCTTCGTGGTCAGGATGGGTGACAAGGTGGAGCTCGATGTCGAGGCCGCGGAGGCTCAAGTCAACCCTGACGCGAACCCCGTCGTCGCGTTGTTCGACAAGAGCTCTTACAGGCTTCGCGCAACCATGGCCAGACCGCTCAGCTGATTGATGCGACGCCGCCGGCGGCTTGCCGCCAGGCGTCGAGCACAGGCTGCGGCTTGAACATTCTCGGGAGCCCACCGATCACGAGCGGCCCGTTTCTACCGGTGACAAGCAGCGCCGGCAGCAAGAGAATCTTTTCGATGCCGGTTCGTACCTTCATATTCACGTCGGTCGCTCGCCCTGCCAGCGCGATCCATCGCGGTTGCCCGTCGAGAGACTCGATGCGAAAAACCAGGACATGCGCCGAGGTGACCGCCACCCCCAAAACCGGAGCCTGTTCGTCCCTGGTCACAGTAGCGACTTCGCCGGCCAGCATCGGCTCGTCTGGACCGAGGAGGTAGGTGGTCGCGAGCGCCATCTGCTCGAGCTTCCATGATCGGTAGTCGCGCAGCGCGGGCAGGAGGTCCGCGGCCGCGACGACCCTAAGGGCGGCCAGCGCGGGAAAGGGGTCGGTCCACGCCCAAACGCGACCACCCTTTTTCGCGCGGCGCTGGGCTTCTTGCGCCTTTCCCGCTTGTTCGAACTCGGTTGGCGGGAGCTGGGGAATCACGACCTGCGCGGTTGCAACCCAGCTCGCGCCATCCCACCACCACTGGCCGTCGTCGGAAAACTGGCCCACCGCGTCAGGCCGGCGGTTGGCCTATCTGGAGACGATTGCCGTCCGGGTCTGTGACGTGCGTGCTGCGCACAGCCTCGCCAATGATCTCGACGGGTTCGGCAGCGATGCCGCGCTCCGCCAGGCCCGCCAGGAAGGCGTCGAGGTCGTCGACGAGGATTGTGTTCAGCGCCGAACCCGCGCGACCTGAGTCGACGATTATGTAAATCCAGCCCGTGTCCGTCAGCCGCCACGCCGCCTCATCGTCGTTCGGGATGAGATCAGGCGGCTGCCCCACGAGTCGTTCGTACCAGGCCGCGGACGCATCGCGGTGGCCCACTGGAATGCCCGCGAAGACATAAGTGATCGACATTCACGAGAACATACAGAGGACGGTCGTGACGCCGGGCACTTAACCTTGCGACGTGCATGTGATCGCCGGCGTGTACGGCGCAGCCACGGTCAGCCGCAGGATCCTTCTGATCCAGGCGGTTCCGGCTTTGGTCGCCGCCGGGTTGCTCTGGCTTTCCTGACCCGGCATCGATCAGTTCCGATGACCTGATCAGTCATAACCAACAAGACCTGCGTAGAGATTTCGGAGGACAGGATGGACACAAAGAACCTCGACATCTACGGCTCTGAGCCGATCCCCTGGGCTCGCGTGCTGAAGCAGCTGGAGGCCGGGGACACAAAGGGCTCCTACTGGCTGGCCACCGCCTGGCCCGACGGGCGGCCGCACTTGACGGGCATCGGCGCGATCTGGGTGGACGGGAAGGTGTACTTCGTCAGCGGGGCTCCCACACGCAAGAGTCAGAACCTGGCGCAGAACCCAAACTGCTCGCTTTCGGTCTCCCTCCCGGACATCGACCTGACCGTCGAGGGAGCGGCGACGATCGTGCGCGACCAATCGACACTGGCACGCGTTGCCGAGCGCTACGCTGCACGCGGCTGGCCGGCGCAGGCTCGCGACGGCGCTCTGACCGCGCCATTCAGCGCTCCCAGCGCGGGGCCGTCCCCATGGGATCTGTACGAGTTCACGATGGTGAAGGCGATTGGCGTCGCCACCGCAGAGCCGCACGGCGCGACTCGATGGAGCTGGTCTTAAGAGGCGGTCGCCAGGACGCGGGCGGGATTCTCGACCAGGAGCTTCCGCACCGTCGCATCGTCGACGCCGCGGCGGCGCAACCGCGGCACGATTGAGCGGAGGATGTGCCCGTACCCGAAGCCGCCGTACTTGAGAAGCTGCATCTTGGTGCACACGTCCTGCGAGATGAGGAGCCGGTCGCCAAAATCGCCCTCCAGCAGCTCGATGAGGCCATCGACGCGCTCCCTGTCGCTCGGTTCGGCCGAATCGTCGCCATCGAAGTAGGACTCCGACCCAAACGTGTCGTACTCCACGTAAGCGCCTCGCTCGAGGATGGCCCGGTGGTAGGCGGTGTCGGGCTGCTCGTCGATGTGGCTGATTACGACCCGACTCAAATCCGCGCCGGCCGCTTCGAGGATGTCCAGTGCCGCGAGCGCTTCGCGTCGAAAGATCGCAACGTGAACGTTGATCGCGAGTCCGGTTCGCGCCTGCGCGGCCGCGGCCACACGGAGGACCTTGGCCTCGTCGGGATGAACCGGCGAGCTGGTGCCGATTTCGCCGATGATTCCCGGCCGCACGTCGGTGCCTCCAAGTCCGCTCGCGATCTCATACAGCAGGCGCTCGAGCAGCTCGGACTCGGATATCGCAGCGACCTCAGGCGGGTGCGACCGCTGTGTGTAGTAGCCGCAGCCGGCCACGATATGCAGGCCGGTCTGCTCCGATACCTCGCGCAGCTTCGCCGGTTGCGGTCGAATGCCGGTGATCGTCAGGTCGACAACCGAACCGCCGCCCAGCTGCCCGAATAGAACAAGCTCGGCAACCGCCACGTCGAGGTCTTCGAGCACCAGGTTCTGCCGGTTCACATACGGGTCGACCTGCAGCAGGCCGCGGTTCGCCAGTGTTATCTCAGCGTCGACCAGCGGCGTCTGCCACTCAGAAGTGGGCCGATCCCACAGAAATGACAGGTCGATGAAGACGTGCTCGTGCATCAAAGTGATGCCGAGGTCGCGCTCGGATATCGGACCGCGCACTGTCATCACGCGGCCGGTCGACATCCTGAGGAGGCTAAGCGATCAGCTGGCCAAGAAGCTTGCGCGTGCTCGGCGCCAGGTCATGGCGGAGCCGGTAGTAGGTCCAGATGCTGTCCTTCTCGCTGTCGACGAGGCCTGCCTCCTTGAGCCTGGCCATGTGGTGCGAGATCGTCGACTGGCTCAGCTCCAGGTCCGCGGTGAAGTCGCAGATGCAGATCGGTGATTTCGCCTTCCAGAGAGCCGCGACCATCGTCAGCCGAGTCGGATCCGCAAGGGCCTTCATGAGGTTGGCCGCTTCCTCCGCCCACTCGACGTCGACCGCCGGCAGCACGCAGCACTCGCCACGCTGCCGGAGAACGGGAAGCTGCTTCAGCGCCACTGATCCGATGATACACAACCCATCGACAATCGTCGATGCCTTGTGCTAGCATGCAACCCATCGACATTTATCGATGGGCTAGGGAGATGACACCATGGGTGAAGTCAGGGAAGCCGTCCGCTCGCGCTACGCGAACGTCGCCAAGCAGCTTGTCGTGTTCAACCAACCCGGTCCTGGGCCGGTCGGCTGCTGCCAGGCCGATGGGCCCGACTGCGGGTGCAGCGGCTCTTATTCCGCAGAGGCCCTGCAAGAGATCGGGCTGACCGAGTCGGTCAGTCTCGGGTGCGGCAATCCGACGATGCTCGCGGAGTTGAAGCCGGCATGACCGACGAGATGCTCGCCCTGGCCAACGCCAACAAGGCGAAGTCCGGCCTGACGAATGCCACCTTCCTGAAGGGAGCAATCGAAAGCATCCCGCTGCCGGACGCAACCGTCGACGTCGTCATCTCCAACTGCGTCATCAACCTCGCCGAGGACAAGGGCACGGTTATCAAGGAGGCGTTCAGGGTTCTGAGGCCAGGAGGTCGGTTCGCCGTCGCCGACATGGTCGAGCTCGAGCCACTCGAGCCGGTCGTCAAGCAAGCCCTGGACCAGTGGGCCGGCTGCATCTCAGGCACGATCCCTGTCACCGAATATCGGGACGCGCTCGTCGCCGCCGGGTTTGTCGATGTCGACTTCGAGATCCACGCCACCGAGAACATGCCTGGCGTCGACGGCAAGGTTGGGAGCGCTTACATCCGGGCCCGGAAACCCTTAATCGACCGGTAGCTCCGCGGCTTCGACGTGAAAGAGCCGCTCAGGCTCCGGCAGGCCCCGCAGCTGCTGCAGGCCCAGATCGCGGAAGCTCACGCTCGGTGGGCGTGAGGGGTCGACAGCACGGCGGGTCGGATCGGACATGACGATCTGGCCGCCATGCGCCGAAGCGCACACTCGTGCCGCCGTGCTGACCGCAAGGCCAACGTATCCCGTGTCTGTCAGGGTGGGGCGGCCCGTGTGCAGGCCAATCCTGATTCGCACTCGGGCGCCGTCCGACCAGACATGCGACACAGCAGCCCGCTGTATGGCGATCGCTGCGCCGAGAGCATCAGGCGCTGCTTTGAAGACGGCGAACAGCTCATCCGCGCGGATGTCGACCACCTGGCCACCGGACGAACGAACCGCGGTCTTGAGCACGGAACGTGCCTCCGCCAGCAGGCGCGCGTAGCGGTTCCCGAGTTGCCGTGTGAGCCCGGTGGAGTCCTCGATGTCGGAGAACAGGAAGGTCACGACGCCCCGCGGCAGCGAGCTGGCATCGCTCTCCCGCGCCGCGATCTCGGCTCGGGCGCGGACGGTGACCACCTGGCCGGTCATGAAGCCGACCGGAACGATCCCGTATTTCTTGGCGGCTTTGAGCAGCCTCGTCCGCGCCCGGTCGCGTGCTGATTCGCTCTCGAAAGCGACCTGGTTGAAGCGCGACAGAGCGTTGCGCACGTGGGCTTCGTCATTGATGGGTAGACGCCTCCGGCCGTGGGAGTCGACATAGGCGAAAGCGCTGTCCGGAAGCTCGGCGCGTTTCTTAGCGGAGAGGTTGGCCATTGACTGACGTCGAGTTTCGCAGGACCAGCTTCACTCCCACCAGCGTGGTCTTTGGCTTGCCCTTCAGCCTGCCTTCGATGCGCTCGATGATCGTGTCGATGCCGCGCCGCGCGAGCTCGTCACGGGGCTGGGCCACGGTCGTCAATGCGATGCGGGCCAGGCCCGCCATCGGCACGTCGTCGAACCCGACTATCGAAAGATCCGCCGGCACGCGGAGGCCGACGCGGTCACCGAACTCCATGAGGTCGACCGCCGCGAGGTCGTTGGACGCGAAAACGCCGGTGATCCGGCTGCTACCGGCGAACGCCTCACGCAGGTCTTTCACGGTCCCGTCGATCTCGGCGTGGTCGGACGGCGGCGACCAGCTGATGCGCGTGATCGAAGCGGAGCCCGCTTGCGCCTCTTTGATGCAGCCCACATAGCGCGCCTGGTCGGAGCTGTCCGAAAGCTCCGGAATCGAAAGAAACGCGATACGCCGGTGGCCGGCCTCGATGAGATGTCGGGTCGCCAGACGACCACCCAGCTCGTCATCCACCGCAACGACGTCCCCCCAGTCCTCAGTCCTCGTGGCAGCTCAGGAACACCGCCGGAACGTGGTGCTGCAGGGTCTCGCGCATCGTCCGCGAGTCGCCCGAGAAGGCGAAGAACACGATCCCCGCCACGCGCTGCGCGAGCAGCGTCTCGATGCCGGCCAGCTCGCTCGCGCTGTCGCCCTCCGTGTTGCAGAACATCGCCGTGTAGCCGCGCGCGGCCGCGTACCGCTCCACCGATTTGGCCATCTCCGCGTAAAACGGGTTGGCCAGGTCGCCGACCACCACGCCAAGGATGTTCGTCCGCTGCTGCACCAGCTGGCGGGCGAGGATGTTGGGCCGGTAGCCGAGCTGCTTGATCGCGATGTCGACCTTGCTCCGGGTGTCGCCAGAGACACCGACAACCCCTCGGATGACGTTGGATACGGTCGACTTGGACACGCCGGCACGTGACGCGACATCGAGGATCGTCGGCGGCTTGCGCGCGGTGGCCAACGTCAGTCCAGCTGCCAGCGATGGTCTGGGTCGGTGGTGATGCACCACCTGCGCACCGGGCCAGCCATCACGTTCAGGTAGTAGAGGTCGTAGCCCGCCGCCGCTGCCACCGGGTGGTAGCCGCGCGGAACCAGCACCACGTCGCCGTCGCGCACCTGCACGGATTTGTTCAGGCTGCGGTCGACCGTGTACACGAGCTGCACCCCGAAGCCGCCCGGCTTCTTCAGCCGGTGGTAGTACGTCTCTTCGAGATACGTTTCACGCGGCGGGTCGTCGGTGTCGTGCTTGTGGGGCGGATAGCTCGACCAGTTGCCGCCCGGCGTGAACACCTCTGTCACCAGCAGCGATTCCGCCGGCCGGTCCTCCATGAGGATGTTGTGGATCGTGCGCTCGGTGCGGTCCGCTCCGCGCTTGAA
>WNFC01023936.1_pt1 | contig 10706 bp, 9 predicted proteins | sample 5400541 | NCBI WGS metagenome assembly WNFC01 (sample SAMN13153342, study PRJNA577476) | soil metagenome | isolation source: 120 cm saprolite under Douglas fir tree site 2 hole 2 replicate 1 | place: USA:California | collected 2015-04-18
GGTCGCTCAAACGAGCTACAAAATTACCGATTTGGGCACTAACAACAGCAAAGACAACTTTAGCATGGCCATGGGCCTCAATAATCAGGGCTGGGCGGAGAACATGGATGGGTTCGTGAACCCTCCCGAGAATAATCTGTTTACGACAGTTTCGAGGGGCCGCGCGGTGATAAACATCGACGGACGGAACATCGACCTGGGCACGCTTGGAAAACCCGACGGCAACAGTTGGATCAACTGGGGCGGGATCAACGACCGCGGGGAAGCCGTCGGTATGTCCGAAACAGCTGATCTAGATCCGAACGGCGAAGACGTTTGCGGCTTCGGCACACAACTTACGTGCGTTCCGTTTCTTTGGCGAGACGGCCACATGAGCGCTCTGCCGACAGTGGGCGGCAACAACGGGCAGGCCAGCGCCATCAATAACCGCGGAGAAGTCGTAGGATTTGCGGAAACGGCTAACAATGACCCCACATGCCCGCCTTCCCCTACTATATCGCCGGTATTGTGGGAAAAAGGCCATGCCCAGCCTCTTCCTTTGGTAGGTACCGATCCAGACGGTGTCGCGTTCGGGATCAACGATCAAGGCCAAGCGGTAGGCTACTCGGGAAACTGCGCCAGAGCGCTTCACGCCGTAATGTGGGAAAACGGCACTGCCTTCGTGCTTAAGGACCTCGGAGGTACAAAATCCAATGTCGCCTACGTCATTAACAACCTGGGCCAAATTGCTGGGAAAGTCCGCAGCGCTGATGGCACACACTACGTAGCCGCTCTTTGGCAGCCGGACGGCACACTCACAACCCACGAGCCTCTGCCGGGAGATCTTGACGCCTTCGCCACCGGCATCAACAACCTGGGCCAAGTGGTGGGAAACGACTCTGACTCTAACTTCAACTGGTCCCACGGCTTCATTTGGCAGAACGGTGTGATGACCGACCTTAACACGCTAATTCCCGCGGATTCCAACCTCTCCGTAATCTCGGCTAGCAATATCAATGAGCGCGGACAAATCTCGGGTATGGCAACGGTGGTCAACGGGTCCCATACGGGCGAGATCCACGCCTATCTTGCAACCCCTGTGGACGCAAGCATAGGCACGTCGATGGCAGACGTCGTACGTACACACCCGAAATCCAATTCGCCCGCGAATGTTGGCAAACAGCTTTTGCAGAGATTCGGACTCGGCCGATTCGGGCAGTAAAGGGTATTTTCGGAGCTTCCGCACCCTGCATTCCAGCCATAGGCTGCGCGAAGGCGCAAGTCCGGAGATGGTGCGGGACAACATGGGTCACGCGAATATCGCGTGACCCAGAATGTTTACGGTAAGAGCTGGTGGGAAGAGCGAGTGGATGCGGTCACCCAAGCTGTCGAAGCGGTGACCAATGCCGCTCAAAATGCCGAGAAAGAAGAGAAAAAGAATCAGCCTGAATCCGTCAGCAACGAATGGGTGCCTCCTTTGGGTGCCCCAGCAGGAGGCGAGAATTACAAGTTGTTGGTGACCGACCCGACACATAGGTGACAGATCGTACCGGACACGTAGGTCACACTTTTTCCCCTTTTGAGGGGGGGAAGTGGATGCCTTGGAAGGAGTGTTTCGGTCATGGATGAAAGACTGCAATTTGTGGCGCGGCGGTTGGCCGTTAATTACAAAATAATACGACAGCGTCGTGAGACCGGCAGCGTCAAACAAGACGTTCGCTCTCCATTTGCCATCGTGATCCAGTTGTACGGGCACAGCTACGCCTAGAGTCGTAATTACCACTTGGACGGAGGAAGGCTTGAAAGTTTGTTGGAGGCAAATTTAGGGCCTATCAGTAAGTGCGGGCGGCCATCCACGTGCGCCTGCCATGATGGTCAATTGGTGAAAAATCCCCATATCACTCATAATCCCGGAATCGAGCCATCACTGGGCGGTTTGTCGGCAACCCGGAAGCTATTGTTCACTCCTGCTTGGCCGTAAAATCGGCATTCTACCAACTGATGCAACACCCTAAGACGCTCCGGCTTGCGGGATGCGAGGCAGGTTCGTATACTGGCGGCCCGGCCAAATGGCAGTTCCGGCGGTGAGGTATCCCGCTGGTGCTCACCTTCCTTGGCCTTTCAAATCGCGCCTGTAAGTCTGCAAGCATCGATTACAGGTTGGACTGCGTAAGCATGGCTGGTCCCGAACAGGTCGTGGTTATCCCTGCGTGGACCGCAGGGTAGCCGGCTCTTTACACGGGCGCGGCTTTATCCTGAGTGCGAACGAAGGAATACCGCGCCGTACCAAAGGAGAATTTCGCATGCCGCAAGCTCCCATGCCGGAAGAGATGAATGTCTACCAGAACGCGGAAGCGCGCTTTGAAGTCGCCGCCAACAAACTGGGACTCGAGCAGGGGCTTTACCGCTACCTCAAATATCCCAGCAAAGAGGTCACCCTGTACATTCCCATCGGGATGGACAACGGGACTCTGGAAGTGTTCACGGGATATCGGGTGCTGCATTCTACGGTGCGCGGGCCCGGCAAGGGCGGAATCCGCTTTGCTCCCGACGTATCCATCGATGAAGTCCGCGCGCTTGCGACCTGGATGACCTGGAAGTGCGCGGTGGTAAATATTCCTTTTGGCGGAGCCAAAGGCGGGGTGATCTGCGATCCGCGGAAGATGTCCCGCGGCGAACTCGAGCGGCTCACTCGCCGCTACACCGCGGAACTGGCCAACTGGCTGGGTCCGGAGCGCGACGTCCCAGCGCCCGACGTCGGCACCAACGAACAGACCATGGCTTGGGTCATGGACACGTACGCGATGCACGTCGGTCAGGCCACCACCGCCGTCGTCACCGGCAAGCCCATTGAACTCGGCGGCTCGCGCGGCAGGAAAGAAGCCACCGGGCGCGGCGTGATGATTTGCTGCGACAAAGCCCTCGCGAAACTGGGAATCAAAAAACAAGGCTGCCGCGTTGTGGTTCAAGGCTTCGGCAACGTTGGCTCCCTGGCAGCGGAACTCATGCAAAAAGCCGGCTACAAAATCATTGGCCTCGCGGACATCGGCGGTGGTCTCTACAACGAGAAGGGCTTCGATGTGCCGAAGGTGATCGACTGGGTGTACACCCAGAAGAAGCCGCTCCAGGAACTTCCGGGCGGTGGAACGAAAATGACCGCGCGCGATATCCTCTTCCAGCCGTGCGAGATCGCCATTCCCGCGGCCATCGAAAACCAGATCACCGAGAAGAACGCCAAGCAAGTGCAGGCCAGGATTCTCTGCGAGGGCGCCAACGGTCCCACCACTTGGCAAGCCGACGCGATTATCGATGCCAAGGGCATCTTCACCGTGCCGGACATTCTCGGCAATGCCGGCGGCGTCACTGTTAGCTACTTCGAATGGGTCCAGGATCGCCAGGGCTTCTTCTGGCGCGAGAGCGAAGTCAACGAACGCCTTTACGACGTGATGGACAATGCTTTCGATGAAGTGGTGCGCTTTGCCGGCATACATAAAGTCAACAACCGCATTGCTGCTTATATGCTCGCCATTGACCGGGTCGCCAGCGCCCTCAAGCTCCGCGGTATTTATGCCTAGCTTCTGGAGGCAACTTGTATTAGTTTCTTTTCCGCTCCTGCCGTTCGAAAGGGGTCGGCCGGAGCCATTCCGTAACTCCGCTACGGAGTGTCCCTGGATCAATTCAAACTGAACGGCTCGGAAAAACATTCTGAGCCAGGAAGGAGTCCGCCCGTGCCCTCGGACTCACTCTTGTCAGGCCACGCGAAGAGCGAAGAACAGCACCGTCTCGAGATCTGCATTGCTGGACGATGGATGTACGAACGCGGACACATCGTCGCTTGCGAAGGAAACATTTCCGTTCGGCTGGATGACGGCAGTGTTCTCACCACTCCTACTTGCATGAATAAAGGAATGCTCTCTCCCGATGATCTGGTCATCACCGATCTGCACGGCCGGCAGCTCTCCGGCGACCGCAAATTTTCCTCCGAACTGGCCATGCATCTCCTCTTCTACCGTATGCGGCCGGATGTGATGGCTATCTGCCACGGCCATCCGCCCACCGCCACCGGATTTGCGGTCGCGGGACGCGCGTTGAATCATGCCTTGCTTCCCGAAGTCGTCGTGGGACTTGGACAGATTCCCTTGGTGCAATATGCCACGCCGGGAACTCAGGAGTTGAGCGATGCTATCGAACCGTTTGTGCCGCACTACGACGCGCTCCTTCTTGCCAACCATGGTGCCGTAACCTGCGGCCCGGATCTGCTTACCGCCTTCTTTCGAATGGAGACCATTGAGCACAGCGCGAAAATCACGCTGGCTGCGGAAATGGCCGGTGAGCCGGCGTTGCTTTCCAGCCGCGAAGTCGCCAAGCTCATGGCGGCTCGCCCCCGATATTTCGTGGCGCCTCCTCCGGGCGGTGGAGCGGAATTGCCCATCACTCGTGACAGCGGAGAAAACGGCGGCGATGATGTAACGCTGACGCGCAGCGAACTCGATGCGCTCATCGACGAAGCCGTGCGCAAAGACCGCACCCGCCGCTGAGCTTAGCGCCGCCAACGCCTGGAACCCGCTGGCGATCGCGTTCCGAGCCATGCCGGGACATTACAAACCGGCTGTTGCCGCGGCATCCGCTTCTTGATCCAATTTCATCGCTCGGGGCGCATGGCTGCGCATCGTGCCCCGCGAAATTCTTCACCCGTTGCATTCCAAGATTTCCTCGGCAGCAAGCAGCCGTTTGCGCTACTCTCCTTTTCCAGCGGATCGCGCGGATTCGGAAGGAATGCAGATATGAGCAGCGCCCCCAAATTTTTCCAAATCATTCAAGCCAGGGACACGGCCTCAGCTAAGCGAATGCTGGCGGCCGAACCAGAATTGGCGAGCGCCCGGAACGAAAAGGGACAATCAGCTTTATTGCTGACGGTGTACAGCGGGAACAAGGAACTTTGCGACGTCCTAATGACACGGGGAGTTCCGTTGGAGCTGCACGAAGCGGCAGCGCTCGGGCAACTGGAGCGAGTGAAGCGTCTTGTAGAGTCGGAGCCGAGTCAAGCGAAGGGCTATTCGCCCGACGGATTTCCCGTAATTGCGCTGGCGGCCGTGTTCGGACATCTTGAAGCCGTCGAATACTTGTTTGGGAAAGGCGCGGACATCAACGCCGCGGCGACAAATGGAACGGGCTACAACGCGCTGACTGGCGCCGTGGCCAGCGGGCACACCGCTCTGGTGTCGTGGCTCTTGGCAAATGGCGCCGACCCGAATTACCGTTACGGAGCCGGCTACTCGCCGCTTCTTACTGCCGCTGCGAATGGCCACCTCGGAATCGTGAGCATCTTGCTCGCAAGCGGGGCTGATTTGGGCACCAAGACCGACGATGGAAAAACGGCTCTCAGTTTCGCGCAGGAGCGTGGCCATGCCGAAGTCGCCGAATTTCTGCGCAGCCATGGTGCTGCGTAGGAGAGTCCAGAAAATTTTCGCGTGCAGCAAAGTTGCGGTCCTGATCGGTTTCGTTCTCTGCGTTTCCCTATGGCCTTCCGGAAAACTCTTTGCCCAGGAGAAAGGAGGAACAATGTCTTTGCAAATTTCCAGCGATGCCTTTTCCGCCGGAGAAACGATCCCCAAAAAATTCACCTGTGACGGCCCGGACGTTTCTCCGCAATTGAAATGGAACGATCCGCCCCCAAATACTCTGAGCTTTGCGCTCATCATGGATGATCCCGATGCACCCGCGGGCACTTGGGTCCACTGGGTGCTCTACGACCTTCCGGCGAACACGCGAGAACTTCCCGAAGGAGTCGCGAAGCAGGAGCAGCTTTCGAGCGGCGCGCGCCAGGGCCGAAATGATTTCGGCAAAATTGGCTACGGCGGTCCGTGTCCGCCACCGGGCAAGCCGCACCGCTATTTCTTCAAGCTGTACGCGCTCGACGTGAAACTGAATCTCAAAGCAGGCGCGACCAAGGCCGACGTTGAGTGCGCCATGAAGGGACACATCCTGGCGCCAGCCGAACTCATTGGCAGATACGGCCGCTGAAGTTCGACTCTGCGTTGACGGGCGAAAGAAAAGCGGCAATACTGGCGAGCGATGATTGGCCAGCTTCGCGGACGGCTCGCTGAAAAAAGACCGAATCAAGTGCTCGTCGATGTGGGCGGCGTGGGCTACCTCGTGCAGGTGCCGCTGTCGACGTACGGTGCGCTCGGCGAGCTTCATACCGAAGTAACCCTCCTGATCCACACCCATGTACGCGAAGATGCGCTGGCGCTGTACGGATTTGTTTCGGCGCGCGAAAAACACTTTTTTGAGATGCTGCTTTCGGCGTCGGGCGTTGGACCAACGCTTGCGCTGAAAATTTTGAGCGGGATGAGCGTTGAAGAGCTGGTGCCGGCGATTCGCGGGAGCGACCTGGCGAGGCTGACGCGAATTCCCGGCGTGGGGCGGAAGACGGCGGAGCGCATGGTGGTGGAGTTGAAAGACAAATTGGAAGCTGTAGCCGTGGAGACGGAGAAACCCGCGGCGTCTTCGCCTGCGGGAATCGAAGCCGATGTCATTTCGGCGCTTGTAAACCTTGGATACGACGCCCGCGCCGCGGAAACCGCGGTGGGCGAAGCGAAGCGCGAGGCCGGCGCCGGAAATTTTGAGAAGTTGCTGCGCGGCACATTGCAGTCGCTGAGCGCACCAAAGGGAAGAGCGGCGCGGAGTGCGTAACTTGTTGAGGCCTCGATTGTAGGGGCGCAGCATGCTGCGCCCCTACAAGGGCAAACCGAAAATTGGGAGACGCGGCGGTAAGAACTATGGCGGATGGAACGGCAAAACGAATGATGCACCAGCGGCAGCCCGAGCGCATTGTGTCCGGGCAGGCGTTTGACGAAGACGCGCGCATCGACGTGCTGGACCACGTGCTGCTTTACGGCCCGCCCGGGCTGGGCAAGACCACGCTCGCGCAAATTATCGCCAACGAATTGAACGTGCCAATCAAGACCAGCGCGGGGCCGCTGCTGGAGCGCAAAGGCGACCTGACCGCGATCTTGACTTCGCTCGAAAAGAAGGAGGTTTTCTTTCTCGACGAAATTCACCGCTTGCAGCCCGCCGTCGAGGAAGTGCTCTATCCCGCGATGGAGGATTTCCGCGTGGACCTGATCATCGGACAGGGGCCGGGAGCACGGATTCATCCCTTTCCGCTGGGACATTTCACATTGATCGGTGCGACGACGCGCGCGGGATTGATCACCGCGCCGCTGCGTTCGCGGTTTGGGATCGTCCACCGGCTGGACTTCTACGAGCCGGCGGACTTGCTGATCATCATTCACCGCTCGGCAAAAATTCTGAACATCCAGATGGACGATGGAGGCGCTGAAGAAATCGCGGGCCGCTGCCGCGGCACGCCGCGCATCGCCAACCGCTTGCTGCGCCGCGCGCGCGATTTTGCAGAAGTGCGCGCTGCCGGCCGCATCACGCGCGCCGTCGCGCAGGAAGCCTTGCAAATGCTGGGCGTCGACGAAAGCGGCCTCGACGAAGTGGACCGCAACCTCATGCTCGCGCTGCTCGATAAGTATGCCGGCGGCCCCGTCGGCCTCGGCACGCTTGCGGCCGTGCTCTCCGAGGAAGAAGACGCCATCGAAGAAATGTACGAGCCCTACCTCATGCAGATCGGCATGATCGACCGCACCCCCCGCGGGCGCGTGGCCACCGCGCGCGCGTACGAATATTTCGGGCGCGAACTCCCCCGCCGCCAGCCGCGATTGTTCTAGTTGGTCAGCACGACCCAACACTACCCCTGCCCCCACCCCGGGTGGTTTTTCGCAAAGAGTGCGGAATCCCCTGAAAACAAATGAGATAGCTCTTTGCGATGTGCAAAAGAGTGCGCAAGAGTGTGAAAAGAAAGGGGATAGTGGAAAGCGGACGGTGATCCGCTAACCTTGACCAGTGAGGAGTAACGACTGGAAATTGACACGACGACAGAATGTGCACCCCCAGGGGGTCTCGGATGTGTGGCAAACACAGGGGTTATTTCGGGGCGTTTTTGGATCTGTGGCAGTGGCTGGACTTACGGGCGAATTCTCGGATCTGTGGCAACTAAAGAACTTACGGGAATGGGCGTGGGGAGCGGGGGCTTGGCCAAGCAAATAATCGAGAGGGCGTCGGGGCTGTATTGCGACAAACACAAAAACAGGATAGCGCAAAGTAGTCCGTTTGTCAATGTATTTCCTGGATATCATTCGAATGGAGTTGTAAGACGTTGAAATGTTTGCAGGTTACAAGTTTGAAGGTTGAAATTCAAGAATTGGGATACAGGAAGGGAAAGCGGAAATTTTGAGAAAATGGGCGTAGAGGGAAGATGGGAGCCGATTTGAGACTTCTAGGAGTGTGGAACGTAATCCACGCTGCCAAGGCGCTCCCTCATCTTATCGGCTTCCGACAGCGGATAACGGAACGCAAGAAATCCGGCTTCCTTGTTGAGGTCCGTCATTATTTGAGACGGATCAAATCCGCCGTAAAACAAAAAGATCTCCGGCTCCGGGCCAAGCTTTGGAATTTTCTCGCAAGTAATAGTCAGCACGTGCCTGGTGTTCGCATGCGGGCCGGCGAAGAGACGCGCGTTTCTTTGAACACCATCAGCGTGAATCGTGAGAAGCGTGGAACCGATCGTCGGCGTTGGATTGTTGAAACGCAATTTGTTTAGGTCAAACCACCGGCCGACAAACTTAATGGCTTCAGATGGATCTACCTGAAAGTCGACGACAGTTCGTTTCGGAGATATACCGGCGTCCTTAACCGGATCGGCAACGTCGAGCGCATGCACTCCTTGAATGAGCAACGAGAAAATATGTCCGTGTTGTTTATCGAGGGCAATGGATTGACGTCTGACTGCTGTGATTATTTTTCCGGTCTGGGAAAAATGTGCTTGCCCATCGGTGCGGTGAGAATACTTGACGCGATGCGATGTAACCTTGCCGCCCTTTTCAAGATTCACCTGGGATTGTCGCGTTCCGGTTGCCGGAATCGACGACGAAGATAGAATTCCGACTCGGTGCCTGAAATACGGAAACGTAATAAATAAACTGCCGTCCCGCCCAAAAACTATTTGAAACGCCTTTGCGCGCAGATTACTGGCCTTGACCACGCACACGATGCGCTCGCATCGAATCGCATCGATATTACTGGCCTGAAAGCCGTTCATAGGAACTATTGTAATGCTGTACGGTGACAGTCGCGCGGATCGTAGGACCGATAGGCAGGTTCGTGCCCGCCGCATGAGCCAGGACTAGCCCTTATCTGGAGATTCTGAAGGTGGCGTGGAGACGTGGAATGAGTGGGCGGCGCAGAACCCTGGGGAAAGAAGTGGCCGTACATAGGATATGGTTGACGACGTAAGTCGCTGCTACGGGAAGAAGAAAGAACCGGACTAAAGCCTGGCCTCTACATTTTGCGCTTGGGTTTTTTGCGGGTGCGGGCATATTTGAGGGCGATCAGGCCCTTTGAGAAGGTTTTGTTTTCGAGGAGGGTAAATTCGCGCTGCGGGAAGCCGCTGGGGAAGAGCGGGAGGCCTTCGCCGATCAGGACGGGAACGATTCCAATATAAAGCTCGTCGACCACGTCATCTTTGAGGAAGTCGCGGGCGAGTTCGCCGCCGCCCATCAGCCAGATATTTTTTCCGGGGCGCTTGCGGAGGTTCTCGACGAAAGTTTTTGGAGATTCGTTGACGAAGGTGACGCCGCCACGCTCGCCGGGCGGCTGGGAATGGGAGAAGACGTAGCTCTTTGTTTTCGAGTCGCTGAATCCGCCTCCCATTTTGAGAGCATCGTCGTAGGTTTTACGCCCCATGATCATGGTATCGATGGTGGCGAAGAACGGGCCCATGGAATAGTCCTTGGGCATGAAGAGAAAATCGACCGCTCCATCGGGGCGGGCGATGTAGCCGTCGAGGCTGATGCCGAGGCCGAGGACGACCTTGCGCATGGCGGCATTCTAAGCGAGAAATCGCCATTTCTTCAATCGTCCAGGCGAGCCGACCCCCCAGCGATGGAAGCAGGCTTATCGCCAGAGCGAAAAGGATTGCGCGAAAGTTTGGACTTGGGCTAACGTGCGCCTTGGCGCGAAGGCGCTGAAACCCAAGGCGGGGGGATTCGTGATGAGGAAGATGATTCTCGCGGCGGTTAGTGCGGTGCTGCTGTCGTGCGGGGCTTATGGGCAGAACGCACCGTCAGCAACACAATCTTGCGAAGCTCTGGCGCAATTGGAATTGCCCGAAGCGAAAATCCTGTTGGCGCAGACGGTGGCAGCGGGAGCGTTCACGCCGCCGTCGAATTTGTCCCCTCGGATAGCGGGAGACCCCTCTTTTTACAAAATGCTCCCGACGTTCTGCCGGGTGGTGGCGGAAGCGACGCCGAGCGCAGATTCGTCGATCAAGATCGAAGTTTGGATGCCGGTCAATGGTGAGAATGGCGGCGATTGGAACGGAAAGCTGCAAGGCCGGGGCAACGGAGGATTCTCCGGAGAGATTGGTTACCAGCAATTGGGAATCGGTGTTTCCCAAGGTTATGCGATGGCCGGCACGGATACCGGCCACTCCGGAGACGCAACTTACGCCAATTGGGCGCTGGGACATCCCGAGAAGGTGGCGGACTTCGGATACCGGGGAATCCACGAGATGACGCGGGTCGCGAAGGCGGCGGTCAAAGCGTATTACAGCAAGGATCCGCAGCACTCCTATTTCTGGGGTTGCTCGAACGGAGGGC
>WNFC01010916.1_pt1 | contig 10705 bp, 9 predicted proteins | sample 5400541 | NCBI WGS metagenome assembly WNFC01 (sample SAMN13153342, study PRJNA577476) | soil metagenome | isolation source: 120 cm saprolite under Douglas fir tree site 2 hole 2 replicate 1 | place: USA:California | collected 2015-04-18
TCCTTCAAGCTAGATTCGTCGGCGCCCCTGCGACTTTCTTGCGCTCCCTGCTAGAACGATTCGCTTGTCTTTTCTTGCACTCTTTTAGGTAAGTTGGTTTCCGCGCCATCCGCCTGCGAGCGAACGCACTTCAAGAAATTGGACACCATGGCCAGAAGAAAGTGCCCCATGCCATGCTGGTAGAGTCCTACGATTTTCGTGTGCGGGCATGCCCGTTCAGTGTATGCTGTCCCCAGTTCCCACCTTGTCCAGGAGCCAAAATTGTCAACCAGCCCAGTAGTGGCCGCGCGCTTCGTGTGGCCGCGCTCGAAGTATCTTGTATTTGGATTCATCGGCCTCATGGTCGCTTACGTTCTCCGCCATAACGAGCATTTCCTAATTGACGCCAAGGATCCCGAATGGCTGCACATCCGAACTTTCAAATGGTGGCTTTTGCCCCACGGCTTGATGGGCGCCTGTGCCCTCTTGCTCGGCCCCATGCAGTTCTCAGACCGTCTCCGCCAGCGCTTCACCAAGTTCCATCGCGTTGTCGGACGCTTCTATGTCGCCGGTGTCTTCGTCGCCGCCCCCCTTGGCTTCTACATCCAATACTTCGAGGAGCGCATGGGCGGCGCCCGTTCCTTCAGCGCCGCTGCCGCCACCGACGCGCTCTTGTGGATGCTCACCACTGGCATCGCCTTCGCGTTCATTCTCAACGGCAAAGTCCAGCAGCATCGTCAATGGATGACTCGCAGCTTTGCGGTCGCCATTGTCTTTCTCGAAGTACGCGTAGTCCTCGGCGTCACCGGATTGGGAAAGGTTGCCAACGGTGCCTTCGATGAGACCGTCGTGTGGGCTTGCGTTGCATTCTCCCTCCTTTTCGCCGATATCGCTCTGCAGTGGCAGGAGCTTCGCCGCCCCGCCCCGCTCCTGCTAAGCCCGTGCCCTCAACGGTAGTCCGCGAACCCGGGCTCCTGGGAGAAACCTCGCCCGTCTAGCCATTTTGTCCCTTTGTAGGGGCGCAGCACCGCTGCGCCTTCCTCTCTATCGTTCTTTTTGGCATTTGCTTTGTGTAGGGGTGGACTGCAGTCCGTCCCTTTTCGCTTCTCCATTTTCAGATCTCCAATTTCTGGTTCAACTTCTAGCCTCTACCTGAGTCGCGTTCGGTCGCCTCTACGCGTACAATTGCTTGTTTTGAACTTGGAGGCTGTTCTTTGCACCCTTTGGCATTCGCCGGTGGACACGCCTACGCGATTGTTTTCTGGAATTCCTGAATCAACGGAAGCGACCCAGAAGTAATGAAGCAGTCGGCCACAAAATTCATGCTCCATCCGCTCTGGGATGGGACACTACGGCGAGAGGTTGCTGATGGTCAAAGTCAACGGCCTAAGCATCCGAGAGTAGAAACGCGACCAAGGAACCGCCACGCGGATGCCTCCCTCGCCGGGTCTTATTCGATCAATGCTTCAATGCGGCAACTGTGGCTACTGAAGTTACGATTATTGCCACGATAATAATTTTCCGCAAGTGACTTTGGTAGGCTTTGATGGCCACGCGTGAGAAAAGTTGTAGCTCGATTACGCCAACATCGTTGTCTCCCGCCAAGTTGTTAACATCAATGGTAGCATCGAGATAACCCGCTTTTGAGAATCTGAGCGTCATGAAAGGGCATGCGGGATCGAGGCGCAGGCGGAAACTTCCTTTCTTGCCGGTTCGTTTCCTTTGAAGAAGGCAGGGTCTTCCGCCAACCATGGCGTCGGATTGCACGCTTACCCCGTCCAATGGTACTCCGTGGTCATTCTTGCCGATAACTATGCCTTTAACAAAACTGCCATCTGCCAACGTCGGATCCGGGGCGAGGCATGTTGCGGCAATCGCTATGGCGATTGAACTTCGAAGGCGTGCCAGAACTCTCTCACGACAAAGAGTCTTGCTCATTCTTCCTTAACCTGAAGCAAGAGGCTACACCGAACTTTCGCAGTTTTCCCAAAAGCCACTCTCAAGACGCATTTCATGTTCTTTCGAAGCTTCCGCAAAGACCACTCGTGAGCATCAGAGTCTTGGAACCTCGATCCCGACAACTGCGTAGCGGAAGGTCCTAAGGGACCACTCCCAGGAAACTCCAGGCGCGAACGGATGATATGACAGGCTGAGACACCTTCCTTGATTTCGTTGTCCCTGATTGAAACAACCAAATGTAAGTTGCCTTCAGGGCGGTTAGAAATGGGTTCTATTTGCCCGGTGTATGCTTTCACTTCTTCATACTTTCCTTCGTCACCTTTCATCGGCTCGAGAAACGATTCCGGAGCCTCATAGCTCTTCCAAACGTTCCTCGAGAACTTGTAATCTCCTTGGCATAGGTAGTCGCTGTAATCCCTCAGCCCAAAACAACCCAGTGCAATACCGCCAAAGATGAGGCCCGCATCCAGGAAAGAGTACCTGTGTCGAAAGATGCGCCTACGCATCGAAAAAACGATTCCGCCTGTGATGAGTGCGAGCGAGCAGGGAAAGCCGAAGTAGTACGAAGTCAACGTCGTATCCCAGTCGAAGCCATAACCTAGTCTCACAGAAAAGAAGATTCCTAACACGACGATGCCTAAAATGAAGACTCCAGCCCGATATGTTTCCGGGAGGACTATCAACAGCCGGTCGTGCCATGGTTGTTCTGGCATTGCGGCCCTCGATTACGTGTCCGTAGGGAGCGGACAACCAGGCAATTGTCCCGCCTTTAGTTGAATCTTGGAATCGAAGGCAGCGGATAGGGAACAAGGTATCCTCTGCTCTCTCCGTGTCCCCTACGTTACATTCTTTCTTTTTCTTTCAACTCTGAACTTTCAACCTACGATTCTCTCCATTTTCGATTTTCTACTCAGTGTACAGGATGCTGGCGCCCTTCCCATTCCTGGCTCAGGCGCCGCACGGTTTCACGCAAGCGCACCGCCAGCGCCGCAATGGTTTCCAGCCGCTGCTCTCCGCCGCGTGGGAGTGTGCCGTCATTCTTCCTGTGAACCTCCGCCAGCAGCAGCTCCGCGTTTCCCAAGATCCCGGTGAGCGGATTATTGATTTCATGACGCAACACTTCTCCGAAATCTTCCTCGGCTTGGTCGAATGGTTCATGCTTGATTTCCGCGGCTTTCTCCGCCTGGCGCAAGCGGCCGCGGATCAAGCCAAGCGCCGACGGCCAGCATCTTTCGTCGCGCTGCACATAATCGGCGACTCCCGCATCGATCAATGCCGCGAGCTCCACGCGCCTCTCCGCTGTCCCAATCACAACCACCGGCGCATGGATTGCCAGCGAGGTCACCACCGCCTCGAGCCGCGCGACAATATCCCGCGGTCCATCGGTCTCAGGCGAGATCGCAGCTTCTTCGAGCACAATCGCGACAGGGGCTTCTTCCTCGAGGATTCGCCACGCGGCCTCCACGCTGGTCACGGACGCCACGCGCAGCCCCGCGATGCTCGCTTCAAACTCCTGCCGTACCGCGGCGCACAGCGCGGCATCGTCGCTCACAATTAATATGGTTTGCTCCCTGTGACCCATGTCCATATCCATTTCTCGCTGCATTTTTTCTTGCCGTCTCTGCAGGCGGCATTTGCTGGTGGGCGGTGATTGCCAGCACGCCATGAACTTTCTCCGTCAACTCTTCCACCCGGAACGGTTTGGCGACGTGCGGCAGGTGGTTGCGTTCGAGAAACTCCCGTGTTTGTGCGGCGATAACATCGCCGGTGACGAACAGGAAGCGTTCACGCAAGGGATTACCGGAGCGCTCCAGCGCCTTGTAGAAATGCTGCCCATCGAGACCGGGCATCTTCATGTCGCAGAAGACCAAGTCGAAGGACTGCCGGGCCGCGCGGTCCAGGGCTTCGCGGCCATCCTGCAGCACTTCCACATGCATCCCTTCGTCTTCGAGCACGTCGGCGATCAAGCGGGCTACCGTGGGCTCATCTTCCACGACGAGCACGCGCGCGGCCTTTCCGGAGCCCAACGCCAGTCCAAGGTGATTCTCGCTGCTCGGGGGTTTCGGCATTCCTGAATGAGTATTTGCCAGCGCCGGCAGTGGAGAACCCAGCGCCTCGTCGTACGCCATTTCCGATGCGGCGGGAAGTTCGATCTGGAAGACCGCGCCACCCTGGGGCGGGCTCGAAACGTGCACTTGTCCGCCATGTTCGCGCACGACGCTCAACACGATGGACAACCCCAGTCCGGTCCCAACACCCGCGGGTTTGGTGGTGAAAAAGGGATCGAAGATCCGCGCCAGAATGATCTGCGGTATTCCTGGCCCGTTATCGGCGACTTCCAGCAGCACCCTGCGCTCTCCGATTCTTTTGGTGCTGAGCCGGATGGTGCCGCCCTGGCCGTGTTGTTCGATGGCCTGCTGGGCGTTACCCACCAGATTCATCAACACTTGCTGCAAATGCCCCGGATCGCCCTGGATGAATGGAAGTACTGGGTCCAGATCAATCTCCACCCGGATTTTTTCCGCCGCGAAGCTGAAGCGCTGGAGATCCATCGCTCTATGCACGATTTGATTCAACGACACCATACGCCGCTCCGGCACTGTTTCGCGCGCATTGAGGAGCAACTGCCGCAGGATGGTGCCGGCGCGCTCCGCTTCCTCGTAAATATGCCGCACTTCATCGGTCCGTCCGGGAAAGTCCTGCCGCGCCAGGAGCCGGTGCGCGTAACCTGCGATGCTGGTCAGCGGGTTGCTCAATTCATGCGCGACTCCGCTGACCATTTGACCGAGGGCTGCAAGCTTTTCGGTTTGCAGGAGTTTCGAATGGAAAACGCGCTGGGCCGTCAGGTCACGGTAGATTTCCACGCGCCCCAGCATCCGTCCGATCGGATCGAGGATGGCCCGCGCTGCTCTTTCGAGGACGCGCGGAGCGGGATGCAGCATCTGAAACTCTTCGCGAACACCACCTTCGATTCCGCGCGCCAGTTCCCGCCAGCGCGCCGTGAACCGCGCCGGTTCAGCGGCATGAGTTTCCAGCCGCCCGATTAATCCCTCCAGGGTCTTGAATTTCCCTGACTCCTCCGGCGTGAGCCCCGCGATCTGTTCGAATCGGGTATTCATGGCGCGGACATTGTCCTGGGCGTCGAAGATGATTACCCCTTCTTCCAGCCATTCGATGACGCTTTGCAATTCGATCTCGGCGTGGCCCGGCGATTCGCGAGCCGCCAGTGGTTCGAGGAGAATCACTTCATGCGGTAGTTGTGCAGAGCTCACGAAGGACAATCGCACACCCACACCGCTGTGCAATTCCGCTCGCAAAGGCTCGGGATTGACGCCGTGCCTCGCGACTCGACGGTCGAGCCCGGCTTGCAACCACTTCTGGACGTGCGTCTGCTGGTGGGTGCGGAACATTTCTGCCAGGTTTGCACGTCCCGGAATTCCGGCCAAGCGCGGCCCCGTGGTTCTGGAAGCCGTGGCAGTCAGCTCCCGCGCTCCACGGCTCGCCGCCGTGATTCTTCCTCGCGCATCCAGGAGCAGAAGTGGTTCGCTGATGCATTCCAGCAATGCATCGTGCCAGCCGGCGCGCCTGGACTCTTCTTCCTTTCGCCTTCTCTGCTGCAGAAAAAAAACTGCAAGACCTGCGCGCAACTCCAGGCGATCGAGAGTTGCGAGTGAGGTGGCCCTTCCCGACAGTCCCGCGACGAGCACGCCGAATAGCTGTCCTTCCGACTCCAGAGGAAATGCGATGATGCGAGCCACCGATCCCGGCATCCAGCCGATCTCGGGCTCGCTTCCAGTCACCCGGCGCTCCTGCAGTGCCCGCTGCCACATGCCGGCCAGCGGTTCGCTCTCGATGGCGCGCGTCCACGATTGATCTCCACTACGCCAACGGAACTCCACAGAAAAGCCTTCGCCGGACTTTTCAGTCTTCGGCTGCAAATCACCAATAGCCGCGAATGCCGCGCCGGGACCTTCTTCGCTCGAAAGACGTTGCGTGCAGGAATCCACGAGGTCGGAAAGCACCGTCTCCGGCGAACTATCGGATGACTGTCTTGAGAGGAAACGGTGGACGACGCGCAGATCCGCGTCCCGCAGCCGAGCGATTTTCTGCTGTTCCTCCAGCCCCAAGGCAAGCGCGAGTTCCGCGGCGACCGACTCTGCGTGCTGGCGCGTAGTGTCCGGTAGTTTTCCTGTGCTTCCCCAAAGGATGATGCCCTTCAATTGCTCTTTCCATTCGATAGGGACCCACAGCACGTAACGCAGTCCCGCGAGAAGCCCGAGGGTGAGATTCCCGTGAGAAGACTCCAAGTCTTGTTCGACGGTTTTTCCAAGAAGAAGGGACTCGTCCGGGAGAGGCGGCTCCACGGAAAGATGTGCCCATTCCTGGGGAGTGTCACTGTTGCCGCGGTCCCAAACGATGCCGTGAAATCCGGCCGTGATCTCGTCGTAGGATGTTGCGTTCGAATCTGTCTCTAGCCAGACGCCGAGGCGGTCGTTAGGCCCGTGCCGCGTGAGCGCTCTCAACGCCACTCGAATCAATTCATTCCGTGGCGCACCGTCCAGGGCCGCGCGCGCGAGGCCTCGTTCACTTGATTCTTTTTGCGCCGTTTTGCGCCAAATGCTCATTCATTCCCCTCGAAAACGCGGAACTCTCGTTCCGTCCGCGCGGGCCTCGCCCGACGCGCGACAAGAGATTCGGGCCCTCTCGCATTGGCCTATGCATCGGTATGTCCATCGGGAAATGTCAGTTTGTCTTGATGAATCAATCACTTAGAAGAAGGGATTGACGGTGAGAAATTCCATGCCGAGACTTTGTTCATTCTTCTTCCCAGAATGGTCCGCGGCGGACGAGCGAGTGGTGCTCGTAGCCTGTGACTGGGCAGTGGATTAGTTGTCGAAAAAAGGCGGAGCCGAGGACCCGCAGAAGAAAAAAGACTTCTCCGTTACGGAACTTCGATAGCGGTCCGTTTTCGAGTTGCCGACCACACACTCGGAATCGTCCGATCACTGTGAAACGTTGCACCCACAAAATGGGTCAAATGCTGTTTGCGAACATTGTTCTGTAGTGTCTGTACCAGTCGCTTTGAAAGCGCTCTTCAGGGTCGTACTTCTTTTTCAGCCGGAGGAATTCCGCGAACTGCGGGTAACAGCTCTCGACCTGGTTTCGCGTGGCATAGCGATGGTATGTCAGATAGTACGTGCCGCCGCGCCGCCATGTCGATGAGACTCTGAAAGGCGTACGCCGAACGCTTTAGCCCTTCCGGGCTGTGAATCACATGCAGATTGAAAATCGTGCATGCGTACGGCTGCTTCGCCCATGGCAAGAAGCTCTCCTCATCGCGCTCGATCAGACGCACAGTGCCGTAAATCAACTCGGTGCCATGTTTTCGGAAATCTTCACGCACCTCATCGAAGAACCCCTTCAGCGCCGGTCTTGGGACGTTTATCTCGGTGATCATTTCAGTCGCAGGATAAGGAGCGTGGAGCTTATCGTCGATCTGGCGATGGTAGTTGTCAGGGTAGATGCTCAACTGGTGCAAGTCCGACCAGTACACCTGACCATTGGTCGAGAGGTAGTAGTCTGCGTATCGGCTGAATGCCTGTTTCTTATCGGTGTGGGCGAGATACAGGAGTTGTCTCCAGTTCTCATCGGTCAGTTGCTTCTCTGCGCGTGGTATTGGCGTGTCCATTGATACTGGCCGATAACATGAAAAAACGCCTTTGTTGAGAAAGTCTTCCGAGGCAGGCTCGATGGAGAATTGGAAATCACCATATAGAAACCCGTCTGCAATGCGCTTCTCAAACGCGACAATCAGGTCGTCTACCGTCCGAATTTCCACCACGCGCTCGACTTTTTTTCTCGGCGCGAGGCGCACTTGCACAGAAGTAACGACCCCAAAGAGACCGTATCCGCCGTGAACCAACCGAAATAATTCTAGGTTCTCCCTTCGGCTGCACCTCCGGGCTGTTCCCGTCGCATCGACAAGAACGAAGGACTCGACGTCACCGATGAAGGGCTTCAGCTTCAGCCCGCGGCCGTGCGCATTCGCCGCAATTGTCCCAGCCATTGTAAATCGATCAGCACCGGTCTGTTTCTGGGTAATTCCCCAGGTCGGGCCATCCCCATTTTGCAAGTTAAGATAACCATCGATCAGTTCTGGCCACTCAATCCCTGCCTCGACTTCCAAAATCCCATTCTTGCGATCCACTTGTAGCACTCGATTCATCTTTCGAATATCCAGCAGTAAGGTGTCGGTACCAAACTGCTGCCCTCCCATGGCATGCCGTCCACCCGCAACTGAGATTACCTTTCCATCCTTGCGCGCCGTACACACTAAGCTCTGCACATCTTCCAAAGATCGTGGTTGCGAAATTCCCAGCACCCGAGTGGGATTGAGTTGAGAATGAATATCGTTGACCAGGATCGATTCAGGTTCTGGTGCCAACCTTTTTGAGGCACTCGAAGCGGCCAGAGCAACTGAGCCGGCCATGAACTCACGTCTCGAAATCATTTATCCTCTGGCGATCCGCAGGAGGTCGGACAGCAACGGCGCTACTCTAGAACAGGAACGGCACGAGACGCCACGTCCGCCTCATATATTGCTTGTAGGCCTCCCCGAGAGCCGAAGCGAGCGCAGCTTCCTCGACAGGTATGCGATAGGCATAGGCGAACCCCATGCAGGAGAGATTAGCGGCAAGCCCTGCCCAATTTCCGAGCGCCAAACCGAATCCAAGCAGAGTTAGGAGGGCACCACTGTAGGAGGGATGACGAATATAGCGGTAAGGCCCCACTTCAACTAAAATTTGCCCACTCTGTACCGCGACATCAAACGTAAAGTATTTCCCTAATAGCGCTGCGGAGTACCAGCGGAGCGCGATCCCCAGCAGCATCATGCAGATCCCAACGAAGAAGAGCGACGTTCGCTTCCACGGTATGGCGGCTTGCGGCAGGAGCAAGGAGAGTGAAAAATCCATCGCTATTCCGGTCCACCAAAGAACCGCGATGAGGTTAAGAGAGCCCCGGTCGCGAGCCTTTGAGGAGTCGGTTGACCGCTTCAATCTCCACGCAACAACTTCGGGCAGTATCCAAGACGCCCAGGCACCCCAGAAGATCAGGGCGAAAATCGGTCCCGCGGAAAATGGCAAAGGACGCACTTGCATATTTCTCAAGCAGCCTACAGCTTATGACCGAATACTGTCTTCGTGGCTATCAATCTCGTCTAGCGGTTCCAAGCCTGTTTCGGTGGCGAGGTTTTGTTGCATTCATTTTAGGCATGATCTGGCCTCGCACAACGCGGTCTTGCCGCAATGATGTCGCCCGGACACACCGATAAGCCGGCGATTCGCTCCCCGATAACGAGGTATACGGAACCAACCACTACCGAGAGTCGATGATCGAAGACGGCGGAAGTGAAATAAAAAGTTTCACGGGCTGCCCGAAGAATTTACGGCTGGGCTTGTTCCATGTGGTACTGCTTCAGCTTGCGGTACAGGGTGGTCTTTCCGATGCCGAGCATGCGCGCCGCAGAAAGCTTGTCGCCTCCCGTCTCGCGGAGAGTGCGAAGTATGGCGCGCCGCTCCAATTCCTCGAGAGGCAGGATCTCATCTTTTTCCGGAACCCTTTCGGTGGAGGGGTACTGAAGATTGGAAGGCAGATCTGCGACGGAGAGGATCGGCCCGGACCCCAGAGCGACGGCGCGCTCGATGGCGTTTTCCAGTTCACGCACGTTGCCCGGCCAGTCGTAAGCGATCAAGCGGCGCATGGCGTCTTCGGAGATGGTGCGCACCGGGCCCCGAGAATCAGAAAATTTCTCGAGAAAGGCGGTCACCAGAATGGGGATATCGCTCTTGCGGTCGCGCAGTGGCGGCAGCTTGATCTGCACGACGTTGAGGCGGAAATACAGGTCTTGCCGAAAAGAACCGGAACGAATGGCTGCGTCCAGGTCCCGGTTGGTGGCGGCGATGATGCGCACGTTGATGTGACGGCGTTCGGTCGAACCCACTGGTTTGACCTCACGCTCTTGGAGCGCACGCAAGAGTTTGGCTTGCAGGTCCACAGGCATATCACCGATCTCGTCGAGAAAAAGGGTGCCGCCGTGTGCGGCTTCGAGCAACCCCTGCTTGGCCTGCATGGCCCCGGTGAAGGCGCCTTTGACGTAATCAGCGTGGGTACCAGCGCGGAACAATCCACTGGAGCGAAAGGCCGGTCCTTGCGGGGCCCGGAAAAGTGAATGCTGCGCGCCACCAATTCCTTTCCAGTTCCGCTTTCGCCCAGGATCAGGACGGGATACTCATGCTGGCTAACTTTTTCGATTTATAGACGCGCTGCATTTTCATGGAAACGCCGATTAGCCCGCCGAACCCCGGGCGCGTCCGCAACTGCTCGCGCAGTAGACGATTTTCCTGCTGAAGTTCCACCGCGCGCGCCACGCGTTCGAGCCGCGAGCGCAACTCTTCGATGCGGAACGGTTTGGTCACGTAGTCCACCGCACCCATACGGGTGACCTCCAGCGCCGACTCGATCGTTCCGTATTGCGTCAGCACCACGACGGCGACTTCCGGATGCCGGTCGTGCACGTGTTTCAACAGTTCCACTCCGTTCGTTTGCTGCAGCTTTAAATCCGTCAGCACAATGTCCACAGCCGAATGTTCCAGGACCTCCAGCGCCTCTTCGGCGGTCGCCACGGCCACGGCCTTCATCCCGCATTGCTCCGAAACGGTGGCGCAGGTCTCGCGGATGGACTGCTCGTCATCCACGATGAGAAGAT
>WNFC01011366.1_pt1 | contig 10705 bp, 8 predicted proteins | sample 5400541 | NCBI WGS metagenome assembly WNFC01 (sample SAMN13153342, study PRJNA577476) | soil metagenome | isolation source: 120 cm saprolite under Douglas fir tree site 2 hole 2 replicate 1 | place: USA:California | collected 2015-04-18
CGCCGTGCCACCATCGCGTCCGCAATACTCATCTGCTTGCGCTCTTCCCGCCACATCCGCACCGCGCCTCCCGCGCACTTATCTTTTGATCACATCGATCGAGGTTATGCAAAGCTCTCCTGTCAGGGAGAGGCTATTCTGAAAGTGGGGACGTGTACGCGGTCAGGAGAGTTTTTCGGGTTTTACTACTTCTGGGGTTTTTATTTCGGTGGTGGTTCTGGTTTCGGAGGTGCGGGCTTCGTCGGTTTTGGATACCGCTTTGGCTGCGTCGTCGGGGTCGTTCATCGCGCGTTTGAAGTCGCGGATTGCTTTGCCCATGGCGCCGCCTACGTCGCCGAGTTTGCTTGGGCCGAAGATCACTAGAATGATCAGCAGAATTATCAGCAGGTGGCTTGGTGCAAAGAGATCCATATTTTTCACCGGGCCGGCCGCTTCGGTCAGCTCCTAGTTAGTCTATATCCACGACTATTTGATTGCCACTGTTATTCCCGCCGGTCAGGCGCTGCGGGCGGGTTCTTGCTGCATCGGGACGTCGATGTCGAGGCGATAACGCTGGACTTTGCGATATAGCGTCGAGAGGTGGATGCCGAGAACCTGGGCGGCCTTTACCTTGTCGTGTTCGACCTTTTCGAGAACGCGCTTGATGTGCTCTCGTTCGAGCTCCTCGAGGGTCAGGCCGGTGTTCTCGATACTCGCCATCACGGGGGACGTGCTACGGAGCTTGTCGGGCAAATCGTGCGAGTGGATGACGTCGGTCTCGGCGAGGATCGCGGCGCGCTCGACGGTGTTCTCGAGCTCGCGGACGTTGCCCGGCCACGCATAGTTGATGAGGAGACGCATCGCGCCCTTGGAAAAGCGCATCCCCGTGCGCGACAGTGATTTTTCGTATTTGCGGAGGAAGTGATTTGCTAGCAGCGGGATGTCGTCCTGGCGCTCGCGCAGTCTACGTTGATTCGGTAGAGCAGCTCCTCGCGGAAGCGGCCGGCTTTGACCTCGCTTTCGAGATTGCGATTGGTCGCGCATAGCACGCGCACATCGAAGGCGACCGGATCGTTGGCGCCGAGCGGATAGGCCTCACGCTCCTGAAGCGCGCGCAGCAGTTTGACTTGCAGCGCGAGCGGCAGCTCGCCGATCTCGTCGAGCAGGATGGTGCCCTTGTCGGCGGCCTTGAGCAGGCCGACTTTGTCCTGGCCCGCGCCGGTGAAGGCGCCGCGCTTGTAGCCGAAGAGTTCGCTCTCGAGCAGGTTCTCGGGCAGGGCGCCGCAGTTAATAGGCAGAAAGCGATTGTTGGCGCGCTCAGAGCTGAAGTGAATCGCGCGCGCGACCAGTTCCTTACCGGTTCCGGATTCTCCGGTGATGAGCACGCTCGAATCGGTGCGCGCGACTTTTTCCATCACGCGGAAGACTTTCTCGATTGAATCGCTTTTCCCGATGATGCTCTCGAAGCGATATTTCTCGCGCAGTTCCTGGCGCAGGAAGCGATTTTCGCGGAACAGCGCTTTGCCTTCGAGCGCATTGCGCATCACCTTTTTCAGATGATCGTTGGCAAACGGTTTGGTGATGTAATCGTAGGCGCCCTGGTGGAGCGCTTCGACCGCGGACTCGACGCTCGCGTAGGCGGTGACGATTATGCCCATCACCTCGGGGTCAAGCTCGCGCATCTTGCGGAGCAGATCGAGTCCGCTACCGCCGCTGGTCAGATTGAGATCGAGAATCGCGAGATCGATTTTTTCTTTCTCAAAGATGTGGAGCGCAATTTCGGCGGCCGGCGCTTCCATGACCTCGTAGCCCTCGCTGCGCGCAAGCTGGACGATGATGGAGCGCATCAAGGGTTCGTCTTCGACGACCAGCAGCCGGTACGGACCGCGATCTTGCGCGGTCCATGATGCGTCTTGATTCATGACTCAAGCGGCGCTTTGTGCGCTCTGCGCGCGCGTCGCTTCCTCAGGCGCTTGCAACGTGATGGTTACCGCGGTGCCGCGGCCAACCTCGCTATCGACGCGAATGGTGCCGTGATTGGACAGGATCATGCGCTGGCAGAGTGAGAGTCCGAGCCCGACGCCGGCGCCCGCGGGCTTGGTGGTGAAGAAGGGATCGAAGACGCGTTCGAGATGCTCACGGGGAATTCCGATTCCGTTGTCGACGACCTTGATCGTGATTCGGCGCGACTGATCGGAACCCTGGCCCGCGCGCTGATTTTCGGTGATCACTTTGATCACGCTGCCCTCGGCCGGAGAGGCGTCGGCGGCGTTGAAGAGCAGATTCAGCAGGACTTGTTGAATCTCGTTGTCGTCGGCGAATGCGCGGCGCAGATCGGGCGCGAGGATCGGTACGACCTGGATGCCGCTGAAACGTTTGTTGTAGGTGATAAGGCGAAGCGTCTCGGCGATAAGCCCGTTGACGTCGACCGGGCGGCGCTGCGCGGTGGTCGGGCGCGCGAAGTTGACGAGGTCTTTCAGCGTGCTCGAGATGCGCGTGATTTGCGACAGAATCGTATGCAGGGTGGTGCGGCGCTGCGTATCGGTTTCACCGCTCAGAATCGACTGCACGAGAGACGAGATAGACGCGAGCGGATTGTTCACCTCGTGCGCGACGCCGGCCGCGAAAGTGCCGGCCGCGGCGAGGCGTTCGGCCTTGAGGAGAGAATCGAGCATCTCGCGGCGCTGAGTAACGTCGCGCAGGATCATCTGGATGAATTGCTTTTTGCCGAAGGTGATCAGCGCCGAGTTCACGTCGAAGAAAAACGGCCCGACCGGAAATTCCGAAGTCTGGGCCGACCCTTGGCGCAGAACCGTTTCGAGGCTATCGACTACGCTTTCGCGCTGCTCCTCGGGGACCAAATCTGTGACGCGATTCCCAATGGCCTGATGTGCCGGCCCGCCCTTCTCCGCCTCCATTTCGTGCAGTCGGAGCGCAGCCGCGTTGAGCCCGGTGACAACCCACGTGTGCGGCTCGATCTCGTACATCGGGTCCGGGGCGTGGTCGATGGTGTTGCGATACTTCTCTTCGGACTCGCGCAGCAGGCGCTCACGCCATTCGATGTAGAACTGCGAGACCATCAGGCGCCGCTCGTCGATCGCGGCGACCACGACGTCGCGAATCAGTTCCATCTGGGGGCCCGTCATGTTGGCGCGGACGTGATTCAGAATCACCTGCTTGAGCGAGATATGGATGATATTGAACTCCGAGGGCTTGGCCCGCGAGATCATCCCTTCCTGGCAATGCCTGCGGAGATAAACGTAGGTGCAGAGGTTGTCCGGATCGCGAATATGATCGACTGCGCGGAGTAGCGAGTTGCGGAGATTTTCTTTGAGGTGTACTTGGTGAGCTTCGTCGGGGTACCACGCGGGGAAAATCATCTTCGTGGCTTCAGTCCATTGATCGATGATTCCGTCGAAATGGAGATTGATCAGGTCGGCGGCTTCTGCGCGCGCCTTCACGCATTCTGCGTTGCGGCTCCAAACCGCCTCGCCCCAGAGTCGCGACAGCGCCTCCTCGGTCCCCGCGAGCTGCAGCCTTATCGCTTCGATCTCTTCAAAGGTGGCCTCGATTGGTGCGTCGGTCGGCTCATGATGTCGCTTGGCTTTTGACGGCTTTCCGCATCCACAGGCGCGCAGTAGTTTCATAGGCGATATAACCGGGTGGAAGAATTGACGTTGGTTTAATTTAATCGGTGGTTCGCATTGGTCGTGAATGGTGGGTTACCAGCCGATACATATCTCCACAACTCCAGATTGACCTATAACATTCGCAAAATAACCAATCTAGCGTGCGCACATAAGCCGCAACTGCCCGATTTTGCACCCTGCGAAGTTCGCCGCGCTGATCGTCAGAAAACGCATATCGTACAGCGCCCATACCAATTGGTTTGGACGATCGCAGCATCGCAGGATAAAGGCGCGCGATCGCTCAGGTTTCCTCGTGGCATGGCTCTGGCAATTAGGCCCTCATCGAGAGGACATCCAGACTCATGCTTACCAAGTCCGTTCCGGAGCAGACCGTTACCACCCACGGCAAATTCCTATCTCGCGCAGGACAGAAATTCTTTTTCAAGGCGATGCGGTTGCCCGACGTCAGCGCGACGCTCGACTTCAGCCAGAAGCTCAAGCTCAGAAAGCGGCTCGACGATCTTAAGACGGCGCATACGACTGGGCTCTTGCTGAGCGAGGCGCAAGCGCAGCCGTGCCTTGACCTCGCGGCGCAGTCGGGATTGGTGGCGATTGTCGAACTCAGGATTACCTCGGAGGAGTTGATGGGGCGGCGCGGATGGAAATCCGCGCTCTCGCGAATCGCGCACACGGCGCATATCTACAGCAGGCATCCGGCGCTCGTCGGTTACATTATCGAATGCGAAGTTGGCCAGGACGAGCTTCGCGCGGGCGGCCTCGAGAATGCGCGCCGGCGAATCCGCTCGGCGGTCAAGACGATCAAGGAATTCGCGCCCAACGTCATAGTCGGAATCAAGGTGCGTCCGGAGACCCGGGCGCTTTCGGTGCTCGAGGAAGATTTCCTTTACGGAGAAATTCCCGCGCTCCAGCCGGTCGAGATTCGCGATTTTGTGATTGCACTGCACAATCTCGCGGAGGCCCGTCCCGTTCTGATCGAGTTCGCAGACGCATCTCCGGGGCAGGACGAAGCGGTAGCAGTAGCGTTCGGTACGGGTGCAGCTGGCGTGGTTGCTCCGAGCGTTCCTGCCCCGGTTTCCCACGACTGGCTCGGCGTCAGGATGCTGCGTGCGTCGGACCTGATGCCCTTCGTGACGCTCAACGGCACGTGTCCGCCGCGTCCCGCCAAAATGCCGATGGTGTCAGTCGTGATTTGCGCGTACAACGCGGAGCGCACGATGCGTTCGTGCCTGGAGTCGCTTAAGCGCCTCGACTATCCGAATTTCGAAGTGGTCATCGTTGACGACGGGTCGCGCGATCGCACCGCGGAAATCTCGATGGACTTTCCCGAGTTCCGCCTCATTCGCCAGGCCAACAAGGGCCTCAGCTTCGCGCGCAACGTCGGGATGCATGCGGCGCGCGGCGAGATTATCGCCTACACCGATTCGGACTGCGTCGTCGATCCACATTGGCTTACCCTGATGGTGCGCTCGATGACCGAAAATAATTTCGACGGATGCGGCGGGCCGAACTACGCGCCGCATGAAGACGGCTGGGTCGAGGCTTGCTGCGCCGCGTCGCCGGGCGCTCCGTGCCACGTGCTGGTCGCCGAGGATCGCGCGGAGCATCTGGCGGGATGCAACATGGTCTTCACCAGGGCGGCGCTGACGAAGGTCGGCGGATTCGATCCGCAGTTCACCGCGGCCGGCGACGACGTTGACATTTGCTGGCGGATGCTCGATGCGGGCCTGACGCTCGGCTTCTCGCCGGCGGCGTTCGTGTGGCATTTCCGACGCAACACGATCAAGGCCTACTACGGACAACAGCGCGGGTATGGGCGCGCGGAAGCGATGCTCTATCCGCTTTATTCAGAGCGCTTCAACGTGATGGGACAGATTGCGTGGCGCGGTACTATTCCCGGAATTGCGCGGACTATCCCGGGCGGAAATCGGAAACGAGTTCTCTGGAAAACTGCGACTGCGAGTGCGCAGACACTTTTCGATCCGGGGCTGACGCTCGGCGCGGTGCTGCCGCAGACGCTCGAATGGACCGCGCTTTCGGCGATCGCGTTGGTGGTGTGTTTCGTGCTCGGGGTATCGGTGATTCCGGCGGCGGCGATGCTCGCGCTAGGTCCGGTGTGGGCGCTCTACTATGCGTGGCACGCGCCGCTCGAAAAATTCCACGACAGTTTCATGGCGCGAATCCTGACAGCGTATCTCGCATATACGGGTCCGATGGTGCGAACGATGACGCGATACAAAACGCGGGCGAAAGCCCAGACTGGACGCGGCGCGGCGGAGAGCGTTCGCCAGCGGCCGTCGATCGACTGGACCGGACGCGCGATTCGCCTCAGCTATTGGAACGAGGAGTACGTCACTCGCGACCGCATCCTCGAGCGGATGCAGAAGCTGTTCGCGCGCACCGGGCATGCGGCGAGCGTCGACGCGGGATGGAACGACTACGACCTCGAAGTGCGGCCGAATCCGTGGACCCGAATCGAGCTCAAGACCGCGGACGAAGAGCACGGCGGGAACAAGCTCAAGAACCACGTGCTGGCGCGGGTGAAACTCACGCGAATCGCGATATTGGCTCTGGCGGCGGGAGTGCTCGGGGTTGTGGTCGCCGCAGTGGCGGGTTCGCCGGAACTCGCGCTCGGTTTGGGGGCACTCACCGCCGCCGGCGCAATATGCGTGACGGCGGAGATGGTCGCGGCGGGAAGAATCGCGTATCGCGCCGCTGAGGAATGCGCGACCGAACTGAATCTCACGCCGCTCGGCGCGCTGCTAGCGCAGCCCTCGCTCGAGGAAGCCGCGGCATCCGAGAGAAAGCCAGCGCAGCTCGCATCGCAAGAACGCATCGCGGAATAGGTTCTAATACCTCGCCCGTTATTTTACGGGAGAGGATGCCGACCGCTCTGCGACCCGTCCGATACCTCGCCCGTTATTTCACGGGAGGTGCCACTGGCACACGGCGGCCTCGTCGCGCAGCGACGAGGCGGTGAGGGTTCTGGATCGCCGCGCAGGCTCGGACCCTCTTATTCCCTCTCCTTATCCTAGGAGAGGATTAGGGAGAGGTTTCACGCAGGCACACCACTACTTGTCTGAGTGCAGGAATAAGTGGGCGGGTATGCCAGCGTTGCACCTCTCCCGTCGCGATAGGAATCGCGCCGACCTCTCCTCGGACAAGTAGAGGTGAGGAAGGAAATTCTGGAACTCGATTTAGTCTTCTAAAATTTTATGGATCGTTTCGAGGTCGCGGCGGACTTCGTTTAGGACGCGGCGTGCTGTTCCGTCGGCGGCGGATGGCCGTGCGGGCGTTGTGCGCTCCGGCGGCGACGACGCTGCGTGCTTTGCGGCGGGCTTGCCGGTCATCAACGCGTCGATGCCGAATTCCTTGATGTGTTTGTTGGCGCCGGCGATTGTGAAGCCTTCGTCGTGGAGCAGGCGCTTGATTACCCGCAGGACCGCGAGGTCGCGCTCCTGGTAGAAGCGATGCTTGGTGCGGGTGTGCTTGGGCTTCAGAAACGGGAACTGAGTTTCCCAGAAGCGGAGCACGTAGGTCTCGACGCCGAGCACTCGCGCGGCTTCGCCGATTTTGAGGCCGCGCTCGGGAATCGACACTGTCGTGGTATGCGACTGCACTGCGGGTCTTCGCCGCCGAACTGATGGCGTGCGTGGCATCCTGACTATTCTACCGGCTCTGCCGGCTTGGCGCCGTTATTGACTCGTTCCTTCAGCACCTGGCTGGGCTTAAAGGAGAGTACGCGGCGGGAATCGATCGTAATCGGCTCGCCGGTCTGCGGGTTGCGCCCGCGGCGCGCATGTTTTTTGTTGACGATGAAGGTGCCGAAGCCCGAAATTTTTACTTTCTGGCCCTGGCGCAATGAATCTCTAATGATCGCAAACACCGCTTCGACCACTTCACAGGCTTCCTTTTTTGAGGAGCCTACCCGCTCGTAGATCAAATCCACGAGATCGGCTTTAGTCATGCCCTGCGGCGTAACGATCCCCACCCGCTCGCGTTAGGCACGCTCTTACTGCCGCAACTCCGCTCCTAATCGCATCCGCGCCTGTTCCACCAAAACGGCGTGAATACGGTTAACCTCCTCGTCCGTCAGCGTGCGATCCTTGGCCCGGTAACGACAAGCCAGCGCCACACTTTTCTTTCCGGCTGCCACTGCGGTCCCCTCGTAAACGTCGAACACCTCGACACTTTCCAGCAGCGACGCGCCGCACTCCCGAATGGTCTTGAGTATCACATCCGCCGGAAAATTCCGATCCAGCACGAGGGCCAAATCGCGCCTGATCGCGGGAAATCTCGGCGGCGCCTGGAGTGATTTGCGCGGCGAGAAACCATAGGCAATGAAATTAGCTAAGTCAAGTTCAAATACCGCGCAGGAATCATTTAAATCGAGTCGCATCGCTTCAGCCGGATGCAATTCGCCAATTAGTCCTACGGGCGCATCGTCAAGGGTGATCACCGCGCCGCGGCCCGGATGCAGAAACGGCGCTTCGGCGGGCTCGATCGGTAGGAATGCGACCCGCGCCGCGAGTCCGAGAGCGTCGAGATAAGTTTCGAGAATTCCTTTGATCGAAAAAAATCCCGCCTTGATTCCGGGCTCGCCAATCGCGGACAGCGCGTAGTTTCCATAACTCAGCGCGGCCAGATGAGGATGCTCGGTCGCGAGATCCCCATTCATGCCGAAGGTCTTGCCGATTTCGAAGGCGTGAAAACTTGCGGCCTCGCGATTCAGATTGAAGCGGAGCGCGGTCACGAGTCCCGGCAGAAGGCTCGCGCGCAGTTCGCTCAATTCCGCCGAGAGCGGATTTGTTACTTTGACCGGGCGCGCATCGCGATGAATACCGGGAAAGCGCGCGTTGTCGGCGGGCGCGGTGAACGCAATCGTGGCGGCCTCGGTCAGGCCGCATCCAAGCATCAGCTCGCGAGTGGCCTTCAGGAATTCGCGCTCGCGATTTACCGGCGCCAGCGCCGAAATGCGCGGCGGAAGCGCGGCCGGGATTTCCTCGAGTCCGCCGAGACGCGCGACTTCCTCGACCAGGTCGGCCTGCTCGATAAGATCGGAGCGAAACGAGGGCGGCGAGACCGCGAGCACGCCCTTGCCCCGAGTGCTCACTTGCGCGCCGAGAGATTTGAGGCGGCTCTTCGCGACTGTCGGCGGAATCGAGGCGCCGAGGAGCGCTTCCATCACAGCGAGATCGAGTTGTATCTCGCGTGGCTGGGCCTTGCGCGGTTCGAAGTCGGCGATCGTCGAGGCTTCCCTACCGCCGGCGATTTTTCGGATCAACTCAGCTGCTCGAATCAGCGCGCCGACCTGTCCCTCGCGATCGATCCCGCGCTCGAAGCGATAGCTCGCCTCGCTGCGGAGTCCGAGGCGCCGCGCCGTTCGCGCGATTGTCATCGGCTCGAAGTAGGCGCTCTCGAGTAAAATAGTTTCGGTCGAGTCGCTGACTTCGGAATTGAGCCCACCCATCACGCCGGCAATCGCGAGCGGTTTTTCGCCGTCGGCGATCATCAGGTCGTTCGGATCGAGCGAGCGCGTGACTTTGTCCAGCGTGACGAATTCGCGCGTGTCGGTGGCGCGGCGAACGATTATTTTGCCATCTGCGATTTTCGCGAAGTCGAATGCGTGCAACGGCTGCCCCAGTTCGAGCATCACGTAGTTGGTCGCATCGACGACGTTGTTGAGCGCGCGCATCCCGCATAGTTCGAGTCGGCGCCTCAGCCATGCCGGGGACGGGCCGAGCTTGATTCCGGTCATCGCAAGGGCGGCATAACGCGGGCAGAGATCGGGCGCGTCAATTGAGACTGAGAACGCAACTTCATCTTGCGACCGCGGAGTACGAGTCTGGCGCAATTTCGGCGCCTGAAGTCTTGCGCCGAACAGCGCGGCGACCTCGCGCGCGATTCCGAGGATTGAGAGGCAATCGCCGCGATTCGGCGTGATCTCAATATCGAGCACGATGTCATTCAGATGCAGGTATTCGGAGACCTCTGCGCCGAGCGGCGCGTCCGCTCCCAGAGCCAGAATGCCAGCGTGGTCCTGCGAGAGGCCGAGTTCGCGCTCGGAACAGAGCATCCCCTCGGACTTGACGCCGCGAATCACCGCGGCCTCCAGCGGCGGCTCCTTGCCAAGCTGCGCACCGACCAGGGCGAGCGGCGCGATCATCCCGGCCTCTACGTTGGGCGCTCCGCATACAACTTTGAAATGGCCCTTGTCGCCCGCATCGACGTCGCACAGGTTGAGGCGGTCCGCGTTCGGATGCTTCTCGACTTGCAATACTTTGGCCGCGAATACGCCGCCGAATCCCGCGCTGAGTTTCTCGACGTTCTCAACCACCAATCCCGCGTAACTGAGACGCCGCGCAATCTCCTCGGGAGACGCGTCGATGCTGACGAAATTCTTAAGCCAACTGAGCGGCAGCTTCATCGCACACCCCCGCTCAGCGCCGGGAACTGGCTCAGGAAGCGGAGATCGTTTTCGAAGAACAGGCGCATGTCGTCGACGCCGAGTTTCATCAGGCCGGTGCGCTCGACGCCGATTCCGAAGGCGAAGCCCTGGTACTCCTCGGGATTGTATTCGACCGCGCGCATCACGTTCGGATGGATCATTCCGCAGCCCAGCACCTCGGTCCATCCCGAATGCTTGCAAACCGGGCATCCGGCGCCGTCGCACAGGAGGCATCGGATATCGAGTTCCGCGCTCGGCTCGGTGAACGGGAAGTAGCTCGCACGAAAACGCACCGCGGTCGATCCGAAGAACGCGCGCGCGAACTCGGTGAGGACGCCTTTGAGATGCGCCATCGTGATTCGGCCGCGCTGGTCGATCATGAAGCCCTCGATCTGCGTGAACATTGGCGAGGTGCGGACGCCGAGATCGTCGCGCCGGTAGCATTTTCCCGGACATACGACGGCAAGCGGCGGCCGGCGCGTTTCCATCACGCGGATTTGCCCATTAGAAGGATGGGTGCGCAGAAGATTCCCGCCCTCGACATAAAATGTGTCTTGCATGTCGCGCGCCGGATGATGCGGCAGAAAGTTGAGCGCCTCGAAGTTATGGAAGTCGTCTTCGATATCCTGGG
>WNFC01023226.1_pt1 | contig 10703 bp, 10 predicted proteins | sample 5400541 | NCBI WGS metagenome assembly WNFC01 (sample SAMN13153342, study PRJNA577476) | soil metagenome | isolation source: 120 cm saprolite under Douglas fir tree site 2 hole 2 replicate 1 | place: USA:California | collected 2015-04-18
GCGAGGATCGCGTTTCGGTCCCAGAGGTGGGGCCAGTTCTCTTGAACCCCGGGGGAGCGCGTGACGATGTGCTCGTGCATCAGCGTCGGGCCGAGCTCGGTCGTGGCCACCGGACCGAGCGCTGTCTCCACCGTTGTCATTGCGATCTCCAGATCCGAGGGGGTCACCGCGAGCAGACCTCGAGCACGGGCTCGTTCCCGCGCACCGCAGCCAGCACGACCGACTCGATCGCCGGCTCGCGCAGGAGACGCTCGGCCGTCTCGCGCGCCGGCTTCCGGTCCGGGAGGTTCTCCACTTTGTTGATCAGGGCAACGACGCGGGCTCCGGCCGGCACGTTCTTGCGTCCGCCCTCGGGGTGCGCCAGGACACGGGCCACGATCTCGGGCGTGATCGGCGTCCCCAGCGGAGCGCCGCTGAGCGCGCTGACGAGCTCCGGACGGTGAACGTGCTCGGCGTCCAGCGTCTTCCCGAAGACATCTGCACCGACCACCGGAACAACCAGCGTCGTCTCCGCGGGAATTACCGGCTCGTGCTCGGCCGGAGCCTTGAACGGGCGCATGCGAGAGCCATCGGCCTCGTTCAGGATGCACACGCCCGGACACCAGTTCCGCAGGTGCCGGAAGAGACCCAAGGAGACGCCATCGGCCTTGCCGTCGCTGGCGTTCGTGGGTCCGATGACGAGCACTTGCCGGTGGGCGGCCAGCGCGGCCGAGACGCGTTCGCGCGTTGCGTCGGCGGCCAGGACGTGCGCGGGCGACAGCGCGATCTGCGCGGCGAAGATGCGGGTGGTCGTGGTTGTGATCGCGCTGCCGCCCTTCTCCACCATCTCGCGCGCCAGGCGGAACATGGCCGTGGTCTTCCCGCCTCCTCCGACCAGCGCGACAACCTCGTCGCCGGTCATGTCCAGCGCATCCGCCAGCCTCAACCTCGCGCGCCCGCCGCGGCTCGCTCGCTCAGCTCCTTCGTTCCGGCCTGGATCCAGGGGAAGAAGCTGGTCATCGCCACGCGCACGCCCATCCGCGTATACCGCTCGACGTTGCCGGCGTTGACGAGCGTGCCGGCCGCGCGGCCGGACTGGACGATCTTCTTGATCGCCCCGTCGACCGTTTGCTGGACCTCCGGCTGTCCCATGTTGCCGATGTGGCCCATCGAGGTCGCCAGATCGTTGGGCGCCACGAAGAAGACGTCGATGTGGTCGACCTTGAGGATCTCGTCCAGGTTGCGGACGGCGGCGATGTCTTCGATCAACACGATCAGCAGGCTCTGGTCGTTGGCGGTTTTCAGATAGTCGCCAACGCCGAACCCCTGGCGGCTCGTGAACATGCCGCGCTTGCCGAGCGGCGCGAACTTGCCGCCTGCGACGACCGCCTCGGCCTCGGCGCGGGTGTTGACGTGCGGCACCACGATGCCCTGGGCGCCGCGATCGAGCGTGCGATAGATCGTGGCGTAGTCGTTGTCCATCACGCGCACGACCGAGGTCTTCCCCCAGAGGTCGCAGGCCCGCGTCAGGTTGCCGAGGTCGGCGTAGTCGACGCCGCCGTGCTCGCCCTCCAGCCAGATGCCGTCCACGTCGAGCGTGCCGAGCTGATCGATCAGATCAGGGTCGTTGGTGCCGGACAGGATCGTCGCGACCTGGCCGGCGGCAAGCTTCTCTTTCACGCGATTCGGTCGGATATTCACGTGGTCCCCCTCATTTGTCGGGCGCGGATGAGGAAATCGGAAAACTGAAAACGTTCGCAGGCTCGTGGTGCGGGTCGTGGTCGCGGCGGAGGCGCTTCACCATGGCGAGCGCGTACGGCGCGCCCTCCAGGAGCTGGGCCAGCATCAGATCGTCTGGCTGCAGACCCGCTCGCCGGGCGGCCTTCACGCACAGATCGCGCGTCTCGGCATCGACGCGGTCGGACGGCTCCGACAGCACGGGCGGAGGCGTGACGTCGGGCGCCGTCGCACCCTGCACGAGACGGGGGCGCCGCGTGTGCCACTCCGTGGCGCGCTCGTAGGCATGGCCGACGCGCAGGATCGTCGTCTCACCGAACGGGCGGCCGACGATCTGCATGCCGAGCGGGAGACCGTCCCTGCCGAAGCCGTTGGGAAGCGCCAGCACGGGCTGGCCCGTCACGTTCCAGGCGGTCAGCAAGCTCGGCTTCTGCCAGAACGAGACGCTGCGGTAGTCGCTGAGCCGCGCGGCCTCACCCATGCCGGCCGTGACGAAGGCGTCGAAGCGGGCGTAGAGCGGCTCCATTTCAACCATCATCCGGCGATGCTCGCGCGTGGCCTGGACGTAGTCGTTGGCCGTGAAGAGCACGGACGGCAACGCGCGCGAGCGAAAATCGGCGCCGAAGTCCTTGGGCCGGGCGATCAGATGCTTCTGGTGGACGCTGAAGATCTCGCTCTCGGCGATGATGATCTTGACGTCGAAGTAGCTGCCGAGCGGCCTGACGCGACATTCCTCGAGCTCGGCGCCGAGCCGGCGCAGAACGTCGAGCGCCGCGTCCATGGCCCGGCGGACGTCCTCGGACGCCGGGATGTCTTCCTCCCAGTGGTGCCGCAGGACGCCGATCTTGAGCCCCCGCAGATCCTGACCGAGCGCCCGACGATATCGTGGGATCGGCCGGCTCAGGCTGCCCGCGTCCTTCGGGTCGTAGCCGGCCAGCGCCTCCAGCGCCACGGCGCAGTCGTCGACGGTCCGGGCCAGCGGCCCGCAGTGGTCGAACGTGTAGGAGTTGGTGATGACGCCAGCCCGGCTCACCAGGCCGAACGTCGGCATGAGACCGACGATGCCGCAGAGCGACGCCGGACCTCGGATCGATCCACCCGTGTCCGAGCCGAGGGCCAGCGGGACCAGGCCGGCCGCCACGGCAGCACCCGATCCCGACGAGGAGCCTCCGGTGAAGTGCGCGAGGTTCCACGGGTTCCGCGCCGGGGGCCAGGGTAGGTCGAACGAGGGACCTGCGTGCGCCATCTCGTGCGTCGCGAGCTTGCCGAGCAGCACGGCGCCGGCGTTGTAGAGCCGGCTCGTCGCCGTGGCATCCTCGGCGGGCATCCGGTCGACGAAGACGCGCGAGTGGGCCGAGGTGAGGATGCCCTTCGTGTCGTAGATGTCCTTGAGCGCGAAGGGAATCCCGTGCAATGCGCCCCGGTACTTGCCTGCCGCGATGTCGGCCTCGGCTGCCCTCGCCTGCTGGCGGGCCAGGTCGAACGTGCGCGTGATGAAGGCACGCATCTGCCCGTCGTACCGCTCGACGCGCTGGATCAGCGCCTCGACCAGCTCCACGGGCGAGAGCTTCCGCGCCGCGATCTGGTTCGACAGCTCGGCAATCGGGAGGTCGTGGAGCTCGGTCGCCATGGGGTTGTCCTCTCGGGTGGTGAGTATAGCGTTGACGGCCCTGCCGGCGATGCTACCCTTGGGCCCGGCCAAGGAGGTAACACGATGGCGTTCATGGTGAAGGACGGCTTTCGCCTCTACTACGAGGACACCGGCGGCAACGCGCCCACGCTGCTGTTCCTGCACGGCGCGGGCGGCAATCACCTGAGCTGGTGGCAGCAGGTGCCGGTCTTCGCCGAGGAGTACCGGTGCGTCACGGTGGACCAGCGCGGCTTCGGTCAGTCGCCCGACGTGTCGGGCGGGCCGGGTCCCGCCGCGCTCGCGACCGACGCGATCGCGCTGCTCGATCACCTCGGCATCGCGGGGGCCGCGGTGGTCGCGCAGTCGATGGGCGGCTGGGCGGCGGTGGGCGCGGCCGTCTGGGCGATCGTGATGGCGAACACGGTCGGTAACCTGACCAACGCCGAGATCGCCGCGCTGCGCCAGAAGCTCGCCGCCGCGAGTCCTCCCCGCCCGGCCGTGCTATGGCACGCGGCGCTGGGTGAGACCTTCCGCAAGCAGCAGCCGATTCGCGCCTTCCTCTACGCGCAGATCGCGGGTATGAATGCGCCGCTGCCCGTCGATTTCCGCGACCAGCTCGGCCGGCTGACGACACCCGTGGAGCGCTACGCCGCCACGCGCGTGCCGACGCTCTTCCTGACCAGTGACGAGGACGGTCTCATCTGGCCCGAGCTGTCGAGGAAGGTCCACGAGCACGCCCCGGGCTCACGCTTCGAGCGCGTGGACGCCGCCGGCCACTCAACCTACTTCGAGCGCCCCGACGTCTTCAACCGGGAGGTGGGCGCGTTTCTCAAGGAGCATCGGCCATGAAATGGTGCCGGTTCCAATCGGGACGAAACGTCGCGCATGGGGTCATCGAAGGGACGACGGTGACCGAAGTCACGGGGAGCCCGTTCGAGAGTCATTCCCGGACATCCACCACCGTTCCGCTGAGCCGGGTCAAGCTACTCGTCCCGGTGATTCCGCCCACCTTCTATGCCGCCGGCGTCAACTACCGGGAGCACGTGACCGAGATGGCCCATCGCCGCGGCGTGAAGCCGGAGTTCCCGCCGCACGCCGACGTCGGCTATCGGGCCAACAACGCGCTGGTCGCGACGGATGAGCCGATCGTCATCCCCAAGGACGCGACGGATCAGGTCCAGTACGAAGGCGAGCTGGTCGCGGTGATCGGCAAGCGATGCAAGCGCGTCTCGGAGGCCGAGGCGCTCGACTACGTCTTCGGCTACACGATCGGCAACGACGTCAGCGAGCGGACCTGGCAGCGCGGGGACCGGACGTTCTGGCGGGGCAAGAACACCGACACCTTCAAGCCGATGGGCCCGTGGATCGTCACCGGGCTGAACCCCGACGACCTCCGCGTCACGATCCGGCTCAACGGCAAGGAGATGTTCACCTACGCCGTCAAGGACGCGATCTTCGGCGTGCGCCAGTTCATCAGCCGCATGAGCCAGTACCTGACGCTCGACCCGGGCGACGTGCTGTGGATGGGCACGGACGGCGCGACGGAGAACATGAAGGACGGAGACGTGGTCGAGGTGGAGGTCCCGGAGATCGGCGTGCTGCGCAACCCGGTGGTGAGAGAACGCTAGGCGCCAGGGAGGCGACCGCGGAGCGATCGTTCCCGATCGTCAGACATCCCGCACCGGGGACGCGCACGCCGGTGCTGGTGAGCGTGCCCCACTACGGCACGCAGCCGCTGCCTCACATCACCCGCGACGATTACCGCGAGCCCTGGTTCGAAACCTTCGCCTACGGCTTCGCCGACACTTTCGTGGGCGATCTCTACGGTGATCTGCATGAGCACGGGGCCACGGTGCTCGCGACGCCGTTCTCACGCATGTTCGTCGACGTCAATCGCCGCCGCGACGACTTCGAGCACCAGGACGGCGAGGTACGGTCGCGACGCGGGGTGGTGCGCACCCATACCATGCGCGAGGCGCCCATCTTCGCGCGCCCGCTCGGGCTCGCCGACCTCGAAGCGCGATTGCAGACACTCTACGATCCGTACTACTCGGCCCTGGAGCACCTGCTCACCGAGCTCCGCCAGGCCTACGGGTACGCGATGCTCCTCGATGGCCACACCGGGAGCCCGCGCCGGATGAAGGACCATCAGGTGATCATCGGCACGCGTCACGAGACGACGTGTGCCCCCGAGCTTGCGGCGACCGTGGCCGCGATCTTCACCCGCCGCGGCTTCGAGGTGCACGAGAACGTCAGCGGCTATGCCGGCGGCAACATCGTGACCACGTACGGCCGACCCCAGAGCCGACGCGTCCACGCGATCCAGCTGGAGATCAACGCGTCGTTACTGATGACGACCAGCCGCGAGGAATTCATCGCCCAGGTGTCGCGAGGGGGAGTCCCCGAGAAGGCGGAAGCGAACATCGTCCGTGTTCGCGAGTGTCTCCGGGAGGTGCTGGCGGCCCTGCCGTCGGTTCTCGCGAGCGTCCACGCGTCATAACGCGGGGCCCGTCTCACTTCCTCTTGAGACGCACCTCTTCGAGCGGCGCCGACCAGGGATAGGGATTGATCAGCATCAGCGCCGGCTCCTCGACCCGCGGCCCCACGCCGCTCGGCCAGATATATTCCCAGATCGGCCCGAACATCACCCGCTCGTGGACAAGCTGCTGGATCTGGTGCAGCAGCGCCTCGCGCTTGCGGCGATCGGTCACAAGGGCCTGCTCCTTGTACAGCGCATCGATGTCAGGATAGCCGCCATAGGCGTAGGCGCCGGTGCTCGGGACGTGCTCCGACATCCGCGAGGCGGCGTTGCCGTAGATCGCGTTGGCGCAGACACAGATCCCCCGGAGCTTCTTCGCCAGCAGCGCCGAGATGAAGGCCGCGCGCTCCATCGGCCGCATCTTCGCCCTGATCCCCACGGCCCCGAGATAGTCCATGATCGTCTCGCCCATCGAGAAGTAGGGCGGAGCCTGATGCAGCTCCCCGGCATCAAACCCGTTGGGGTAGCCGGCCTCGGCCAGCAACTGTTTCGCTTTCCCCGGGTCGTAGGGATGGGGCTCGATGGGCAGCGCGAACTCGAAGGTGCGCGGGACGATGCTCCCGGCGGGCTTGGACGCCCCCACCGTCTCCGCCTCGCTCAGCGCCCGGCGATCGATGGCATAGCTTGCGGCGAGCCGCACCCGGCGGTCGGCCCAGGGAGACTTCGGGTCCCACTGGTCGAGGAAATCCAGGAAGAACACCGCGATCCCCCCGGAGAAGGCCAGTTTCAGCGTGGGATCCTGCTTCACCTCCTGGGCCTGCGGGACGTCCAGCAGGTAGGCGACATCGACCTCGCCCCGCTTGAGCATTGCCGCCCGCGTGACGCCGTCCGGGACACTCTTGAAGACGAGCCGCTTCACCGAAGGCATCTTGCGCCAGTAGCCCTCGAACGCTTCCATGACCAGCTCGATGCCCGGCGCGTGGCTCACGAACTTGTAGGGACCGAGCCCGATGGGTTGCTTCCTGAAGCCGTCATCGCCGACCTTCTCGACGTACTTCTTCGGCACTACCCAGCTCGCCCCGCTCACGAGCGTTCCGTAGAAGGTCATGAAGTCGGGCCAGGCCTCGTGCAGGTGGAAGCGCACGCGGTAGGGATCGACGATCGCCACTTCCCGCACCTTGTCGTGCAGGACCTTCGACCCTTTGGCGCGATGGAAGCTGAACTTCACGTCCTCGGCCGTGAAGGCGTCGCCGTTGTGGAACTTCAAGTCCTCGCGCAACTTGAACTCGTAGACTCGCTGATCCGCGCTCACCGTCCAGGACTCCGCCAGGCTGGGCGTCATGAGATTGCCGGGCATCGGTTTGACGAGCGCGTCGTGGATGGCATAGAGCACCCAGAAGGAGGTGAGACCCTGGAACTCTCCTGGATCGAACCACACGGGCGACAGCGTCACGTACAACGCCCAGCGCATCTCCCCTTCCGGCTTCGGCTGGGAAGTCGGCCTGGGCTGCGCCAACGCGTCTTCGAAGGGGCTGACAGCGAGGAGAGCGCACAGTAAGCCGGCGGCGCCCATCACGGACCACCGTGAGAATCTCCGTGCAGGGTTCATCTCGCCTCCACGCCCAGAGCAACCTTCCGTGGGGATACTAGATCAAATCGAGGTTCCGGATCGGGCTTTCATCTTTGTACACTCTTCCGGTGGGCCGGCTCTTCCTGATTCGCCACGGCGAGACCGACGGGAACGCCCTCCGGGTCGTCCAGCGTCCTGACATCGCGCTCTCTCCCCGCGGCGTGACGCAGGCGGAGCGGCTGGCGCGCCGGCTCGCGCGCGAGGGCGTCGCGCGGATCGTGTCGAGCGACTTCGCCCGCGCCGCGAGCACGGCCGAGCACCTGCAGCGCGCGACCGGTGCTCCCCTCTCCTTCGAGCCGCTGCTGCAGGAGCGGAACTTCGGCGATCTCCGCGGCACCCCCTACGCGGACCTCGGCTTCGACATGTTCGCGCCGGACTACGCGCCCCCGAACGGCGAGACGTGGTCCCTGTTTCACGCGCGCGTCGATCGGGCGTGGGCCCGCGTGCAGGAGCTGGCGGCGGCGACCGGCGGCAGCCTCGCGGTGGTGACGCACGGCCTCGTGTGCCGTTCGCTCGCCGCCCGGCATCTCATCCTCGCCGACGGCGAAGCGGTGCCCGAACGCTGGGAGAACGCCTCGCTGACGATCGTCGACGGGCCGGCGCCGTGGCGCGTGCGCCTGCTCAACTGCGTCGCCCACCTCGAGGACCTCGACGCCGCGCCGCTCGCCGATTTCGGCGCCGTCTGACGACGCGTGCCGTCCGCCGGCGACGCTCAGCGTCGCCGCGTGACGTCCCTACGCCACCCGGACCTGCGCGGTGGTGGGCGCGTCTCCGGCGACGGTGGTGCGCCGCATGTCGCGCGGCTGGCTCTCGTCGTAGCGGCGCACTCGGTGCATCATCTGTCGGTTGTCCCACATGACGAGATCCCACGGGCACCACGTGTGTACGTAGACGAACCTCGGCTGGGTCGCGTGCTCGTTCAGGTCCCGTAGCAGGATGCGCGCCTCCGGCATCGGCATGCCGACGATGCCGCCGGCGTGGGACGAGAGATAGAGCGACTTGCGGCCGGTCACGGGATGCGTGCGCACGAGCCGCTGGCGCACCGGCCGGAACATCGCGCGCTCCTCCTCCGAGTAGTCGAGCATGCCGAGCGAGCCGCGCGAGTACATCAGCGAGTGCTCGCATACGAAGTCCTCGATCTGCGCCCTCGTGTCCGCGTCGAGCGCATCGTAGGCCGCGCGCATATCGGCGAACTCGGTGTTGCCGCCCGTCGGATTCACGACGCGCGCCGAGAGCAGCGAGTATTTGGCGGGGGTCGCCCGGAACGAGCTGTCCGAGTGCCAGAGCATGTTGCCGAGGTTGAACAGACGCACGCGGGAGTCGCGCTGGAGCGGCTGCCCGTCCCGGCCGAGATTGGAGACGTCGTTCATGCCCACCTGGAGGCGCTTGTCCTCCGGCTTGCTGATGTTGCCGCCCCGGGCGTCCTCCAGGGCGCCGAAATTGCGGCTGAACACCATCTGCTGTTCGTCGGTCATCTTCTGATCGCGGAACACGAGCACCGCGTAGCGATCCATCCCCGCCTCGATGGCCGCCACTTCCTCGCGCGAGAGCGGTCGAGTGAGGTCGGTCCCGGACACCTCGCCCACGAACACGGGATGGATCTGCCGGATGGATAGGTTCATTGGAGCAAGCTTATCGTAACCCACGGACGCTCCAGATCGGTACCGGTCGGGCCAGCCCCTTCAGAGTGAGCGGGCCCACGGGCCGAGATCAGGATTTGTCCGCCCGCGGCCTCGCCGCAGAGCCGCGCTGCCAAGTTCGTGACCGTCCCGATCGCGCCGTAATCCAGACGGCCCTCGAAGCCGATGGCGCCGATGGTGGCGTAGCCCTGAGCGATGCCCACTCCAAGCGCCAGATCCCAGCCGCGCTTGCGCCAGCGGGCGGCGAGGCCAGCCAGGAGGTCTCGCATCGCGACGGCCATGCGGATCGCGCGCTCGGCCGGGTTCGGGATCTCCACCGGATCGTTGAAAACGGTAACCCGGACTTATGAGGTCCCGCGGGAACCACTCTCAACTCAGATCTCAGCCTTGAGGTACCGGCCCACACTCTCCAGGTATCGCTCCAGATCGCCGAGGTCCTCGCGGATGACTCGGTGCACCTCGCTTCGGCGGCGACGATCAGCAGGTACTTCGCGCTGTTGGTCGCGCGTGGATCGGCCACGAACACCTCGCGCGGCGGCTGGTCCAGCTCGCGCAACTGGCGGACAGCGTCGCGGAGGTGCCCGGCTAGCTCACCGAGCCGATCGAGGTTCACTTCCTCACCGAGCGCCTCGCGCAGATACTGCCGGGCGAACGGCTGGAAGTCGAGGTAGTCGTCCCAGGTCCGCGCGCGCAATTCGTCCAGGAAGCTCTCGTCGCGAACAACCAGCGGGCGGCCCCGGAGGGCGTGGTAACGGAAGGACAGCGGCGCGTCGTCGAGTACGCGCACGTCGATCGGGCACTCTAGCTGGAGATGAAGTTGCACCGAAAGATCGAGGGCGTACCGGAAGCGCTCGTCCCGCGAAAGCCGACCTGGTCCCAGCCACACCGCCACGTCGATATCACGGTACGCCCCGCCCTCCGGAAACGATCCGTGCAGCAGGGCCAGAACTATTTCGGGGCGTGCCTCGAGCTCGCGCTGCAGGCGTCCGACGATCTGCTCACGATCCCGTTCCGATCGAGCCATCACCCGATCTTAGCACCGGCGCCGACGCAGGGAGCATAGCCCGCCGGCGCACGTCATCCCAGGCTCGCCATCAGCTCCATCGCCTCGGCCTGTTCGGTCGTGATCGTCAACCCGGTGATGCCGCACTCGGCCCAGGCGCGGTAGCGCTCGCGGATGCGCGCGACCGGGCCCACCAGCGACATCTCGTCGCAGAATTCGTCAGGGACGGCGGCGACGGCCTCGTCCTTCCGCCCGGCGAGATACAGCTCCTGAATGCGCTGCGCCGCATCGCCGAAGCCGCGGCGGACCATCATTTCCTTGTGAAAATTCTTGTCGCGATGCCCCATGCCGCCGACGTAGAGCGCCACGCGCGGCTTCATGCGCACGAGCGCGCCGCGCACGTCGTCGGTGATCGCGACCTCGGCGCGCGCCTGGATCTCGAAGTCGGCGAAGCCCTTGCCGGTGTCCGCGCGGCGAAAGCCTTCCTCGAGCCAGGGCCGCAGCATCGGCATGAGCCGCGGCACGAAGCCGAGCGGCAGCCACCCGTCGGCGATCTCCGCCGTCAGCTTCACGTTCGCCTCGGTGCCGGTGCCGAGCCAGATCGG